>Ga0207421_10000671_pt1 | contig 44234 bp, 47 predicted proteins | sample SodLakKL_010_SED_4_FD_187542 | JGI IMG/M metagenome (GOLD analysis project Ga0207421, IMG submission 187542) | Alkaline sediment microbial communities from Lake Tanatar, Kulunda Steppe, Russia - 8KL_010_SED (SPAdes) (version 2) | ecosystem: Environmental > Aquatic > Non-marine Saline and...
TGGAGGCGGAGATGGCCGCGTTTTGATCGTCGGGCGGACCTAGCCTCGTGTGTCGGGTTACGCTGCGCTAACCCGACCTACGGGGAGAGTGGCTGCGCGCACCTCCGAGGGGATTCAATGAACCGAGCCGACCGCCTGTTCCACCTGCACGGGCTGCTTCGGGCCGCGCGTCACCCGGTCCACTTCGACACCTTGCGCGAACGGCTGGAGGTATCCGCCGCGACGCTCAAGCGCGACATCCGCTACCTGCGCGACCACATGGGGGCACCGATCCTCTACGATCGGCAGTACAACGGCTACCGCTACGATCCGCATGCCCCAGAATTCGAACTGCCGGGGATCTGGTTCAACGATACCGAACTGCACGCCTTGCTGGCGATGGAACAGCTGCTCGACGCGGTGCAGCCCGGATTGATCGGGACATCGATCGGTCCATTGAAGACCAAGGTCCGCAAGCTGCTCGGCGAGGGCGGTCAGCACGCCGACCTGGTCGCAAGCAGGGTCTCCCTGCAACCGATGGCGCTGCGCCGAGGCAACGACGCCATATTCGGCCAGGTCTCGGGTGCCACGTTCAATGCAAGACCGCTCTCGGTCACCTACCATGGGCGGGAGCGGGACACGCCGGGCGACCGGACCATCCACCCCTATCGGCTCGTCCACTACCGGGACAACTGGTACGTGATCGCTTACTGCGACAAGGCGCAGGATCTGCGCACCTTCGCCCTGGACCGGATTCGGCAGGCACAGCCGGTGAGTCTGGACTTTCGGGCCTGCGATGACAGGACCCTGGCCCATCACCTGGGTGCGAGCTTCGGCATCTTCACCGGGGCGGCCAGGGAATGGGCGGTGCTGCGCTTCACGGCCGAACGGGCCCGCTGGGTGGCCGACGAGTCCTGGCACCCGGACCAGATCGGCCGCTGGGAGGCCGGCGCCTTCGAGCTGCAGGTCCCCTATTCAGACCCGCGCGAGCTGGTCATGGACATCCTCAAATACGGCCCGGATGTCGAAGTCATCGCGCCCGAGGCCCTGCGGAAGATGGTCGGGGAGCGCCTGCACGCAGCAGCCCGTCGCTATTCAGAAGACAGCGCACACTGAACCTCCGTCAACGGACACGCGCTCGGCGGCGTCGATGCACACCAGGTTACGGGGCGTGCTGAAAATCCTCAGCGCCCTGGGTCTGGCCGGTGCAATTCGCTGCGCCCGTTGAGACCCTATGCACGATCAGGCCCCGCAGGGTGCCGCGAGGCCCAGCCGAACCGGGGCGGCCGCTTGCGTTGCGGCCATGCGGACGTGGGTTGGTGCAAGTCGCTGGGCGCATTGGCAGCCCACGCGCGACGCATCCGCTTCCGCGTCCAGGTCCGATATTTTTTACCGGTGGCTCACTCTGTGAGCCACCGGGGGCGTTATAACAAGGGCAAGCCCACCCCATGGAGCCCGACATGAGCCCCAAGCATGCTTCGACCCAGGCCCTGCGCATTCCGACCCTTGCCGGCTATGCCCGACGCCCGCGGAATCGCGGTGCCGCCAACGGAACCTATCTGCAACGCCTGCCGCTCGCCGGCTTCGAGCATCACGACGCCCGGCGCCTGTGGCCCTACCTGCGCACCGGTCAGGCGCTGCTGCTGAGCCGCGAATTCAGCAACCCCGTGGATCCGCGTGCGGTACGCATCACCTGGCTGGGTGAGCATCTCGGTTACCTGCCCCAGATGGACAACTTGCTCGCTTCCGATCTGCTGGATCACGGCGCCGAGATCATCGCCCGCATCCACGACCTGCGCGAGTCCGAGGACCCGTGGCAGCGGATCAGCCTCAACGTCTACCTGACGCGCAAGGGATGATTGCCATCCCGATGACCGCGGAAGCACCCCAGGACATCGTCCCGTGCGCAACGCACTCCGCCGCATCGCCGCCCCCAGTGGGGACGCGGGCCCACTCGGCGACCTACCGCGGGAAAGCCCACCCCCCAGAGGCTGCCCTAAAGGGTAAGGCCTGAACTAGGAGCGGCCTCCGGCCGGGATCAAGATCTTTCGGGCTACGCAGCGTATCGCGACCGGAGGTCGCTCCTACGGGGATGAATGCGTAGAGGACGCGGCCGGCGGTTTCTCCAGGAGCGGGGCATCCGGTGCTCAGGTCACCGGGTCGGTCAGCCCCGACTCCAATCCCCGGCGCCAGTCGTCGACGAAAGCCTCGATGGTCTCGATGAAATCCGGGTCGTGCTCGCGACGGTTGATGGTGCAGTGGATCACCACTGCTTCGGGCTCCGGTGGCAGGCCGGTGGTGATCGTCCAGGCCAGCGCGTTGGGACAGCCGGGCAGGCTGAAACGCACGCCGCCGCGGATGGCTTCCCGGTGTACCGCGAATTCGCCCCAGACACAGTAGATCCGGCCCTGATCTCCAGCGTGTTCCAGCACGGAGTCGATTGACGCACACCAGCGGGCGAGATGCGCGACACCCAGCTCCCGCTGCAGGGTTTCCGGGTCGGTCTGAAGGCTGGCGAGGGCAAAGAACTCCATGGGAGGGAATGCTGCGGTTCAGGTCGCGTTGCGGTTCAGCCGCTCCACCGCGGCAATCGCGGCTTGCGCCGCGGCGTCGATGTCCCCCTCGCGGCCGGCCAGCGTCAGGCGCCCGAACGCGCCGACCGCATGCGCCTCGCAGAGGGTGATATTGGAGGCCTTCTCGGCCTCGTTGGCAGCGTAGATCACGTAGCCGGCCGGCTCAGTCTCGAGGATGAAGATGCTTTGCCCGGCCAGGACCATGGAGCCCTTGCGGTTCTGGCGATTGATCAGTACCGCGTGATCGGCATTGATCCCGCGAATGACTTCCTGCCAGGCGACCCGGCATTTCTTCCGCGCCGACTCATCGGTCCGCATGTGATGGAGTAATACGTCCGAGGCTTCGGTGACGCTGGCCTGGTCGCGGTGGTGGATCACCATGGAGCCGAAGGCACGTTCGACCACCATCTGCCCCAGGTGCACCGGCGACGCCTTCAGCGCGATATCGGTCAACCGATGGATGGCCAGGCCCGGCTCAACCTCAAGCCAGAGACAGGAGTCCCCCGGCTTGGGCAGGAAGCCCTGCGACACCGTCGCCATATACGCTGCGACCTGCGGCTGCAGGGAATCGATATGGACGTAGGTCCGCAGTGAGATCAGGGGCGCATCCATGGGAACAACCAGTCCAAGTTCATTTCCTGACGACGGGGCCATCGCGGCCCGTGGAAAAGGTGCCCCCACCGAGGTCTCGGCTTCGGTTGCGAAGACCGTCCATCCGTTCGAATCCCACCTGCACCGAGTGGGCCACCCGGATCCGGCGGGGCGCGACGCGCGATCATACCGGTTTCAGCATGCCCGGGTCACGGCGCGCACCTGAAGACGGGACGGCGGCGCGGCTGGATCCGCGCCCCGCCCCGTACCCTGAAAAAGGCGCCCAGAAACCCCAGCCGGATTGTTGAATCCTACCATGCCCCGTCACTAGCGGGCCATGCGGGCAGGAAGACCGGGGTCCCGCCCTGGGGGACGCGGGGATCAGCCAGCCATTTCCCGCACGAAGACGCGCATCTCGGACGGTGTGACCGGCGGACCAAACTGGTTGAAGACAGGCGCATCCGCGGCATCGCGTCCCAGCGCCAGCGTCACCCGGGCCTTGTTCTGATCCGGGTGCGTGGGGTCGAACGTGTACCAGCGGTCGCCGACAAACGCCTCGAACCAGGCGTGCAGGTCCATCGGCTCCAGGTCCTGCAGATAACCCGCCACCATGCGTGCGGGGATGGACATGCTGCGGCAAAGGGCAATGCCGAGGTGCGCGAAATCCCGGCATACGCCCTCGCCCCGCCCCAGCGCCTCGGAGGCGGAGATGGGCATCGGGTCCGATTCCGCCAGGTACCGCAGCCGGGAGTGCACCCAGCGACTGATGGCGGCAACCTGGTCATAGCCTGGCGCCTGCCCGTAGGTAATCTCGTTCGCCAGCGAGCCCAGCCGGTCCGATTCGCAGAAACGGCTCGGAATCAGGTACGCGAGGACATCGTCGGGCAATGCCTCGACCGGCACGTATGCCTCCCCATGGCCTGCATCCTCCCAGGGCGACACGATGACCTCCGAGCGGCTTTCGATCCGGAAAGAACCCACCGGCGCGACGAGGCGCTGGCAAAGGTTGCCGAACATGTCGACATGTTCGGTTGCCGGTACCTGAGGGGTCAGGGAATAGCTCTCCCGCGCAATCCACTGGCGCGCGCCGCTGCGCGGCCGCAGCAACAGAAGGAGCGGCGTCGGTTGCGCGCATTGCATCTCGATCATGCAGCCTACCTCGAGGCGCATCGGGACCTCCGGTCGAAAAGAGAAGGATTCATGGGTTCCTTGCAGTCCGGATGCCCTGACAGGGGGTCCTCCGGACGGGAAATGGGTGGGCGGCAGCAGCCCCGAGTATAAACCTCGCTGCTTCGGGGAAGGAATGCCGCGCCCAGCGACCGGAGCCGTCTCCATGCGATCCAGCCGGGTGCCCACACAAGCCTTCGGTGTTAGCCGCGTCCCGTCTGTGCTACCTCTGTGCACCCCCGGACAGGAACAGGAGCCGAAATGAACGCACCCGCACTGCACATCCGCGTCGACACACGCGAGAGAGGCCGCATCATCACCCGGCTGGAAGGACTGCCGGGCGTCACGCTGGAGTCCGTCGAGATGGACCTGGGAGACTACCTCCTGCCCGGCGACCTGATCGTCGAACGCAAATCCGCGACGGACCTGATCCTGAGCGTCGTGGACCGCAGCCTGTGGGACAAGGTAGCTAAGCTCAGGAGTCAGCACGAACGGGTGGTGTACATCGTCGAGGGCGATCTCTACACGGCCCGCTTTCACCAGCAGGCCCTGGATATCCACCGGGCCCTCGCCATGATGGTCGTGACGCACGGCGTCACGGTGCTTCCCAGCCCCGATGCGGACAACAGCGGCATGCTCATCTATCTGCTGGGGCTTGCCGCCGCAGAGGGGGCCGCAGCGACGGAACGGCCCGACAAGCCGACGATCCGGCGGGATGCGCAGCTCTACCTGCTGGCCAGCCTGCCCGGCGTGGACGCCGACCGGGCCGAGGCCCTGTTGCGTCATTTCGGCAGCGCCCGCGCGGTGCTGGCCGCCGACGCCGATACCCTCGCACAAGTCGAAGGCATGGACGCGGAGCGGGCCGCACGGATCGCCGAGGTGCTTGAATACGGAAAATAATTAGCGGGACACGCCTGAAGGCCGGTGTCCACGACCGATCACCTGGCGTGAATGCGGCAGTCTGGCCAGTTGCAGGACGAGCAGACCGGCGTGTCCGGGGCAACCCCCCGGCTGCTGCCCGCGGCGGCGAGACCGATCAAACGGCCACCTGATCATCACGAAAGCTCGGCAGAGGATCCCTTCGCGCGCAAGGCGCGCTCCCACGGGTTCTTGCCCTGGTAGGCGCCTGCCTTGCAGGCGAAGATTTTGGCGGTTTCGCTGCGGTCTGTGCGATTTTACTTGCCTGCGGAGGATTCGTGATGGTCAGGAACGGCCATGCGGCCTCAGTCCAGGTAGTTGTACTGCTTCTCCAGGTCCTTGAGGATCTCCCAGGTGCAGGACATTCCGGCCGGGAAGGTGATCAGGTCGCCGCGCTCGAAGGTCTGGGGCTCGCCTCCGTCCGGGGTCACGGTGACACGGCCGCGCAGCAGGTAGCAGATTTCGGTGCGGTCGTAGGTCCAGTGGAAGGTCGAGACCTCCTTGCGCCACCGCGGCCATCCGGGCACGCCGATTACGTCCAGCTTCGCCGGTGAGGGGTCACGTTCGAAGAAGATGCCCTGCTCGCTCATTTCACTCTCCATGGCTCGAAGTCAGGCGCCATGGTGCACCGCCAGAAGCAACGATCCAACCCTCGTCGAGTGGGGCTTCCTTCCCGCCCGCCGGCAGGGAGTGGCGCAGCCAGGCAGCGCGCCATAGATGCAGGGCGTCGCACTGCGGGCCCGGTGCGCTCGCCCGGACCCGGCAAAGACCCTCGCGCCTCGGCTCGGCTGCGCCTCACGGCGCACTGCCCGGTAACGCTGCAAAACGCCATGGATCATTCAGATCCAGCCGACCAGGAGCGGTACCAGGATGGCTGTGAGCAGCGCATTCAGCGCCATCGCGATCCCGGCAAAGGTTCCGGCGAGCTGGTTCACCTGGAAGGCGCGGGCCGCGCCGATACCGTGGGAGGCGACCCCGACCGCAAAACCCCGGGCAGCCCAATCCGTAACCCTCAATAAGTTGAGCAGCGGCGTGACGATCATCGCCCCGATGATGCCGGTGATGATGACCAGTGTCGCCGTCAGCGACGCCAGACCGCCGATCCCCTCGGCAATCCCCATCGCAATCGGTGTGGTTGCCGACTTGGGAGCGAGGGACCGCAGCGTCTCCGGGCTGGCGCCCAGCGCGGCCGCAACCGCGACGGCGGAGACCACTGCGGTGATCGAGCCGACGACGAGCGCTGCCAGCATCGGTACCAGCAGGCGCCGCACTCGATTGAAGTTCCGATACAGGGGTACCGCGAGGAGCACCGTTGCGGGCCCCAGCAGGAAATGCACGAACTGCGCACCGTCGAAATAGGTGGCATAACTGGTGCCGGTGACCACCAGAAGGGCAACCAGTACGGCGATGGCCACCGCCACCGAATTGACCAGCGGTGAGCCGCCGGCGGCCCGGTGCAGAGAGTGCCCGATCGCGTAGGCGCCGAGGGTCGCGGTCAGCCACAGCAGCGGCTCCTGCTGCAGGTAGACCCAGAGCAGGTCGAGGTTGTCGGTGGCATCCTGTACCCCGTTCACGAACGCTGCTCCGGTTCGTACAGCCCCATGCGCCGCATCACCCAGAAGAACACCAGTGCCGTCACGGCAATGGTCAGCGCCGTGGACACGAACAGCGCGGCCAGCAGTGGCAGCCATTCGGTCCGGATGCGTGCCACGTGCAGCATGACCCCCACACCCGCCGGGACGAACAACAGCGACAGATGGGACAACAACACCCCGGCGACGGCATTCAGCGCCTCCGGTACCTCGCGCAGCGCGGCCAGCGCCCCAAGCATGAAGAAGGTGCCCAGCACCGGACCGGGAATCGGTACACCGGCGGCACGCACGATGACCTCGCCCAGCAACTGGCAGACGAGGAGGGCAAGAATGGCATGAACCACGGACGACCCCCTGGGATGAAACCGGATTGCGTTCGGGAGAACTCTATATCGAACCGGCTCGACAAGCTCCCCGCGTGGCGGGAATCCAGACGTTCATCCAGGTTGCGTCGGCGAAGGACGCGGCTACGATCCTAGCCGGAACCCCGTCAGCGACGCAGCCATCGTCTTCTCCAGGCAGCCCTCCCCGGCACGGATCATTCCCCGCCGGAGGGTCAGGTCAGCACGCCATCGGGGCCGTGGGAGCCCGTCGGGCCTTTGGGGGACCCGGCAACATGGCCTCCATGAGCAGATGCCAGACCTCGCCCGCGTGACCGTGGCCGGGCTCGGGGCCGGTGATGGTCAACAGGGCGTGCCTTCCGCGGCCGATGAGTTCGAGGCTGATTCGGCGCGCACACCCCGACACGCGACTGATGGCGCGGGCGCCGGCCAGCAGTTCGAGGTCGATGCACAGCGAACTGTCCGGGCCATCGACGAACAGGCTGCGGTCACGCCTGCGGCAGCGCACCGACGCCGCGTGCAATGACACGCGACCCGTACCCTGGTCGAGGCAGATGTCCAGCGGGATCTCCTGCTCGTCGACGACGTCCAGCAATGCCGGCAGATGGTCCAGCGCGACGGGCCAACTCGCGCCCTGGGTGATCATGCGTTGAACGGCCATCACCGCGCTGCCTCCCCTCGCCTGTTCAATCGGTGGCGGCAGCCCGGACACCCTCTCGTGCATGGGGACTCCGGTGCCGTGGTCGCCGGGGATTCCCGGGGCGTGGCGTCGGCCCGAGGAGCCGACGGACTAAGGTGAACAATGGCGTGTTGATTACAGGACATCTCGCTCTCCCTTGATGGCTGAACTGAAGACCGTTCCTGCTGGCTGGGACACCACGAACCATCGGTTCACCTGGCTGGCGGACGGAGTAACCGGTCGAAGCGACAACCCCGGGGCGATCTCGGAGACCCCTTGATCCCGACGGCACATTGCTTCGGGCCGGTAACGCTAGTAAACGTTAATGGGAATGATTACTGTTTCTGTTTATGGAGTCAATAGGGAAGTGCGGTGTCTGCGGAGGCTGGCAGGCCCTGCGGATCTCTCAAGGGAAGCCCGGTGAAGGGCCCGAAACCGGGCCCAAACCAGGGCAAGAGGCCGGATTCGGTGATCACGCTGCGGTTGCCGGAGTCACCTCCGGCAACCGGGAGCAGCGAAGTGCCCTTGATTCGGCACTTCCCTCGGGGAATCAGAAATCCACGTTCAGCGAAACGAAGAACCTGCGCGGTTCCAGGATGTTGTTGTAGGCATTGCTGAAGGCCTCGTTACCGGCGCCCGTGCAGCCTCCATCGGTGCAGCGGGTATACGAGCGGTAATCCTTGAAGTCCTTGTCCAGCAGGTTCTCGATCACGCCCGTCACGCGCACGTTTCTGCTCACCCGGTAGGTGGCCCCGAGATCGAACAGGGTGTAGCCCTTGAAGTCGCCGAGAACGATGTTGCTGTCGCGCCAACCCTCGTCAACCCTGCCCTGTGCGTTCCCCCCATTCTGCGGCTCGGGGTAGTTGCGGGGCCGGAAGGCGCTGCTGCGATATTCGGCGCCGAGAAAGGTATTCAGCTTGGGCATGGCCTGCCAGCTCAGCCGGGCATTCAGCATGTGCTCCGGCACGCTGGTCAACGGGTCGCCGAGCCTGCGTTCGACCCGCTGGGACAAGTCGCCGGTATCGAGCTGCGTCTTCGTGACCTCGCTGTCGGTGTAGGTGTAGTTGCCGGCCAGGTTCGTTGGGATCGGCCGTCATGGGCATCAATTCACTTCCGGCTGCGAGACAAAGGCCATCCTCGCGACCCCGGCCCTCCGGGCATCCGCCATGATCCTGGCGAGGACCTCGTAGCGGGTGTCGCGGTCGGCCCGCAGGTAGACGGCGAGTTCCGGATTGGCGGCCACCGCGTCGCTGAGACGCAGGAACAGGTCGTCTTCGGCCAGTGGCTGGTTGTCCCAGAACAATCGGCCCGCCGCATCCAGCGCCAGCGTCACGCTGTCCACGGTCTCGTGGCTTGGCGTGCTGCTCGCACGCGGCAACTCCATTTGCACCGAGTGGGTGATCACCGGCGCGGTCACGATGAAGATCACCAGGAGCACCAGCATCACGTCGACCAGCGGGATCACGTTCATTTCCGACATCGGCTCGTTGGTATCGCCCAGGCGTCCGAAAGACATGGCTCAGGCTCCCTCGGCCGAGGGCCGCGTGTCGCTGGCGGGCAGGGGCTGCGGATCGATCGTCCGACCCTGCATCCCAGGCGCGTAATCGGAGTGCATCAGAAACGCGTGCAGGTCGTGGGCAAACGCCTCGAAGTCCTGCTGCATCAGCCGGTTGAATCGGTTGAAGATGTTGAAGAACGCGACGGCGGGGATGGCGGCCGCCAGACCCGCGGCGGTGGCGACCAGGGCCTCGCCCAGCGGACCCGCGACCAGATCCATGGACACGCTCTCCATGATCGAAAGTTCGATCAGGGCGTTGTGAATACCCCAGACCGTGCCGAACAGGCCGATGAACGGTGCCAGACTGCCGACGGAGGCCAGCAGGGTCTGCCCGGCCTGGAGGCGCAACTGCTGCCGATCGAGTGACTGCCGGATCATGCGGATCATGTGATCGTCGAGGCGCTGCTCGCCCTTCGGGCTGGTGTCGTGGCGCCCCGGATACGTTTCTACCGCGTGCCAGCCATCGCGCGCCATCTCCGCGAGCGGGCCACGGCTGCCGGAGACCGCGTCACGCAGCGCCTGGGTACTCGCGGCGTTCCAGAACGCCTGCAGAAAGCGCCGGTTGGCCCGACGCGTCTCCATCAGGCTCAGGCCCTTGGTGGCCGCGATCGCCCAGGTCGCGATGGACAACACGAGCAGGGTCAGGAAGACGCCGATCAATACGACGTCGCCGTGCTGGAAGACATAGAAAATATTGAGTTCGGTCATGTGATGGGCCCTCTCGGGGTGTTGTCGTTTTCAGTGCTCAACGCAGACGGAATTCCATCGGCACGATCACCGAAGCGGCGACCGGGCGCGTGCCCCGCCGCGCCGGCTCGAACCGCCAGCCCTCGACGGCCGCCAGTGCCGCATTGTCCAGCCGTTCGTGTCCACTGCTCTGTTCCACCCGCCAGGAAACCGGACGCCCGTCGGCACCGACCGCGACCCGCAGCAGCACCGTGCCTTCCTCGCGTCGGCGTTGCGATATTCGCGGGTACTCCGGCGGCGGATTGTTCAGATACGCCGCTCCGAAACCCGGTTCCTCGAACGGCTCGTCGGCCGCCCCCAGCGCCTCCACGGGCACCGGCTCATCCGCTACGCTGGGGCCAGCGATCGCGGTCTCTTCGGGCGCAGCAGCCTGTTGCCTCTGCGCAGGTTGTTCGGGCCGAGAGGTTGGCCTTGGCTCGGGCTCAGGTTCCGGCTCGGGCTCGGGCTCCGGCTCGGGCTCCGGCTCGGGCTCCGGCTCGGGCTCGGGCTCCGGCTCAGGTTCCGGCTCCGGCTCAGGTTCCGGCTCCGGCTCAGGCTCAGGTTCCGGCTCGGGCTCCGGCTCAGGCTCGGGCTCGGGCTCTGGCTCGGGTTCCGAGACGGCTTGTGCGATCTCGATTTCGTCGGTTGCCGGTAGATCCTGGGAAGGAGCCGGGGGAAGCGTCAGCTCTCCCAACTCGATCCAGCTGGCCTGCATGCCGCCGCGCCCGAGATCCAAGGTCGGCTGGCTCGCCTGCCAAAGGACGAGACCACTGACCGCCGCGCCATGCAACACCAGGCTCGCGACGATCCCGAGCGCCAGCCGCGAAGGGCGCAGCGAACGGGATGGGGGAACGTCGGTGATCGGCATGCTGCTCCAGGGTCGGCATGGCCCGATGCGCTCAGCCGGCGCTGCCCATCTGGCTCTGTTCGTAGTTCTGGATCCCCACCCGTTCGATCAGGGCCAGGTTGGTCTCCAGCCAGTCGACATGCTCCTCCTCGCTGTTGAGAATGCTCTGGAGCAGGTCACGGGTCACGTAGTCCTGCACCTTCTCACAGTGGGCAATGGCTTCCCGATACAGAGGAATGGCCTCCTGTTCCATCGCCAGATCGCATTCCAGGATTTCCTTGGTGTTCTCGCCGATGCGCAGCGTACCGAGATCCTGCAGGTTGGGCAGCCCCTCCAGGAACAGGATGCGATTGATCAATGAATCGGCGTGCTTCATCTCGTCGATCGACTCGCCGTACTCGTACTCGTCGAGTTTCTTCAGGCCCCAGTCGCGAAACATCCGCGCATGCAGGAAATACTGGTTGATCGCCGTCAACTCGTTCTTCAACGAGGCGTTGAGGTAGCGCAGGACCTCCGGATCACCCTTCATTGTTCGCTCCTTTCTGTGCTTGGCTTGGGAACCCGCGGAAAGCGCCGGGGGTTCGGGAGACGCGCTCCCGAACAGTTGTCAGGGATCACGCAGCAGGAAGTGGCTAGCACACCTGCATTTCGATTTCCATCGGGTCATTCGTTTCGCCTGCGCAGTCGCGGAGCATGCCCAGGGCGCGGCGACCACACTTGCCACACTCGGAACAGACGCCAAGCCGTTCGCGCAAATCGCGCATACGCAGTCCCGCCTCCGTATTGGCCAGGCTACGAATATCCCCTTCACGAACACCCTTGCAGACACACACGTACATAAAGGTCATTCCCGGACGAGTTGAGCGAATGCAGAAGATACTATTCGTAACGCGAATCGTTTGCAATACCATGCTCAAACCACGAGGTTGACGGAACGTCCCACGGTTGTAAACCTGTCAAGGCAGGACCGGCATCAGGGTTTCATCGCTCCCAAAGGAATATTCGCATATCCTGATCTAATCATGCATTGGAGGGTCTACACTACGCGTGGACCGCTCCACCCATTATGGTACCCCGCCATGGAATTCGATCCCCTTCTGCTGTCGCGTATCCAGTTCGCGTTCGTCGTGTCGTTCCACGCGATTTTTCCCGTGTTCACCATCGGACTGGCAACGTACATCGCTCTGCTCGAGGGAATCGCCTACCGCACCAAGGATCCGGAATGGGCGCGCCTGTCGCAGTTCTGGATCAAGATCTTCGCCGTGGTTTTCGGAATGGGCGTCGTCTCCGGGCTGGTGATGGCCTTCCAGTTCGGTACCAATTGGAGCGAGTTCTCCTACCGTAGCGCCAATTTCCTCGGGCCGGTGCTGGCTTACGAAGTGGTCACCGCATTCTTCCTCGAGGCGGCCTTCCTCGGCGTGCTGCTGTTCGGGCGCAACAAGGTCCCGCCGGGCGTACACCTGTTCGCCGCAATCATGGTCGCGGTGGGTACCTTCATCTCCTCGTTCTGGATCCTGTCGGCCAACTCCTGGATGCAGACGCCGGCCGGTTTCGAACTCCGCGATGGCATGGTGCACGTGACCAGCTGGCTGGAGGCCATTTTCAATCCGTCCTTCCCCTACCGATTCACGCACATGGCCGTGGCCTCGCTGCTGACCGGCGGCTTCGTGGTCGCAGGCATCTCGGCCTGGTACCTGCTGCGGGGGCACGCGGTCACCGCCAGCAGGCGCGCGCTGAAAATGACCGTGATCATGCTGGCGGTCGCCGCTCCGGCCCAGATGATCATCGGTGACTTCCACGGCCTGAATACGCTGGAGCACCAGCCGGCCAAGGTGGCGGCGATGGAAGGCGCCTGGGAGACGCAGAAGGGACTCCCTCTCCTGCTGTTCGCCATCCCGGACCAGGCCAACGAGACCAACCATTTCGAGATCGGCATCCCGAAGCTGGCCAGCCTCATCCTCACCCATGAGTGGGATGGCGAGGTGCAGGGACTGAAGGAATGGCCCGCCGAGGAACGCCCGCCGGTGGGCATCGTGTTCTGGTCGTTCCGGGTGATGGTGGCGATCGGGATGCTGATGATCGGCGTCGCGCTCTGGGGCGCCTGGTTGCTGTACCGCCGGCGTCTCATGGACCACCCCGTGTTCCTGCGCGTGCTCACTCTGATGATCCCGCTCCCCTTCGTGGCCGTGCTGGCGGGCTGGTTCGTCACCGAGGTCGGCCGCCAACCCTATGTTCTCTACGGGGTCATCACCGTGCAGGAGGGTTTGACACCCAGCCTCACCGGCGGCATGGCACTGTTCACGCTGATCGGTTACATCGTGGTCTATGCCTTGGTGTTCACGGCCGGGCTCTATTACCTGACCCGCATCGTGCGCAAGGGCATGCCCGAGGAACTCGAGGAACAACAGGATCCGCAGGGTCGCCCGAAACGTCCGTTGTCGGCGGCAGACACCCCGCTGGACGAGCCCTCCGCCTAGCAGGGAGAGAAAAGCCATGTTCGACTTCACCTATATCTGGGTCATGATCATCGGCTTCGGCGTACTGATGTACGTGCTGACCGACGGGTTCGACCTCGGCGTCGGGATCCTCTTTCCCTTCGCCCGATCCGAGCAGGACCGCGACATCATGATGAACACCGTCGCGCCGGTCTGGGACGGCAACGAGACCTGGCTGGTGCTGGGTGGGGCGGGTCTGTTGGCGGCGTTCCCGCTGGTCTACACGGTCTTCCTTCCGGCCCTCTACATCGGCGTCTTCCTGATGCTCGCCGGGCTGATCTTCCGCGGTGTCGCCTTCGAATTCCGCTTCAAGGCAGCGAAAGGCCGGCGCTTCCTCTGGAACGCAGCCTTCTTCGGCGGATCGCTGGTCGCCACCTTCGCCCAGGGTGCAGTGGTGGGTACCTTCATCCAGGGCTTCGAGACCGAGAATTTCCGGTATGTTGGCGGACCAATGGACTGGTTGACTCCATTCACGGTCATGACCGGCCTGGGCATGATCGTAGGCTACGGTCTGCTCGGCGCAACCTGGCTGATGCTCAAGACCGAGGGCGAGACGCAGCAGTGGGCCCGCAGCTGGGCTTATCGCCTGCTCGCGGCCCTGATGGTCTTCTTCGTGATCGTCAGTCTGTGGACGCCGCTCACCGACGAGTACGTGCGCAGCCGCTGGTTCGACAATCTGACCTGGCTCTGGCTGCTGCCACTGGCCACGGTCCTGGTCGCAGCAAGCCTCTGGCGTTCCCTGAACCGCAGTTACGAGGCTACGCCGTTCCTCTACACGATCGGCCTGTTCGGACTGTTCTACGCCGGGCTGCTGTTCAGCAAGTGGCCCTACGTGGTTCCGCCCAGCTATACGTTCCACGATGCGGCGTCGGCACCGGAAAGCCAGTTGTTCCTGTTGATTGGCCTGCTCTTTGTCGTACCCTTCGTGTTGATGTACACCGCCTGGACCTACTATGTGTTCCGAGGCAAGGTGCGCGCCGACAGCGGATACCATTGATTGCCCGCTTTCGGCTGCCTCCGCCCAAACGGGGCCTGCCGCGGAATCGACAGGACCTGCTGCGGAGATGGCTGCTCCCTCTGTGGACTGCGGGAGCTTGCTCCCGCTTTCCGGCACTCTGCTCGACCCTGGCGGCCAAAGCGGGAGCAAGCTCCCGCACTCCATAGGAGCGCGCGGGGCGAGCGGTGTGACCTGTTGCACGCAATGCAGAAGCCATCCTTTGCCACACGGCTGTCCATGATCACCGGGCGCCGTTCCGGAACCAAGGCTCGCTGAACGTGCTTCTCCGCACGCTTCTGAAGCCTCACCGGCATTGGCTTCATCTCGCGTGGCTGGCTGGCCTCGGTGCCGGACTCGCGACGATCGCGCTGGCCGGCACCATCGCCTGGCTCGTGCATCAAACCCTGTTCGAGCCTGGCGCATCATCGGCGTGGCGCTGGCTGGGCCTTGCGCTCATCGCCGTGATCGCCCGCCACGGCCTGCAGGCCTTGCGCGACTGGGCGGGCCAGCAACTGGCTTTCCGGGTGCGCCGGGATTTGCGGGAACGGATGATCGCGACCGCGGCCCGGATCGGGCCGATGCACCTCGCACACCGAGGTCACTCCGGAGCCTGGGCCAGCCGTTACCAGGAACAGGTCGACGCGCTGGGCGGCTACTACGCGCGTTATCTCCCTGCGCTCGGGCTCGCGCTGGCGTTACCGCTGGTGCTGCTGGCCGCCGCATTCACGCAGGATTGGGTCGCGGGGCTGCTGCTGCTGTTCTCCGCGCCGTTGATCCCCGTCTTCATGGCCCTGATCGGCATGGGCAGCCAGCAGGTCCACGAGGCACAGCAAGACCAGCAGAATCGCCTGGCCGGGCATTTTCTGGATCGTGTCCGCAACCTGGACCTGCTGCGTCGGAGCCTCGCGCTGGATGCGGCGACCGCCGAGGTGGCGGAGGCTGCACAGGGCTACCGTCGGCTCAGCATGCGCGTGCTGCGGGTGGCCTTCCTCTCTTCCGCGGTGATGGAATTCTTCAGTGCGGTGGCGATCGGCCTGGTCGCAATCTACGTCGGTTTCGCGCTGCTTGGTTTCCTGGACTTCGGCCCCGCCGGGCAGATGACGCTGTTCTCGGGGCTGTTCGTGCTGCTGCTGGCGCCCGAATACTTCCAGCCCCTGCGCCAGTTCGCACAGAGCTATCACGACCGAGCCAGCGCCGCGGCGGCCGCCGCGGCGCTGGCACCGCTGCTCCAGGAGCCGGCAATCCCGCAGCGCGAACCGGAGCCACCGCCTGCCGATGCCGCACAGACGCTGCTGCGCCTCGAGCGGGTCAGCCTGCGCTACGACCCGGACGGACCGCCGGCGCTCGATGATCTGACCCTCAGCGTGGCGCCGGGCGAAGACGTCGCCATCGTGGGACCCAGCGGCAGCGGTAAATCGACCTTGCTGGCCTTGTGCGCGGGCTTCATCCGCCCCAGCACCGGCTCGCTGGCACTGGCCGAACCCGCCCGGCACTTTGCCTGGATGGGGCAACGTGCGCACCTGTTCCACGGCAGCCTGCGCGACAACCTGGTGTTGGGCGCGCGCCCCGAGGCCAGCGACGGTGAACTGATCGCGGCATTGGGTGCAGCCGGCCTGCCGGTGGACGACCCGACGCTGCCGAGGGGACTCGACACGCCGATCGGCGAAGGCAACCGCGGACTGTCCGGTGGCCAGGCGCAACGCGTGGCATTGGCCAGAGCCCTGCTCTCGGACAGTCGCCTGTGGCTTCTGGATGAACCCACCAGCGCGCTCGACCCGGATACCGAAGACGACCTGCTGAGCAGGGCGCTGGAACACGCACGGCAACGTGGCGTCACCGTGCTCCTGGCGACGCACCATGCTGCGGTATACCGGCGCCTGCGCCGCGTGGTCCACCTCGACCAGGGCCGGCTCCGGGAGGACGGCGATGTCTGACTGGGCGTTCCTGCGCCAGGTTTTTCGCGGCAGTCGCATCTGGACGGGCTCGGCCTATCTGCTGCTGGCCCTGACCTGGGCCGCCGGCATCGCCCTGCTGGCGCTGTCGGGGTGGTTCATCACGGCTTCCGCACTGGCCGGTGCAGGCCTGCTGCTGGGGCTCGAACTGTTCACGCCGTCGGCCGGCATTCGTGCCGCCGCGCTGCTGCGCACCCTGGCGCGGTACGGCGAGCGCGTGATCGGGCACGAGGCCGTGCTGCGCGTCCTCGCCAGCCTGCGCGCACGCAGCTTCGCCTCCATCGCGCGTCTACCGATCGCCAGCCAGCGACAGCTGCGCAGCGGGGACCTGCAGCACCGGCTGACCGCGGACATCGACACCCTGGACGGGGTGCCGCTGCGCATCACCGGTCCGGTTGTCGCGGCAAGCCTGGCGGTACTCGCCGCGACTGTTCTCGCGTACTGGCTGGCACCCTGGCCGGCGGCCGTATTGATCCTCGCCGCCGCCATGCTGACGCTGGCGGCATCGCTGCTAGCCGCCCGACTGGGGCAGGCGCGCGGGCGCGCGGTCGTCGATCGGCGCAGCCGGCAGCGGGTCGCGCTGCTGGATTACTTCGGGGGGCTGGCGGACCTGATCGCCTACGGACGCGCGGATTCCCAGCGGATGCTCCTCAACGACCTGGATCGCGAGCAGGCCAGGGGCGTACTGCTGCAGGAACGGGTCGCGCTGCTCGCCGATCAGGCCGTGCAGGCCCTGGTCGGCATGACCACGCTGGCGATGCTGGCATTGGCTCTGCACTGGCATGCCGCAGACGCCATCGACGCGCCGGTTGCGGTTTTACTGACTCTGATGACGCTTGGGCTGAACGAGGCCCTGAGCACCCTGCCCGGGGCGTTCTGGCGAACGGGAGAGAGCCTGCAGGCGGCGGCGCGACTGCAGAGCCTCGGGGTCGATCCCGGCGGCAGTTCCACGCGCGCGACGACCGGACGGAACCTGATCGAGGAAGGTCTGCCTGACGCACCCACGCTTCATGTCCACGACCTCGCGATCGGGTTCGCTCGGGAACACCCGCTGCTGACCGGGCTCGATTTCTCCCTGCAGCCGGGGTACCCGCTGGTCATCCATGGCCGCAGTGGGCTGGGCAAGAGCACGCTGCTCGACACCCTGGCCGGTGAACGCCCCCCGCTGGACGGCATGGTTACGCTCGCGGAGCGCGAGGTGGGGGCGTGGCCGGAGCCCCAGCGCTATCGGTGCATCGGCTATCTGCCTCAGGAAACCTTGCTGCTCGACACCAGCATCGCGGACAATCTCCGGCTCGGGCGACCCGAACTGACCGATCAGGCGCTTTGGGCGGCGCTCGAAGCCGTGGATCTGGCGCAGACATTGAGACGCGAGGGATCCGGGCTGGACTACAGGGTGGGGGAGATGGGACGCCGGTTGTCCGGTGGTCAGGCGCGCCGCCTCGCACTGGCGTGGCTAATCCTTCGGGACACGCCGATCATCCTGCTCGACGAACCCCTCTCGGGGCTCGACCGCGCCACGGAGCAGCGGGTTCTTGCGCGCATCGCGCCGTGGCTCGCAACGCGCCGCGCAGTCATCGTGACCCACGCCCCCGAACGCTTACCGGCCGAGTGGCCGCGCCACGCGATCGAGCCCGCCACCATGCCCCGTGGGCGCCGTGAGACCGTGCGGCAGGACGAGGGTAGGTTGCCGTGAAGCGCCGCCGAACCGCAACGGGCACCGCAGCACGCAACTTGCCGCGGGCAAACGCAAGGCTCGCGGCTTCTCAGGGATCGCCGGGACGCCAGACGCCCGAGGCCTCCTGGGGTGGCTGCGCCGGGGCAGCGGACTGATTGCGGCTTTCGACGTCCACGAAGACCGAATCCATGAACTGCGCCAGTTGCGAGAGGTAGTCCTTGCGCTGGGCAACCGGCTCGGGCATCTGCGCCACGAGAAAGCCGATCACCGCCGCGAGGTACTGGACGCCGACGATGGGCTCGCGTGCCCGGGGGTCGGCTTCCTGCAGAACACTCTGCAGCTTCTCGATGAGATCGCCGGATAATTGCAGGCTGTCGTCGCTCATGGTGGAGTCCCTTCATTAAAATTGGGGGACCATAAGACTACGGCATTCCGTCGCCAGGCAAAAACCGGGACGGCGAAAGGGGACATCGCTGGCGGCGCTACACCGGACCGACGGTAGCGGGAACGCGCGGGGATCCGGATTACCTGCACGGGCGGGTGGCGGGCTGTGGCCTTTTCCGTCCTGTGCCTCCGCAGGCGCGGACCACAGGTTCGATCGCGGCCAGAGGCCGCTCCTGCCACGCCTGCGCCTCCGCGGGTCGGAAGCGCGCAGCGTCATCCGCCGCCATGGTGCCCGTCAGCGCCGGAAGGTCAGTCCACCGGCGTCGATGTCGATGCGGATCGTGTCGCCGGGACCGAACTGCCCCGACAGCAGCGCCTGCGCCAGCGGATTTTCCACTTGCGTCTGGATCGCCCGCTTGAGCGGACGCGCACCGTAGACCGGGTCGAAACCCGCCTCGCCGAGACGGTCCAGCGCCTCCGCACTGATATCGAGCCCAATATCGCGCTCGGCCAACCGCAGGCGCAGCAGCCCGAGCTGGATGTCGGTGATGGCCCGGATCTGCTCCCGGCCCAACGGGTGGAAGACCACGACATCATCGACCCGGTTGATGAACTCCGGTCGGAAATGCTGCCCGACGACCTCCATCACCGCCGCCTTCATCTGCTCGTAGTGCTCCTCGCCGGCCATCTCCTGGATCAACTGCGAACCGAGGTTCGAGGTCATCACGATCACGGTGTTGCGGAAGTCCACAGTGCGGCCGTGCCCGTCGGTCAGGCGACCGTCGTCCAATACCTGCAACAGCACGTTGAAGACGTCCGGGTGCGCCTTCTCCACCTCGTCGAGCAGGATCACCGAATAGGGCTTGCGCCGCACCGCCTCGGTCAGATAACCGCCCTCCTCGTAGCCGACGTAGCCCGGAGGGGCGCCGATGAGTCGGGCCACCGAGTGCTTCTCCATGAACTCGGACATGTCGATGCGGACCATCGCGTCCTCGGTGTCGAACAGGAACGACGCCAGCGCCTTGGTCAGCTCGGTCTTGCCGACTCCGGTCGGACCAAGGAACAGGAACGACCCGTTGGGCCGGTTCGGGTCCGAGAGACCCGCGCGGGAACGCCGGATCGCGTTCGCCACCGCGCGCACGGCCTCTTCCTGGCCGACCACGCGGCGCGCGACGGCCTCCTCCATGCGCAGTAGCTTGTCCTTCTCACCCTCGAGCATTTTCGAAACCGGAATTCCGGTCCAGCGCGAGACCACCTCGGCGACCTCCTCATCGGTCACCTTGGTGCGCAGCAGGCGCGTCTCCTTGCCCTCCTGCTCGGAGGCCTGCTCCAGCGCCTTCTGCAGTTCCGGGATCTTCCCGTACTGCAGCTCCGACATGCGCGTCAGGTCGCCGGCGCGGCGTGCGGTCTCCAGTTCCATGCGTACGCGCTCGAGTTCCTCCTTGACCTGGGCGGCACCGGTGACGGCGGACTTCTCCGCCTTCCAGATTTCCTCGAGGTCGGAGTACTCGCGTTGCAGCCGGTCGATTTCCTCCTCGAGGATACCCAGGCGCTTCTTCGAGGCCTCGTCGGTCTCCTTCTTCATCGCCTCGCGCTCGATCTTCAGCTGGATCAGGCGCCGGTCGAGCCGGTCCATCTCCTCGGGCTTGGAATCGATCTCCATGCGAATGCGCGAGGACGCCTCGTCGATCAGGTCGATCGCCTTGTCCGGCAGCTGCCGGTCGGTGATGTAGCGCTGCGAGAGCTGCGCGGCGGCGACGATCGCCGGATCGGTGATCTCGATCCCGTGGTGCACCTCGTAGCGTTCCTTCAGGCCACGCAGGATGGCGATGGTGTCCTCCAGGGTCGGTTCGTCGACTAGCACCTTCTGGAAACGCCGCTCCAGCGCCGCGTCCTTCTCGATGTACTTGCGGTACTCGTCCAGCGTCGTGGCGCCGATGCAGTGCAGTTCACCGCGTGCCAGCGCCGGCTTCAGCATATTACCCGCGTCCATCGCGCCCTCGGCCTTGCCCGCGCCGACCATGGTGTGGATCTCGTCGATGAACAGGATCACCCGACCCTCTTCCTTGGACAGGTCCTTCAGCACGGCCTTCAGCCGCTCCTCGAAGTCGCCTCGGTACTTGGCCCCGGCCAGCAGCGCGCCAAGGTCCAGCGCCAGCACGCGCTTGTCCTTCAATCCCTCGGGAATCTCACCGTTGATGATTCGCTGCGCCAGTCCCTCGACGATCGCGGTCTTGCCGACCCCGGGCTCGCCGATCAGCACGGGGTTGTTCTTGGTCCGGCGCTGCAGGACCTGGATCGCGCGGCGGATCTCGTCGTCGCGGCCGATCACCGGGTCGAGCTTGCCCTGCTCGGCGCGCTCGGTCAGGTCGATGGTGTACTTGTCCAGCGCCTGGCGGGTGTCCTCGGCGTTCGGATCGTCGACGCTGGCGCCGCCGCGCATCTGCTCCACGGCTTTCTCGAGGTTGTTCTTGGTCACCCCGCTCTTCTTCAGGATCTCGGCCACCGCGCCGCGGTCCTCGACCGCGGCAAGCAGGAACAGCTCCGAGGAGATGTACTGGTCCTTGCGCTGCTGCGCGAGCTTGTCACAGACGTTCAGCAGCCGGTTGAGATCGTTGGAGACGTGCACCTCGCCTGGCGTGCCCTCGACGCGCGGCAGGCGCCCGAGGGCCTCCCCCAGCGCAGAGCGCAGCTGATTCACGTTGCCGCCGGCCTGCGCCAGCACGGAACGGACGCTGCCGCCCTCCTGGTCGAGCAGGGCTGCGAGCACGTGGCTGGGCTCGATGAACTGATGGTCCCGGCCCACCGCCAGCGATTGGGCGTCAGCCAGGGCCTCCTGGAATTTCGTGGTCAGGCGATCCATACGCATGGATTGGTTCCCCTCGATAAAAGGTTTGATCTGACACACAAGGTGGGGGTATCCGCGCAGTATTCAAGGGCCGAGAGTCCCCAGCAAGGACGTCGCTGAGTTGCACGGTGTGGAACCGTTGGCCCGCCGGCGGGACGCCGTGAATACATCCCTGTAGGCTTGACGGCAGCATCCCTGCTGCCGACACCCGCCGGCGGGCCAACGGTTCCACCCATACCGACCCGTGCGTCACCCCCCCGAACAACTCTCGGGGGAGCATCGGAGGGTTCAAGAAACCCGCCAGATCAGGGTGGCCATGCGGCCGCAGACGCCGTCGCGGCGATAGGAGAAGAAGGTCTCGGATTCGCGGAAGGTGCAGCGGCCGCCGCCATGGACGTCCGTCACTCCGGCGCGCTCCAGGCGCAGCCGCGCCAGGCGGTAGATGTCTGCGAACCACCGGTCACCGGCACCGGCGCGGAAGGCAGCGGCCGTCGCTGAATCATCGGAGACGAAGGCGGCGCGCACCTCGGGACCGACCTCGAAGGCTGCGGGGCCGATCGCCGGACCCAGCCAGGCCATGACCTCCGCCGGGGGCCGGGCCATCGTCCGCAACGTCGCCTCCAGCACCCCACCGGCGAGGCCCCGCCATCCTGCATGCGCCGCCGCCACCACCGCGCCGTCGCGGCTGCAGAAGAGCATCGGCAGGCAATCCGCGGTCTGCACGCTGCAGACCTCTCCCGGCGTGCGGCCAACCACGGCGTCGGCGTCCACTGCGGCGAGCGTGGAACTTGCTTCGACGACGACCGCTCCGTGCACCTGCCGCGGCCACGATGGAATCCTGGCAAGGCCCAGCGCGCGGGCGAGCCGTTCGCGATTCTCCTGCACGGCCTCCGGATCGTCGCCGGTGTGCAGGGCAAGGTTCAGACTGTCCCAGGGGCCCCGGCTCACACCGCCGCCGCGCGTGGTCTGCACCGCGCGCAGGCCTGCCGGCAGGGGCCAGTCCGGGATGATCAGCGGGAGTTCGGTCATTGTCCCTGGCTTTGCACGGCGTCCTTCTCGAGCGCGCCGAGAAGCGATTGGAAATCGGCAGGCAGCGGGGCCTCGAACCGGCACTCTTCCTCGGTGACAGGGTGCGCCAGACCGAGCACGGCCGCGTGCAGGGCCTGGCGCCGGAACGCCGACAGGACCTGCGCGGCCTCGGGCTGCATGTCGCGCACCGGTCGCGGCCGCCCTCCATAGACCGGGTCGCCCACCACCGGATGGCCGATCTGCGCCATGTGCACCCGGATCTGGTGCGTACGGCCGGTATCCAAGCGCACCTGCAGCAGGCTGTGCGCTCGCAGGCGCTGCAACACTCGATAATGGGTGACCGCCGGCTTGCCGCCGCTCACCACGGCCATGCGCTTGCGATCCACCGGATGCCGCCCGATCGCCGCGTCCACCGTGCCGCCGCTGATCAGCACGCCCTGCACCAGCGCACGATATTCGCGGTGCACGCTGCGTTCCTGGAGTTGTCGCACCAGGGCCGTCTGGGCCGCAGCCGTGCGCGCCACGACCAGGAGCCCGGTCGTTTCCTTATCCAGCCGATGCACGATACCCGCGCGCGGCAGCGCAGCCAGTTCGGGTGCGTAATGCAGCAACGCATTGACCAGGGTGCCCTCGCGGTGACCGGCGGCGGGGTGCACCACCAGCCCCGCCGGCTTGTCGATCACGATGATCGCCGGATCCGCATACACCACGTTGAGCTCGATGGGCTCAGGCTGGGCCGCCGATGCCGGGGTGTCGGGGACGTGCAGGCGGACCTGCTCGCCGCCCCGAACCACTGCTCTCGGCAGCGGCTGCCCCCCGTCCACGGTTAACGCGCCTTCCTGCAGCCACTGCTTGAGCTGGCTGCGCGAATAGGCCGTGAGAACCCGCGCAAGCGCAGCATCCAGGCGCATACCGGCCAGTTCGGACGGCAATTCCGTGGAGACCTTCTCAGTCATCGGGGCTGCGCGGGGCCAAGCTGCATTGTTGTAGAATCCGCAAGTCATGCATCTGTTTCGAGGCTCCGCCGTGTCACTGGCCCGTTCGTTGATCGTCCTGATCGTCATCATAACCGTGTCCGGCTGCGCGAGCCTGCGCGAAGACCCGACGCTGAACTGGTCGGCCAGTCAGCTCTACGGCGAAGCCAAGGCGGCGCTCGACGCCGGGAATTACGAGCAGGCAGTGGAATACTACGAACTCCTCGAAGCGCGCTTTCCCTTTGGCCGCTTCGCCCAGCAGGCCCAGATCGAGATCCCCTACGCCTACTACAGGGCCGGGGAGCCCGAGGCCGCCCTGGCCGCCGTCGACCGATTCGTGCAGCTCAACCCGCGCCATCCCAATCTCGACTATGCCTACTACCTCCGCGGCCTGATCAACTTCAATCGCGATCAGGGGTTCCTGACCAGGCTTTTCCCGATGGACCCGGCGGAGATGGACACGAAGCCGCTGCAGCAGTCCTTCCAGGACTTCGGGCGCCTGATCAATGAATTCCCGGACAGCCGCTATGCGGAGGACTCCCGTCAGCGCATGATCTTCATCCGCAATGCACTGGCATCCCACGAACTCCGGGTCGCGCAATTCTACGTGGAACGCCAGGCCTGGGTGGCCGCGTCACAGCGGGCACGGTTCGTGATCGAGCGCTACCAGGGTGCCGACGTGATGCCGCAGGCGCTGGCGATCCTGTACCAGAGCTACCGTGCGCTGGACCTCGAGGATCACGCCGATAACACGATGGCCGTTCTGGAACTGAATTTCCCCGAGCACGCGGCAGCCGCTCGGGCGGGCAGGCCCATCACGGTGGGCGCCGAAGCCGGCGGGCTTCGCCGCTGGGTCGAACGCCTGCCCTTCTTCGCCAACTGAACCGCTGGGGTCCGACAGGCTCCTAGAGCGCCTCGCTGCCTTCCTCGCCGGTACGGATGCGCACCGCCCGATCCACCGTTGTGACAAAGATCTTGCCGTCTCCGATCTTGCCGGTGCGCGAGGCCTTGATGATCGCCTCAATGCAGGAATCGACCCGGTCGTCGTCGACCACGACTTCCAGCTTGACCTTGGGCAGAAAGTCCACCACGTATTCGGCGCCGCGATAAAGCTCGGTATGCCCCTTCTGGCGGCCGAAGCCCTGCACCTCCGTCGCCGTCATTCCGGCGATGCCGGCCTCGGTCAAGGCTTCGCGTACGTCCTCGAGCTTGAACGGCTTGATGATCGCTTCGATCTTCTTCATGCATTCTCCTGAGAATGGGTATCAGACCCTCGGCTTTCCTGATAACCGGAGGTAATGGGGTAACGCCGGTCGCGCCCGAAGGCACGCGCCGAAACGCGCACGCCCGGGGCCGCCTGGCGCCGCTTGAATTCGGCGAGAAAGACCATTCGTGCGATGCGCTCCACCGTCTCCCGCTCGAAGCCCCTGGCAACGATGTCGTCCACGGAGGCCTCCTGTTCGATGAACGCCTCGAGGATCGCGTCCAGCACCGGATACGGCGGCAGGGAGTGTTCATCTTCCTGATCCGGGGCCAACTCCGCGCTCGGCGGTCGCGTGATCACGCGCTCCGGAATCACTCGCCCGATCCGATTGCGCATGCGTGCCAGACGATACACCCATTGCTTGGTCACGTCGCGCAGCGGCGCGAAGCCGCCTGCCATGTCGCCATAGAGGGTGGCATAGCCCACCGCCATTTCGCTCTTGTTGCCGGTGGCGAGCAACAGCCGGCCGGTGCGGTTCGACAACGCCATCAGCAGCACGCCCCGGCAGCGCGCCTGCAGGTTCTGCTCGGTGAGATCGCCAGGGTCATGGCTCTGATCCGGAAACGATTCCAGCAGTCCCACCTTGAACGCCTCGACCATCGGTTCGATGGCCAGTTCGCGATAGTCGATGCCCAGCAAGACCGCCTGCTGCCGAGCATCCTCGATGCTCATCGATGCGGTGTAGCGGTAGGGCATCATCACCGCCTCGACGGCATCCGGACCCAATGCGTCCACGGCCAGCGCCGCCGTCAGCGAGGAGTCGATGCCCCCGGACAGGCCAAAGAGCACGCCCGAGAAGCCGTTCTTGCGCACGTAGTCGCGGATGCCGAGCATCAGCGCGCGGTACATGTCCAGGCCCTCGGGGTCCGGCACCGCCGGCTCCGCCGCCGCACCCGCCTCGTCATCGCCCCAAAGCAGCGAATCGGGCTGCGGATGTTCCAGTTCGGCATCGGCCTGGTGCAGACGCAGGCCGCCATCGGCTGCGCGTTCGACGTCGACGAAGGCGAGGCCGGCGATCCAAGCGGGCAGCAACGGCTGCGCAACCCCGTCGGCGGCGACCAGGAACGAACGGCCGTCGAAGACCAGTTCGTCCTGCCCCCCGACCATGTTGAGATAGATCACCGGGCAGCCGGTCTCGCGCACACGCTCCCGGACCACCGTCTCGCGTTCGGAGGCCTTGCCGCGGTGGTAGGGCGACGCGTTCAGGTTCAGGATCAATTCGGCGCCGGCCTTTGCGGCCAGGGCCGCCGGCTCGGGCCGCCAGATGTCCTCGCAGACCGTCAGCCCGATACGCAGACCCGCAACCTCGATCACGGACGCATCGGTTCCGTGATGAAAGTACCTCTGCTCGTCGAAGACACTGTAGTTGGGCAGCTTGTGCTTCGCATACTGCGCCTGCGCCCTGCCTTCACGAAGCAGCAGTGCCGCGTTGATCACGCCTTCCGGCGTGGCCACCGGCGCGCCCAGAACCAGGTCGATGCCCTGCACCCGGGTGGCCAGCCATTCGATTTCCGACGCAGCATCTGCGAGAAATCTTGGCCGGAGCAGCAGATCCTCGGGCGGGTATCCGGTAATCGCGAGCTCGGGGCAGACCACCAGCGCGGCGCCCCGGGCCCGCGCGCGTTCCGTGGCGTCCAGGATCATCCGGGCATTGTGTCCCAGCGCGCCGACCACGGGGTTCATCTGCACCAGGGCTACGCGCATGGGAGGGGAGGACATCGACGCGAAAGTCCCGCTATCCGGCTCGACTACGCCAGCGCCCGGGCCATCGCGGCGCCAAGCTCGGCCGGGCTGGCGGCGATCTCCACGCCCGCCTCGCGCAGGGCCGCGATCTTCTGCTGGGCGGTGCCCTGGCCTCCGGCGATGATCGCCCCCGCGTGCCCCATACGCCGGCCGGGCGGCGCGGTGGCCCCGGCGATGTAGGCCGCGACCGGCTTGGGGTAGGACTCCCGGATGTAGCGCGCGGCGCGTTCTTCGGCATCGCCGCCGATCTCGCCGACCATCAGCACGCCTTCGGTCTCGGGATCCTCGGCGAACAGCCGCAGGCAATCGACGAAGTCCATGCCCTGGATCGGGTCGCCGCCGATCCCGATACACGTGCTCTGGCCCAGCCCGAGGTCAGTGGTCTGCTTGACCGCCTCGTAGGTCAGGGTGCCGGAGCGGGACACGATACCGACACGACCGCGCTTGTGAATGTAACCGGGCATGATGCCGATCTTGCAGGCCTCGGGCGTGATGATCCCCGGGCAGTTCGGGCCGATCAGCCGCGCCGCGGTCTGCCCGAGGAACTGCTTGACCCGGATCATGTCCTGGATCGGAATGCCCTCGGTAATGCAGACCACCAGTTCGATGCCGGCGTCGGCCGCCTCGCAGATGGCGTCGGCGGCAAAGGCGGCGGGAACATAGATCATGCTGGCCTGGGCCCCGGCCTCGCTGACGGCCTCGGCCACGGTGTCGAAGACCGGCAGGTCCAGGTGCCGTTGCCCGCCCTTGCCCGGCGTCACGCCGCCGACCAGGTTCGTGCCGTAGGCGATCGCCTGTTCGGAGTGGAAAGTACCCTGCTTGCCGGTGAAGCCCTGGCAGATCACCCGGGTCTCACGATCGACGAGGATGCTCATGCGGCGGCCTCCACGGCCGCACGGGCGGCGCGATCGAGATCGGCCGCGGCCACGATATCGAGGCCGCTGGCAGCCAGCGCCTCCCGTCCGGCCTCGGCATTGGTGCCCTCCAGGCGCACGATCACCGGCACCTCGACATGCACCTCGCGGATTGCGGCGATGATGCCTTCGGCGATCAGGTCACAGCGGACGATGCCTCCAAAGATATTCACCAGCACCGCGCGCACCGCTGTATCCGACAGGATCAGCTTGAAGGCCTCGGTCACACGTTTCACCGTGGTGCCGCCGCCCACGTCGAGAAAATTGGCGGGCTGTCCGCCATGATGCTGAATCAGGTCCATGGTCGCCATCGCCAACCCCGCGCCATTGACCATGCAGCCAATGTTGCCGTCGAGGCGGATATAGTTCAGGTCGTGTTCCTGAGCGCGTTCCTCCGCCTCGTGCCGCTGGCGGGCGTCGCGCAGCCCGAAGATCTCGCGCTGGCGATAGGCCGCGGAGTCGTCGATCACCAGCTTGCCATCGAGTGCCAGGAGCTGGTCGTCTGCGGTCAGCACCATCGGGTTGATCTCCAGCAACTGGGCATCCGAGGACTGGAACAGACGGTGGGCATCGCGGACCAGCTTCGCCACTGCCCGGGCAGGCTCCGCCGTCAGTCCCAGCACCTGCGCGACACGGCGCCCGTGAAACGGCATCACCCCGGTGACGGGATGGATCTGCATGGTCACCACGGCCTCCGGTCGTTCCATGGCCAGCGTCTCGATATCCATGCCGCCCTCGGCGGACACGACCATCGCCACCGACGCCCGTGCCCGATCCACCAGCATGGCGAAGTAGAACTCGCGAGCGATCGCCACGGCCGGCTCCATCAAGACCTGGTCCACGGGCAGACCCTCGTGCCCGCTCTGCCCGGTGACCAGCCGTGTGCCGAGCAGTCTCGCCACGGCAGCCTCGGCCTCCGCCGGGCCGGTCACCTGCACCACCCCGCCGGCCTTCCCGCGACCACCACTGTGCACCTGGGCCTTGACCAGCGCGCCCGCGGACTCGAGCCGCGGCCATGCCTCCCGGGCATCGCCGATCCTGGTAATGAGCTCGGCCGGAGGCACCGGGATGCCTGCGGAGCGGAAAAGGGCCTTGGCCTGGAATTCGTGCAAGTTCATGCGACCGGAGCATAACGACCCCCCGGGCCAGCGACAACTGCCAGCGCGTAGACTGCGGGGCGCTCGGGAAGGTATCCGAACGGGGAAGGGTCGGTGTTAGAATCCGACGGATGAGAATCCTGTTCCTAATCGCCGCGATCGTGGGCGTGTTCCTCATCGTGCGCACGCTGCTGCGGAACCCGGGCAGAAAGACCCCCGAGGAGCCGGGACAGATCAAGCAGCAGGGTGCCGTGGTGCGTTGTGCCCACTGTGGTGTGCACGTACCGCAGTTCGAGGCCTACCGATCCGGCTCGCGGATGTATTGTTCGCGCGATCATGCCCTGGCGGACAAGTCCTCCAGCAGCGACGACTGAACCCCGGTGGGTGCCCACGACGAGACCTCGCGATCCCTCTGGCTCACCGCGCTGTATCGCCTGTTCGTCGCTGCATTCCTGCTCTGGCTGGGTACCCTCGCGCCCGGCGACCCGGGCTTCGTGCCTGCAGCGCCGGGGATCTACCTGTTCGCAACTGTCAGCTACCTGGCTCTGGCCGTGGTGCTGGCGGCGCTTGCCCGAAATGCCCCGGACACCGACGAGAGGCAACTGAATCACCAGGCGATCGCCGGGGCAATGGTCGATATCGGCGCCATCAGCCTGATCCTGCTGACAACCGGAGGCGTGCAGACCGGTCTCGGCCTGCTGCTGATCCCGGCGGTGGCTGCCGCCGCGACGATGACCAGCGGTCGGATCAGCCTCCTGGTCGCCGCCCTGGCGACCCTGGCAGTGCTGATCACGGAACTCGCGGTGGGTCCGGCCATGCCCTGGCCCTTCGAGCCGGCGCCGACCCAGGCCGGCCTGCTGGGAGCGACCCTGTTCGCGGCAGTGCTCCTGACCTGGCGCCTGGCCCAGCGCGCCGGCCGCAGCGAGGCCCAGGTGGCGCGCCAGGAGGTGGACCTGGCCAACCTTGCCGAACTCAACGCGCAGATCATCGCGCGCATGGATGCCGGCGTGGTCGCAGTGTCCCCCGACGGCAGGATCAGCAGCATCAACGAGGCAGCACGCCGCCTGCTGCCGCCGCGGGCCGGCCTCGCGCTGCGCGACCTGTCGCCGCGACTCGCCGCGCTGGTGGAGACCTGGCGGGTGGAGCAGGGTCGGCCCGCGTCCCAGCAACTCCAGGGCGACGCCGAACAGACCGAACTGGCGGTGCGTCTGGCGCCCCTGGGCCTGGACGGTGAACAGGGAACATTGCTGATTCTGGAGGACGCCGCCGAGATCAAGCGCAGGAACCACGCCGCCAAGCTGCAGTCGATCGGCCGGCTGACGGCGAGCATCGCGCACGAGATCCGCAATCCGCTGGGCGCGATCAGCCACAGCGCGCAGCTGCTCGGGGAATCCGGCAATCTCGACGCCGCCGACCAGCGTCTCCTCGAGATCATCCACAAGCAGAGCAAGCGCGTCGACGCCGTGATCCGTAACGTGCTCGGGCTCTCCAGCGGCCGGGCGGCCGAACGCGAGCTGCTGCCACTGGAAGATCGGCTCGATCGCTTCGCCGAGGATTTCTGCACAGGCCTGCGGATTCCCCGTGCATCCCTGCACGTCAGCGTGCACCCGCGCGACTCGGAGGTGCTGTTCGACCCCTCCCATCTCAGCCAGGTGTTGTGGAACCTGTGCATGAACGCGCGGACGCACGGAGGTCACGACGGGCCGGACAGCGGACCGATCATCCTGCGCGGAGGAGCCGGGCAGATCCGCAAGGGCGTGACTCTGGACGTGATCGACCATGGTCCGGGCATTGCGCCAGGGGAGCAGGAGGACCTGTTCGAGCCCTTCACATCGACCGCGCCGGGGGGTACGGGCCTCGGCCTCTACATCTCACGGCTGATCTGCGAGAACAACGGCGCCGGGCTGGAGTACGTGCAGCACCCCCACGGTGGATGCTTCCGCATCCTGTTTGCGCCGTCGGATTCTGACATGATGGAAGCCCATGTTAAGGAACGGCATGCAATGGCCGATAACCCGCGGTGAGTGAACGTTTTTTCCGTTCGCCCGTTGCACCTGGAATGGATGGCGTACCGACCATCATGCCCGCGCGATGTGGATCGCTTCCGCCAGACCCTGAGGACGTCAGATGAGCATCAAGCAAGTGCTGGTCGTCGATGACGAACCGGATATCTGCGAGCTTCTGGAGATCACCCTGCAGCGCATGGGGATCGAGACCGTCAGCACGACGCGCATGCGCCAAGCCGTGAACCTGCTGGGGAAGCAGCGTTTCGATCTTTGCCTCACCGACATGCGCATGCCCGACGGCGACGGTCTGGAGCTCGTGCAGCACATCCAGGAGCACTGTCCGGAACTGCCTGTGGCGGTCATCACCGCGCATGGCTGCGTCGACACGGCGGTGCGGGCCCTGCAGCTGGGCGCCTTCGATTTCGTCACCAAGCCGGTGGACCTGCCGCTGCTCCGGCGGCTGGTCGACAGCGCGCTGAGGCTCGCAAGGCCGGAGGAACCGGGGCCGGCCGCACAGGCGCCGGTACAGGAGGACGAGGCCAGCCCGTTACTCGGACGCTCCGGGGCGATGATGCAACTGCGCGCAACGGTCGGCAAACTGGCCCGCAGCCAGGCTCCGGTCATCGTGCTGGGCGAATCGGGCTCGGGCAAGGAACTGGTGGCTCGCGAAATCCACCGCCTGGGTCCCCGTTCGGCGCAGCCCTTCGTTCCCGTGAACTGCGGGGCGATCCCCTCGGAGTTGATGGAGAGCGAATTCTTCGGACACCAGAAGGGTGCGTTCACCGGCGCCATCCAGAACAAGACGGGGCTGTTCCGCGAGGCACACGGTGGCACGCTGTTCCTCGACGAGGTCGCAGAATTACCGTTGGCCCTGCAGGTCAAGCTCCTGCGCGCCCTGCAGGAGCGCGCGATCAAACCCGTGGGGGCCAACCGCGAGGAGAGTGTGGACGTGCGCATCGTCTCGGCGACACACAAGAACCTCGCCGACGAGGTGCAGCATGGCCGCTTCCGGCAGGACCTTTTCTACCGGCTCAACGTGGTCGAACTGCGGGCCCCGCCGCTGCGGGAACGTCCCGAGGATATCGCCGAGCTGGCTGCCCACATCCTCCGCGACATCGCCGCGCAATGGCAGCTCTCCGGTCTGGCGCTGTCGCCAGCGGCGCTCGATCGCCTCCGCGGGTACCATTTCCCGGGCAACGTTCGCGAGCTGGAGAACATCCTGGAACGGGCGGCGGTGATGGTCGATGGCCCGGTCATCGACGCCGACACGCTGGTGTTCCCGGAGCGCAATCGAAACGCCGATTCCGCGTCGATGCCCGCGACCCATGGCGTCGGCCTCGACGACCACCTCGCCGAACAGGAGCGGAGGGCACTGGAAGCGGCGCTGGAGCAGGCGGCCGGCAACCGCACCGCGGCGGCCCGCACGCTCGGCCTGAGCTTCCGCCAGATGCGCTATCGCCTGAAGAAACTCGGGATCGACTAGTCGATCACCCGCTCGGGCGGGCCGGGGATCTCCCGCAGCATGGCGTCTAATTCGCACAGAGGCAGGCCCACCACGTTGCTGTAGGATCCGGCCAGGAAGCGGACGAAGGCGGCTGCCCTGCCCTGGATCGCGTAAGCGCCGGCCTTTCCGAGCGGCTCCCCGGTGGCGAGATAGGCCGCGAGCTCGTCGGCGGCAATATCGCGCATCCACACCCGGGTCCTGACTGCATCCACGCGGGTCGCGAAGCCGCTGCGCGCGAGGGCCAGTCCGCTGTACACCGTGTGCGCGCGGCCCGACAGGCATTCGAGCATCGCGGCCGCCTCGGCGGCATCCGCCGGCTTGCCGAGTATCGTCTTCCCGACGGCAACCACGGTATCGGCACCGAGTACCCATTGACCCGGCTCGCTATTCGCCACGGCGCTCTCCGCCTTGTCTCGCGCCAGACGCAGCACCAGATCGCGCGGCGTTTCGCCGGGGCCCGGGGTTTCGTCGATGTCCACCGCAGCGACCCGGAACGACACGCCGAGTTGCGCCAGCAGCTCCCTGCGGCGCGGCGAGGCGGAGGCAAGCAGCAGCGCCCCGCTCATGCGCGGTGGTAGGGGTGGTTGTTCAGCAACGACCAGGCGCGATAGAGCTGCTCGGCCACCAGGATGCGAACCAGCATGTGCGGAAAGGTCAGCGGGGACAGCGACCAGACCCAGTCCGCCCGCTCCCGAACCGCGTCGTCGAGTCCGGCCGCACCGCCGATGACCAGGGCAACGTCCCGTCCCGACTGTTGCCAGCGCGCCAGGCGCCCAGCCATGGCTCTGGTGTCGACGACGTCGCCGCCCTCGTCCAGCGCCACCACCAGCGCCTGCCCGGGAACGGCCGCCAGCAGAGCCTGCCCCTCCACCCTGCGCAGCGTCGATGTGTCCATCGCCCGGGAGCGGGTCGGATTGGGCAGGGCCTGCAGCGTCAGACCCATGTCCCGCGGCATGCGCCCGGCGTACTCGGCGAACCCCGTCGCCACCCACTCCGGCATCCGCTGGCCGATCGCCAGCAACTGCAGACGCATGCTGGCAAGCTCAGCGGCGCATACGCCGGATCAGGGCCGGCCCGGGAACCGGGTCATCCGTGGCTGCCAGGGTGGTGTCCACGCCCGCATCCTCGGCGAGCCAGAGCTTCTCCAGGTTGTAGAAGTCCCGGACCTTGGGCAGCATCACGTGCACGATCACATCGTTCAGATCCACCAGCACCCATTCCTGGCCGTCCTGGCCCTCGATCCCGAGCGGCTTCACGCCGGACTCCTTGGCCTTGATCGCCACCGAGTCGGCCAGTGACTTCACGTGCCGGTTCGACGTACCGCTGGCGATGACCATGAAATCCGCGAGCGGGGTCTTGCCCCGTACATCCAGCACGCGGATCTGCTGTCCCTTCATGTCTTCCAGGGCGCGGGTCACGAGATCGACAAGGCTTTCACTCTGCATCGGTTGTTTCCTGGACTGGGGTCACTGGGGATCCTCGGTGTCGGGTTGGTAGAGATCGTGTTCGTTGATGTAGCGCCGCACGCTGTCGGGCAACAGAAAACGGGGGCTGCGGCCAGCCTGCAGGTATTCGCGGATACCGGTCGCGGAGATGTCGAGCTGCGTCACGGACTGAAAGAAGACCAGCCCGGAGGCCCTGTCTTCCAGTGCCGAACGGGACTCGGCCACGGCAGCCAGCTCGAGGTAGGCCGCGTGCTCCGGAATGGAGCTGCCGGGTCGGCGTGCGACCACGATGTGTGCCAATTCCGGGATCTCCCGCCAGCGGTGCCATGTGTCCAGACTGGCAAAGGCGTCCAGGCCCATGATCAGCAGCAGCGGGCCGTCCGACCCGATCTCGTTCCGCAGGCTGCGCAGGGTATCGACGGTATAGGACGGTCCGGGGCGATCCAGCTCACGGGAGTCGACCGTGAAGCCCGGCACGCCCGCGATCGCGCGCTCGACCATGGCCAGCCGATGTCCGGCAGCCGCCACCGGGGCACCGCGGTGCGGCGGCACGTGGCTGGGAATGAAGCGCAGCTCACGCAGCCCGAGACACTCGTGCACCTCGAGTGCCGGACGCAGATGCCCGAAATGGATGGGATCGAAGGTGCCGCCGAGGACGCCGATCACGGGTCCGTGCTGCTCCCGGGTCCACGGCGCACCGGAGACGCGGGGACCCTGCTTCCGGGCAGGGAGCGGATCATCGCGGGAACCTCTCAACTGCGGACATGCCCATCCCCCAGAACGACATACTTCTGGGTCGTCAGACCCTCCAGGCCGACCGGTCCACGCGCGTGCAGCTTGTCGGTACTGATGCCGATCTCCGCACCGAGCCCGTACTCGAAGCCGTCCGCAAAACGCGTGGATGCGTTGACCATCACCGAGCTGGAGTCCACCGCGCGCAGGAAGCGGCGCGCTGCGCTCCAGTCCTCGGTGATGATGCTATCGGTATGCTGCGAGCCAAAGCTGTTGATGTGGTCGATCGCGACGTCCAGGGAATCCACCACCCGGATCGCCAGCACCGGGGCGAGGTACTCCTCCGACCAGTCACTCTCGACCGCGGCCTGGATGTCCGGCAATACCGCCCGGGTGCGCTCGCAGCCCCGCAGTTCCACTCCGTGCCGGTCATACGCGGCCTTCAGCCGTGGCAGCATCTCGGCCGCGCGGTCGGCATGGACCAGCAGCGTCTCCATGGTGTTGCAGGTGCCGTAGCGTTGGGTCTTCGCATTCACCGCCACCGCGAAGGCCTTGTCGGCATCCGCAAGCGTGTCGATGTAGACATGGCAGACGCCGTCCAGGTGCTTGATCACGGGCACCCGCGACTCCCGGGTGACACGCGCGATCAATCCCTTGCCCCCACGCGGTACGATGACATCCACGTACTCCGGCATCTGCAACAATTCGCCCACGGCCGCGCGGTCGGTGGTCGCGACGATCTGTACCGCGGTCCGCGGCAGCTCCGAGGCCACCAGACCCGCCTGAATGATCTCCGCCAGCGCCCGATTGGAATGCAGGGCCTCGGAACCACCGCGCAGGATGGTCGCATTGCCGGACTTCAGACAAAGTGCGGCGGCGTCGACGGTCACGTTGGGACGCGACTCGTAAATGATGCCGATCACTCCCAGGGGCACCCGCATGCGGCCCACCTGGATTCCGCTGGGGCGATAGGCCAGGCCGGTGATCTCACCCACCGGATCCGGCAGGCTGGCGACCTGGCGGCAGCCCTCGGCCATCGCCTCGATACGGGCATCGTTCAAGGTCAGACGATCCAGCATCGCCTCGTCCAGACCACGCGCGCGCCCCGCCTCGACATCGCGCCTGTTCGCCTCGACCAGCGCGCCACGTTGTCTGATGATCACATCGGCAATAGCCATCAATGCCGTATTCTTGCGTCCCGACTCCGCCTCGGCGACAACGCGTGATGCGGCGCGGGCATCCCTGCCCAGTGCCTGCATGTAGGCGGGGATGTCCGTGACCATGGCTTCAGGCTGCAAACTGACGGCGTTCATGCGAATTCTCTCTCCATGCCCTCCAGAGGGCGGCCCGAAAGGGCTGCGACCAAGTCTAGCAACTGCCTGCCCGCGTTGCCCGTTTCCCGACCCTTGATGACCCGGTCCGCCTGCGCCGCACGCGCCAGCAGGGCGAGCGCCGCCGGCGCGTCGATCCGATCCAGCGCCTTGCGCAGGGCGCCCGCATCGGTGCCCCAGAAACCCTTCACCACGTTTGCCGGTGCCTCGCCCGCTGCGCGCCGCTGTGCTGCCTGGGCCAGGGCCCGGATGTCACGGCTCAACGCCCAGAGGATTAGCGGCTCCGGCTGCCCCTCCGCCAGCATCCCACGCAGCATGCGTAGGGCGCGGGCCGTCTGCCCGGACAACGCCGTGGAGGGTAGCTCGAACAGGTCGAAATGGGCCATGTCCGCCAACCCCTGCTGCAGGGTCTCGACATCGACCTCGGTGACGCCGGCCAGCGCCAGTTTTTCCACCTCCTGCCGCGCGGCCAGCAGATTGCCCTCCACGCGTGCGGCCAGCAGTGCCAGCGCATCGTCCCGGATCGCCATCCCGGCCCGGGACAGTCGCTCGCGGATCCAGGCGCCGAGACGTGCGGGCGGAACCGGGCGGGCGTGCACCACGATCGCGGCGCGTTCCATCGCCTTGAACCAGGCCGCTCGACGCATATCCTTGTCCGGCCGGGGCAGCTGAACCAGCAGCACCAGGTCCGAGGCCGGCCTTTCCGCGTAACGTTTCAGGTGCTCCGCCCCGGCCTTCCCGGGCTTCCCCGACGGCAGGCGCAAGTCGATCAGTCCGCGTTCCGCAAACAGCGAACGGTCGCGAATTGCAGCCTCGAAGGCATTCCAGTCGCCGGACGCAGAGAGATCGAGTACCGTTCGGGCGGCAAACCCGGAGGCACGGGCCGCTGCACGGACCGCGTCGCCCGCCTCCAGCGCCTGCAGCGGCTCCTCGCCGAGGATCACATAGACCGGCCGGAGTCCGCGCGCCAGCTCGCCGTCCAGTCGCAAAGCGTCCACCGTCGGTGCCGGACTCAATCGTCCGCCCCCCCGTGCCGGCCACGCATCGCGGCCCGCACACGCAGAGACAGCATCCGGACCAGGTCCCGGTTCATCGCCCGCGCCAGTTCCTCTTCCCGCTCGCTGCGGGTGAGAACCGACGCGGCATCGAAGACATAGATCCGGCTGGCCTCCAGGCGGCCCAGCGGCAGTGGCTCCGCCTCGCCGGGGAGCCTGAGCTCGGTATCCAGCAGCCGTACCAGCTCGTATTCACTGACCCGCGCAGCACCCGTGACCGACAGCACGCGCCGTTGTTCAACCAGGGACAGCACCCGCAGTTCCGCCGCCTCCGGCGAGCGTGTGCCCAGCACCTCGGCTCCGGCCGCGCGCAGATTCTGGACCAGCATCAGGTAGAGGGGGTCCCGCACGCCGAGCCCGCCGATGTGGATCGGGTCCAGTTCCGACGGCCAATCCGGTGCGCCGCGCAGCGTGAACCCGCACCCGGAGGCGAGGACCGCCGGCAGGAGGACGAAGAGCCGTCGTACGCGGTTCACGAGGGCTTGACCACCAGGTTCACGAGCCGGCCGGGGACCACGATCACCTTCAGCACCATCTGCCCCTGCAGGTGCCGCAACACATTGGCATCGGTACGCGCCGCCGCTTCGACGGCTTCCCGCGACGCGCCGACAGGGACCCGGATCTGACCCCGGAGTTTCCCATTGACCTGCACCGCCAGGGTGACCTCGTCGACCGCAAGGGCATCGGTGTCCACTGCAGGCCAGGCGGCGTCGGCGACCATGCCATGATTGCCGAGGGTCTCCCAGAGCACCTGGGTGACGTGGGGGACGATGGGCGCCAGCATCAGTACGATTCCGTTCAGGCACTCGCGGCGCAGGGCTGGGGCCGCGGGATCGGAATCGGACAACCGGGCGATCTCGTTCAATAGCTCCATGTTGGCGGCGATGGCCGTGTTGAAGGTCTGACGCCGGCCGACGTCGTCGGAGACCTTGGCGATGGTCTCGTGCAGCTTGCGCCGCAGATCCCGCGCCGGGCCGCCCAGGGTGCCGGGCTCCGGGCGAACGGCAGCGCTCTGCGAACCGGTGCACTCGTAGACCTGCCGCCAAAGGCGCTTCAGGAAGCGATGCGCCCCCTCGACCCCGGAATCCGACCATTCCAGCGACAGGTCCGGCGGCGCGGCAAACATGGTGAACAGGCGCGCGGTATCGGCACCGTAGCGGTCGATCAGCGCCTGCGGATCGACGCCGTTGTTCTTCGACTTGGACATCTTCTCCATGCCGCCGACCCGTACCGGCTCGCCACTGGCGCGTTCCCGCGCCTCGGTCGCTCCATCCGGCGTCCGGCTGACCTCGACGTCGGCGGGGTTGATCCAGTCGCGACCACCGTCGGCACGTTCCCGGTAGAACGTCGGCGCGATGACCATGCCCTGGGTCAGGAGCCGGGTGAAGGGCTCGTCGCTGTTCAGCAGGCCCTCGTCGCGTAACAGTTTGTGGAAGAATCGCGCATAGAGCAGGTGCAGCACCGCATGCTCGACACCGCCCACGTACTGGTCGACGGGCAACCAGTGGTCGGCGCGGGCATCGAGCATGGCCTCGCCGTTGTCGGCCGAGCAATAGCGGGCGTAGTACCACGAAGACTCGAAGAAGGTATCGAAGGTGTCGGTCTCGCGCCGCGCAAGCCTGCCGCATTTCGGGCAACCGACCTCGTGAAAGGACGCCAGCTTCGCCAGCGGGGACCCGGAACCGTCGGGGACGACGTCCTCGGGAAGCACCACCGGCAGTTCGGACTCGGGCACCGGCACCACGCCGCAGTCGGCACAGTGAATCACGGGAATCGGGCAACCCCAGTAGCGCTGCCGCGAGATGCCCCAGTCGCGCAGCCGGTAGTTGCGGCGGCGGCGCCCGAGATCACGGGCCTCCAGGGCCTCGGCGATCGCCGTGAAGGCCTCCCGGGACGTCAGGCCGCTGAAGGCGCCGGAGGCCACCAGGCGCCCGTGCTCGGTGTAGGCACGCTCGGTGATGTCCCATTCGCCGCCGTCCATCGGCGCGATCACCTGCACGATCGGCAGCCCGTACTGCCGGGCAAACGCGTGGTCGCGCTCGTCGTGCGCCGGAACCGACATCACCGCCCCGGTGCCGTATTCCATCAGCACGAAATTCGCGACCCAGACCGGCACCTCGGCGCCGGTCAGCGGGTGCCGGGCGTGGACACCCAGCGGCCGCCCCAGCTTTTCCATCGTCGCCAGATCGGCCTCGGCCACACCCCGGTTGCGGCAGGTCTCGACAAAGGCCGCCAGACCGGGATCGGCCTCCATCAGGCGCGTCACCATCGGGTGTTCCGGGGCCAGGGCCAGATAGCTGACACCCATCAGCGTATCGGGGCGGGTCGTGTAGACGGTGAGCTTCTCGTCGTCCGCGCAGGGGAAATCCAGTTCCACGCCCTCGGAGCGCCCGATCCAGTTGCGCTGCATTGCGCGCACCTGCTCCGGCCAGCCGTCCAGCCCGTCGAGTGCCTCCAGCAGTTCATCGGCGTAGTCGGTGATGCGCAGGAACCACTGCGGCATCTCGCGCCGCTCCACCGGCGCGCCCGAACGCCAGCCCCTGCCGTCGATCACCTGTTCGTTCGCCAGCACGGTCTGGTCCACCGGATCCCAGTTCACCGTGGCCAGCTTGCGGTAGACGAGACCCTTCTCCAGCAGGCGCACGAACAGCCACTGCTCCCAGCGGTAATAGTCCGGGTCGCAGGTGGCGACTTCCCGGCTCCAGTCGTAGGCGAAGCCGAGCCGCTTGAGCTGCGCGCGCATCTGGGCGATGTTCTGGCGCGTCCACCGTGCCGGAGGCACGCCATTGGCGATGGCCGCGTTCTCGGCCGGCAGTCCGAAGGCATCCCAGCCCATCGGCTGCAGCACACTGCGTCCCTGCATGCGCTGGAAGCGGGCGATCACGTCGCCGATGGTGTAGTTGCGCACGTGGCCCATGTGCAGCTTTCCCGAGGGATAGGGGAACATCGACAGACAGTAAAACGGCTCGCGACCATCGTCCTCGCGCGCGGCAAAGCAGCCGCCCTCCTCCCAGCGCTGCTGGACGGTGGTCTCGATCGCGGCGGGATCGTAGCTTTCCTGCATGGGGGACGAATCCTGGGTCGGGTAAAGGCGTGAGAATACCAGCCGTGGACCGCCCCGACCACGCTGGACACGCCCGGTGCCCGGCCGCGGGCCGTGTCACTCGCCCCGTTGTCTTCGCTCGGTGACCATCTCGCCCGCGATACCCCAGTTGTCCGTCGCGACCTCGTCGATCACCACCACCGTGGTCGCGGGGTTCTTGCCGAGAACGCGGCGCAGCAACTCCGTCGTACCCGCGATCAGCTCCGCCTTCTGTTCCCTGGTGACCCCTTCATCCGTGATCCGGATATTGACATACGGCATCTGCCCCCCTCCCGCGCGTTGCCGGGTCCGCCTCCGGACCCGTTCGTTGAGATCCAAGATCCAGCCCAGCCCCGGTGCCGGGCTCAGGATTCGCCAGATTCACCGATCATCCGGTTGAACTCGCTGGCATCGAAGAGCACCTCGAGACGGAGGATCCTGCCATCGTGCACCCGCGCCAACTGCACCACGCGCTGCGTCTGGTGGCCGGTCATGTTCACGGTCACGTCGAGTACGTGACAGACGACGTCGTCCTCGGCGAAGCGGTGGGCGATCCCGACGTTGTGGAGGATCGCCGCGGCGCCCCCCATGTTCTCGATGAACTCATCGGCGTTGTGGAAATGCGCGATCGGGCTCACGTACTCGAAGCCCTTGTCCACCAGATACCGGCGGGCGCCGGCGGTATCGCGGGCCACCATGGCGTCGAGGTAGCCCTCGACGACAGCGATCGCTTCATGGGGGGTCAGGTTCACGACGGCTCTCCCGGGGCTTGACACTCGGATTATAGAGGGCGCTGGGCCGCTGCGGCGTGGAGAAAGGTGGCGGGCGGGATCGCGGCGGCGCCGAGCAGGGTTGCCGATGCGCCGGGGATTGTGGCGATGGCGCGGGCACCCCCTCGACCGCGCGCCGACGTGCTAAGTTAAGCAAAGGATGTGGTCGAGGAGACGAGGAAATGAGCGAAAACGGGAGCCCGCAGGAAGACCGGCTGGAGAAGGCATACAGCGAGATGCTGAAGCTGGTGGCGGAAGAACTCGAGGCCCTTTCGGATCGCAGCAGCGTCGCGCTGAATGAGATGCTGGAAAATGCCCGGAAGAAGGTCGAGGCGGAACAGAAGCTGAGTACGAAGGAGACGGAGCAGGTGATGGACTACGTGCGCCGGGATCTCCACGACCTCGGCGCCTTCCTGGAATCCAGCAGTTCCGATTGGCGCGACTGGCTTCGTATCGACCTCGCGCTGATCGAGGCGGGAATACTGAACGCCCTGGGTTCGGTGGCCGACCGCACCAAGGTGGAACTCGCAGCGCTGGCGGCCCGAGCGTACCGGGTCGGCGAATGGCATACCGGGGAGATCACGGGCCCCGGCGAACTGACCTGCCTGGAGTGCGGCGGCACCACGCACATGTCGCGGGTCGGGCGCATCCCGCCCTGCCCCCATTGCCGTCACACCCGTTTTCACCGCGGGGGACCGTCACCGGAGGGTTCGGAGTAATCAGGCCCTGCGCAGGGAGCGAAGCGCGGGCACCAACAGCAGCAGCGCGAGCAGCAGGGCCGGCCAGGGACCGAACCGGGCAGCGGGAGTATGGCCCCGCTGCGGCTGGACCTCGCCGCGAAGAACCTCGCGGGTGAACAGCCCGGCCCGGGCGGTCACCCTGCCCTCGGCGTCGATCAGGGCCGAGATGCCCGTATTGGTCGCACGGATCATGGGCCGGCCCATTTCCAGCGCGCGGACCCGTGCGATCTGCAGGTGCTGGTGCGGAGCCAGCGTTGCGCCGAACCAGGCGTCATTGCTCACATTCAGCAGGAAACCGGCCTCTGGCAGGGCCGTACGGATGCGCCGGGCGTAGGCCGCCTCGTAACAGATCGAAAGACCTGCTACCTGCCCGGCCATCTCGACCTGCCCGCTCCCGGTACCCGCACTCAGGTCGGACATCGGAATGTCCAGCAGCCGGTTCAGCCAGGCAAGGCGGTCCCGCAGCGGCAGGTACTCGCCGAAGGGCACGAGTTGACGCTTGTCGTACGTGGCCGCGCTGGGAACATGACGAATGCTGTTGTACATCGCCCCGTCGACCGGATCGTACTCGAAGATGCCAAGCACCAATTCCGTGCCGGCCTCTTCCATCGTCGCCGAGAACCGCTCCAGCTCGGAGTAGACCTCAAAGTAGAAGGCGGGGATGGCCGTCTCCGGCCACACCAGCAGATCGACGCCCGCGGCCTGCTCGCTCATCCCGGTATACCGCGACATCGCGTGCGGTACCCCGTCTTCCGCCCACTTGCGGGCCTGCTCGATATTGCCCTGTACGATACCAACGCTGAGGCTCGGACCGACCGGCTCCACCCAGCGCCACGGCAACGCCGCTGCCGACGCGGCCAACAGCGCTGCCAGCAGCAGCGCGCTGGCGCTGAAACGACGGGCAGCGGCCAGCACCAGCACCGCCGCCAGCAAACCGACCAGCAATGCACCCCCGGCCTCACCGACGACAGGAAGCCAGCCGCGCGCGGGACTGTCGAGTAGCACATGCCCCACCAGCAGCCAGGGGAAACCCGAAAACAACCAGCCACGCAACAGTTCCATGATCACGAACCCGGCCACGATTGCGAGCAGCCAGGAAAGCAGTGGCGCAGAACCGAGATACCGCGCCAGGATCCAGGCCAGCAGAGCCGGATACAGCGCAAGGCAAAGGACGAACAGCGAGGTCACCAGCGTCGCGACCAGCCAGGGCGCATCGCCAAAGATCAGCAGGCTGTTGAAGATCCAGGTGGCCCCGAAGCCAAAGAACGCCAGGCCGAAGGCATAGCCGTGGCGCAGGGCCGCGCGGGGGGCCGCCCCTCGCAGCACGGCGAACCACAGCGCCAGCGCCAGCGGTGCCAGCAGATGGAGGTCGAAGGGGGCGAAGGCCAGCAGCAGGACCGCGCCGGCAAGAACCGACAGACCCGTGGCGGCCCACCCCGTGAGGGGCCTACCCGCGAGCCATAGCAAGGGCTCCGGCGCCCGGACCGGCTGCGACTCCTCCCGCGGGGCCGGGTCAACAGCCACGCCGGTCAGGAAGCCGAGGGATCGGGTGGGACCGGTTCCTGGACCCGGCGCATCTCCACCAGATGCAGGCGGCGGTTATCGGCCCGGAGCACACGGAACTGCATACCGTCCAGCACGACGCTCTCACCCCGCCGCGGCACATGGCCGAAGCGCGACAACAGCAGCCCACCGATGGTGTCGAAGTCCTGCGCGCTATACCCCGTCTGAAAGTACGTGTTGAACTCCTCGATCGGCGTCAGGGCCTTGACGGTATAACGGCCGCCGGGATGCTGCATGATCTGGGTGAGGTAGTCGTCGACGTCATGCTCGTCCTCGATCTCCCCGACGATTTGCTCCAGCACGTCCTCGATGGTGACCAGCCCCGCCACGCCACCGTATTCATCCACCACGATGGCCATGTGGTTGCGGCTGAGCCGAAATTCCTTCAGCAGCACGTTCAGCCGCTTGCTCTCGGGCACGAACACCGCTGGTCGCAGAATTTCCTGCATGTCGAAAACCTCTTCGTTGCCACCGGGGAAGAAGCGCAGCAGGTCCTTGGCCAGCAGGATTCCCGCAACCTCGTCGCGGCTGTCGACGATCACGGGCAGACGGGAATGCGCGGAGGACACCATCTCCGGAAGAATCTCCTCCAGGGTGGCATCCCGGCGCACGATGTCCATTTGCGCACGGGGCACCATGATGTCCCGAACCTGCATCTCGGCGACGTTGAGCACACCCTCGAGCATGGTCAGGGCCTCGGGGTCGATCAGGTCCCGGGCATGGGCGCCGCGCAGGAGTTCGACGAGCTGCATCCGGTCGCGCGGCTCGTTGGAGATCATCGAGCCCAGGCGATCGAGCAGACCACGCAAGGGGGCGACCTCGGAGCGATTGTTTTCAGGCATCGATTTCAGGCCGATACGGGATACGGGCCCGCCGTTTCACTGGACAACAGCCATCTCCCGCCGGGGCACGGAGGGCCGGGGAACCATGGCGCATGACCTTCGGATCCTGCTCCCGTGGCCCTGCGGGAAAACCCGAACGGCCACGGCGGGTACCAGTCATGTTCAGGGTATCTCCTCGTAGGGGTCCGGATAGCCTAACCCGTCCAGTATTTCCCGCTCAATCGTCTCCATCGCCTCGGCCTCGGCCACGGTCTGGTGATCCAGACCCTGCAGGTGCAGCATGCCATGTACGATCATGTGCGCGAAGTGCGCGGCCAGGGGCTTGTGCTGCTCCGTCGCCTCGCCAGCGAGAACAGACGCGCACAGCACGATGTCCCCCAGAAACAGGGGGCCTCCCGGGATCGTCGCCTCGGGTGGCGCTGGAAACGAAAGGACATTGGTCGCAGCCTGCCTGCCGCGGAAGGCCGCATTGAGATGCCGGCCCTCCTCGGTGTCCACGACCCGCAGCAGCACCTGCGCCGCACCGTGCCCGCGCCATGCAGCCCGCGCCGCCTGATGCAGGGCACGGGGGCTGGGCCAGCCGGCCCTGGGCAGCGCGTACTGCACCCGCACCTCAAGCATCGGCGCCGGAGTCCGGGGGCTGTTCGTGGGCGGCATAGGCCTCGACGATGCGCTGCACCAGGGGATGGCGCACGACATCCTCGGCCTGGAAACGGGTGATGCTGACCCCGTCCACACCCTCCAGGATCCCCGCGGCATGGCGCAGGCCCGACATCTGCCCCCGTGGCAGATCGACCTGTGTCACATCACCGTTGACC
>Ga0207421_10000672_pt1 | contig 44205 bp, 43 predicted proteins | sample SodLakKL_010_SED_4_FD_187542 | JGI IMG/M metagenome (GOLD analysis project Ga0207421, IMG submission 187542) | Alkaline sediment microbial communities from Lake Tanatar, Kulunda Steppe, Russia - 8KL_010_SED (SPAdes) (version 2) | ecosystem: Environmental > Aquatic > Non-marine Saline and...
TCCGTAGGAAACCTCAGGGTTCACCATATAATGCCACCCCATGTCAAGCGAAACCGCCGTATCCGCGTTTCCGTAAATAGCCTCCCTTATTATGTTTACAGAAAGCCCGGCGCTGTGAAATTCGTTAAGGCTGAAACCGGCGCCCGCAGTATACTGGGAAAAATCAATATTAAACTTCTCCTTCTCATGCCCCAGAGAACTCCTGGCGGTATCCTCGGCCGAGAAATGCTTTATGTTAACCGCCACCGCTTTTCCGGAAAAAGAATGGGCGTACCCTGCGGAACTCATAGAGGTATCAAGAAAGTAGCGCATATGAGAAAGCTCCGCCTGGTTTTTTTCCAGGCGGGCAAGAGCAGCGGGGTTGTATAAAAACGAATTGATATCACCCGCAACCGCGGTATAAGCTTCACCCATAGCCGCAGAGCGGGCTGACGGGTTCAATTGAAGAATCTGACCGCCTCCGGAGCCATGGCCCGCATAAAGAGGATAAGAAATCATGCAGAGAAAAAATAAAATTAAGAATACCCTTTTCATTATCTTAAAAGACTGATTTTCCCTGTCTCCGAAGACCCGTCATAGGTAACCAGCTGGAAAAAATATAGCCCCGAAGCGCAGAGCGAACCGTCGTTGTTCCTGCCGTCCCAGATGGCATAAGTATTCCCTTTTATGGATATGTCTCTTACAAGCTGTCCTGTAAGAGAATAAATTCTCAGCTCCTTCAGCTCTCCGGTTTCTCTCTCTGACAGGACAATAACAGCCCTTTCTTTTCGGGGGTTGAATGGATTCGGATAAGCAATGGGATCCATGGAGTCCGTCTTATAGCCCCCTTCGGAGAGAAATATCATTAAAGCGCCGGCATCTAATCTGCCGTACCCCGTATCGGGAAACCAGTCGGAATAGCCGCTTACCCCTTGAGTAAGCAGAATTTCTCTTATCTCAGAGGGTTCCCACGAATGACCCCTTTCTTTAAGGTAAGAAAGAGCAAGCGACGAAACACCCGAGACAAAGGGGGCTGACATTGAGGTTCCGCTTTTCGTAACAGAGCCTCCCGAGGGCGCCGCGGAGCGGATACCCGCGCCGGGGGCCATCAAGTCAAGGCCCGCGCCGTAATTTGAATAAACCCACCTCTCATCATCCATATCCGTGGCCCCCACGGCAATCACATATTCGCTGGAAGCCGGATACATCACCCCGTATTCCCCATCATTTCCCGCAGAGGCAATCAGGATGCAGCCCGCCTCGTAGGCCGACTCAATCGCATCCCCCATTGAATTGCTCATAATACCGGCAGGCAGACTTGCCCCGAAGCTCATATTGATAATATGGGCGCCGTTATCAGCGGCATAATCTATTGCTTCTATAATATCAACCATATCATCTGTTTCACCATCTTCGTTTAAAGCCTTCAGCGCCATTATCCTGCTTTCCCACGAAACCCCGGCCACTACCTCTTTCCCCGCTGCGGAGGCTATGCCGGCAACATGGGTTCCGTGCCCATTGTCGTCCTGTGGATCGTTATTTTCATTTACGAAATCCCATCCATATGTATCATCCACATAACCGCTGCCGGATTTGTCCTGACCGTCTTCTTCCTCTTCCGGGTTAACCCAGATATTCTCTTCAAGATCCGGGTGATCCATATCGACACCGGTATCTATAACGGCAATAACGATTTCCTCCGAGCCGGTTTCAATATCCCAGGCAGCCGGGGCCTGTATCTTTGCAAGACCCCACTGATTATCTTCAAGCTCCTGGATGGTATCGTACATGGGGGGGAGCTCCTGAATTCGGTAGATAAGATTGGGCTCTGCGTACTCTACGGCAGGATTGCTCTCAAGCCTGTGCATCACCTCTTCAAGCTTTTGGGAATCCACACTTATCTTAACCAAACCGGGGATCCTGCTTTTTCTCTCTTTTCTCCCGCCGTATTTTTTTATAATATCCCTTCTTTTATTTCCGGGGGTGTCTTCTCTGAATTTAACCAGCAGTTCCCCCCGGGCAGCTTCAACCGAAGCTCCCCTAAATGAATACATCGCCGTCTCACTTGCAAAAACGGCTGATGCGCATAAGATAAGCGCTGTTACGGAATTTATAAACTTTTTCACTTTATATTTACTCTTATTTTCTTGCTTTTTAATTTATAATGTATATTGAAGGAAATTTAAAGGGAAATTAAGGGGTATTTTTCATTTCTTATAATTTTCCTCCAGCACCTGAAGCACTTTTTCCATAAGAAAATTGGTGTTGAAGGGTTTTGAAACATACCTGTCTGCTTCCTTGCTGATAGCCTTTTCAAAGGTGTTAACTTCAGAATTGGCGGTTAGCATTATAACCGGGATACGTCTCGTGGCAGGGCTTTCTTTAACCCTTTCAAGAACATCAAAACCGTTCATTCCCGGCATATCCAAATCCAGAAGTATAAGATCAGGTTTCTCAGATATCACTTTTTCAAGCGCCAGAGAACCGTTCTCTGCCGTAATAGCTTCAAAGCCGTTTTTCTCAAGCAGAAACTGCATAAGCCGCAGTATATGCTCTTCGTCATCGACTACCAATATTTTTCTTTTTTCGCTGATAAAAAACTCCTCCCAAATACTCCCCCATACTTTAATGTTATAACATTCTTTTATATTCTTCAAATTTGCAAAATATTTTTATATGCATCCGGAAAAACCTACTCTAAAGTTTTATTTCGTTCTTTAAAAAAACTCCATTGAAGCGAAATCATACTCTTTATACCGGTTTCATCAACCGTTTTAATTTCATCGGAAAAAGAAACCGGACCCCTGCGTGTTTTTTTATTTACAGAAACCCCCATATCCAGAACAAGAGAATCAGCCAGGTTAATTCCTGCTCCCAGGGAAAAAGAAACCCTGTCTGAAGCGCTGCATCCGTAGCAGTGCTCAAACGAAAAGCCCCCCCTGAAAATCACATCCGAGGGAAACCGGTATTCGGCAGCTACAGCAAAGATAACGGCATTCCTGTAATACGGATTTATTTTCAAGTCATCGTTCGTAAACCTTAAATCTTCCCAGGAATCATATCTTATACTAGCGCAAAGAATGCTCCCGGGATAATTCGGAGACTCATACTTTACACCGGCTGCAGCATAATACGGCATTTTTATCTTCCTTTTGCCGTATTTTGAAACTTCCGCTGCCTTTTTCCAGTCTCTGCCGGCCCACACAAATTCTTCCTTATACCTGTCATATTTCTCCGTAGCTGTATAGCCCGGTGATAACAAGACGGAAAAACTTAACGGCAATATAGCAGGTTCGTAAAACAACCCCCATTCAACGAAACCGCCCTTAAAACTCCTCCCCTTTCTATCTTTATTTTTGTAATCTTTGTAATAGAGAGAATATGATGAAATCTCCGCCTCTCCGCAGAGGCGGTTTAAAGACAGCCCCGCATGTAAATTTTCCGTAAGCTTCAAAGCAGAAGAGAAAAACCACCGGCCGATTCCTCCTTCTGATTTATTTTTAAAAGTATCCCTTTGCCCGTTTTTTATAATACTGAATTCGCTGAAATATCCCATGTCGAGATCTTTCCTGTAGCCCCCTGCCACGCCGATTCTTCCTAAATTTAAAGAAGCCGCAAAACCCGGTTTTTTAAGAAGAAAAGAAGATGTTTGCATTTCTTTCTTCATAACAGACTCGCTTAAATAATCTGCGCGCACCCCGGCGCAGAGAGATACCCCTTCCGGGGCTGATACCGAAAAGGCCGGGTTGTAAAAAACCCCGGAAGTTCTTCCTGAAGATGCAACCGAGACTCCCCCCATGGCCAACGTGTTCGCATCAATTGAAATAACGGGAATACCCATTTTATATATTGAGTCGTTGGCATGGGAACCGCAAGTCAGAAAACAGATAATCAGAGAAATTATAAGAAAAAGAGTCTTCATGACTTCACCAGTTAATACTACAGCTTACGGTGTAGGAGCTTCCGTAAGCTCCGCCCGATGCATACTCCATGAAAAATCTAGTGCCCTGAGAAAAATTGAAGACCGGCCTTATCATAATACCCGTTCTCTCGGCCCCCGAAAAAAAACGGGTAGTTAAATGTACCGCTTTCACGGGCCTGTATCGTATTTCAAAGTAGTTTCCGCTTATGGCATCGCTGCCGGCTATTTCAGCCGTTTCATGATAAATTTCCTTTCGGCTCCGGAAAACCGTTCTAAGACGCAGGCGCTCATCAGGGTTGCTTACCAGCTCCAGCCGGTGGAGAACCGAACCGGCGCGGGTATAGCCGACCTGCTCGCTTCTGAAACCCTCTCTTTCTCTAATTATTCCCGAATACCTCAGAAACAACTCTTCCGCCACATCCCAGGATTTGCGAAGCCGGAGTTCCAGGCTGTCCTTCATTGAGCCGGAGGGTTCAGGCATAATTTTTTCTCTGTATATGGCCTCCGCCTGGGCTCTCACAGAACTGCTCATGTTTAAACGCGCACCCACACCCAGGCGCCTTTCATTTCTGGCATTGTAAGTAGCGTCGTATCCTTCACCCGGCAGGTCAAAATAATCATGATCCACCGTCCAGTAATACCCCCAGAACTGAGCCTTTCGGTATCCTGAAAGCAGTGTTACCCTCAAAGCGTTACCGCTGTCTTGAAACCAGTCTCTTTCTCTTTCATCATCGCCATAAAACTCAAAAGTGTCGTATATGCACAACCCCCAGTCCGCGATTATTCTGAGGTTGCGCAACCGAAACTCCGCCTCCAGGTCAATAATGCTGATTCTGTCTCCCCTGAAGTTTGTAAAATCCGATTTGTGGTCTATAACCCTGCTGAATCTTTTATCATACCCGCCCGCGCTTAACCTTACGTTGCCGGCCGGAAAGATATGCAGCACAGCGCCGCAGGCCCTCTCATTTAAAACAGGGTCCTTAAAAAGAGGGTAATTGCCGCTGTAATAAAGCGCCCTCTGGGTTACCGCAACAGATCCGTCATGTTCATTTATTTCCCTCACCGGAAAATGCTTGTCGGATACAAAAAGGGATCCTTCCCAGCTCTCGTAGTAAAAACGGGCCGCCGCGCCGTAAAAACCGCCTGATGAAGATGACCGGTCGTCGGGCCGGATATTTCTCAATATTCTTGTTCTGGAAGCAGGCCTGAGGTAGTCTACCCTGTAGCTGCCCAGTATAAGTGTATTTATAATGCCCAGGTCACGTACCATCAGGTGCCGGGTGCCGGGGAAATGGTTGATTACGTTATTAAAATTTAATTCTCCCGCGCCTGCATAAACAGGCGGATGATGAGCGGAAGCCTTTCTTGAAGTACGCAGGCCTGCCTCAATCCTGTCGCCAAAGTTTACCCTGAATATGGATTCAATCTGCACCGGGCGCTGAAAAAACTCATCAAGCTCAAAGTAATAATCATGATACGGGTATTTTATACTGGCCAGTATGCTAAACCGGCCGCTGAAATAAAGAGGGCTTTTCTTATCTCCGGCAATAATAAAAGGCGAAACCATCTCAAACATGCTGTCGCCGAGCAAATCTTTTATCTCGCAGATTGTTTTAAAACCATCAAGCCTACCGCGCCTCTTCATTATTTCCCCCGCAATCTTACGGTCAATACCCGGAAGCTCCATCAACTCCAAATAACCCGCCCTGTTAAGCTCAACAGGGTTAAACCCGTAATCGCGGAGTCTTTCTATATTTATATCCAGCTCAATAAAACTTTCAGGGTCTTCCTCCTTCATAATTTCAAGTCTTTCAATTACCCTTTCAGCCTCTTTTGCATCCTCTGGATGTATTCTTTGCGCATATAAATCAAGTGCCGGACCCTTTAGAAGCAGAAGCGCCGTAAAGAAATATTTTTTAATGATGATTATTTATCCCGCATCCGCTATCCCTGCCTCCAAAAGAAACCCCCAGGGCAAAGAGGTGCTGCCCCCCTAAAACACTGTGATTTATAAAAGCATAATCAAAACTAAGCATACCCCTGGTGAGATTAAATCCCATTGAGAACCTCCCCGGACGGCTTTGAATCCCGCATCGCAGTGAAAAATTATCCGCAACCGGAAACTCCGCGCCCAGCCTGTGCTGCCAGTCATCGCCTGCGCTTTTATGCAGGTCAACTGACAAATGAACCTCGTCAAAAAGGAAGGCATAAAAGCCCACCATATAACGCTGATTAAGATATTCATTCGGCGAGGATGCTATTAGAGGCCGGTTTATGTTATAAAGAGAGAGACCCAGCCTGCAGTTCCGGCTGACTGTGGCAATCAAACCGGCATCTACCGAAAAAACCTCCGCAGACTCACTCCCGGAATCCAGAGTAACGCTATTCTTTTTTGCGGAAGCTCCCGCATACACCCCTTCCGCAATAGCTGCCGAAAAGAGCAGCCGGATATCGGTCTCTGTATAATCAGAAAAGCCGAAAGAGGAGAACCCCGCCCCTAAGGCTGCAGAATCCGACAGGGGAAATACGGCGGAAAAGTCTTTAAGTGCCAGCTCGCTGATTCCAAAAAGAGATGTGTAGGAGGCCTGCATCTGAATGCTTTCCGCAAAGCCCGCCCCGGCCGGATTCCACCATACCCCCTCGGCGTCATCGGAAACAGCCGTATATGCCCCGCCGACAGCGGCGCTCCTTGCGCCGCGGGTTTTGAATTCAAAAGCTCCATTGGAAATGCCGCAGAGACAAAAAACGAAGAAAAAACAAAGTATCCATCCTTTCATCTAATTGTTAAAATCTCCTGCCCAAAACCGCCAGCGATGTTTCGCTTTTTCTTTCTGTATTGCAAAGCGAAACTGCTTCCAGAAAAACAATATAAATCCCGACAGGAAGAATTTCTCCGTAATCATCCCTGCCGTCCCAAATAATATAATCCCATTCATCTGCGTAAAGCTCCTTACGCCGCAGAAGGTGCCTCACGCGGGAGCCGTTTATATTATAAATTTTCAAAGAGAAGCGGGAGGCTCTACCGCTTAAGTTTTTGAAAATAATTCTGCCGGCTTCGGTGCTTTTGCCCGAATAGGGAAAAAAAGGGGAACCATCAACTTCAAGTATCTTTTCAGGCTCTTCATAGATACCGTGGCGACTATCATACAGGCTGTTTTTCCTCCCGGGCGTACCGTATATTGGATTTCCTTCGGCATCATGGGCATACGGCTCCTGCAGCGCGGGGTTATAAGTTCCCCAGTTGAGCGGATCGCAGCTTTCCCCTTCAGGGTTTATCCTTTCCATGCTCATGCTGAGCTCATTACATCCGGCAAACCACCCTTCGGAGCAGTCAACATAATCTATCTCGGTACCCTCCATATCATGGATTGATATTCTTTCTCCGCCCATTCTCAGCCAGTTCCAGAAACTTCTGTGCTGAAAATCCCCCTGCATATCCCCAATTGAAGGGTTATCACCGGCTGAAGATATCCTTTCTATAAGAAAATAACCTCCGGCCGTTATGGTTGAATTATTTAAATTCACACTGTCGTCCTCTGGATACCCCTCAATTATTATCTCCCCGGGATTTCTGTCTTTACCCCTTATTTTCCATCCTTCAAGGTTTATATCCCTGTCTGTATTGTTATAAAGTTCTATCCAGATATAACCGGCGGAGGCGGGTGTCCTCCATGCAATTTCATTTATCACCACATCCCGAGGCGAATATAAAGAGTGTGCCCATGAATAGCATATAAGGCATGCCTGCAGGCATAAAACAATTTTTTTCACCTTCGCCCCCGTTTCTTCTGAGTCTTAACCGTAAATGTTTTCCCGTCAGTAAGTATGATTATATGGCCGTGACGGTCGGTTCTGTATATCTCCGCGCCGATCCTTCTGAGGTTATTAAGGGCCTTTTGGCCGGGGTGGTTAAACTGATTTCTCTCTCCTACGGGAATAACGGCGACCTCGGGCATCACCCTCTTAAGAAAAATCTTCGTTGACGAGGTGTTTGAGCCGTGATGCGAAGCCTGAAGAATATTTGAAGAAAGCTCTCCGCGGTATTTCCCCACCACATGCATCTCAGATGCTCTTTCCATATCGCCGGGAAATAAAAAACTCACATCTCCATATGTAATTTTTAAAAGTACGGAGTTATTATTCACATCGGACCCTTCCCCATGAAAATAATATTCCGATGGAGGATTAAACACCTCGCATGAGACTCCGAAGCCCAGTTCTATAACGTCTCCGCCTCCGGAGCGGATCTTTTTATACCTGATTTCTTTTTCCCGCACTGTCTTAAGTAAATCCATGTATAAATGGGTGGTATGGGGATAGCCCGGATCAAGGAAATACTCCACCTCAAAACTCTCGAGCACTGCCTTCATCCCCCCTATATGGTCCCCGTGCGCATGGGATATAACCGCATAATCAATATACTCTACTCCCCTTTTTTTTATAAATGGAACAACGGTTTCCCTTCCGGGATCCCTGTATGTTTCCATCCAGTCAGGCATTCCGCCCGCATCATAGATAAGGGTCCTTCCGGAAGGCGACTCCACGAAAATAGAGTTCCCCTGTCCCACATCAATAAATGAAACGGCCATTTCTTTTCCGCGGGGGCTGTATTTCTCATAAGGAACAAAACGTTCTGCCGTCTGCGGCAGTTTTCCGGGCCTGGATGAAACGCAGCCCTGCAGAATGAATACAAAAAGAAAAATTAACCTCAACGAAAACCCTGCCTTCACAATTCCTCCCGGTACATACACAAAACAGCATCCTCAATTTTCTTTTTCACCTCCCTATCAGAAGGATATATTATGTCATAATAGTCCCCGCCCCTTTTTTCCGAAGGCCAGCTAACAAAAGCCTCATACCCTTCCCCGTCTATAACAAGGCAGTCTATCTCAACAACCCCGTTAAGGGTAACAGAAGCAGCATATTTTATGTCGCCTGTACCCTTAAATTTTTCAAAACCCGTTATCTCAAAAAAAACATCCCTGAAAATCTTCCCGGAAGGATTGCCTGTTTCAACAGCCCTGCGCATCTGCCTTTTAAGCCTTTTTGAAAAAACCCTCATGCGATCTTGCCCTCTTTCGCCTTCTAAAGCATGCGGAGGATAATCAAGAAAAACCCTATCCCTTATTTCATAAACTCTTATCCCTGATATTCTAAAGGCGTCATTTAAATCAATATCGGCTACAGCGAAGAAATCTCCATGGTTGGAAACCTCTTCTACTTTTACATATGTAACCGCCATGGGAGCTCTCTTTGAATTTTCACCAACAACCCTCTCACTGTCTTTCTCTTTTATTTTGTTTTTTATGTATGTGTCAACCAACTCTTTCTCCACAAGGGTCCTGAGCTTTCTGTCGGTTATGATAAACTGATTTATCCATCCGTTCTCGCCTTTTGAATGCGAAGGAGGTCGAGCCGGCCAGCTTATCCAGTAATCCCCCTCTTTCTGCGAAGTTTGCATTATACTGCAATCCACCTCAATTAGTTCATTGAAAACGACTGAAGCGCGGGCCCTGACATATGAGTCTTTATTCTGAGAGGGGACCATTGAAACTATTCTGAAGTTAATTGTATCACTGCAGGCAGGGGAATCGACTTTCCCACTTAAAATAGAACTTTTCAGCGAATTTTGTACACAGGACTTTAAGAATCGAACATTCTCGATATTTTCTCCCGAGTGAGTTTTATATACCGGAAATTTTACGGTGCTCTCTTCTATTCGAACATCCCGCAATTTTAGAGAATTGTTAATCAGTACAGCAACTCTGCCGTCTTCAATTTCAATAGATGTTACTCTGATATCTGCGATTATTTCTGAATTTAAATATAAAAAAAAGAGGAGAAGAAATGGCGGGGTTTTTTTAATACATATTGATTTATTTAACAGAGATTTTATGCAGCTTGAAATGTCGCGCCGCATAGACTACCTCCCCCCGGGCATAGATATGCATGCAGTCAAGTAATATATTCCTCCGCACTCCGGCTTTTCCGGAGGTTATTTTTTAAAACACAAATCCCGCGGCAGAATGATTAAACGAAACCTTTACCGCAGGCTTTTTCTTTAGAAGGCTCTTACTCTTTTTTCTCTTTTTTCTCTTTTTTCTTTTCTGTGGACCCCGAAGCCATGCTGTCAGCTTTTTTCATCAATGTTTCTTCTACGAATTTTCCGACGCCGGGAACCATGTATTTTTCCCCGCCAAAAGCCTTTACTATAAGAAATATCCATAAGAATATCATCAGAATAAGGGTTAAAGCCCCTAATAACGATCCAATGAAAGGAATTACTCCTACTAACATATTAATTATGGTTAATCCCAGAAATACAACAAAAGACTGAAGCGCGTGAAACTTCACAAACCTGTTATCTCTTTCAATTGCGAACATGACAATTCCGCTGACAAATCCAACAAGATAACATAACACACCGGCAAGGTTTTCCTCTATGCCGATTTTAGTTTTTTTCGATGCCATCTTTTAACCTCCCTGTTTATACGACAAACTATCAACTTCAAAAGTCTGACTCATCTAATAAGCTTATATCAATTCTGTTTAAAAAAATCAATCGTTTTCTTAAGTCCTTCATGAAGAGAAACAAGTGGCTCCCAGTCTAGAATTTTGCGGGCAAGCGATATATCGGGCTGCCTCACAGCCGGGTCATTTTTCGGCAGAGGTCTATTCACCGTATTACTATCAGAAGATGTGACCTCTAAAACCTTGCGGGCAAATGAATTAATTGACATTTCTACCGGGTTTCCTATATTTACAGGACCGGTATAATCTGAATTCATAAGCCTGTAGATCCCCTCTACGGTATCATCCACATAACAGAAGCTCCTCGTCTGGGTGCCGTCGCCGTAGACAGTAAGCGGTTTTCCCTCAATCGCCTGGCATATGAACGAGGGAACAACCCTCCCGTCACCCGCCCGCATTCTCGGTCCATATGTATTAAATATTCGCACTATCCTTGTATCAAGTCCGTGAAAACGGTTGTAAGCCATTGTCAGCGCCTCACCGAACCTCTTTGCCTCATCATATACCCCCCTGGGCCCCACCGCATTGACATGCCCCCAGTAGCTTTCTTTCTGCGGATGCTGCCTGGGGTCGCCGTAAACCTCGCTTGAAGATGCTATAAGATATCCGGCGCCTTTTTCCTTCGCCAGCCCAAGCGTTTTGTGCGCTCCCAAAGATCCGACCTTAAGCGTCTTTATGGGAAGCTTGAGGTAATCAACCGGAGAAGCCGGGGATGCAAAATGAAGGACCCAGTCAACTTCACCGGGTATAAATATGTAGTCGGTAACGTCATGATCTATGAATTTGAATTTTTTATTACCCGCCAGGTGTGATATGTTATTACAACTGCCGGTAATAAGGTTGTCTATCCCGATAACCTCATGGCCCTCCTTGAGAAGCCTGTCGGTCAGATGCGACCCCAGAAAACCCGCTGCTCCCGTAACAACTATACGCATCTGCCGATACCAAAATAATTAATTCCCTCTTTTTTAATACTGCAGGGATCAAACATGTTCCGGCCGTCAACCAGGGTAGCGGGGTTTACAAGAAGGCTCTTTATCCTGGACATATCCAGCCTTTTAAACTCCTCCCAGTCGGTGAGAGCAATAAGAAGGTCGCTATCTTTTGCCGTCTCGTACGGGCCATCGCAGAATTTTACCCCGGCGGGGAGAAGTTTTTTAGCATTTTCCATTGCCTGCGGATCATAAGCTTTCACCAGCGCGCCTTCTTCATGTATTTTTTTAATTATATCAATTGAAGGGGCATTACGCATATCATCGGTCTCCGGCTTAAAAGAAAGCCCCAGCACACCTATCTTCTTACCCCTGAGATTCCAGAGGGCATCCTTCGTTTTTCTTATTATAAGTTCCTTCTGCGCCGCATTTATCCTCTTTACCTCTTTAAGAAGTTTAAAATCATAACCCAGTTTTTCAGAAATTTTAATAAACGCCGAAAGATCCTTGGGAAAGCAGCTGCCCCCGAAACCCGCCCCCGCTTCAAGAAAACTTTCTCCTATCCTTTTATCCAGGCCCATCCCCCTGGCTACCTCTTTTATGTCGGCGCTTGTTTTTTCACAGATGTTGGCGACAGCATTTATATAAGAAATTTTAAGCGCCAGAAAAGAATTTGAGGCGTGTTTTATAAGCTCAGAACTCTCAATATTAGTTACAAGAATTTCCGTCTTTTCAGAAAGAGGGGCATAAAGTTCAAGCATTGTTTTTTTTGCCCTTTCTGTTTCAACCCCCAGAACCACCCTGTCGGGGTTAAGAAAATCATATACAGCCTTGCCCTCTCTTAAAAACTCCGGGTTTGAAGCCACATCATAATCCACCCCCTCACGGGAATATTTTTTCATTGTTTTTCTTATCCACATACCGGTTTCTACAGGAACGGTGCTCTTTGATACGACAAGCCTGTAGTCTTTTATATTTTCAGCTATTTCCCTTGAGACCGCTTCCACATAACAAAGGTCAGCTGAACCGTCCGGGAGCGGCGGGGTATTCACCGCCACAAAAAGCACCTCGCAGCTGTCTATGGCTTCTCTTAAATTCGTTGAAAAAGACAGCCTGGAGCGATTTACATTATCCTCTACAAGCTCTTTTAACCCGGGCTCATAAATGGGCATTTCTCCAGCCTTAAGCATGCCTATCTTTTTCTCATTGTTATCTATACATATAACATTATGTCCTAGCTCGGCAAAACAGGTCCCCGATACAAGACCCACATAACCGGTTCCGATTACCGCTATATTCATTCATCTTCTCCTTTTTCGTACTCTGCTTTCACTTTTATGGATATACCCCCCCGTGGAGTAAAAAAGCCCTCGACCCGGGCGGTTTTGGGCCGGCAGGCTTTTACAAGGTCTTTCAGCATTCGGTTCACTATTTCTTCCGCAAACCCCTTATGATTACGGTAGGAAAAAAGATAAAGCTTGAGAGACTTGCTTTCTATACATTTTTTACCGGGAATATAGGAAATTTTTATTGTAGCAAAATCAGGCTGTGAGGTAACCGGGCAAAGAGAAGTAAACTCTGAAGTTTCAAACTCTATCCAATAATCGTTTCCGGCTGACGGATTGCTGAATGCCTCTAAATTCGCATCTTCAGGTTTTTGAGGATACTCAGTATGGCTTTCGCCCAGAATAGATAAATTCTTTTTACTCATTTTCAGCCTCCCGCATCCCCCTGTTTCTTATTATGCAGCTTTCACAAACCCCGCAAGCATTTCCCTGTACTGACGGATTGTAACATGAGGAGGTAGCGGAAAAATCCACTCCGAGCCTTCTTCCTTTTTTCACTATTGCAGCCTTGCTCATTCTTAAAAGAGGGGCTTTTATTTTTATTTTGGTTTTTTTTCTTGTACCCAAATCTGCTGTCTTTTCAAAAGACCTTAAAAAATTCTGCCTGCAGTCGGGATACCCGGAATAATCCCTGACATTGGCTCCTATAAAAACACTTCCCGCTTTTATACTCTCCGCCCAGGCAACCGCAACGGAAAGGAAAATCATATTTCTTGCCGGCACATAAGTAGCAGGAACTCCGTCTGAAGAATCATCAGATGTCACTTCGCAGTCTCCTGTAATCACAGAGCCCCCTATTTTTGAAAGATTTATATCCATAACAAGTTTTTCTCTGCAGTAAATATCAGCTAATTTTTCCGCCGCCTTTATTTCATGCCTGTTCTTCTGTCCGTAATCCACAATTAATGCATGGGTTTCATAGCCCTGCTCGGATGCAATTGCCGCGCAAACTGCCGAGTCCATGCCCCCGCTTAGCAATACAACCGCTCTTTTCATCTTATCCCGAAAACCCTGTGAAGATTAGCCTGAACCCTCGCTTCAGGAAGGCTTTCCTTTATCCAGCCGCCAAGTTCCTTAAAACTCAAGTTGTCCCTGGCGGGAGAAAAAAGAAATTCCCCTGCTGAGATATTTTCTTCTTTCAGTATTCTCAGCGCCCATTCATAATCCTCTCTTGAAGAAATAACAAATTTCAATTCATCTTTTTCTTTAAGCGCTTCAAGATTTTTTCTCTTTATTCTGCCGCTCTCTCCGGAAGAGGGCGGCTTCATATCCATTATTATGCTTAAGCGAGGGTTCAGCCCGGAAATGTCCAGGGAACCGTTTGTTTCCAGCTGAACCCTGAAGCCTTCCCGAACCAGGCTTTCTAAAAGCAAAATGCACCCTTCCCTCTGGATAAGCGGCTCCCCCCCGGTTACCACCACAAAGGGACAGCCGTATTTTTTAACGGTTTGCATAAGTTTATCAACAGAATATTCCTTTCCCCCTCCCTCAGAGGCATATTTTGTATCACACCAGCTGCATTGAAGGTTGCATCCGGAAAACCTGACAAAAACTGCAGGTTTGCCGGCCATTGATGTTTCACCCTGAAGTGAGTAAAAAATCTCACTTATTTTAACCATCTTCGGTGTAGGAAACACGATACTTATCAGTTTCAAAAACCGTAACCCGGTGTACCGGAATATCCTTTTTCTTTACTTCATCATAGACATATTTTGCAATGTTTTCCGAAGTGGGATTAACCTCTTTAAAATACTCAACATTGCCAAGGTCCCTGTGGTCCAGCTTCGAAAGAACCTCACGTGTAATCTTTTTCAGCTCCCTGAAGTCTATTCCCATTCCCTCCCGGGAAAGCTCTCTGAAAGAAGCCGTTACATGCACTTTGAAATTATGCCCATGGATATTTTCGCAGTCTCCTCCGTATTCACTGAGACTGTGAGCGGCTGAAAAACCTGATTCAACTGTGATTTTATACATATGGTTATAATAATACTAAATTTAGCAGCTTTGTGAATACCTTCTTTTTATTCTCCACTCTCCGGGCCTTGTTTTTCTCTCCCCGTAAAAGTATTTTAAAGACTCAAGGATTCTCGAAGATGACTTTCCGTCACCAAAAGGATTCACAATAGGGAGATGGGTTATGCGGCTCTCCCTATCCGAAAGAAGCTTTTTACCCCAATCATAAACGGAGTCCTCTCCGGTGCCTATCAATTCCGCCAGGCCGGCCCTCAAAACCTGGGGCCTTTCGGTTTTATTTCTCAACACCAAAACAGGAACCCCCAAACTAGGAGCCTCTTCCTGAACCCCGCCTGAATCTGTAAAGCAGAGGGAAGATTCTTTCATCAACCACACAAAATCCGTGTAAGAAAGCGCATCCAGAAGAATAATATTATTTTTTCCGGAAAGCTCTTTTCGAGCGGATTCCTGGATTGAAGGGTTTGGATGAAGGGGATAAAAAAAATAAATTTCCGGATATTCGGCAGAAAGCCTCTTTATTCCCCTGAATACATTTTCTGCGGGGTATCCCAGGTTTTCCCTTCTGTGCAGGGTAATAAGCACCTTTCGCTTTCTAGCGGTATCTTTAAGAATTCTGTTTTCGGGAAAGGGGTTTTCCCTCAATACTCCGCCCAGTGCGTCAACTACAGTATTACCCGTGACAAATATTTTTTCTTCACTTATATTTTCTCTGATGAGATTCCGCTTATTTTCATTCAGGGGAGCAAAACAGATATCACTCACACGGTCAACAACTTCTCTGCAGTATTCTTCAGGAAAAGGGTTCCGCCTGTCATTACTGCGCAAGCCGGCCTCCACGTGGCCGACCCTGATTTTCATAAGTACCGCCGCCAGGGCTGCCCCGGCAGTGGAAACGGTATCTCCGTGGACAAGAACGATATCCGGCTTTTCATTTCTTAATATTGTTTCAAAACGGGATATACACTCCGAAAGCACATGATGCAGAGACTGTCCGGGAGTCATAATATTCAAATCATAATCCGGTTTTATTCTAAAAAGATTAAGCATCTGCCTGAGCATTTCCCTGTGCTGAGAAGTAACCGCAACTGAAACATCAAAAAAAGGATCCTCTTCAAGTTTCTTTATCACAGGAGCCATCTTTACCGCCTCCGGCCTCGTCCCGAAAACTGTCATCACATGCTTTTTACCGCTCATTTTATTACTGTAATTACCAGTGCAGCAAGTCCGAGAAGCAGGGTTATAAGGTAGAACCTCAAAGATACCTTCCTGGCGGTCCATCCCGGCCGGTATAAAAGCCGATGGTGAAGATGGTCTTTGTCAGCCTCCATGAAGGACTTTTTTTGCAGCAGCCGCCTTATTAATGAATACAGCGCATCCCACAGAGGAACCCCGAAAATAATCAGCGGCACAGCCAGCGTCACAGTGGCTGCAGTTTTCATGATTCCGACGACAGTAATAACCCCGGCCATATAACCGAGAAGAAGGCTGCCGGAATCTCCCAGAAATATTTTTGCAGGGGGAAAATTAAACTTCAAAAACCCGAGGCAGCTTCCGCAGACAACAACACTTATCCCCGCAACAAGCTCAAACCTGCCGGCAACTGCAGGATCCCCCTGCTGAACTGTCTGATAGAGCGTAATTATAAAAAAAACAAAACCTGTTATTGCCATAATGCCGGTTGCGAGCCCGTCAACACCATCTATAAGATTAATTGAATTAACAAAGAAAACCATCCACATAACCGTAATAAATATAATCAAAAAAATAGGCAAACTGACATAGGAAGCAAAAGGCACTCCCAGGCCTTCTATTCTAAGTCCATACTGCATCACTATTAAAATAGATATAACCTGACCGAAAAGTTTTGTGACGGGATTCATTCCTCTTAAGTCATCAACGACGCCAAGAACTGTTATGAAGACAGCCCCCGCGATAATTCCCTCAAGAAGTTTTCCCGAACCGCCTGCATTGATTCCGAAGGAAGGATAAATAAATTTTAAAAGGAGAATTGAGCCGAAAATACCCGCAAATACCGCAAGCCCGCCCCAAAGGGGAATTTTGTTTTTATGAACCTTCCTGCCTGAAGGGGAATCCACCGCATTGAACCTTAGAGCGGCAACACCTGCCAGGGGTGTAAATATTAGTGTAATTAAGAAAGAAGAAATGAATGCAAATATATATAACCTGTAACTCACGAACAGTACCTGTCACCTGACAGGAAAATTTTTACACATTCGTGATACCTCTTTCCTCACGTTTTTTATAGTCCCCGGGTCTCTTTTTTTGAGAATATCGCATATCCATCCTGCAACCTCCTTCATTTCTTCGGGTCCCATACCCCTTGTAGTAAGAACCGGGGTGCCCAACCGCAGGCCGGAAGTAACAAAGGGCTTTTGCGGGTCATAGGGTATAGTGTTTTTATTAGCCACAATCCCGGCATCCTGAAGCAGAGACTCCCCCTCTTTCCCTGTTATTTTAAGAGGCCGCATATCAATCAGAACCAGATGAGTATCTGTCCCGTCGGTAACCAGCTTCATCCCGCCTCTTTTTAATTCATCTGCCAGCTTTGCCGCATTAAGAACAACCCCTTTTATATATTTGCTGAATTTATGACTTAAAACCTCTTTAAAGCAGACCGCCTTTGCAGCTATTGAGTGCATAAGAGGCCCCCCCTGGGTTCCCGGGAAGACCATCCGGTCTATTTCTTTGCTGTTTTTTTTGCCGCACATTATCATGCCGCCCCTCGGGCCTCTCAGAGTTTTATGGGTAGTTGTCGTTACAATATCACAGCATGAAACAGGGTCCGGATGCTCTCCCTTTGCAACCAGCCCCGCAATATGAGCAATATCTGCCATAAGATAAGCTCCAACCTCATCAGCGATTTCTGAAAATTTCTTGAAGTCTATTTTCCTGGGATAAGCCGAAGCGCCGCATACTATCATTTTGGGCTTCTCTCTCAGGGCGATATTCCGTATTTCATCATAATCAAGATATCCGTTGTCCCTCCTTACGCCGTAAGGGACTATTTTAAAATAACGGCCGCTGAAATTCAGAGGATGCCCGTGTGAAAGATGACCCCCGCAGGAAAGGTCCATACCCATAATCTTATCCCCTATATCAAGAAGAGAAAGATAACTGGCTATATTAGCCTGGGTTCCAGAATGCGGCTGAACATTTACATGCTCGCATCCGAAAATTTCCCTGGCCCTTTTAATAGCTGTTTCCTCAACCACATCTACATGCTCGCATCCCCCGTAATATCTTTTGCCGGGGTAACCTTCCGCATATTTATCAGTTAAATGAGTGCCCAGAGCCTCTATAACCTCAGGGGAAGCGTAATTCTCGGAAGCAATCATCTCAAGACTGTTCTGCTGCCTTTTTCCCTCAGCGACTATTGAATCATATATTTTTTTATCTTTATCCTTTAAACTCATTTTCAAGTTTCTCCTTTAATTTTTCCAGGTATTCATCTATTATTTTAAAAACCTTCCTGTATGCGTCAACACCCCTTCCCATGGGGTCGGGAATATCCTTCAATTCCCCGGCAGCATAATCGCTTAACAACCGCACTTTTTCATTTTCAACTCCGAAACGGAGGTTTATTTCCTGAATATGCCTCTCAGTCATACAAAGAAGAAGACAGGATTGCTCTATTATCCGCAGGTCAACCATCCTGGGACGGTGATCAGAAAAATCTATATCATTTTCTTCCAGAACCTGCTTCAGTTCTCCATATATACTGTAATAAGGCATAGCCGCGGTACCGGCTGAACCCACCTCCACTTTTCCATGCATCGGAGTCTCTTTTAGTTTTATTTTGAAAATATGCTCAGCCATAACGCTTCTACAGGTATTTCCCGTGCATATAAATGTAATTTTCATTTTCTTAAAACTTTTTCCTTCCCGCCGGACAAATCAATAATCTTTGAAGGCTTTCCGGAAAGAGGTTTCTGAAAATCCGCAGATAGATCCACACTGTTTTTTATTGAGCCCGGTATTTCATCCAGGGATACAGGCGCCTTGCCTCCCGAAATATTTGCGCTTGTGGCGTACAGCGGACCGGTTCTATCAATTATTTCCAGCAAATCAGGAAGATCCGGCATCCTTAATCCAACAGTATTTCCATTTAATGTCTTTAAGATAAACGTAACCGCCCCGGGCCAGCTTTTACCGCATGCCTCATCAATCATCTTATCATACTCCACCCATCTCCATACCCACTTTAATGAAGAAATAAGTATGGGAAGGGGCTTACCGGCAGGTCTTTTCTTAATGTCGTATATTTTTTTAACACCCGCCTCATTTCCCACTTTTGTAAAAACACCGAAAACCGTATCGGTCGGCATCACAACGACCCCGCCCTCCAGAAGTATATTTACTATTTTATCTTTCTTATTCATGACAAATAATGGGCATTTATTTTAACATACTCAGGGCTCATATCACATGTGAAGCCCCGGTCTGTGCATGACCCGCTGTGAAGGTCAATCTCCAGTCTGTACTTATCCCCCTTCATTATTTTCGTGATTTTCTTTTCAAACTCTTTTCGGTAACATCCCTTCTCAAGCAGGGGAAAACCATCAAATAATATGCTCAGATTCTCAAGAGAGACAGAAATGCCTGCCGCTCCAAGCGCGCTTACTATTCTTCCCCAGTTGGGAGACGCCCCGTAAAACGCTGTTTTACACAGGGGCGAAGAGGAAACCGCCTTTACAGCTTTATAAGCGGTTTTCTTATCCGGCGCTCCTTTGACAACAATATTTATCATCTTTGTAGCCCCCTCCCCGTCGGCTGCCAGCTTCTCTGTCAGCTCCAGGCATATACTTTCAAGCTGCCTGCAGAACTCCTTAAAGTCTCTTCCGTATGATTTTATTTTCCTATTTCCGGCTTTTCCCGAAGCACAGAGAAAAACGGAGTCATTAGTGCTTGTCTCTCCGTCAATATTAAGCCTGTTGAATGTGGAGCTTGATGCTTTCTTTAAAGCTGTTTTCAGGGCACGCTTCTCAACTGCGGCATCTGTAAGTATAAATGCGAGCATTGTAGCCATATCCGGACATATCATTCCGGACCCCTTCGCGGCGCCGAAAACCCTCACCTCTTTTTCGCCGCATAGATACTTTCTGCTTACCCTCTTCGGACATGTATCCGTTGTCATAATTGCTTCTGAAAACATTTTCGGATTGACCGCCTCGCCATCGGAAAAAAGCCTGTCCAGGAAATCTTCTTCATACCTTATCTGTTCTCCGATTACACCGGTTGAGGCATTGAGCACCTCCTCCGGTTTAGCCTTTATCGATCGGGCAGTTTTATCAACCATTTTTTTCATTCTTCTGAAGCCTTCCGGCCCTGTCGCCGCATTTGCGCTGCCCCTGTTTACGATAATAGCCTTATGCGAATTTCTTTTAATTATCTTTTTTGAATACTTCACACATTCAGCGGGTGCTTTGTTGACAGTAAATACTCCTGCCGCCACCATGCCCTCCGGAGCCGAAATCAAACCAAAGCCGATATCAGATTTTTTTACCCCGTTTATATGAAACCCGAGGGGAAACTCCATTTATATTAGACCTGTTGATTCTCCAAAACCAAAAACCGCATTCATATTCTGCACCGCCTGCCCGGCTGCCCCCTTTATAAGATTATCTATCGCTGCTATTACAACAACTTTTTTTCCGTCGCACTTAATTCCGATACTGCAATTATTAGTTCCCACCGTGTCTTTAGTCTGAGGAAAGAATCCTGAGGGTAAAATATTTACGAATTTTTCGTTTTTATAATAACTCCTGTAAACCTCTCTTATCTCTTTTTCATCAACAGGAGAATCTAAAATTGTATAAAGATTTGATAATATCCCCCTCTCTACAGGAATAAGATGAGGGCAAAACACCAGGGATTCCCAGCTGGATGAGGAAACACGGCCGATAAAACTGAATATTTCCCCCATATGCCTGTGTGAATTTACCTTATAAGGTGTAATATTCTCATATCTTTTCGAAAATAGATACTCTTCATGGAGTTTTCCCCCGGCGCCGGAAATACCCGACTTCGCATCAATACAGGCAGTGTTTTTGAGAAGGCCTTCATTCACAAGAGGATACAAAGAGAGTATTGCGGCCGTGGCATAACACCCCGGGTTTGCCACCAGACCGGCATCTTTTATTTTTTCCCTGTTTATTTCCACAAGCCCGTATACCGCCTTCTTCAGCCCTGCCGAATCGGAATGCTTTTTTCCGTACCATTTTTCATACTCATCTTTTTCACGGAACCTGTAATCGGCAGAAAGGTCAATCACCACCATATTCCTCTCAAGAAGGGGCGGCACATATTCCAGAGATTTAGTATGAGGAAGAGCCAGAAAAACAACATCGCTTGACTCCGGGATATTTTCAACTGAAGATTCTATAAAACGGCCTTCTATAGAACCTCTAAGTTCCGGATGAACAGCGTCAACCTCTTTAGAGGCAAAAGTCCTCGACAGCATCGCTTCAACCTTAACATTTTCATGCCCCGAAAGGATTCTCAGAAGTTCTTTACCCGTAAAACCGCTCGCTCCCACCACCGCGGCATTTATTTTCCTCATAAGAAATGCACCATTATATTCACCATCATTAAAAACGGCAGCGTAAACAGAGTTATAAACACTATTACCCATGGTATCAGAAATACAATAACTGAATCCTTCATTTTTATACTGTAAAGATGACTTATCATCCTTACCTGCATTGAAGCGGTTTGGAAAATGAGAAATATCAAAATGAGTACCCCTAAGAACCCTGCTGCAGGGGGCCTTAGAGCCCTCAATACAAGCGCGGCAGGGGTAACATAAACATAGGGAACCAGACTGAAAGGCAGCATCTTAAAGAGCGCAGAGCCATTTCCATACCCGCCAAAAACCTCGGCAAAGTAATTGTATGTGATTGTTAAAAAAAAGAGTATCGCAAAAACAGCTATAAACCGCGTAAAGACTCCCCATGTGAGGTATTGCTGGACATTCATATTTCCCCCGGTATAAACACCTATCCCCGTACTTACTGATATAATTGATACTAAAGCCACCCAGAACCCCCTGTATCCGGGGATATTTTTTGAAAGGCGGTATACGGCTTCCGATGGAGACAATAAAAGAAGGGAAATGGTCTCCATAATCTTACGGCTGGTAGAGATATTTCAGGCCGTCTGTTTCTCCTTTACTAAGGATTCTCTCCAGCATATTAAAACTTCTTCCGAATATCCCCAAAACCCTCCTCCACGTATCTGCCGGCTGTTTTATTATTTCAGAATCTTCTATTCCGGCAAGTTCTTCTGTAATCTCCTGAGCCCTGCGAACCCCCCCGATATCATCAACAAGATTAAGCTCTTTCGCTTTCCGGCCCGTAAATATCTGCCCTTTAGAGAGCTCACGAACCCGGGAAATGGGCATATCCCTGCCCTGGCTCACCGAAGATATAAACTGGTCATGAGCATCATCAACCAAATCCTGCAAAAAAGCCCGTTCTTCAACACTTAATTCCCTGTGGAAAGCCCCTGCGTCTTTATAAGGCCCGCTTTTTATTACCTGAAAATCTACGCCGATATTTTCAAAAAGCGCCGACATATCAGCAGAGGTAAAAATAACACCTATGTTTCCAATTATAGACCCGCTGTTTACTACTATTTTATCGCAGGCTGAAGCTATGTAATACCCACCCGATGCAGCAAGGTCGGAAACTGAAGCGACAACCGGTTTTCCTGCTTCCTTCAATTCTTCTATTTCTCTTGTTATTTCCTGAATGGCACCAACGGTACCCCCGGGGCTGTTTAACCTTACAATTACCCCCTTGATGTTGTCGTTTTCTTTATACTGCCTGAGAGTTTGAGCTACTTTTGAAGTGGGATGATAAAAAAGTGAAGAACCTGAATCCTGGGGACTCATTATCGGCCCGTAAATTTCTACAATGCCGACTGCATTTCTTGGGTCTCTGCGTACTGTAGCTACACCTACCGAAGGCCGCCTTTCGGCCCTTTGAACCACTATGAGTATTATTCCGGAAATTAGCGAAAGCAGCAACAGTATGGCAAGAATTGCCCCTGCAATAGGTTTTCGCATTTATTATCTCTTTTTATACTGCTCGCTCTTTCTTGCCTTGCGCCTGTATGGTTTTTTCCGTTCAACCATTCTGGCGTCTCGGGTAAGAAAACCGCTTTTGCGAAGACTTCTCCTTGTACCTTCGTCAAGCTGGGCAAGCGCCCGGGATATTGCAAGCCTGATAGCCCCGGCCTGTCCCTTTTTACCCCCGCCTTTTACATTTAATTTTATTTTGAAGCTGCTTCCATTGCCAATAAGATTCAACGGCTTCTTAATATCCTTAAGCAGATCCCCTCTGTCGGAAAAATAGTCTTCAACCTTCTTTTTGTTTACTGTAATTCCACCCTTTTCGCCAGTAAACATGTATGCCCTGGCTACAGATTTTTTTCTTCTTCCTACTGCGTTTATATGAGTCATATCAGACATTTAATTTTTCTCCATATCTATAGGATTCTGCGAAGAATGCGGATGTTTATCTCCGGCATATACCTTTAGCCTTTTCAGCATACGCGCACCCCTCCTGTTTTTAGGAAGCATGCCCTTTACCGCGTTGATTATAACACGCTCGGGGTTTTGCTCTACCATTGTTTTATAGGTTATCTCCTTGCTGTTTCCGGGATACCGGGAAGCCTTAAAATACGTTTTGCTTTCTGACTTGTTTCCTGTCAGCCTTGCTTTTCCCGCATCTGTAACTATGACAAAATCACCCTTATCATCATGAGGTGAATACCCGGGTTTATCTTTTCCCATAAGCAATACAGCAATCCTGGTAGCCATTCTACCTAAGACCTTATCTTCTGCACTTATTTTATACCATTTTCTTTCACACATTTTGAACCATTCTAATTATATTTTCCCAAAAGTCAACACCTGGGGTGGGTGACCGGTTTTGAACCGGCGACCTCCTGGGCCACAACCAGGTGCTCTGCCCCTGAGCTACACCCACCACTAAAACCTGCGATTTGAACTGTAATTATACAACTTGTGACAGAAAAAATCAAAAAACACAATAAACCCCATATAAACTGCATCAAATACAAACCAATAAAATAATATTAATTTTTTAATTAGATATAATAACTAAAAAAAGAATGTTTTCTTTTAAACTTATTGTTTGGATTTGCAGAAAATTTGCGGAAAATTTGAGAAAAATTTGATTTTTTGAGTTTTATATTATAAAGAAAGGCAAGTAATTTACAACTCAAAAATGAGGAGGAAAAATGTTTAAAAAAACAAGTATTATCTGTTTTCTACTGGCAGGCTCAGTTATTGTGCGGTTTTCAGCGGCACAAAGTTCTGTTGATTTAACGTCAATTATGCCCAGGCAGGATATATTGAGAGTAAAGAGAGGAGCAGTTGGAGAAAGGTTTTGGCAGTTAGATGCAGGCACGGTCCCTGCAAACGGGATACTGATTGAAGGGGATGTTGGTGTAGGAATAAAAGATCCGGGTATGTATGCAAATGTAGGTAGCGAAGGATACAATAACATAACGATAGGAACTGAGGCTGATGACAGGCATGGAAATCTCAATCTGGTGGGGAAAAACCGGGAGCTTGATGGAGCTAAAGGAATAGGAAATATATCCTGGTTTCATGATGCTGAAGGAACGTATCATTACAATGCGGGTATTCATGCAAGGTTGGATGGAGCGAATGATTCTGCTTATTTCCAATTTCTTACAAGTTCAGGAGATGGAAGTTCTCCTTCTGAGCGTATGAGAATTACAAGTGATGGGAATATTGGTATAGGAACAAACGATCCGAAAGCGAAGCTGGATATAGGAGGCAGCATTTACGTTGAAGGAGGAAGCGGAGACATAAATCAGGACGGAAAAATTGATGCTACAGATATAAGCGCAGTATCCAATCACATTTGGGGTATAAGCGAATTAAGCAGAGAGGAATATGCCCGGGCGGATGTTACAGGAACCGGATTGGTTACAGTGGAGGATAGTAATATAATAACAAACATGAATCTTGGATATGAAAGAGAAGAGGCGATAAGAAGAGTTTATACCGCTGCATACAGAGATACATTCGGGGAGGGAAAACTTGGTTTTCGGGTTCCGGAAGGTTACCTTATACTTGGCAAAACTAGCGAGCCGGAAGCTGAGCTTCATGTAAACGGTAGCGCGAGAATAAAAAGAAGGCTATCCGTTGGTTCAGAAACTGAAGCCTCAGGAAAATATTCTGTGGCAATGGGAAATAAAACGCAGGCAACGGGAGATTACTCAACAGCCATGGGTAGGTTTTCGCAAGCAACCGGAAGCTATATCTCAACAGCCATAGGTTATGAGTCATTGGCAACTGCAGATAAGTCAACTGCCATAGGAAAAGGGCCTATTGCAAGCGGAGAAAACTCATTAGCTATGGGGGTAATAACAAAGGCAACCGGATATGGTTCGACAGCCATTGGATATTTAACAGAAGCAGCAGGATCTCGGGCAACAGCAATGGGATGGGTTACTGAGGCAAGAGGTGATAATTCAACAGCCATGGGGTACAAGGCGCGGGCTGTAGGTGAAAATTCTTTTGCGGTAAACTTAAGTGTTGAAGAAGGCAAAAATGTTGGGGATAATGAGTTTTATATTGATAACGCAAGTTTTATAGGCGGCAACAGGGCATGGAATAACGATTCTGATATTCGTTTAAAGAAAGAAATCACGCCGCTTGAAAACAGTCTTGAGAAGATTACACAAATAAACGGGTTCAAATTCGAGTGGAAAGATGGACACAAAGAATATAATGACAGGAGACAGATAGGCCTTTCAGCACAGGAAGTTGAAAATACTTTTCCTGAAGTAGTTATACATGACGAAATAAACGATCGTTACTCAATGGAATACACCGGACTCATACCGGTGCTTGTAGAGTCTATAAAGGCCCAGCAGGAAATTATTGAAAGTCAGAGAAATGATATGTCAGATTTTGAGGAGAAGATTTCTATTATGATGGAAGAGATATCCCAGCTTAAATCAAAAATAAAATAAAATTTTAATTTATACTTTTTTTGTTCTGAGTGGTTGCTTAATCTATTAACGCTTAATGCTGAAAAATGAAAAATTAATCAAAACCTACATACCGGAAGCTTTATAAATTGACATGCCATATGTTTAGTGATATATAATGTAAGTATAATTTGTTTGTGCGAACGTTAAAATAATTTATTCCGCACAATGAATAAATAAAAAATATTAAGCTGAAGATAAAGCCGTAACCAAAATCCTGAATAAGAAATAAGGCTTTTTTTCTTAGATAAAGAATGCTTGCAATAAGAAGAAATAAGACACACGACAAATTTATAAATAAACGGATTGAATATCCGAACGAAACTATGAGATGAAAAAAGAAAATTCGCCGCTAAAAATTTCCAGTTTTCTAAAGGCAATTGTTACTGCCGCTCTCGTTTTCCTTCTTCTGCGACGGGTGGGCTTAAGAAACATAAAAGAGGTTTTTACTGAAACCGGTCCTTTTGCGTTTATTTCAGGGTTTCTACTTTTTATGGTTGCGCTTTTTTTTCAGGTAACTACCTACAAAAAACTTCTTCAATGGGCCGGGGAAATCAGATTGAAACCGGCTGAACTGTATCTGGACATATCCAGGATCAACGCTTTTTCCGCCTTCACCCCGGCCCGCGCAGGGCACCTGTTGATAATAAAACTGCTAAATAAACGCGGAGTTGCTATGGGTACGGCTTCCGCGGTATTTTTTGCGGGAAAAATGCTCAATTACATAACCCTTCTTTTTCTTTCTTTTGCCGGTGCATTTATAATACTGGAGAAAGGCAATTACGCATGGCTGACATTATTTTTTATTCTCTTATTAGGTGCAGCAGTTTTTCTAATCGTAAATAGAACAGCCAGGAAAAGAATTAAAAATTTACTGGGAGAAAAAATCAAGGCTAAATTCAAGGGGTTTTTGGTTTCCCTTAAAAAGATTACAGAAAACAAAAATAATATACCAAAGCTTTTTTTACTTAAACTCTCTGAGAGGTTCTTTGTTGCTGCTGTGATATTTATAATTTTCATCCAGCAGCAGGAGATTATCAGTCTGATTACAGTTTTGCTGCTGACAAGTATCGCATCGGTTATTTCTGCGCTGCCGATTACCATCGGAGGATTTGGAGTAAGGGAGGGAAGCGCCGTACTCCTTTTTTCTTTTGTCGGTGTAAGTGCCGAGACTGTGATTTCTGCGTACTTGTTTTATTTTGTCATTAAGTATGTGTCGGTATCAATTCCGTTAGTTTTTCTCACCGGGAGATATGGTGTCTAAAAAGAAAAAAACAAAAAAAAATATATCTAAACCGGTTTTCGGGGTTTCAAAAAACATACTTCTGATTATTTCTGCCGTCTGGATATATATTGTAACCTCCGCTTTTTTACGGGGCCGGCTTGTCGAATGGGACATTTTTTATCTTTTTGATTTGCAGGGCTCTTTTAACTTCCTGGAATTTTTGCGTCTTCTTCTGTCTTACCTCATTTCAGTGATTTTTTTCGCCGGTACAATTACAGGCATCCACTTTATCGGCGATTCCATTCTGTCTTTGTGTAAAATTACCTTCAAATCTCCGGAAGAACGAGCCCTGATGGCAACAGGCCTGGGCACGGGAATACTGGGGCTGATAATCTTCGCCTTTGCACTTTTAGGGTTCCTTTATCCCTTCGTTATGTACGCCTTATGGCTTGCAGGCTCAGTATTCGGATTTAAGAAAATTCGTAAAGCGATAAAGAACTTTTCGTTCAAAGAACTGAAACCATCAGCCGGAGAAAAAATCACGCTGGCCCTTATATTTCTGGTTCTTCTATTCGGATTCATAATGTCTTTTACCCCGGAAATATTTTATGACTCGCTCAATTATCATCTTGGTGTTCCAAACATTTATATGCAGTTCGGGCACTATGTGGAACTTCCCTATAAATTCCACTCAAGCTTCCCGCTTGTTTCCCAGATGGCTTTTTTATTCACTTTAATGGTTGACTCCACCGCATCGGCAAAGCTTTTAAATCTGTCTTTTGTTATATTCACTGCGCTGGCTATTTATATTTTCTCCAGGGATCGGCTCTCTTCTCCCAAGACAGGCCTTTATGCAGGAGCAATATACATACTTATTCCAAACGTAATGTTCCGCTCATGGACAGCCACAACAGATACCCTCTTAACATTTCTAACCTTTTTATCTTTATGGGCAGCCATTAACTTTATTTGTAATAGAAACTTATACTGGCTTATTTTGTCCGGGTTATTCGCCGGACTGCTGGCCGGCACCAAGCTGAACGGATTCTTTTTTTTTCCGGGAATTGCCGCTCTTATATTCACCTACTGCAGAAGTTCAATATGGAAAGCGGTAAAATATACGGCAATATGGGCAGGGGTTTCTCTGCTTCTTTTTTCGCCCTGGATGATAAGAAACACTCTTGAGACCGGAAATCCGTTTTATCCCTTTTTCAGCGAACAACTCACCAGCAAACACCCGTATGACATTCCACTCGGGCGTGATACTTATGAAGAGGCGGCAGAAAGATTCAGACGGTTTGACAGGTTTAAAAACCTGATGCATCTTGGGTGGAATATTTCAATCAAGGGAGGAAGGGAAGGCCCTTACGACTCTCATGATTACTATATGTCCGGAGCAGTCTTTTTAATTTTTATTCCGCTTTTACTATTGTTTAAAGGCGATGAAAAAGAGCGGAAGTTAATAAATATGCTCTTTCTTTTTTCATTATTTTCATTTGTATTATGGGGCATTCAGGATGACAAGGTAAAATATTTTTCCCCTGCATTCCCCGCCTTTTCTCTTTTATCCGCAGTGGCTGTAAGACGCCTGTCTTTTTCAGGCGGATTAGGAAGCATACTGTCAAAAGGCACTTTGATTTATCACCTTATAGTTAATTTACTCGTCATGTCCTTTCTGGCTCATTATGTTTATATGCCTTTTTCGGTTGTAACCGGGATGATATCAAGAGATGATTTTCTCTCAGAAAGCCGACCTATGTACCCCAATCCGTCCTATGATGTTTTTGAGTATGCGCACAGAAACCTAAAAAAAGATGACGTTAAAATAATGGTAAGCGGAGAAGCCAAAACATACCACCTTAAACTTCCCCACATCGCTTTTTCGGCTTCGCCTCTGGATCCCCTTATTCTTTATTCCAATTCTAAAAAGACAGAAACCGGAGAAGATCTTTACCGCTTATTAAAAGAGAGAGAATTCACACACATAATTTTTAACGCCCCGGAAGTTTTTCGGACAGCCGGAAGCGGTTTTTTCAAAATCATGGAAAAAAGAGATATTTTAATTATCCGTGAATTTTTCAAAAACCACTTAAATCTGCTATATACCAGCAGGGGCGTTTTTCTATATGAAATTGTTGAAACCTCTGACAGTCCGGTTGAAAACCCCGTATTAACTGTATTTGTGAAGTACTTCAGCGAAGAAGCTCAAAATGCCCTTGAACTAGCCCAATCTGAAACTGACCCTAAAAAGAAAAAAAAACATGCCGAAACCGCCATTGAAAAATCAGGGAGAATCATTGAGGCGGACATAGGGTTTGCCCGCGCCCGCTATCTAAAATCACATGCATACTATATCCTGAAAGAAGAGGAAAAAGCTTTATATTACGCAAAAAAGGCAGCGGAAAAAAGTGCTGAGTATGAGGAATTTTACATGCAGGTTAAAAATGCATTTGAGTAAATATGAAAAACAAGCTGCCGCTGTTTTTAAAGAAGTAAAAGAGGTACTTGATAGCAACGGGATTATATTCTGGCTTGATACAGGAACTTTGCTTGGAGCGGTAAGAGAGGGACGTTTTATTCCCTGGGACGACGACATAGACATAAGTACCTGGCATAACAGGAAGAATAAAAGAATTATAGGCCGGGCATACAAAGAGCTGCATAACAGAGGATTTACAATTATAGAAAGAAAAAACATCTTTAAAGGATGTGTCTTCTCGTCTTTCTTCAAAAAAGGACCTGTTACCGTTTCTTTTCGCTTTTACAGACAACATAAAAAACTTGCAAAAAGTAAACTTTTTATTCCAAGATCACTTTTAATTAAAAGACTTATAATGTCTTTAAACACATGCACTATATCAGATAAAAACCCATCTGCAAGAATCTCAAAAACAAACGGTGATTTTTCCAGAAAAATAAAAAGAATCCCGTTTTCTTTCTATAGAATTATCAATTCAACCTTATTTAATATATACGATATTCTAAATAGCCGTTCTGTTGACATATTAATCCCGGCGCACTTTTTTCATAACTTAAAAACGATACTTTTTTATAGCGTTCAAGTTAATATTCCTGCCCAAACGGAAAATTTTCTTCTTTACAGATACGGGCCTAACTGGAAAATCCCTAGGAATGAATATTGTTGCTACAAAGATGATGGTGCAGTTCGCAGAATCAATTAAGATGGCATAATGTTATTAAATGTCCTGCTATCAATAATAAAAAACAGGCTACATATTAAACATTTTCCTTCTTTTGTTACATTTTTCCCTACCTGGAGATGCAATTCGCGCTGTATTATGTGCGACATATGGAAAAAGAATGCAGGATATGAACTTTCACTAAATGAAATAAAACAGGTTTTCGGTCAATTTAAAAGGCTGGATGCTGTGAGAATTTCTGGCGGCGAACCGTTTATGAGGAATGATATTCATAATGTAATAAACATTATAGACAAAACTGTATTCCCAAAGATATTTCACCTGACCACAAACGGACTCACACCGGACAGAATTGTTAAGGGTGTGAAAAAAATCAGACCCCTTAAAAAATTGCATATTAAAATATCAATAGACAGTGAAGGCATATCCAATGATCGAATAAGAGGAGTTACAAACGCCTATAAAAAGTCTTATGAAACTGTAAAAAAACTCTCTGAAATCAGAAGCGAAAGGAATTTTTATCTGGGAGTAAATCAGACAATAGTAAATAAAGAAAGCATGGATTCATATTTTAAACTAAGCAAGGTTTTTTCCGAATATGACGTAGCCATTCATCCTGTTTTTGCCTATACAAAAGAGACTGCTCTTTACTCGTCCGGCAGCAAAATCACCAATGCCGGTTTCAAAACGTTCGGAGATTTTTCAAAAGAGGAACTGGAAATTTTCATTAAAAAGCTTTTGAATTCAACATCCGGTTTTACGAGCTTCAAAGAAAAAATAATTAAAAGATACTACCTGAAGGGGGTTTACAACCGACTGGTGAAAAATATAAGTAAGCCCGCCCCTGCCTGCCTTGCTCTAAAAAGCCATTTAAGAATACTTCCAAACGGGGATGTCCCCGTCTGTCTCTACAACGATTCCGTAGCAGGAAATTTAAGAAAACAGAAATTAGAAGATTTCTGGAAAGACCCCGAAACTGAAAACTTAAGAAAATGGATACGCAACTGCCCCGGATGCTGGGCCGGATGTGAGACCGTTGTAAGCGCAATATATTCAGGAGATATTCTTAAAGGTGTCTATTAAAAACTTGTTAAAATTTTATTATCTTTTATAATTTAACTGATGAATAAAAACTTATCAGTAGTAATACCCGCTTATAATGAGGAAAAAACCATATCAAAGGTCATCACAGACATAAAATCCCTGCTTGAAGAGTATGGATTTAAATCCGAGATAATAGTTGTAGATGACGGCAGTACGGATAATACCTCCCGGATACTTAAAGACCTGGATGTTGAAACAGTTACAATGAAACCAAACCGGGGTTATGGAAAAGCGGTAAAAACGGGAATAAAAAAATCCAGATATGAACTGATTATGCTTACCGACGGCGACGGCACCTATACACCTGAAAGCATGAAAAAACTTATAGAAAACAGCAGGGAATACGATATGCTTGTAGGAGCCCGGCGTAATATAGACCCTTCTCCGATTAAAAAACCCGCAAAATGGATTATAAACAAACTGGCAGGTTATATCACCGGAGTTAAAATACCCGACCTTAATTCAGGTTTGAGGGTTTTCAGGAAAAGTAAAGCGTTAAAACATTTTAGGCTTCTGCCCGATGGCTTTTCGCTTACCTCCACTATCACAATCGCAATGCTTAATCACGGCGACAGAGTTGAATACACTGAAATTGAATATATAAAAAGAAAGACAAAATCCAAGTTCCACCCCATATCAGACACCACTAACCTTATCTCTTTCATTTTTCAGACAACAATCTATTTCAATCCTCTTAGAATATTTATTCCCGTAAGTTTATTCATGTTTATTTGCGGAACCGCCGCGCTGATATATAGAATTTTAAGGGGAGGGCTTATAGCGGTAAGCATAATTTTCTTCCTTGCGTCCCTGCAAATTCTGTCCATGGGACTCATTGCCGATTTAATTGGTAAAAAAACAGATTAAATTATTATATTTAAGTTTACCAAAATAAACTCTTTAAAGCCCCTGTATTCATGCATGGGATATATGGCGTTAGTTTTAATAATTCGATTAGATAACCCTGGAGCAGTTATATTATTTATTTTGGAGTAGTACAATAATAAATAGTTTAACTACCTAAACGAAATATAGGCCACTCAGTCTTGACTTTTCCTAAATTTTATATTTAACTTGAGTATAATAAAAATACAGGAAAACTGTTTGAAAAAAAAGTTACTATTACTATTTATTCTTTATCCTGTTTTAAGCAGCTATGCTTACTCACAGGACAGGGGAGAAGACGGTCCGGACTTCATGATAGGAGCCCTTGGCCGTTTAGTTGTAAGAAGAGATGTTTCCACCCACTACCGCCAGGAACTTGACGGACCCCGTGCTGCATCCTGGTCCCCCGATGGTAAGAAAATAATTTTCTGGGAAGAGGATGCATTTCCTTTGCCTGAGAACGCCCCCCCGGTACCTTCGCAGCTTTACAAATATAACCTTGAAAGCGGTGAAAAAGAAAGCCTTCTTGAAAAAACGGTTTATCAGGAGAGTTTCATTGATATCCCCTATTTTTCTCCCGACGGAAGTAAAATAGTTTTCACTTATTGGGCAGACGATACTGACACGGGAGATTATGGCGCCGATCCGGGCAACCTTTCGGCAATTGCCTACATTGACCTTGAAAAAGGGTCTTCACCTTATGAAGTCGTGATAATAACAGGGGTATACACCGGTCAGGGAGGATGGGTGGAGGGGGCCACCTGGGTTTCAGACAGCACTATTGCTTATGTAAAGGTATATCACCCGTTGGGAGGGGAGATTACTTCCGAAGTATGGATATCAGACATTGACGGAAGCAATGCGAAAAAATTATATCAGTGCATAGCTGATGGGACGGGCGGTTACGAGGATTTTATACAGTCCCTTCATCCGGTATCAATCGAGGGTTACCTTTATTTCACTGTCAGCGCCCCTTCTGATGAAGAAAATGAAACTGAAGAAATACAGTACCAGAAAATAGGTAGGATAAAGTATAGCGATCAGGATCCTGAGGTCGAGTGGGTTACGGCTGAAGGAATATGGTCCGGAGGAGATTTTTTCTGCGAAGCTTATAATTTGAAATATGACTCTGGGGAAAATACATACAGGATGGCATTTCAGTCCGGGGATTCTTACAGCGATGAACATTACATATACATAATGGAACACAACAGTGATCTTGCCCAGATGCAGGAGTCTATAGAAAAAATAAGTGAAAGCCCAGCTGCTTTTCCTGCCTGGACCTATGACGGAACAGGTGTTATAGCTGTTTCCCTTAGGGAAATAGGAGAAATAGAATTCATTCTTATAAACGCCGACGGCTCCCTTAATTCGGACGGTTCGGTTGAAAAGCTCGTTAATACTGCCGGCGTAGCTCTTCCTATACTGTGGTCTCCGGATGGCCTTTTCGGATATGTCACACACGGAATGAACCTTTTTCAGTCGGATGACACCGAAGATTTTAATTATTCCGATGACCCGGATGCGGGAGAAATGGACATATTTGTCGCAAGGATTGTAAGTTTCGTCAGCGGAACCCTGCTGGGAGTTGAAGGAGGGGTGGCCAAAGACACCGCGTTCAACAGGGCCGATGTGGATGAAGGTTCATTAGAGGAAGAGTCCCTGGTATCTGTAGGAGCGGGGCCCGCGGAAGAGTTGCCGGATATGAACCGGGCCGCAGAAGACGGTGCGGTATACTGGGACAGAATATCTGCTCAAGACAGGGTTTATACACAGATGTCGGGTAATAAGTTCATACCCGGGTCTGTCCGGCAGTTTAACGTAAATAAACCCCTCAGGAAAATGGTAAGGTACAACATATACTATTCCACCGAAAACTTTGCCGACCTGGGGTCAATAGACGAGACAAAGCTGCGCGCCTACTACTGGACAGGGAGCGTGTGGGAGAGGGTCGGCGGTACTGTGGATACGGAAAGTAAGACAGTATCCTTTTACAGCAACCATTCCGGAGTCTACGGCGTTTTTTACGAACCGCAAGAGCCTGAGGAAGATAAGGTCTTTAAAGAAGTAAAGATTCAGCCTAATCCTTTTTACCCGGGAAGCTCCTCTGATGATATTGCCAGAATAAAAGTAAATACCGAGGATGGGGTACCTCTCAGCATTGAAATTTACAATATAGCCGGGGAGAGGGTAATAACCCTGCTCGATAAGGAAACTAAGCCTCCCGGCCAATGGTGGGACATAGCTTGGGACGGAAGAAATTACAGGGGCAACTATGTTGCATCCGGAGTTTATTTGTGTTTTTTAAAGGCAGGCAGCGATAATAAGGTTGTAAAAATTGCGGTTATAAGATAATGAAACATATATTATTGCTTGCACTTTTAAATGTTTTTGTTTACTCATATTCCCGCTCAGATTACGGCACAGGCGATACCGGAACAACGGGAGCGGTTTTTCTTAAGCTTGCTCCCGGGGCCCGCCCGGCAGCTATGGGAGAAGCCTATACTCCGCTGGCGGATGACATTTACTCTATTTACTTTAATCCCGCCGGATTGAATTATATAGCGGAGAATGAAATTTCTTTTATGCATTCTTTCTGGTTTCAGAAAATAAACTACAGTTATCTTGCATACGCCCGTCCGCTTCCTTTTTTAAAAGGAAAGGGGGGAGCCTCCATTACATATGTTAACGCCGGAAGCATTGAAAGAATTACCAGCGCCGGAGAGAGCGAAGGATATTTTAGCCCCTATGACCTTGCCCTGTCGTTTTCTTACGCGCGCCGGATATGGGGAATCGATTCAGGTTTAAGTTTTAAATATATTTATCAGAATATATATGACGATTCGGCTTCGGCTTTTGCCTGCGACCTTGGCCTGAGAAGAAGAATTCCTGAAAAAAACCTTGAGTTTGGAGCTTCTATTTCAAATCTGGGTTCCTCGATTAAAATAAATGAACATTCCCATTCCCTTCCGATACTATTCCGTTTTGGATGCGGATATAATGTTTCAGATAATTTAACTGCAGTTGTTCAGGCAACTATTCCCGCAGATAATAAGGCGATTATACATGCGGGGGCCGAATACATTTGGAAAAAAGGCTCCCATTTTCCGGTTTCCTTAAGATGCGGATATAAAACAAACAGCGCCCTTGATTCTTTGTCCGCGTTTTCTTTTGGTTTCGGCCTTAAGAGAGACAATTTGAGTTTTGACTATGCTACAAATCCTTATGGCAAGCTCGGCCTTTCCCACAGAATATCTCTTTCTTTTAAAGGTTTTTAGGTTTAAAAAATATTTATCGGGGGAGTGTTTAATTATTCAGCTTAAGTAAATATTAACTTTAGTTATGGGTGAGCGGCCAATGAAATATTAGCCGGATTATATACCCATACCGGAGAGCTGGTTTACCGCCCGTTCCAGAAGTTCCCCTATGACAGGGTGTCTTGTTTCGAAATGATATATATTTTCCCTGAGATGCTCTATTATAGAATCCCTGTGTTCTTCGGATTCTCCGGAAGTCTTACTCTTAAGCTTTCCGGCCACCTCTTTTATTCTTCCCGCAGAATCCGGATCGTCTCCTTTTATCTCCTCAGACTTCTTCTCCAGCTCTTTAATAATCTCATTGAGTTTTTTCATTCCTGTCTCTCCTGTCTCGGTCCGAAGATTGAAGTCCCTATTCTAACCAGGTTCGCCCCTTCCTCTATTGCCGTTTTATATGAAGCGGACATGCCCATCGAAAGAACCTTCATCTCCACGCCTTCAATACTCATTTCCCTTAGCTTATAAAAAAGATTTTTAACAGTTCGAAAATACGGGCGGAATTCTTCGGGCGTTCCGCTGAGAGCCCCCATCGTCATAAGACCCTTAATTTTTATATTTTCAAACCGCGCAGCCTCTTTTACAAACTCCACTGTGTTTTCCGGTAATATACCGTACTTGTTTTCTTCCTTCGCGCTGTTTATCTCCACCAGGCAATTAATAGTCCGCTCTTCTTTTGCGCATCTTTTATTCAATTCACGAGCAAGACGAATGGAATCAAGTGATTCTATCATATCAAATATTTTAACAGCATATTTGACCTTGTTCCGCTGAAGATGCCCTATAAAATGCCAGGAAATATCACCTCTAACATTATCATAGGTATCCCGGGCTTGTTGTATATAGTTCTGCCCCAGGATTTTAACTCCCGCGTCAACAGCCTCTTGAATCTCTTCTGCCTTTCGGTTTTTGCAGGCTGCTTCCAGGCTGACCCCACGGGGAAGCTGCTCTATGATTTTTGCCGCTTTTTCACTAATATTTTCTTTCATCTTTCTGCTTTTTTGTTTTCTTCTTCCGGTGCTCTGTAAAACAACCCTCTCTCCCCCTTATAACTCTGTATTCTACCAGAGTTTTTCAGTTCCTTCAAATATTTTTCAAGGTCATTTTTTTGGGGTGAAAATACTTCAGATAGATCTTCCAGCGTACAGGGACGCCGTGAAAGAAGAAGAAGCATCTTCTCTTTCATGTCACTGGAAGCAAAATCTCTCTTTTTACTTCCTCCATATCTCCCTATTATTTCTGTTTTCAGAGGCGAAAAATATTCACATATATTAAGCAGTTTTTCCCTGCCTGCGCTCTTTAAATCTTTTACGGTACCGGGTCTGTCCAGGGTGTTGAGCTGAACCTTTTCCGGTCCTATTCTGATAAGCGCCTCTTTTATTTTCCTAAGCTCACCTTCATTGTCATTTATTCCGGGTATTACAAAAACCTCAACCCATAATTTCCCGCTGACTTCACGGTTGAGCAACTCAATTCCTTTAATAACGCTACTTGCTGATATCCCGGGAGCAGGTCTGTTTATTTTTTTAAATGCCTTTTCGCTGGCGGCGTCTACAGAAGGTATTATAAGGTCACACATGCTTACATCCTCCCGCGCCTTTTTATCGCCAAAAAGGGTTCCGTTAGTGAGAAGAGCCACTTTATAAGCGTCATAACTGGTTTTTATAAACTCTATGATTTTCCCTATTTCGGTATTTAATACCGGTTCACCCCCTCCCGAAAAAGTAATGTAATCCAGTTTGGGTTCTTTGGAAAGATAATCGCTAAGCTCCCTGATTACGTCCGAAGCTGAAACATAGCTGCTTCTTCGGTTTCTGAGTTTTGTGGTCTTTCCGCATTCACAATAAACACAATCAAGCGTGCATGTTTTGTAGGGAACAATATCAACCCCCAGGGAATACCCAAGTCTTCTTGAGGGGACAGGTCCGAAAAGATACTTTCTTTTCAAAAGCCCTCCTTTTTCAGTATCCTGCTGTGGCTTTTAAATGGTATCGGCGGAAGATTTCCCCGGTTCACAAACCGGGTCTCGGATACATCCCCCGCTGCCTTGAGCCTTCCGGATACAGCCCTCACCCTGTATCCCAGAATAAGCACCGCCCGGTATATGCTGCTTTCCTGGCGGTATGCCCCTATCAATCTCTCCACCCTTCCCGTCAGCCCTGTTTCTTCTTTAAGCTCTCTTAAAGCAGCAGCCTCCGGGGTCTCTTCTATCTCAATAAAACCCCCGGGAAGAGACCATCTGCCGGATTCCGGCTCCACAGCTCTTTTAACCAGTAGTATTTCATTTTTCTCATTTACAACCAGCGCTGCGGTAGCGGGAACCGGGTTAAGATAATTAATCCACCCGCATTGCCCGCAGGCCATACGGTCTCTTCCCTCGTCTCTTTTAGAATGAAGAAGAGAGGAACAATACGGACAGTATTTAAACTCTCTCACCTAAAAACCGTTCTCTCTATAAGACTTTATGAAATTTTCCACTGACCTGTCATAGGAGCGTTCCGCTTCATCTGAAAAAAAGCACGCCGGGACCCCGCCTGATCTCTTATGGTACATTATGCATTCGCAGCATACCCCCTTTCTTGGACAGGGTTCATAAGTACAGTTGCACATGGATTTGTTTTTTTCAATATTGCATTCTCTCATTTTTAGCCTCCCTTTAGACTTTAATTATTCCGCCAACCTTAGTAATATACAGTCAATTAGACTATTCTGTCAATTCATTCTCCTCGGGAACTCCGATAACCCTTGAATTTGCCGGAGATAGTTCAACAGCCGGAACCGCCCAGTTTCCTTTCAGGTAATAAATAATACATATCATAACTTCTATAATACCGCTTACTATAAAAGCATTCCATATGCCATTTGGATTATTATTCTGCACCCCGGCGAACCAGGCATAAAGAACCCTAACCCCCAGCAGTCCGGAAATACCGATAAACATGGACTGAAGGGTTCTCCCGGCGCCCTTGAAAGCCCCCCTCATCGTTATCACAACACCTATAAAAGGCGCCGCAAAGGCAAGTCTTTTTAAAAAAGCCCCGGCAGTTTCAATCACCTCTTTGTCTCCCGCCCTCATAAAGAGAGAAGCTATAGATGAATTGCCATAATATATGGCTACTCCGAAAAAAATAAGAACAACCCCTACCGTAATGGAAGAGACCCTTGTCAAATCCCTGGCTCTCCGGGGCAGGCCCGCTCCCAGGTTCTGCCCTACCGCAGAAGCCACCGCCATAGAAACCGCAAGCGCAAGCATAATGACCACTGAAAAAACCCTGGTCCCTATGCCGAAAGCGGCAACATACACCGTGCCGAAAACAGCCACGATACCCGTAAGAATCATTATACCTACGGCTTTCAGGGCATGTTCCACTATTGCCGGCCAGCCCAAAAGAAAAAGTTTTTTAATAACCTTAAGTTGGGGCATAAAATCAGGAAGTTGAAGCTTAAGGGCATGTTTTCCCCGGAAAAGAATATAGAGACCGGCAGCAGCTGCAATTATCCCGGAAAAAACAGTTGCATAAGCGGCCCCTGCTATTCCCAGTCTTGGAAAAATCCAGATGCCGAATATCAGCAGCGGGTCAAGAATAATGTTTAATATATTTGTAACCACCATTATTTTCATCGGTGTTAGGGTATTACCCCAGCCTCTCATAAGCGAATTGAAAATAAAAAAAGCGAAAAGAAAAATTAACCCCGAAAAAATTACTTTCAGGTAAGCCTCAGCCAGCGGCACCACCGATTCAGTTGCCCCAAGGAGTATTACAAGATCAGCGCTGCGAAAATAGCCGATAACAGAGATTATTATCGTAATAAAAAAAGTAAAGCTGAAGGTCTGGGCTGCAGCGAAATTAACATTTTGCTCTTCCCCCGCACCCTCATACTGCGCAACCAGAACCGACCCTGCAATTCCTATACCTATTCCGATCGATATAACAAAAAAAATGACCGGAAAAACAAACGCCATAGCCGCCACCTCTTCTTTGCCCAGCATGCCCAGCCAGGCAGTATCCACGATATTGTAGAGAACATGCATAAGTTTGCTTATAATAAGTGGAATTGAAAGAACAAAGACCTTCTTTAACGGATTGCCGGTGGTTAAGTTTACCTTTCCGCTTCCGGCCATTATTCTATACCGAAAAATACTGACGCGTTATTATAGGTCATAACCGACATCTCCGGAAGAGAAATGCCCTTTATTTCCGCAAGACGCCCTGCCACATATCTCACCCACAGGGGCCTGTTAACCTTTCCCCGCTTAGGCACAGGCGCAAGGTACGGAGAATCCGTCTCTATGAGTACTCTTTCATTAACGGCAACTTTAAAGGCCTCTCTGACGCTCTCCGCTGAAGGAAAAGTTATTATGCCTCCTGTGGAAACGTAATATCCTCTTTCCATAACCTCTTCCATTTCGCGGGGCCCCTCGGAAAAACAGTGAAAAAGAACATCTCCATTGAAACCCTCCAGTATCCGCATAGTCTCCCTGAAGGCTTTCCTTGAATGTACTATAACCGGGAGAGAAAGAGAATCGGCAAGCTTAAGCTGACTGGCAAATGCTTCTTTTTGAATCTCGCGGGGAGAATTTTCATAATGAAAATCAAGCCCCGTCTCCCCAAGGGCAACTGTTTTATCAAAGCCAAGCCCTTCTACAAGCTCATTTTCCTTCTCACTATACCCGTCGGCATAATGAGGATGCACGCCGCATGCCCCATAAAGCCTGGGATTAGCCAGCAGTTTCTCATATTCCCTGATGCCCTCTCCGGGCTCAAAGACAGTCACTGCTCTATCAACCTCATCCATAATATGCTCATCTCCCTTTAGCCTGCCGTCTAGCAAATGAGCATGAGAATCGAAAAGCTTTATTTTCTTACTGGAATAATTTTTTTTGTTCATAATTTTTCTTTTAACACTTTATATTTCATTCTAAACAAAATGAAGGGCTCTTTCCATATATCAAATCAACTTACACTATAAAGACCTGCCTGTCAAATAATGAAAATAATTGTAGCTGACCGGTAAAAAAAGCTGTAATTATGCATACCTAAAACTCAAAAAACCGGCAGTGCTTCCCAATTATCACTTAAGAGGCGGTTGCCATGGATATGTCTTTTTTTCGCAGGCGCAGAGAATTTAAAACTACGCATATAGAGCTGACCGTCATTGCCCCGGCCGCAATAATCGGGTTTAAATACCCGAGTGCCGCAACGGGGATAGCCACCGTATTGTAAATAAAGGCCCAGAACAGGTTCTGCCTGATAGTGGCAAAAGTATACCTGCTCAGCTTAACGCCTGAAACTATTGCGCTCAACTCGCCTTGGATGAGGGTTAAATCCGAAGATTCTATCGCTATATCGGTGCCGGTTCCGATGGCTATTCCCACGTTGGCCTGTTTTAAGGCCGGCGCATCATTTATTCCATCTCCGGCCATTGCCACTATTTCCCCTTCTGCCTGCAGAGATTTAATCTCTGAAACTTTCTCATCAGGAAGAACTTCCGCCAGGACTTTTTCTATTCCCACCTTTGAAGCTATTGCCTTTGCCGTTCGTTTATTGTCCCCCGTAATCATAACAGGAGAAATATTCATCTTTTTCAGCTCTTCAATGGCTCCTGCTGAATCCTCTTTTAACGTGTCGGCTACCGCAATAACTCCTTCAGGTTTTCCGTCATATGCAAGGAGCATTACAGTTTTTGCCTCCTCTTCCAGGCGGATAAGGGTATCCTTGAGATCTGAAAATTCTATTCCCTCTTTCTTCATTAATTTCTGGCTTCCCACCAGTACTTTTTTACCTTTAACTTTGCATTCAACCCCGTGGCCTACAACGGCATTAAACCCATCAACATCTTCAATACCAACCCCTTCGCTGCGGGCTTTACTAACTATCGCCTCACCCAGCGGGTGCTCTGAAGGGTTTTCAGCGGAGGCGGCAATTCGTAGAATCTCTTTTTCGGAAAACTCCCCGACGGGTATAATATCCGTCACCTCGGGCTCACCCTTCGTAATAGTACCGGTTTTATCCAGAACAATAACCGTCACTTCTTTCATAGTCTGTATTGCAGCGCCGTCTCGAATCAGTACGCCGCTTTGCGCTCCTTTACCTGTACCGACCATAAGAGCAGTCGGGGTAGCCAGCCCAAGCGCGCAGGGGCAGGCAATCACTAAAACAGCTATACCTGCAAAAAGCGCCGATGACAATGCCGGAGCGGGCCCGAAAAGCATCCATAAAATAAAGGTAACTAGAGCTATAGAGACAACCACCGGAACAAAATAACCGGTAACCTTATCCGCAAAATCCTGAATGGGGACCTTAGTTCCCTGCGCTTCTTCGACCATCTTAATCACCTGTGAAAGGAAAGTGTCTTTTCCTATGCGGGTCGCCTTAACCTTCAAAGAACCCTGCTTGTTGATTGTGGCTCCTATCACCCCGTCGCCTTTTTTCTTTTCTACGGGCATTGACTCCCCTGTGGCCATTGACTCGTCAATTGCGCTTGAGCCCTCGGTAACTTCGCCGTCTGTAGGTATCTTCTCTCCCGGCCTTACCATCATGATATCCCCGATAAGAACCTCTTCTATGGGAACCTCCTTTTCCTCACCGCCGGATATAATACGTGCACTTTTGGCCTCCATCTGAAGAAGCTTCTTTATAGCCCGGGAGGCTTTTCCCCTGGCCCTGGTTTCAAGGAAACGCCCAAGAAGATGAAAAGCCATAATACCGGCTGAAAGGCCGAAAAAGGGATGAACATCAACAAATAAGGCAGCTAAACCGTATCCGTATGCGGCGAAGGTTCCAAGCGTTATCAGAACATTCATATTTGCAGCGCCCCGGCGGAGAGCCTTTAAAGAGCCCCGGTGGGTCTCAAAGCCGGCTATGAAGACAACCGGAAGTGCAAGAAAACCCTGTATTAAAACCCATAGCCGGGCGGAACCGGGAAAGCGGGCAGAGATGCCGCCTTCAAGAAGATTTATAAACATAAGAATAAAGACAGGTATTGTAAATATAAAGGAAAATATTACTTTATCCGACGCCTTTTTCAGCATTTTTTCCTCTTTATCGTAATCCTCTCCTGCAGACTTCTTTTTTTCCTCTCTGAGAAAATATCCAATATTCCTGACTTCTTTTTTCATTTCCGCCGCCGAAACCCTGCCCCTGTCATAAGTTACAGTCAGATTCCCGGCCGCAAAATTAACAGTTGCCTGTAAAACCCCGTCCATCTTCTTTAAAACCCCTTCTATCGTGCGTGCGCAGCTTGCGCAACTCATACCCTCGATTTTAAATATCTCTTTACTTTCTTCAGAAACAGTATCGTATCCCGCATCGGAAACAGCTTTTTTTAGTTTTTCAGGTCCCGTTATTTTTTCATCGTATTCAACGCTACCTTTACCGGTAGCAAAGTTTACATTTGCCCGCTGAACCCCTTTTAAAGACCCAAGGGCCTTTTCTATTGTCCGGGCGCAGCTTGCGCAGGACATGCCAATTATTTTCAGTGTTTTCTTTTTCAATCTATTTTCCCTCCTGTTTCATAATGCAAAGGTGTTCCCCATAACTTCAGTTCTCTTTATATTTATAGTACTACAGCATAACCGCAGGGGATATGTCAAGCTTTAAGTTCAATACCTTTTACACATCAGGGGCGGTAAGGCAAAAGAGGAATAAAATTTCCCGTAATTTTTTTTGTAAAAATGTGCAAATTGACAACGCGCGTGCGGATATGATAAATTTTATCTGATGATATTTAACAGAAAAAAAGAAAAAAAGGTTATTGAAGAAATAAAAAACCATATGAAGAAGGTTTATTCTTCAGTAGAAAACATGATAATCACCATTGAAGATTATCTTGATGGAAATATAAAAGAGGCAGAAAAAAAAGCATATCAGACTCACCTCCTTGAAAGCGAGGCAGACAGGCTCAGGAGGGAAATAATATCACACCTTTATGAGGGGGCTTTTTTTCCGGCTATAAGAGAAGATATTATCAACTACGTTGCAAAACAGGATAAGATAGCTGACAGCGCAGAATCATGCTGCGATTTTATAATAACGCAAAAGCCTAAGGTCCCGGAGAAATTTAAAAATGATTTAATAAATATAGCCCGGCTGACAAAAGAAACCACACTGCCCCTGGTTAAATCAACCGAAGAACCCTACGGAAAAAACAGTGATAAAACAAGAGAGATAATACACATGGTAAACACAAAAGAGGAGGAAACCGATACCCTCGAGTGGCACCTTACCGAGAAAATATTTCAGTCAAAAGATATCTCTCTTGCTGAAAAAATGCACCTGAGAGAATTTGTTTTTCATATTGTGCATATCTCCGATTTAGCCGAAGATACCGCCGATATGCTTGATACGGTTATAATAAAAGAAAGTATCTGACTTTCTCAATACTCCATCTGGAATCTCAAGCCAAAAGAAAACCCTGCATAATTATACGGAGCATACCTTTCAAACTCCATATTTGACGTCTGATGCTGATATGTAAAAAACAGCGTTGTGGATGAACTCTCACCGGTCTGTTTTCTGAATCCGGTTGAGTGAACCCCGAGAAGGCGGTACTGCTTCTTTCCATCCAGAAACTCTCCTGAGCTGTCCCTGGGCACCCTGTTTAGGTACTGGCGGAAGCTTAAAGAAGGATTAAAAAAGTAAGTCCAGCCATCGCCAAGCCTCACCGAAAGAGGAGAAGAGAGAGAAGGCTCTATGTAATTAAAAAAACCGTCAAAATATTCCACAGCGGTGGTTGAAGTGGCGTGTTCAAAGTGCTGG
>Ga0207421_10000673_pt1 | contig 44193 bp, 32 predicted proteins | sample SodLakKL_010_SED_4_FD_187542 | JGI IMG/M metagenome (GOLD analysis project Ga0207421, IMG submission 187542) | Alkaline sediment microbial communities from Lake Tanatar, Kulunda Steppe, Russia - 8KL_010_SED (SPAdes) (version 2) | ecosystem: Environmental > Aquatic > Non-marine Saline and...
CTGGGACGTGGTCAACGCGAGCGACGTCCGCGAACGGACGATCTGGGAGCTCCTCGATCGCCACGGACTGTCGAGTGTCGTCGTCAACGCCCCAGTAACACATCCGACGCGCTCGTTCGACGGGGCGTTGATACCGGGATACACTGCGCCGGAAGACCCCAGTTGTCACCCCGAAGGACTCCTCGAGGATGTCCGGGACGCGATCGGTGACTACCGCGTCTACCCCGACGAAACCGCCGCCGATCTGGGGGCTGCCTACACCGACTGCGCCCGGATGCGCGGCGAGGCGTTTTGCTATCTTGCCGATCGGTTCGACCCCGAGTTCGGCTTCGTCCAGTTTCAGGGAACCGATTCGATCTTCCACAAAGAGCCCGAAAACGACGCGGCGATCGATGCGATCTACCGCGAGGTCGACGACCAACTTGCCGCGATCATAGACGACTGCGACCCGGATACCGTGATCGTCGCCAGCGACCACGGGATGGGGCCGTATGACGGCTACGAGTTTCGCGCTAACCAGTTCCTTCGCGAGGAGGGCGACGTCGACGTCGTCCACGGCGGGCGCGGGATGCCCAACTGGTCGACGATCCGCGAAGGGAACCTCAAGCAGGGAAAAGAGGCGACGGATCGCGACCCTGGCGTCACCGAGCGAGCAATGGCGGCCGCTGCCAGGGTTGGCATCACGAGCCAGCGGATCGGGGCCGTCCTCGAACGGCTCGGGATCGACGACGTCGTCGCCGCGCATGCGCCAACAGATCTCGTCACCGCGGGCGCGACCCAGGTCGATTTCCCGGCCTCGACGGCCTACGTGCGATCGCGAATCGAACTCGGCGTCCGGATCAACCTCGCAGGCCGGGAGCCAGAGGGTGTCGTTTCCCCCGAGGAGTACGATGCCGTTCGCGATCGACTCATCGAGTCGCTCCGAGAGATCAACACGCCCGACGGTGAGCCGCTCTTTTCGGACGTGCAGCCGCGAGACGCGTACTTCCACGGGCCGGAAGCGGAGCGAGCCGTCGACATCGTGACGGTTCCGACCGACTTCGAGCATTTCCTGTCGGCGACGCTGCGTGACGAGCAGTTTGGCCCACCCTCGGAGCCGTGGAACCACAAACTCGAGGGGACGATCGCCGCTACCGGTGCAGCGATCGATCCGGACGAGGGGATCGGCAGTGCCCATCTCTTCGACGTCGCACCGACGGTCCTGTCGACGCTCGGCGTGCCGTTCGACGAGCGCATGGACGGCGACCCGCTCCCCTGTGTCGAAGCCACCGAACGCAGAGACTATCCTCGCCTCGATGCCGACGACGGAGTCGAGACGGCAGATGAGGCCGTCGAAAAGCGACTCGCCGATCTCGGCTACCTCGAGTGACCGTCGAGTCCGTGGTGGCCGTCGAACTGGGGTGACTGGCGTTCACGATCGCCGCTGTGGACCGCCGGACTGGCGGTCGAACGGACACCGTCGAATTACTCTCCCGACACCGACGACCGACGTCAGCCCGACGCCGATCGCAGCCGCAACGAATCCCGCGTCGACGAACTCAGTTGTCCGATCGCGCCACGCGACTGTGCAACATCGACCAAGACGTCCGTCAGGTTTACGAGGTCGCCGACGTACTCGTGTCGCCGTCGCTGCCAGTGAGCCGCGGCGCCGTCGTCGTCGAGAAGCTCGATCGATCGATCGCAGATGCCCTCGAAGCTGTCGAACTGTTCGGCGAGGCCAGCACGTTCGAGTGCCTGGAACTCGCCGTACTCGTGGTCGTCGGTGCCGCGATAGCGCAGGGCCGGCGTGCCGAGCAGTGCGGCCTCGGTGATCATCGTTCCCGTATCCGAGACGACGAGGGTGGCGTCGGCCATCGCGTCGTGGATCAGCGCCGGATGGAGCTCGTACGGCTGTGCCTCCAGTTCCGAGAACGCCATGTCGCCGCCTTCATCGGAAACGAAGACGGTCGCCCGATCGGCGAGTCGGTCGATCAGCGCCCGTCGCTGGGAGTAGCTGAACCCTTCGAGGTCGGTATCGTGGAGGGCGTCGAGTGCGTTGAACCGAACGAGGACGTACGGCTCGTCCGGGCCGACCCCGAGTTCCTCACGAACGTCGCCGGACCGCTCGAAGAGATCGGGGTGGAGATACGCACACTCTTTGAACCCATCGAAGGTGTAGTGGGCGTCGCCGAGATGGCGGCGTGTGGCCGCCGGTGAGAGGATACAGTCCGCAAAGGGCCGGGAGACGGTGTGGTTGAAATCGCCCGGTTCGTCGTCGAGGACGAGCACGACCGGCGATCGGGTTACGGTGCCGGCGACCGCGGCGTAGGGGCCACGACCGAAGACGACGTCAGGCCGAAATCGGAGCGCCTCGCCCACAATCGATCGGAGCTGTCCCCCCAGCTCCCGCGCAAAGTCGAGTTTCGAGAACGCCTCCGTCTCGTGTGTGCCATAAACCCGGTAGGGCAACTCGAAGTAGTCGAGTAGCTCGGTCGTACAGGCGTACTCCCGGGTCAGGACGAGGACGTCGTGGCCGGCGTCCGTGAGTCGGTCGACGGCGTTGCGATACAGGTGGACGTGGGCAGGGGTGTTGGCGAAAACGAGAATCCGCATCGATCGGCCGTATTCGCCGTCGATGTATTGTAATCGGATACGTACACGCCAGCGATCGAGACAATAGCATCGTGTTCCTTGGCGGGCCGGAACACCGTCTGCCGTGTTGGGCGGGCTGTGTGCAATCGAGTCGTCGACGATCGGTTCGGTGGTGCTTCGATCGGCTCAGTGGTGCTCCGATCGGTACCACTCCATCGTTTCTGGGAGGTGGCGTTCGATCGGTTGAGGCGTATACCCCAGTTCTTCGTGGGCCTTCTGAGAGCTGTAGAACAGCCGCTGGGTCGCGAGTCGCGCCATCCCCCGATCGAAGGGAAACACGCGCCGATCGGCGACGGCATCGACGACCTCCGCGACCGGACCGGCGGCGTGAATCGCCGTTTTGGGAACCCGAACGCGGGCGGGGGAGCCGTCGGTGTACTCGGCGATCCGGGCGACGGCTTGCTCGTACGTGAGGTTCTCGCCGCCGAGGATGTAGTGCTCGCCGACACTCCCGTTTGTTGTGGCCGCGAGCAGCCCATCGACGACGTCGTCGACCCCGACGAAGCTCAGCCCGCCGGGGAGATGTACTGGCATCGTCGGCTCGGCTCCCATCGCGATCAGCTGGGCGGTGAACGACTCGTCGCCGGGGCCGACGATCGAGGTTGGGTGGACCGTGACGGCGTCTGCGACCGTGGCGTACTCGTCGACGAGTGCTTCGGCAGCCGCTTTCGAAGACTGGTAGGCGCCGATCGGTTCGGCGATGTCGGTCTCGTCGGCGAGGGCTCCGTCGGTCGTGGGTCGGCGCGTCCCGGCAGTGCTCGTAAAGACGACGCGGCCGGTGTCGCGATCCCTGCAGGCGTCGAGAACCGCCGCCGTCCCATCGCGGTTGACGCGCTCGACCGTTTCGGGAGTCGCGTTCCAGAGGCTGACACCGGCGAGATGGAAGACGACGTCGGCCCCGTCGACGAGCGATCGCAGGACCGACGTGTCGAAGAGATCGCCGACGTACCACTCGACGTCGTCGCCGTTGTCGCCCGCCCGATCCGGACCCGATCGACTGAGTCCACGGACGGTCCAGCCCTCGGCGAGGAGGCGCTCACAGAGATGCGAGCCGAGAAAGCCGGTTGCGCCGGTGACGACAGCAGTCTTTCCGGTGGGGCGATCGGCTGCCGTCCGTGATGTAGCGTTGCTCGCCATGGTTATCGCCCATCCAGCTGTGGGGGGACAGCGTCACCGCTGACTGCTGCGTAGGTTCGGTAGGCAAGCGAGACGGCCGGATGTGGCTTCGTCGGTGGCGGGAGCTCGCCCGACGGACACCGCGCTGTGAGTGTTGTCACGTCGACGCCCTCGACGCCGATCGACTCGGGAGCCGTCCGGAGTCCGTGTCTGATCGCCGGATCGTCGCTCACCGATCGATCGATCAGGCGGGCCCCGACTGCGTCGACGGCCGCGGTCGGGCCGGCAAGTAGCGTGTCGGCCGCGTAGGACTTACCCGCGTAGACGGTCGTCGCGTCGAGGACGGCGAGTTCGGGATCGACAGCGATCGTGGCCGCAGCCGCCCCGACGCCGCCGGCGACCGAGCAGTCGACGTGGCTGGCGAGGGTTCGCATCCCGCCGGCGATCGGGCCGTCCTGTGTCGGTCGCAGGGTCGGGAGCGGGATCACGGAACTCGTCGTCAGCCGGTCGGGGACCGCGACAGCGACGGACTGATCGCCGAGCGTGAACGTCTCCGTCGTCCGAGGCGTCTCGGAGAGATCGACCAGCGACGCGTCGAACCGATCGAGGACGTCGTCGAGGTCGAGATACGCACTCGTTCGCTCGGCGGTAACGTACTCGCTCGTCCCCGCGACGGCGACGTCGGTACTCGTTTCCCGTTCGAGGAACGCGACGGTGGCGCCCACGACGGCCGGATCGGTTACCATCCCCGTCGAGGGATGGTAGGGATAGTGGGCGTCGGGAACGAGCGTCACAGTCGTGGCTGCCCCGAGCGACGACAGGTGAGAGTCGAGGAGCCGTCGGATCGGCGTCTGCAGGCGTGCCATGCGTGCATCGATCTCGGGTGTCCAGCTACCACGCCGATCGGTCGCAGGAACCGTCTCGGCACGAAGGAGCGTCACGACAGCACCTCCGGGTGCTCCGTCTCGGTCTCGCCGTCGGTCTTGGCGCGTTCGTAGGTGACCTCGGCCAGTTCGAGCGCGCGGCGACCGTCGGCACCGTCGATCGGCGGTGCCTCGTTTGCCCGCATCGACGCACAAAAGTCGGCCAGTGCATCGTAGTGCGCTTCGAGATAGAACGTCGGTGCATAGACGTCGGGCTCGGCTCCGGTGAAGCGCTTTGTGACGTTCTCGATCGCCGAACGGGCTGCACTCGCATAGAAGTTTGCCGGCAGGAACTCGTCGTTGCTGATCGTCCCACCGATCCCTTCGAGACGGAGTTCCGTGTTCACCTCCGGGAGCTCTTCCCACTGGTAGGAGCCACAGTGGAGGGTGATCGTCGTCTCGGTTTCCGGCGCTCGAAGGAGAACGGTGGCGGCGTCTTCGACCGGGACGTCCAGAGAGTTCCCCATCACAGCATCCCGAACCTCGACCTCGCCGAAGACCCACTCCAGCAGATCGAAACAGTGCAGTCCGAGCTCGTACAACGACCCACCGCCCGCGGCGTCGGGGTCGTGGGGCCAGGCTGGCGGCTCATCCTCGGCCGGCGGTCGCCCGAGCGGGTGGTCGTTGAGTCGCGTCATGGAGGCATACGGGACGTGGCCCACACGTCCGTCGGTGTAGGCCCGCTTGACGCCTTGCATGTCCGACTGGTACCGGAGCGTGTGGTCGACGCCGACGGCGATCCCGCCACGGTCGGCGGCGTCGAGCAACGCCGCAGCCTCCTCGGTCGATCGAGCCAGGGGTTTTTCGACGAAGACGTCGACGCCGGCGTCGGCAGCCCTGGAGACGGCATCGGCGTGGAGAAACGGCGGGAGTGCGACGATCGCTGCGTCGATCGATTCGGCGTCGAGTAACTCGACGTAGTCGTCGTACGTTCGCGGAACACCGGCGCGTTCGGCCCGAGTCCGGTTTTCTGGAACCGCGTCGGCGGCTGCGACGACCGTAACCTCCGGCATTGCAAGCGCCGACTGGAGATGGACCGTGCCGATGTTCCCGACACCCAGTACGCCAACGGAGAGCCCACTGGAGTCGGTCACCCGGTCGATAACTCGTGGTGGCATCTGGACGAGACCGGGCCGCCAGCGGGCTTTGTTATCATCGTCGTACAGCGTAACGGCTGCCTGTAGCCTGTCGTTCCCGTTTCAGGGAGTCAATACCCGCTCATCGGCTGACTGTTGGCCGGGCTTACGGTTCCATCGACCCCGGCAGAGACGTCGATCCGATCGGCGACGTCGGACATCGTTTCGACGGTGAGGTCGGTTTCGGCCCGTTTCCGATCGAGATACGAGAGGATCGTTCGCATCCGCCGATCGTCGCGCTCGTGTGTGAGGTTGTTCGGGTGGAGCCACAGATGCAAGAGCCCATCCGATCGGGCCGCCTCGTCGATTCCACGACGGGCGACGGTCACCATTGGATCCGTCCAGATCGACTCGGCGACGGTCCGGGCCGGGCCCTCGAATCCGAACAGAAACAGCGACGCTGGTACGTTCACCAGCCCGTGTTGGTCGACACACGGCTCGACGAGAAACGATCGGTCCCGGACCGTCGAATCGAAGACGGCCCGGGCACCGTGGTGGTTCGGCGTCCGGCCGCGGTAGGCGGTGAGCCCCTGCTCGGCGAGGACGTCCCGGTGGCCGACGCTGTTTCGCGGATAGATGAACGAGTCGATCGTCTCCCCCCACTCGGCTGCGATCTCCCGACTCCGTTCGAGTTCGGCGACTGCGAGCTCGCGATCGGTGTCGGGATCGCCAAAGAGGACGTGTGAAAACGAATGGCTCGCGAACTCGTGGTCGACGTCGGCAGCGAGCAGGTCCGAAACGAGGTCGGGGCCGTATCGGAGTTCCTCGCGATCGCGCCACTCGGTTCGTTCGCGCTCGAACCAGCCCTCGGGGGCCGGGTGGTCGGCGTGACGACCGTCACAGGCGTCGAGCATGAGGTGACCAACGACACCCCAGGTCGCCGGAATCTCGAACTCCGAGAGCAACTCCAGCATGACCGACCAGCCGCGGCGGCCAGCCTCGACGCGCTGTGGCGGTGGCGTCTCCATATCGTGAAACCCCCATCCGAGTTCGGCATCGAGCGAGAGCACGACGCTACCCACAGTAGTCACCCTGGCGGCGAACTGTCATACGGCCCAGAACCGGGTTCGATCGGTTTGTTATTGCTCGCTTTTTGGCCCTCTCAACGGTCGTGACAGTCCCTGTATGGTGACACAGAAGCTGGCTCGTCACGGCTGGTGGCCCACGAATAGCGGTACGACGATCGAACAGTCATTCGAGATGCGGACCGTCCGCTGTTGGCTCAGTATAACAAAACGGTCGCCCGGCCACCTGCTTTCCAGCAGGCAGTTTACACTCACACTACTCCCAACTATGAGCGGACCCTCACAGACGTCCGAGCAAGCATTCGTGCTCGGACTCGACGGCGTGCCGTGGCGACTCATCGAACAGTGGAGCGAGGCGGGTGAGCTACCCAACGTTGCCCGTCTGCGCAACGAGGGTGCCTCCGGACCACTCGGAAGCACTCGCCCACCGACAACGCCACTTGCGTGGCCGTCGATCGCGACTGGTGTCTGGCCCGACAAACACGGCATCTACGGCTTCCAGAATCTGTCGTCGGGCTACAGCCACGAGATGTATACGAGCGACGACGTCATACAACCGCCACTCTGGGAGCAGGTTGGCCCGGCCCACGTCGGGAACGTTCCGCTTACCTACCCCGCTCGTGAGATCGACGGCACGATGGTGTCCGGGATGATGACGCCGTCGACGGACCGGGAGTTTACCTATCCACCCGACCTCCGTGACGAAATCGACGAACGGATTCCCGACTACGAGATCAGCCTGGACTACCCCGACTACGCCGATCGGCTCGAACCGTTCCAGGATGCTGTCGCCGAGCTGCTCGGCAAACGCCGCGAACTCCTTCGACTCCAGATGGAGCGGGCCGGTGACGACTGGCGACTGTTCTTTTTCGTTTTTACTGCTCCCGATCGGTTCCAGCATCTCATCTGGGAGGAGGACCTGTTGCTCGACCACTACAAACTGCTGGACGATCTGCTCGGCGAGGTGATGGCGTACACCGACGCCCACGATGCGGACCTGTATGTCGTCTCCGATCACGGCTTTGGGCCGATCGACGGCCTGGTCTACGTCAATCACATTCTCGAACGCGAGGGCTATCTCCATCGGCAGGACGACGACGGGACGCGGGGAGCGCTGGCGAGTCTTGGAATCTCCCGCGATCGGATCACCGACGCACTCAATCGCGTCGGGATCTCCGAAGAACTGATCGTCTCGACGCTCCCGCGACAGTTCGTCGACTCGATCGCCGAACAGATTCCGGGCGATCACGCGCTGTACGACGTCGACTACGAGCGGACGGCGGCGTTCGTCCACGACGCTGGCAACGTCTATATCAACGACACCGAGCGGTTCGACGACGGGATCGTCGCGCCCAGTGAGGTCCCAGCACTGAAATCGACACTCGTCGATCTCTTCGAGTCGGTCACCGACGAGGACGGCACCGCCATCCTCACCGTTTTCGACGGCGAGGAACTGTTCCCGACCGACGAGGAGTCGCCGGATCTGATCGTCAACGGGATCGACGGCTACGACGTCCGGAACGCGATCGCCGACGAGCCGATCGGTGAAACGGGATCGACGGCGGCAAGCCACCGCATGGAGGGGATCGTCTGCTGTTATGGGCCGTCGATCGAGCCCGGAGCGACGCTCCGCGGGGCCCGCGTCATCGATATCGCACCGACGCTGTTACATGGGATCGGTAATCCGGTGCCAAAAAACGTCGACGGACGGGTGCTCTTTGACGCCTTCGATCCGGCGGCGTCGCCGTCGAAGACGAAAGTCGAGCGCATCGATCTCTCCCAACGAGACCGATCGGAGACGGTCGACGACGATTTCACCGCTGTCGAGGATCGGCTGAAGGGACTCGGCTACATGGAATAAAACGGGTTTGGCGACATGATGTCGCAGAAACTCGGCAACATGGTGTCGCAGAAGCAACTATACTCGAGTCCACCAGTCGATCGTCATGGGCTGCCGATCGGCGGTGACTGACTACAGTAGGCCGTCTCATACGGATACGTGTCATCAATTACCGCCGATCGGCGATACGGTACTGCCGATCGGCGGTAACTACGGACACTACTCCGTATCAGTCGTGGATTCCCATCGCGTTGATCTGTTCTTGGTAGCGGTTCCGGATGGTTACTTCCGTCACCTGCGCGACGTCGGCGACGTCTTTCTGGGTCTTCTTTTCGTTACAGAGCAGCGCACTCGCATAGATCGCCGCCGCGGCGTAGCCGGTCGGGGATTTCCCCGACAGCATCCCTTTCTCGGCGGTCGTATCGATAATCTCGTTTGTCTTTGCCTCGACCTCCTCGGAGAGATCGAGTTCGGAACAAAAGCGCGGGACGTACTTTTTCGGATCGACGGGCTCCATCTCGAGGCTCAGTTCCTGGGAAATATAGCGGTACGTCCGGCCGATCTCCATCCGCTCGACCCGGGAAACCGCTGCGACTTCGTCCAGCGATCGGGGGATTCCCTCCATCCGGCAGGCCGCATACAGGGTGCTCGTGGCGACGCCTTCGATCGAGCGCCCGCGGATGAGATCCTCGTCGAGTGCGCGCCGGTAGAGGACGCTTGCGACCTCCCGGACGGACCGTGGCACGCCCAGAGCCGAGGCCATCCGATCGGTCTCGGAGAGCGCGAACTGGAGGTTTCGTTCGCCGGCGTCTTTCGTGCGGATGCGCTCTTGCCACTTGCGCAGCCGGTTCATCTGATTTCGCTTGTCAGAAGAGAGCGATCGCCCGTAGGCGTCTTTGTTTTTCCAGTCGATCGTCGTCGTCAACCCCTTGTCGTGCATCGTCTGGGTCGTCGGTGCGCCGACGCGGGACTTGCTATCCCGTTCGGATTGGTTGAACGCCCGCCATTCCGGGCCACGATCGATCGTCTCCTCTTCTATAATTAACCCACAGTCTTCACAGCTCACTTCGCTCTCGTCGGAACTTCTGACGAGTGTACTCGATTCACACTCGGGACAGCTCAGTTCGCCCTCCTGCTCGGTCTGTTCCTGCTCGGTCTGCTCGTCGCGTGCTTTCTGGCGAGTGGGGCGTGTCATCGAACGTCCGTATAGAATCACCCGAGCGGGTTAAAGACTGTGAGCGATTTCGGTGATCGACGTGCCCAGTTCGGAGCTCGATCGAGCCGTGGTCGACCGATCGGTCGGCTCTTCAGCGCGATCGAAACCGCCGGTAGCCGGCTTTTGCCGTCGTGTAGGCGGGGTAAAGCCCCCTGTAGACGCCGGTGGGCGCGTTTCGCGCGCCAGCCCTGAGCAGCCGATCGGCAAGGGGAGACCCGCTCTCGGCGACGAGGTCGTCGAGTGCGACATCGTCGAGCCACTCGAAAAACGCCCGTTCAGCCGGTGTGGTCGGCTCGGTCTCGCGGGCGCGGGCACGAATGTCGGCCCACATGTGCCGCTCGTCGTGCCCGAGTACCCACTTGCGGTCGTCGAGCGATCGGCGGAGTTCGTCGTAGTCCGCATCCTCAAAGCTGTAGCCGTGGGCCGTCGGATCGAGCCCCGCCAGTCGAAGCCCAACTGCCGTCCGGTAACACTTCTCACAGCGACCGCAGTTGCCGTCCATGCGATCGTTGCAGGTCTGCAACTGGAGGTCGGGTGCCTCACTCTCGACGTAGTCTGCGATCACGTCGAGTCGCTCCTGTCGGGTGAGTTCGTAGCCGTCGTGGTGACACTGCGTCCCCGTCCAGCGAACGTTGCCGTCGATGTCGGGCCGCGATCCCCACTCGAGGTCGATCCCTTCCCAGTGGGTTGCCGCGACGTAGAGGTCGGATATCCCGCGTGCGTAGGCCATCGGCGCACAGAGACCGAGCAGCCCGAGTCCGTGGCCGACGGAGCTGTACCAGGCACCGTCGACGAACCGCTTGTAGTGGGCCAAAAGCAGAGGATGGTCGAGTGCAGTGAGCATATTTGATTCGACGAACGCCGTCTCACAGTCGTGGTTCTCGGCAAACCGCGAGACCCGGGTGCAAAGCTGCTCCCACTTTTTGTCGTCGGCCCGATCGGGCGTAATCGTCCAGCCGCGGATGCTGATCAGGGTCGGCGACTCCTCGCGGTGGCGGACGTACGAACACGTCGAGTCGACGCCGCCGGTAAAGAGGAGCCCACTCTCGCCGTCCGTTGCCGACGCCGACGCCAGCGGTTCGTCCGCGACGCTCTCACTGGCCGGATCGATCGTCCGGCGGGCGTACAGTTCGCCGCCCTCCATGAACTCGTACAGCGAGCGGAGCGTCTCTTCGACGTCGGCAAGCGCATGGGCGAACGTTGCGTCGACCTCGTCGACGTAGACGTCATCGCCGGTGGCCCACGCGACGGGACAGAGCTGTGCGAGCAGGGGGATGACGAGTACGCCCTCGGGAACGTCGTCGATCGGGACGTCGTAGCTGGCCCGAAAGGGTTCACCGGTGAGAAATCGATCGAGATCGCCGGTCGCCTGGACCGTACATTCGAGGGTCGTCCCGTCGGTGGTGACAGATGTGATCGTGACGGACATGGAAACGGGTGTGAACGCCCGGGTGAATCACGATCGCGTACAAAAACCGGTGCCATCGTTGAACGAAAGCAGTCAGGTGGGCCAACTCGTAGGCTCGGAATCCAACCAGTCAGGGACGACGTACAGCCGTCGAGTGGCCACACACGGGCCAGCGTGTCCGATTCACCTGACAGTGCCGACCGGGATCGTAGTTCTCCCAGCTGTACGAGACATATAACAAACGGTGCCATAGCCGACCTCTCCCCCAACACATGCCCATTGACAGGACGGCCGCGCGCGCCGGGAGTGAGATGGCGTGAGACGGCTCTCGCTCGACGTGACGCTCGCCGGTGGCTTTCTGGCAGTCGCAGTCGCCATTCTCGTCGCCCGGGCGAACCCGGCAACCGCCTACGAGGCGTCGATGTACGCCGCGACGCCCACGGCGACCTGGATCGGCTTTGCCATCGCGCTGGCGATTGCGGTCAGCACGGCGCTGTCCTGTCGCGGCCGCCAGCAGGCGGCCGGCATCGGCCTCGGTGCGCTGACGACGCTGTCGATCGTCAGTCTGCCGGTGATCAGAAACTACCGATACACCGGAATGGGTGACGCGATGACCCACCTCGGCTGGACTCGGGACATCGTCGCCGGCCAGCTTGCACCACACGAACTGTTCTATCCCGGCGTCCACTCCCTGGCCGCCCTCTTCCATCTCGTCGGTGGCATTCCCGTCGAGCGAGCCCTGCTGTTTGCAGTGGTCGTGTTGTTCGTCCCCTTCCTAGTGTTCGTCCCGCTGACCGTCGGCGTGATCAGCGACACCGGGCTGGCGGTCGGCGTCGCAGCTATCGTCTCCTGGATGGTGTTGCCGATCAACAATATCGCAACTCACATGAGCGTTCACACGAACTCGAACGCACTCTTTTTGGCCCCTGTCGTGATCTTCGCACTTGTCGCATATTTGAAACGACGGGCGACGATCGATCGACTCCCCGCCGACGTTTCGCCGTTTAGCGCCCTCATCTATCTGACCGCCGTGACGCTCCTGTTCGTCCACCCCCAGCAGATGATCAACGTCGTCGTCATCCTGGCTGCGATCGCGGGCGTGCAGTATCTCGCCCGTAGGCGGTACAACGACCACCCGATCGTTGCCCATCCGACGACGTATACGCAGACGGCCGTTCTCGGCACGCTCACGATGGTCTGGATGGTCGCAAACGACACGTTCAGAGCTGCGACCCAGGGGCTCCTGTATGGACTCGTCACCGACGATGTCGGCGGGAGCTCCGAAGTCGACCAGGCAGGATCGTCGCTGACCGAGATCGGAACCAGTCTCGGCGAGGTGTTTCTCCGGCTGTTCGGCGACATGGCCGTGATCGGCCTCGTCGTCGGACTGTTCATCCTGGTTACGTGGCTCGGCTGGACGAGCACCGATCGCGAGACGAAATCGTTTATCACCTATTTTGGTCTCGCCTTCGTCCCGCTTGGCGGCGTCATGGCCGTCTACTTCGTCGGGACGCCGGCGATGGCGTTTCGCCAGATCGGGTTCGTCTACGTCCTCCTGACGATCCTCGCGGGGATCGCCATCGCCCAGCTGATCGGTGGGCTCACGCCGTATCTAACGCGACCCGGGGCGAACGCGATCGCTGCCGTGGCTCTCAGTGCCTGTCTCGTCCTCGGACTGGTGACGGTGTTTTCCTCGCCGTTCATTTACAACCCGAGCCAGCACGTGACCGACGAAGCGTACAGCGGCTACGAATCCGGCTTCGAACACGCCGCCGAAGACCGACCCCACGTCGGACTCGGCTACGATCCGTTCCGGTACGATCACGGAATCAACGGTGTCGAGCGCGAGGGGGCTTTAAGCGGTGCGTCGGCAGCCAGCGGTGAACTCAACGGAACCGACCTCGCCGACGGAAACTACAGCGGCGCGTACAACGGGGTCGACTACTATCTGATCATCACCGAGTGGGACGAAACACGCGAGTTCGACGTCTATCAGGAACTCCGCTACGGCGAGGCCGACGTCGCCGGCATCGAGCGCGATCGGGCCGCGGACAAGGTGATTTCCAACGACGAGTTCCGGCTGTACGATGTCGATAGTGACCCACCAGAGGCCGAGGCTGGGAGTCCGGAGTAGTACCGACCCACGCCAGTGACGACTCGACGGTCCGACGTGCGTTCGCGATCAGCGCGGCTGTTCGACGCACTCTCGTCAGCAGCGATCGGCCCTGACGTATCGACCCCTGTGAGCGACCGGGCTCCGTCGACAGCAGCGATCGATCGTCGCGAGTTACTGGATGAGTAGCGACGCCACTGGCCTCGTGGTCGATCGCGACCAGCGATGCAAGCGACCGGCAGCACCTGCTCCGTCGCGTGGCGCCCTCCGTTCCGTTTCGGTGACCCGAATCGCCCGGTACTGACCTATCGTGTCATCACGCACGTGCGACATTGGCGATCGGTCGACGACGCTCGGCCCCGACGGTTCGTAACCCACTGTTGGCTGGTCAGGTGGGGCTGATCACCCGAAATCATTCTCGCGGGATCATCGCACGACGGCAGTGAGTAGTACGGAATTAGCCGAGGAAATCCGATATTTGAACGCCGAAACGGCGGGGCTCGCTCTGATGTCGTAGATCGTGCCTTCGAGCACAAACAACCATACATTCTAATGCATTATAGTATGATAGCAATATACTATGTAAATTCAACCTATATTAGCAAGGAAAAGTTTATGAGCGTAACCCGAAGTTACCGGTGTGTATGGCGCAGAATCCCCGTACGTCCGACACGGACACCACTCCGAACGACGGCCGTAAGACGCGATTAAGCCGCCGTAACTACGTTCGATCGATCGCAGTTGCTACTGCCACAGCGGTTTCGGCTGGCGCTGTCGGCACCGTGGCCGCCGAGGAGTACGAGGTGATCCCGGCCGAGGGCCAGAACATCACTGTCGCTGACGGTGAGACCTGGGAGAACAAACTGATCGACCTGACGACAGGCCAGGACATCATCATCAACGCCGAAGGAACCGACTGGACGATCCGCAACGTCGGCTTCGACGGCAAAAACACCTCCGGCACCGGCTCTGCGACGTTCGGCGTCGCCGACACGGGTGGGGCGACAAGTACGATCGAGAACATCTATCTCGGCGACGGCTCCGACGACCGCAACGGGAGCCCGACGGGCCACGGCCAGACTGGCTTCTGGGTCAACCCCGACCACAGCGGTCACCTCGACATCGAGAACGTCAACGTCCAGGGCTTCGCGGACAACGCGATTTACGCTTCCGCACCCGGTAACGGTGGCGGCGGGACGGTCCACATCGACAGCAGTTTTGCCGCCAACTGTTATGTCTCGCACTTCCGGCTTGCAACCGAGGGCAGCAAAGTCGCCAACTCCTCGGTCTACGTCGACGACGAGGACTACGCCGGCCGCGGTATCTGGGCATGGGCCCCTGGCACGATCGACGTCGAGAACTGTCAGATCGAGATGAACGGCCAGCACACGGCGATCGACGCCGGCGCAAACGGGAACGAGACGACTGTCACTGTCCGCGATACGGACTACGACGAGGCGGCCGGAATCGCCGAGCACGCGGGATCGACCGTCCAGCTCGAGGACGGTGTCGGCACGGACCCCGAAGCAGTCGTCCCGAGTGGCGTTCCAACCACTGCCGACGAAGCGGCAAGCGGCGACTGATACGAATCCGTATGAGCCGATCGGGACGCCCCGTCCCACCTCACTGATTTCGTCCTCCATAGCCACCCTCGCTGACGATCCGACTCTCCACTGCCGACCTCGTTGACGCCTCGGCCCTCCACTGCCGACCCCGCTGACGATTCGACCCCTCCACTGTCGTCCTTGCTGACGCCTCGGCCCTCCACCGCCGACTCCGTCGACGATTCGGCCCCTCCTTCCACTCTCGGCTTCGTCACCGTCTGACTCCAGGTTGCGATCTCGCTACTCGTGCTCGCGATCGGTCGCTGGGTCCTCGAGATGATCTCGTTGCCGGAGCCCCTATGGGTCCGGACGGTCACTGGACACATTCACACCTCCACCTGCTCGAGACTCGCCGAGGCCGCCCCGTGTCGATCGCACACTCCGTCCGGGAGCCGAGCAGCTCACATTCTGACACCGATCGGTTGTCAGTCGCCAGGCGGACGCCGGACGCGTGGATACAAATCGCTCCCGGGTCGGTAATACACTATTACTTCTGTTCCGGAAGCCAGTCGGAACGATCATTGGGCAGTAATAGGGGACTACAGCCACATGCCACAGAATAGCGTGTTTGAATACTTTCCTTCGAAAAACTATATGATATACTGAATAAAAACCCATATTAGAGTTACAGTCTGTTAATTTTAGAGTAAAAAATCCGGAAAGTTTAAGCTGGTAGTGTCTTATTACCCGACTGCATGGCACGCGAACGTTCGGAACTGGATGACGAGCGAGCCGTCGACACTGACACCGAGACCGTCGACGGACGACGTAATAACGGATTACTGAATCGGCGATCGTATATGAAACTCGCTGGCGCGACGACTGCCGCGACCGCGGCGGCCGGTGTCGCTGGCGCGACCGGAACTGGCGAGTACGACGTCGTCGAGGCCAGCGGCCAGGTCGTCAGGGTCGGTGCCGGTGAGAGCTACGAGAACAAACTGATCGATCTGACCACCGGCGCGGACTTTCTCATTCTTATCGAGGGCGGCGATTCCGTCGTTAGAAACATTGGCTTTCGGGGACTGTTCCGGGGAGCTGCGTTCATGATCTCGCTAACGGCCCCCAGCGGCGACGTCCTCGTCGAGAACGTCTACCTCGGCGATGGGGCAACGAAAGAAGGCGAGAGCTTCGTGCACGGTCCCGGTGCGGTGTTCATGCATCGGGAGAGCAACGCGGACGTCACGTTTCGTCACTGCAACGTACAGGGCTATCCGAACAACGGGTTTTATTGCTCGAATACGGCCTCCGGCGGGAGCGTCCGTTTCGAGAACTGTTTTGGCAAGAACAACGGCGTCTCGACGTTCCGCTGTGCGAGTGGCGACGATGTGATCGATGGCTGTGTCGCGTACAACGATGGGACGGACTACGGTCCCGGCTACGGTGGCTACACCGAGACCGACGGCCGTCCGGTCTGGGTCTGGAACGGCGGCACCGTCACCATCCGTGACTCGCAGTTCGCCGATGGGACCTACCCCTACGCGATGGTTGCCGGCGCGAACGGTGCGGCCGGTCGCGCGACGTTCGAGAGCGGTGCCTACCAGGGAACCATCCAGCGTGCGAGCGGGTCGACCGTCACCGTTGCCGATGGCGTCTCGAGCGATCCCGATCTCTCGATCCCCAATGGTGTCCCGACGTCCGCCGAAGACGCTGCCAGTGGCAATAGCACTGACTCGACAGGTAGCGCCACCGAGGACACGACAGCGGACGACGGAACGGCGTCGCTGGCGAACGTGATCCTCATCGACGGCGACGACTCGGGACCGACCCGCTATGAGTTCGCCGTCGAAGGTGATGTCGAAAAGTCGAACTACGAAGGCGCCTCGATCGACGAGGAAGACGTCATCGAAGACGAGTTCGTCCACGGCGTCGTCGCCGACTGGAAGGACGCCTTCCGGTTCGAGGGGGAACTGGAACGACTGACGGTCGACGGGCCAGGAACGGTGTTGGTCAACGACGAGGCGATCGATCCGGCAGACTACGGCCCGGTGTTCCCACATGTCCTCGAAATCGAGGGCGACGGCTCGCCGGCAAGCTACGAGATTACCGTCGACGGATCGATCGAACCCGACACCGACGCAGACGACGATACCACGACGGTGTCGGGGTCGACGGTCCAGGGGGCCGTCAGCGAGGGGACACAGACGTACCGGTTTTCCGGCGCACTCACCGATGTCACGTTCACCGACGGCACGGCGACAGCCGTCCTCGACGGCGAGGAAATCGATCCTAGCGAGTACGGGGACCACGAGTTCCTCCCGCACGCACTGGTTATCGACGGCACCGAAAGCGACGACGTCACGAGTTACGCCTTCGAGGCCGGCGGCGCGGTCGTCAAATCGGACTACCGTGGGGCGTCGATCGACGACGAGGACGTCATCGACGGGCAATCGGTCCGTGGCGTCGTCGCCAACTGGCTCGACGCCTACTGGTTCGAGGGCGACATCGAGGCGTTCAGGCTGGTCGGCGACGCAACGGTCGACGTCCAGTACAACGCCCGCGACCAGTAGCCGGCTCCGTCCGGAGTACCGATCGGGACCGAACCGACGGCTTGCCCCCGAGTCAGCACTCGATGGAGCGGCCGGTCGGAGAGAAGATGGCTCCCCGCGCCGAGAACAGCAAGCTGGCACGCGAACTGTTCCGGTACTGGATGACGGTCACCGGGAGCCAGTGTCGCGTAGGCGTGGTGGCAGTAAAAATCCTTCCCGACCAGTCCGGTGGGGCTGGAATCGAGCAGACGGCCGATCGAGCGCCACAGCAGCTCTCGCTGAGACGGTCCGGTATGTCTCGACTGAGACAGTCCGGTATGACTTGTTACGGGTGATTGCCCGCGACGGGGCGGCGATCGGCACAACAGCCGTTATGAGCCGACCGAGTACAACAGTCCCGATTACTCGATTCGCGACAGTTTCCCGTCGACGGTTCGCTCGCGCTGTCGGTTCGTCACGACGTGAGCGATCGACAGCGCGAAAAATGCGGCGACAACGATGCCAGCCACGGCTCCCGTCGAGACCGTAGACACCAGCGGGAGGCCCAGAAACGCGGCACTGACGAGGGCGGCTCCGATCACGCTGCACAGCGCATACCACCGGTCCCACCGATCCTGTTTGTGGCTCTCCGTATCCAAATACATCATCAGCAGGTCGGCGTTGTCCGAGAGCGAGATCAGTCCCCGATCCTGGTCGTACTCGACGATGCCGGCATCGTCCATCTTGGGAAGATGGGTCTGATAGAGGGCGACGTACACTCGCTTTCGCTGGTCGGAACTGAGTGCGCTGACCTCGGTGTCGTTTTCCCAGGCAGCGATCTGTTCGGCAAGCTCTCCGAGCGTCACCGTCTCCTCAGCTTCCAGCAAGTACGTCAACACTTCTCGCCTGCGGCGGTTCTTTAGGAGCTCGAAAATAACGTCCTTCGAGAGGCGTTCGTCCTCGTTTGCGTCGGTAACGGCAGTAATTTCGTCGGGCAGCGATGTAGACGACATTATGACACCCCTCCAGACACCGGTCGCTCGTTGTACGCTCTCCAGGGGCGATACCGATCGCGAATGGTATCGGACCGTCGGTTTGACAGTCCCCGCAGTACGTTCGTTGGACTCGCAGTCACGATTGACACACCAAGTCGTACGCCAACAGTGACACTCTTAAGGTCAACCACGTTTCGCACCGGCTGCAAACTCGGTACGGAGCGACTTCGATGCCCGGAAATGCGCGACGCGGTCGGGCTATAGAGCCGATCGTTGGGGCCGAAAGCGGCAGTTGGTAGTATCAGTCGCCTGTGGGAATATATCGGTTGCGTACGTCGGACGTGGACAGCGGGGCGCTGGTAGCGACCGCGGGCTGTCGGGAAGCTCCTCAACACGGCACTGGTACAGAACGTTCGACTGCAGCGACATAAAAGCAAACGTCGGTTCGAAGCAGAAAGGGGTATTTACGCGATGAACTCCCGGGTTACTTCGTGACCTCGCTGAGACGATGGAAACAGCCACGCCCACAGTCACCGTTGTAGCGGAGTCGAGGCCGGACGGAGTCGATTGCCGTGTTGGTGCAGTCGACGGACGGCACCCACACGGTCGGCCGACCACGACGGGGAGTAGTGGTTCTGTTCTCCGGTTGTGGGTCTCACAGTAAGTCAGGGTTTCCCGCGAAACCATGTGATCCCCTTACAGTGTCGGCACGGCTTGCCTCTGATACTGATGACGCGGTCTATCATCGATACCAGGAGCGAATCCCAGGAGGCGGAGACAGGGCACTGTCCCGACTGTGAGACCGATACCATCGTCCACGACCCCGACCGCAGCGAACGCGTCTGTGAGGAATGTGGCCTGGTCCTCAGCGAAGACCCGATCGACTACGGGCCGGAATGGCGTGCGTTCAACGCACAGGAGCACGACGAACTCTCCCGTGTCGGTGCGCCGCTCACACAGTCGATGCATGATAGAGGGCTGACGACGACGATCGACTGGCGCAACCGGGACGCAAACGGCCACTCGATGTCGGCAGACAAACACGGACAGCTCCACCGACTCCGCGTCTGGCAGGAACGAATCAGAACGAAAAACGCCGGGGAACGGAACCTCAAATACGCACTCAGCGAGATCGACCGGATGGCAAGTGCACTCGGCGTCCCAAAGCCCGTCAAAGAGACGGCAAGCGTTATCTACAGACAGGCGCTCGAACAGGATCTCATCCGTGGACGCTCGATCGAGGGTGTCGCGACCAGCGCGCTCTATACGGCCTGTCGGAAAGAGGGCATCCCGCGCAGTCTCGAAGAAGTCACATCCGTCGCCAGAGTCGATCAACGAGAGATCGGCCGTACGTACCGGTATATCGCCGACGAACTGGGTATCAATCTGGAGCCGACGAACCCTCGACAGTTCGTCCCACGGTTTTGCTCAGAACTCGACGTCGACAAGGACGTCGAGACGAAAGCGATCGAGATCATCGACGAGACGACCCAACAGGGACTCCACTCCGGCAAATCACCGACTGGGTTCGCCGCCGCGGCGATCTACGCCGCGGGACTCCTCTGTGACGAAACGATTCCACAGCGTGCCGTCGCCGACACCGCACAGACGACCGTCGTCACCGTCCGGAACCGCTACCGCGAACAGCTCGAGGCGATCGGTCAGACGCCGACTACATGATCGATCGATCGGTCTCCGAGTAACTATCCTCGTCGACCAGTGCGTGCAGATTCGTGTACGGAACGAACGCGATGAACTGGTCGTCTTCGCCGTACAGTTTAACGCCCTGATCGGTGTGTTCGTACGTCTCGCTGAGCATCTGTCCGTCCGGGAGAATCGCACGATACATACCACACGATACATCGTCCATGCACATATACCAGGGGCCGGCTCACGCGTCTGTGAGTGTCCGATGTTATACTGGGGCCGACTCACGCGTCTGTGAGTGTCCGGACATAACAGTCGGTGCTCGATCACTCCGATCGGCAGTGTGCCGAACGAAATCTGTTTACCCCTTCCGCCGGTAGGCTCGGCAGTGACTGACGACCGGTCTTCGCCATCTGCTCCGGAGGAATCGATAGATAGCGACGCAGCGTCGGATACGGACGACGGCGATGGCTCCGATCGGATTACCATCGCTGATTTCCACGACGCCTCACAGGTGGTCGGACAGCCGGTGCTTACAGCTGCCGCCGTCTCTCGCGTACTCGAGCTGTCACACGAGGAGGCCAGTGGGGCACTTGACGACCTGGCCGAGAGCGGCGACCTCCAGCGACTCGCCGTCGACACCGATCCCGTCGTCTGGTACCCCACCGAACTCGAGGACCTGACCGACAGAGAACGCGTCATCGTCTTTCCGAAACGGCGCGAGATCATTGTCGATCGGCCGGACCAGTTTACCCGGGCCCAGCTCTCTCAGTTTGCCCACCTCGCGGATACGAACGGCGATCGTGGCTACCGGTACGTCGTCAGACCCGAAGACGTCTGGGGGACGCCCCACGATGACGTTGTGGCCCTTCAGCGAACGATGCGACAGGCCCTCGGCCAGCGATCGGACGCACTCGAGGCGTGGGTCGAGAGCCAGTGGGATCGGGCCCACCAGTTCAGACTCGTCACCCACGAGGACGGCTACACGGTGTTGGAGGCCCAGAGTGCCGAGATTATGGGCAACGTCGCTCGCCAGAAACTCGACGAGGAACACGTCCACGCGCCGATCTCTGAAACCGAAGACTGGGTCCAGGAGGGATCGGAGGCTGCGATCAAACGCATCCTCTATGAAGCAGGCTACCCGGTTCAAGACCACCGGGAACTGGCGTCGGGCGAGGCGTTGCCGATCGACCTGCACGTGCGGCTTCGAGACTACCAACAGACCTGGGTCGATCGCTTTGCCGAGGCTGGAGCGGGCGTCTTCGTCGGCCCGCCTGGCAGCGGAAAGACCGTCGCCGCGATGGGTGCGATGGCTCACGTCGAAGGCGAGACGCTGGTGCTCGTCCCGAGTCGCGATCTGGCCCGACAGTGGGCCGACGCGATCGCGGAGTACACCTCGCTCGACCCCCACCAGATCGGCCAGTACCACGGCGGGGAAAAGAACGTGCGGCCGGTGACGATCGCGACCTACCAGATCGCCGGGATGGATCGCCACCGATCGCTGTTCGACGATCGGGAGTGGGGGCTGGTCGTCTTTGATGAGTGCCAGCACGTCCCAAGCGATGTCTATCGCCGGAGTACGCATCTGCAGTCCCGGCATCGCCTGGGGCTGTCCGCGTCGCCCATTCGGGAAGACGATCGCCAGACCGAGATCTTCACGCTCGTCGGGCCGCCGATCGGGACCGACTGGCAGGCGCTGTTCGACGCTGGCTTCGTCGCCGAGCCGGAACTCGAGATCCGATACGTGCCGTGGGGCGACGAGGAACAACAAAACGCGTACGGTTCGGCTGAGGGCCAGGAGAAGTACCGAATCGCGGCGCGAAACCGGGGGAAAGTCGATGACGTCCGGTACCTGTTGTCGGCCCACTCCGGTTCGAAGGCGCTCGTCTTCGTCGATTATCTCGAACAGGGTCGGGACATCGCAGCCGCCCTCGACGTCCCCTTCCTGAGCGGCGAGACGCCACACCACGAACGCCGGCGCCTGCTCGATGAGTTCCGGGGGAGCGAACGCGACCTGCTCGTGATCTCTCGGGTCGGCGACGAGGGGATCGATCTCCCGACCGCCGATCTGGCGATCATCGCCTCCGGGCTCGGTGGCTCCCGCCGACAGGGAACGCAACGAGCCGGCCGAACGATGCGCCCCGCCGGCGGCGCACTCGTCTACGTCCTTGCAACGCGTGGCACCCGGGAAGAGGATTTCGCCCGCCGCCAGCTCCAGCATCTCGGCCGCAAGGGAATGACGGTTCGGGAGGAAACGGTCGATCGGGCCAGGAGCGACGACGGCAATCGTAACGACGATGACGACGGCGGCGATGACGAGAGCAGCGAATAGCGTCGATCGAACTCCCAGGCGAGGACTGTCCGAACCGTCGTCCCAGCGGGCCAATATTGAAGGTCACGTGCTCGGACTGTACGGATATGATAAACGAGTCGCGTCCAACCGGGGTGGACGATCGGTGAGCGAGCAACGCCAGATTCACGTCGGCGAGACCAGAGACGGCAGCGATCTCCATCTCCCGGTCGTCGAAATACTGACCGGGAGAGGGTTTGTCACCGGCAAATCCGGATCGGGGAAGTCGAACACGGCGTCGGTGCTGGCCGAGGAGTTACTCGATGCGGGCTATCCGCTGCTCGTCGTCGACACCGACGGCGAGTACTACGGACTCAAAGAGGAGTACGAGATGCTGCATGCGGGGGCCGACGAGGAGTGTGACATCCAGATCGGACCGGAGCACGCCGAACAGATGGCCACGCTCGCACTCGAAGAGAACGTTCCCGTCATCCTCGACGTCTCGGGTTATCTCGACGAAGACGTCGCCGACGAGTTGTTAAAAAAGATCGCCAGGCAGCTGTTCATCAAGGAAAAGAAACTGAAAAAGCCGTTTCTGCTGATCGTCGAGGAGGTCCACGAGTACATTCCGGAAGGTGGCGGTGTCGGCGAGACCGGGAAGCTGTTGATCAAAATAAGCAAGCGGGGCCGCAAACACGGGCTCGGTATCCTCGGGATTAGCCAGCGACCCGCGGACGTCAAGAAGGATTTCATCACGCAGGCAAACTGGCTGGTCTGGCACCGATTGACCTGGGACAACGACACGAAAGTCGTCGGCCGGATCATCGACACGGAGTACTCAGAACTCGTCTCCGACCTGAACGACGGACAGGCGTTCGTCCAGACCGACTGGACCGAAACGGACGTCCGACGGGTGCAGTTCCGCCGCAAGCGGACTTTCGATGCCGGTGCGACGCCCGGACTGGACGACTTCGAGCGCCCGGAACTCAAATCCGTCTCCGACGCCCTCGTCGGCGATCTCCAGCACATCTCCGAACGAAAAGAACAGGAAGAAAGTCGGATCCTCGAACTGGAGAACGAACTCGAAAAAAAGGACCAACGGATCGCAACCCTCGAAGACGAACTCGACTCCGCCCGGGACGTCTCGAACGCTGCCAAACAGATGGCCGACGCGCTGATGAAACCGGGAACGGTCCAGACGGAGCTTCCGGACGAGGAGCGCCGACGGCTCCGCGAAAAGCTGGCTGCCCTCGAGACGGAACGGAACGAACTCGACGCACGGTGTGACGAACTCGAAGCGACCCTCGCCGATCGGGACGCCCGGATCGACGATCACGAGGCGGAACTCGAGTGGCTCCGGGCCGAAAACGAGCGGTTGCGAAGCCAACTCGAGGCAGCCGAGAGCTCACCAGCGACGGCCGACGCCGAAACGGAGATGGAGCCGGCCGCGATCGATGCCGACATCGGCGGCGGATCGAGTGAGAGCGGTGGCGAAACAACCGGCAGCGACACCGAGGCGACCGACAACGACACCGAGGCGACCGACGATCGGATCGTCCAGGTATCCGGCGAGGACCACGAATTCGGCTACACGAGCATCGACGACGCTGTCGACTCGATTCTTGTCGCGAACGCCGGTCCAGGCGACGACGACGGGTTCGGCCCGGCGTGGCTCGACGAACGTCTCGTCCGCGCCTGTGGGAACTCCCAGTGTGGGCGGCAGACGGCCGAGGCGGTCGTCACCGAACTGGCCAGGTCGGGGCCACTCGAGACGGCGACGGTGGCGAGGCGGGTCGATCGCTCCGCGGTCGCCGTCCAAAGTTTGCTCTCGGAGCTGCGAACCGAGTCCGTCCTGGATCGCCCGACAGCGCGAACCTACACACTGAGTGAAACCGCCCGAGCGAAGCTCCAGGCCGCGCTTCAGGAAACGTAGCCGACGGGCGCTTGGGAGCGGGGCGCTGTGGGTGACCGATCGGCGGAGCTGGTAGCGGGGCGCTGTGGGTGACCGATCGGCGGAGCTGGTGGTGGTGGTCGTCGCCGCCGAAGCACGACCATACAGGGCCCCAAGCGTTTGCATAACAAAGCCCGAACGGACGAACGACCTGCGCATGAAACGGACGACCGGCGACGACCTGCGTCTCCTCGTGGTCGGGGTAGACGCAGGCTGTCGACCAGTTCTCGACCCGCTGTTCGAGTCGGGAACGATGCCGACGCTCCGGGAACTGTTCGAGAGCGGGACCAGTGGCCCACTCGAGTCACAGCTCCCGCCGTGGACGGCATCGGCCTGGCCATCGCTCTATACGGGCAAGAACCCGGGGAAACACGGCGTCTACGACTTTCTTTCCTTCGACGGCTACGACTGGGACGTCGTCAATTCGACACACGTTCGCGAGCGTGCGATCTGGGAGCTGTTGGGAGAACACGGCCTCTCGAGTGTCGTCGTCAACGTTCCGGTGACACACCCTGCACGCGAGTTCGATGGCGCGCTCGTCCCAGGGCTGACCGCACCCGAAAATCCGGACTGCCATCCCGAGGGGATCTTAGACGAAATCGAGGCGGCCTGTGGCGGCTACCGGATCTATCCCCAGAGCGGGCCCGAGCCCGATCGATCGATCGAGAGCTACGAGCGCACGATCGCCCAGCGGGGTGGGGCGTTTCGCTTTCTCTGCCGGCGCTTTGAGCCCGACTTCGGGTTCTTGCAGTTCCAGCTGACCGATTCCGTCTTCCACGAACGACCCGGCGACAAGCGAGCGATCGAAGCGGTCTACGGTGCAGTCGATCGCCAACTCGAAACCATACTCGAGGAGACCGATCCCGACAACGTCCTGGTCGTCAGCGACCATGGGATGGGGAAAGTCCGTGGCGTCGAGTTCCGAGTCAACGAATTTCTCCGAAATCGGGGACTGGTCCGCTCCCGAAGCGGCGGTGAGGGGATGCCAAACTGGACGACAGCGTGGGAGCACAACCTCCTCGACGGCGAGCAGGCAGGCAGCCGCGATCGGAGCCCGATCGAACGGGTGATGAACGCCGCTGCCGGGGTCGGGATCACGACCCAGCGGATCGAACGGGTCGTCGACCGCCTTGGGCTGCGAGAGTCGATCGGAACCTACGTCCCAAACGACGTGATCCGGGCCGCAAGCGAGCAGGTCGACTTCGCCAACTCGCGTGCGTACGTCCGATCGAAAAGTGAACTGGGCGTCCGGATCAATCTCGCAGGCCGGGAGCCAAACGGCCAGGTGCCGGCTGGGGCGTACGAATCGGTTCGTGCGGAACTTATCGACGAGCTCGCGGCCGTCCGGACGCCCACCGGTGATCCGATGTTCGAGGCCGTCAAGCCCCGGGAAGCCGTCTTCGAGGGACCCCACATAGACAAGGGGCCGGATATCGTCACCGTGCCCGCAGCGTTCGGTACGGCGATCGCGGCCGACCTCGGACGGGGGACGTTTGGCGAACCGATGGAGCCGTGGAACCACAAGCGGACCGGCGTGATCGCCGCTTCGGGATCGGCCGTCGACGACTCGGTCCCCCTCACCGGAGCGACGATCTTCGACGTCGCACCGACGATCTGTTCGCTGTTCGACGTTGCGGCCGATGCCGATATGGACGGCACGACGCTCCCGATCGTCGAAGAGCGGGCCTCGACAGCGTATCCAGCCTACGACGCGGAGGCGATTACGGTACGCGAGGAGTCGACCGTCGAAGACAGACTCTCGGATCTCGGCTATCTCTAGCGATGAGCATCGAAATAACTACCCTCGACCCCGAGCACGACGCCGACGAGTGGAACCGGTACGTCGACCGATCGGACGGGACGAACCCGTTCCATCGGGCCGAAGCGCTTCGCCTCCAGGCAGACGATACCGACACGACGCTCCATCTGTTAGCCGGCTTCAAAGGGCAAGAACCCGTCGGGATCTTTCCGGTCTTCGAGTACGCCAGAGGACCGATCACCGGAGCCTTCTCTCCCGCACCGCGGTCCTGGTCGTGTTATCTCGGGCCGTCGGTCCTGAACATCGACAAGCTCAAACAGCGGAAAGCCGATCGCCGTGTCCAGCGATTTCTGGCCGGCTGTCTCCACTGGATCGACGAAGAGATCGCGCCGCTGTACGCCAGATTCGTTGCCGCCGAGTTCGAGGATGTCCGCCCGTTCATGTGGAACGAATACGACGTCGAGCCGGAGTACACCTACGTCGTCGACCTCGACGGCACCGAAGCGCAGTTACTCGATCGGTTCAGCAGCGACGCCCGGAGCAACATCCGTAACGCCGACGAGTCGAGCTACACAATCGAAGAGGGTGGGGTGGCCGACGTCGGACGCATCGTCGAGCAGGTCGCAAAGCGGTACGAGAACCAGGGTCGATCGTTCCAGCTGAGCACGACGTTCGCCGAGTCGGTCTACAAGGACCTCCCCGACGGCTCGATCCGGCCGTACGTCTGCCGCGTCGATGGCGACGTTCTGGGTGGCATCCTCGTCGTCGAATCCGAGTCGACGCGCTACCGGTGGCAAGGCGGTGTCAAACCGGATGTCGACGTCGACATCGCGATCAACGACCTGCTCGACTGGGCCGTGATGCGTGATGGGCTCGAATCGGGACTCGATCGCTACGACCTCGTCGGTGCCGGCGTTCCGAGCATCAACCGGTACAAAGCGAAGTTCAATCCGCGACTCGAGACCACGTACAATATTACAGCCGGATCTTTCGGGCTGGACCTCGCGATCGACGCCTACAGAAAGCACCGCTGACTGGCCGGGCGATCGGCCGAGCATGCCATTTCCGAACGACTCGTTACTTGTCGACCCAGTACTTCGACTGCCGGGCGTCTTCGAGACAGACCCGGCTCTCGACGAGCTCCCGATCATCGAGTTTGCCAAGCGCATACCGAACGGTCCGTGCACAGAGCCGCGACTCTATGGCAATCTCCTCCTGGGTCAGCGAGCCCTCGTACTCTAAGACCTTGTAGACGAGTTTCGAACTCGGCGGCACCTCGGTCAACTGGGTGTCGGTCCCGTCGCCGTCGGTGTCGACCTCCTGTTCGTGTTCGGACGTGCTCATCGTTCCCTCGATCGATCGATCCACCGAGCCGCTGCGTTCGTCGACCGGGCGGTGAGTGACGGCGTCCATCGATAGCCACCGTGTGATGGATCGCCAGGAGTCGGAGATACTGTCGTATCCATGTACAACCGTTGCTGAGACGCCTCGTATTTATATACGGCCACGAACGTTCAACAATATATGGAGTAACTACCCCAGTGGCAAACGGTTCGTTCGATCCGGACGATACCGATAGTCGGCGTAGGGAGAACCAAACTGATCGGAACACGAATACCACAATGCGGTCGCGTTCTGCTGTTGGGCGGACGAGAGGGCGCTTCGGGAACGCGTCGGGCGAAGGCGGTGTATTGGTAGGTACCGGGTAACGCATCCTGGGTCCAACTCGTGGCTATGGGTCCAACTCGTGGCTATGGGTCCAACTCGTGGCTATGGGTGGAACGAGTGGCGTCCGTGGCCCCGTTGGATCCGATGTCTACTCTATTCGCCGTCGACATCGGCCGGGTAGTCGCCTCCGAGGGGGGGCTGATCGGGTGGTCGTGGGCGGGGACGTCGGTGAGAGTGGCCGGCTGCTCGTCGATGCAGTCGCCGCTGGCGTGGGGACTGTGACGCAGACGTCGTTGGACGCCGTGAGGGACGACGTTCGACGCTGTGAGGGACGACGTTCGACGCCGTGAGGGACGACGTTCGACGCCGCATCGGTCGGCGGGACGCCGAGCTCGACACGCTTGATGAGTCCGTATCGACGCCGACGACGGCTGGTTCCTGCTCGGTCCACGCGGTACCCAGCCGCTGCTTGCGGCCACGGCAGCGCCGAACGCCTGATACGGATTCGTGTCCGTCGGTACCGCCGATCGACGACCCAGTCTTGGCCGACCGGCGGTAATTGATGACACGAATCCGTATGAGTCACCGACGCGCTGTTCGAGACGGCGACTGCACTCGTGACGGACTCGACCGCGCCGGCACCGTCAGAAAACAGATAGTCGTCGTCACCAGCGGCGGCCCCACCCACCGTCCATCTACAGTGCGACACTGGCACGGAAGCGTTGACGCGTCTATCGGCGCTCTTCTGGGATGAAATCGGAGGTCTTCATCTCTCGGTAGGTCGAACACTCCGGACAGGCGTGTACAACGTCGCGATTGTCACCAAACACCCGGGCAAACTGTTGGGTGACCTGGTGGCCGCAGTTGACACAACAGGGAGCGTTCGTCTGCTGACCGGACGTCATTGGGGTCCACTTGGCGTCAGTTGGTTCAGTCGACATCACCAGACCGTAGCCACAGAAGGGTATTTAATATAGAGTCCATAACTGGCGACGATCGCAGTAGGACACTCATTCAGTGCGCGATGAGAGTCGATCGAGAATGAGCGAAAACCGGCAATAGAACCGGTTTTCTCGGCAGAAATTTCATATTTACGGACAGTAATGGATTGTTTGCGACGGGAGATCGGAACGAATTCGCTGTCACCGTTTCGGTCGGTTGAGTGGACGGCCCGCTCTGATTAGTTACCGGTGCTCGACGAACGCGGGTCGGTCCGTTGCTCGACGAACGCGGGTCGGTCCGTTGCTCGACGAACGCGGGTCGGTCGATCGACGGTACCCACGGACAGCAGTTCGTCACAGTTCCAGCTCGGGTCGAGCCAGCCGGTACGCCAGAAGAGACGATCGGTCGTGTAACGACTGTATAGTAAACCCGCCGATCGGGGTAGGCTGGGCGCATGCAAGCAGTCGTTCTCACAGCAGGCCAGGGAACTCGGATCCGACCGCTCTCGGAATCGGTTCCGAAACCGATGGTACCGGTCGCGGAGAAACCGCTCGCCGCCCACACCGTCGATGCCGCGATCGACGCCGGAGCCGAGGAGATCGTGTTGGTCGTTGGCTACGAACAGGAAACGGTGCGGCGGTTCTTCGGAACGGCGTACCGTGGAACGCCGATCACGTACGCCGAACAGCGTGACCAGGCTGGGACGGCAGATGCGCTGCGAACCGCGGGTGAACACCTCGATGGCCCGTTTGCGGTCCTGAACGGTGACAACCTCTACGAACCGGCGGCGATCGATCGCCTGTTCGACGCCTGTCCCGCGGTCTGTGCCGTCGACGTGCCGGACCCGCGCAACTACGGTGTGCTCAGCACCGCCGACGGTGTCGTGACGGATATTGTCGAAAAACCAGACGAACCGCCCACGAATCTCGCCAACGCCGGTGCCTACGCCTTCCCGGAGGCGGCGACGGAGTGGCTCGATGTCTCCGCAAGCGAGCGCGGCGAGTACGAGATCACGGACGTGCTCGCGACAGTCGTCGATCGGGTTGCCGTCACGCCGATTCTGCTCGATCGATGGCTCGACGTCGGACGGCCATGGGAGTTGCTTGCGGCCAATGAACTCACACTCGGCGAACTGGACCGCCGGATCGATGGCGACGTCAGCGATGGTGTACACCTGAGCGGTGCTGTCGTCGTCGAGTCGGGTGCGACGATCGGGCCTGGAGCCGTGATCAAGGGGCCAGTGCTGGTCCGATCGGGCGCGCGTGTCGGTCCGAACGCGACCATCCGTGGGGCAACCCTACTCGATCGAAACGTGTCGGTCGGCACCGACGTTACGGTAGCAAACAGTGTGCTCTCGGCGGGGACGACGCTCGACACCCACTCCGTCGTCAGTGACAGCGTGCTCGGGAGAGACGTCTCCGTCGGAGCCGGGACGATCGTGGACAACGGAGAACACGACGACACCGAGGTTCGTGTTACGGTCACGGGAGATCGAGTCTCGACCGGTCGACGGACGTTCGGGGCCGTCGTCGGTGACGAGGTCACAACCGGGATCAACTCCAGTCTCACACCGGGTGTGAAACTCTCGAGCGGCGTGCGGACTGAACCTGGTGAGGTCGTCGACGGCGATCGGTAGTGACCGACATGCCATGGCAGTCATTGCCATGGGGGTGTTTTATCCAGTCCGGTGTCGCCTTTCGAACCGGAGGGTCGGATCGGTGCGATACCGATCGGAAGTCCCCTCCAACGAGACGATATCGCGCGCGTTCGAGTGCGAACGGCAGCCGCTATCTCAGTGCGGGAGTCGCTGCTGTCCGGATCCGGGACTATGGGGGTGGTCCCGGGATCCGTCGGCTTCATCGACCCGCTGGTGAGTGACGGTCGTCTCCGATCGGGTTGAGCGAGGTCCAGACCCACCCTGTGGAGCCGACAGCTGTGTCGATTCGGCGAGAGGTGGCGATCGCCAGTCGGCGGGTAGAGCGGTGGTATCGAAAGACGCGACACAAAATCGATCGCAGCGCGAGCGGTGGCCGGCAGCGTCTTGTCGCTACTCGACGGTAACGCTCTTTGCGAGGTTCCGGGGTTTGTCGATCGGCCGCTCGAGGAGGGTTGCGGCGTGGTACGACACCAACTGAAGCTGGACGTTCGCGAGCAGACCCGCGAGATCCGCCTCCGTTTCCGGAATACTGAGGTGGTCGTCAGCGATCTCGACTGCCCGATGGTCGTCCGGACAGACGGCCACGACCGGCGCCCCACGAGTCTGTGCCTCTTCGGCGTTTTTGAGCGTCTTTTCGTCCTCGTTGCCGGTGAAAACCGCGAACACCGGTGTCTCCGGGGTGACGAGCGCGAGCGGCCCGTGTTTGAGCTCGCCCGAGGCGAACCCTTCGGCGTGTTCGTACGTGATCTCTTTGAACTTCAGGGCCCCTTCGAGTGCAACCGGGAAGCCGAGTCCCCGGCCGATGAAGAAGTACGATTCGCTGTCGGCGTACTGTCTGGCGATCCGATTGGCCTCCGAGCAACAGAGGACGGTGTCTATCTGTTCGGGCAACACCGCGAGATCCGGCAACAACATGTCGAGGTCCGCCGGTGGCTCCCCACAGACGTCGGCTGCGATCCGCTGGCCGAGCAGGGAGAGCATGACGACCTGTGAGGAGAACGTCTTGGTCGCCGCGACACCGATCTCCGGTCCAGCGCGGATGAACAACACGTCGTCGGCCACCCGTGCAGCGGTCGACCCCACCACGTTCGTGACCGTCACCGTAGTCGCACCCTCGGATTTGGCCTGTCGAAGCGCGTTCAGGGTGTCTGCGGTCTCCCCGCTCTGTGTGACAGCCACTACCAGCGTGTTCTCGTCGACCGGCGGTGCAGCCGCGCTGTACTCGTTTGCGAGCAACGCGGTCGACCGGACGCCGGCCTGGTTCAGGGCGAGCGAGCCATAGAGTCCTGCGTGATAGGACGTCCCGCAGGCGATAAACTGGACACTCTCTATTCCCTCGAACGTTCCCGGCTCGAATCCCGTCAACCCGATCCGCTCGTTCTCGGTATCGATCCGGCCCTCGATCGCCTGGGCCAGTGCGGTCGGCTGCTCGTAGATCTCTTTGAGCATGAAGTGATCGTACTCACCTTTGCCGGCCTGTTCTGGGTCCCACTCGACGGTTTCGGGCTCTCGAATCACGGAATTCCCGTCGAGGTCGGTGAACTCGACGCCGTCCTCGTCGACGATGACGACGTCACCGTCCTCGAGATAGACAACCGTCTCGGTGTACTCGAGAAACGCCGGGACGTCACTGGCCAGGAAGTATTCGCCGTCCTCGATGCCAACGACCAGGGGAGAACCCTGCCTGGCCGCATAGAGGACGTGTTCGCCCGAGAACATGGCAGTGATAGCGTAACTCCCTTCGAGGTCGTCGATTGCCGTTCTAAATGCAGTTTCGTTGTCCATCCCCTCGTCGAGATAGTACTGGATGAGATGAGGGATAACCTCGGTATCGGTTTCGCTCGTGAACTCGTGGCCGCGCGCGATGAGTTGCTCTTTGAGTTCGACGTAGTTTTCGATGATCCCATTGTGGACGACCGCCACGTCCTCGGTCCCGTCAGTGTGCGGGTGGGCGTTCTCGTCGGTCGGTGGCCCGTGGGTACTCCAGCGTGTGTGACCGATTCCGACCTTCCCCTCGATCGGTTGGTCGTCGATCGATGTTTTGAGTTCGTCGACCTTGCCGGAGCGTTTCTGGACGTCGATACCGGAGCCGTTCTGGACGGCAACGCCTGCGGAGTCGTAACCGCGATATTCGAGGTTCTCTAACCCGGTCAACAGCGGTTCGACCGCGTCGCCGGCTCCGACCCGTCCGATAATTCCACACATCTGTGGGTTACCTCGTCACCGCCGTGACGTCTGCCGGAAGACCGGTAGCTGCTGTACAGGGCACGTTCGAACCCGAGTCGGTGCGTGTGGAGGTGCGGCGTCGACGGTCTCGACCCGCCGACGACGATAGTGAGTGTGTCATAGTCGGTCGATCGTCCGCGAAGACTGTTCGAACCGAACGGTGTGCGGACATGCTACACTCCAGCAGGCACGAATGCATTACTATAGACGGACTACCAGTGGCCGTAGTTGGCGTGTACTATGGGCATTTCACCGGCCCATTCTCCCGAAACTGACTCACTGATTACAATATATTTCTACGCGTTTTCACAACGAATGTTTAGTTCTATCCCTTCTAGCAGCAGTATTGAAGCCGATCGGGCGGAGAGAAGGGAGTACGTTTTCCAAACGCAGCGAGTACGGACTCCCGAACAAACGGTACCGAGTGCCATACAGCCAGTATGCGACGGAAAACGGCTCCGCAAATAGACCCGACCCAGACACCGCATCCACACGGGACGATCTCGTTTCCGATAGTCTGTAACAAAAGCATCCGGAAGGGGTGTGCTTATCACTGGTTCGAGCGGAAAACGCGCAAACAACCACAATCAGAGCAGATTGCTCGCGGCAAATGAAACCGTTTATTAGTTTCTCTACCATCCGTTCCGAACGATTCCACTGCTCCGAACACACACGGTCTGTGATCTGCCACGATCGGCGACGCCGAACCGGCCCGGATCGATGCTCGGCTTACGTACCTGGGAGACTCGTCTGCGATGACCGCGGGTCTCCCACTCCTCGCGAGTCCAGGGCTCCCCCTCGAACAGCCGGTACTGGTGTTTGCGGTCGCAATGGCGGTGTTTCTCGTCGGACCGTTGCTCGTCAAGCGCTTTGGCCAACCGGGGATCGTTGGCATCGTGCTCTTTGGTGCGGTTCTCGGACCGGGCATTCTCGGGGTCATCGACCAAACCGATGCGATCGTGTTGCTCGGCGAGGTCGGATTGATTTATTTGCTCTTTACTGTCGGACTGGAACTCGATCTCAACGGGTTCGCCGAGTCCCCGGAGGACGCAGCCCTGTTCGGGCTGGCGAGTTTCTTCTTCCCCTTTCTCATCGGGATCGCCGTGTTGGGACCCCTCCTCGGTCTCGATATCTGGGCTGCGCTGTTGTTGTCGTCGGTCTTCGCCTCGCATACGCTGCTTGCGTATCCGATCGTCAACCGGTATGGAGTCACGAAAAACCGCGCTGTCACCGCCGTCTTCGGTGGGATTCTCTTTACCGATACGCTCGCACTCGTCGTGCTCGCGATCGTTATGGGTGCCGTCGAAGGCGACCTCTCAGTCTGGCTGTTCGGCGAGGTCGGGCTCTCGCTTGTCATCTTGTTTGGTAGCGCCTGGTTCCTCCTGCCACCACTGTCCAGATGGTTCTTCCAGACGTTCAGCGAAGAGAGCTACTTCGAGTTCCTGTTCGTGATGGTTGCGATCTTCGCCGCTGCAAGTCTGGCCGAACTGCTCGACCTCGCCCCGATTCTGGGCGCGTTCGTCGCCGGACTTGCGTTGAATCGCCTCATTCCGGAAGGAGGGACGCTGATGAACCGCGTCGAATTCGTGGGGAACGCCTTTTTTATCCCCTTCTTCCTGTTGCACGTCGGTATGTACGTGGACCCGGCTGTCATCTTCGATGGGACGGAGACCCTGCTGGTCGCTGCCGTCATCCTCGGCGTGATGTTCGTCTCGAAGGGGGGTGCAGCAGCGCTGGTCGCTCGAATCCAGGGATATACAGCTCCCGAACGGAACGTGATATTCGGGCTCTCGGTCGGGCAGGCCGCGGCCGCACTCGCGATCACGCTGATCGGGTTCGAGGCCGGACTGTTCGGTGCCTCGGTTCTCAACGCCGTGGTTCTCATGTTGGTCGTCACGGCCGTTGTGAGCCCGTGGCTGACCGAACGCGCGGCAAACCAGGTCGCACTGGATCGCGACGTCGGGGACGGTGCAGACGACGCAAAAGACCCCACCATCCTGCTCCCACTCTCACACAACGCCGAACTCCAGCAACGGCTCCTGGAGCTTGCGTTCGTCATCAAGGGCGATCGGGGAACCGAACCGATACACACGTTGACAGTGGTTCGACCGGATAGCGACGGGGAGACCGATCGGAAGATCGCCGACGTATCCGCCGATCTCGAATCGCTCGCCGCTGCCGGGAGCGCAGCCGAGATTCCCGTCGAAACGGAAACCCGAGTCAACCACAACGTCGCTTCGGGAATCGTCCAGGGAGCAGTTGAAGTCCAGGCTGACCAGATTATCATGGGGTGGGATGCCACCCAGACGTTCCAGCATCGGATCTTCGGGAGCATCATCGACCAGGTGCTCAAGCGGACGAAACTCCCCGTGTTGATCTCCCGGCTTGGACACCCGATCAACACGACCAGACGGATCTTCGTCGTCGTCCCGATGGGTGCCGACCACCACGAGGGGTTCTACGAAGCTGTCCACCTCACCAAGCGGATCACAGCAGGGCTCGGCGCCGACCTGCACGTCCTCGTGGTGGATGGAAGCTCCCACCAGTTCGAGCACCTCTTCGAGATCGTCGAGGAGGACGTCACGGCAACGTTCGACTCGATCGACGACTGGGGACAGTTGCTCCCGACACTCACCGATCGGACCGACGACGACGATCTCATCGTCACCATCTCACCCCGCCGGGGTGACGTCGGCTGGCACAGCGAACTCGAGGACCTCCCGAAGCGACTCGTCGAGTTGCCGCCGAAATCGTTCATTACCATCCACCCACGCCAGGGTGAGCCCGAGTACGATCGGCAGTATCTCCGGTTCAAGTAACGGTTCAGCTATCGAGAACGAAGCGAACCGGCACGCCTTTGTCGGTCGGCAGTGCACTGGAACGTATGGGTTTTGGTAGCTACGACGAATCCGAACAACAGCAACAGACGGCCGACGACGACGAGGACGTAGAGGCTGTCAACGTCCACGAAAACGACCACGACGGGAAAATGTCCTTCGAGTCCGACGTCTCGACGGACGAACTCGTCTCCAAACTCGGCTCGATGAAAGACGACGACGAGTAACGACGCACACCCGCTGGCTGCCGACCGCAGTTCCCATTTTCACGCTACACCACGTGCGAGCGACGCGTCCGAACCGATCGGTCCTCGCGTGAGCTGGATTGTCGCCCGACGAGCCGATCGCTCATCCACACGGATCCGTGTTCCAATCGTGCTCAGAGCGGATCATAGCGGTCGCCTGCTGGAAGAACAGTACCAGCTACGCGCTGGAAAACGCCGGAGACCGCGTCGGCGACTCCCTCTCGTGTCGGCGTGCTAGCGTGTCGACATCGACGACGCACAGAGGGCGCCGATCGACCGGCGGAGTCGCTGTGAAATCGCCGATTTCGAGACGCCGAGCCGATCGGCGAGTTCGTCCTGTGAGATTCCCCGCGGGACGTCGAAGTATCCCTCCTCGTGGGCGACGGCGAGGAGTTCCTGTTGCTTTTCAGTGAGGGCGATGACGCCGTCGTCCTCGTCATCGGACACCCGCAGATGTTCGACTGCGACCGAAACGTCCCGATCGCGACAGTATTGGTTGAACTCGATCAGGGCGTCCCGCTCCGGAAAGCGGATCTGGACCTGCCAGCCGTCACGAGTACTACAGCAATCGAGGAGGCGGCCGCCAAACTCGGCAGTTTTCGAGACGACGGTGAGTGTCCGCTCGGCGACTGCGAGCCGGTAGACCCGCCTGTCGGGGTAGCGATCGACGCAGACCGGATCGAAGAGGGTCGGATCCGTTTCCAGCGTGGATTCGAACGCCTCGAACTCCTCGTCCGAGCCGTAGGCGGTGACGAACACGAGCGTCCGACCACCTTCGACCGTCGTCCAGTAGTCCGGTTCGATGGTGACATCCGAGGCCTGACGGAGCGTCGGGCGCAAGAACAGTGACGGGTGGTCGAGACGAAGCTGGGTGACGATCCCACCATCCGCCTCCGAGCGGACGCGGGTGCGGTTCGTCGCACTGCTCTCATCAAGATCGGCAAAATCGATGCTCACAGCGGCATCCGCCATCCGAGTGGACGGCCGGTGTAAGGAGGGCTTACTACGAGATCACTCATTAAATGCCCCATTAGGTCGCGTCTATATCATCGTAGACGCTAGATACGGAACCGATCGGGTCGGCGACGTCAATACATATTCATCCGTTCGATCGCCGACAGCTCTCGGTCCGAAGAGACGAGAACGGAGCCCGTCGAGAAACAGGCTGTTACCCATCTCTTTTGCACTGTCGCCGGACCGGTCTCACGCTGGTTCCGTTCGGGACGCACGGAATCTCACGCGGGTACCAATCGGGACGTACGGATCTTCGGCCGGGACGTACAGAATCTCACGCGGCCTCCGATCGGGACGCAGTGGCTACTTGCCGTCGTCTTCGATCGGAGTCGGGGTCGAACGGCACGGTTTTGATGAGGCGGTGTCGGGGATCGGCCTGGACTACCAGCCGAGACTACTCCTCGTCCGGTGGCGACACCGATCGCTCCTCGAAGAGCAGCGCAAACAGCTTTTGCTGTGCCAGCCTGAAGTGGCGACTGAACGTCGGCTGTGAGACGCCGAGCGAATCGGCCACCTCCTCGCCGGTGCTCTCCCGTGGCCACTCGAAGAAGCCACTGTGATAGGCCGTCTCCAGTGTTCGCAACTGGCGCTCGGAGAGCCGATCGCGCAACTCGGCGTCGAACGATCGGGCCTGTCGACGCGACCGATCGCGCTCGCGGCGCGCGGTGAGCTCCGTTCCCGGAAACGTCCGGTCGACCATTCCGACGAACGATCGGACGTCGACGGTACTCGACAGTTCGAGCACGAGTCGCGATCGGTCCTCGGTCGGTGTAATCGAGTCGAGCACTGCGCCGTGTTCGGCGAGCGTCCCCGCGAGTGTGTCGTCGGGACAGACGAGTTCGACGAGAGAGTCGCCCGGCTGGCTCGCAATAAACCGACAGGAGTCGATCCCGTCGACGGCGGCCACGGCGTCCCGAATCGCCGCCTCGTCCGTCCCGATCGCACAGAACAGGGTCGTCCCACCGGAGGACCGGGGGGCGACAGTTCGGATTGCGATCGGGCTGTCGAGGTGGTGGGCGACGGTCGTTACCGGATCAGCGTCGGACGCCACGAGAAGTTCGAGTTCGGTGGCACTGTCACTGACCAGCGCCCGTTTGCGTTCGATGGCTGTAATCACGTATCCGGCAACCGTCGCGAGGTGTTCACAGACTGCCCGCGTTCGCGCGTCAAACGTCGTCGGTCGATCGGCGTACACCGTGACCGTTCCGTAACAGAACCCGTCGTAGACCAGCGGGACGCTCATCGCAGCCCGGAACCCCCGCTCGACGGCGAGTTGTTGAGCCTCGCTACGCGTCGCGTCTTCGAGGTCGTCGATAACCGTCGTCTCACGGGTCGCCGCCGTTCGGCCAGTCGGCTCGTCTACATCGGCGTCTGCAGCGATCGAGAGCGTGTCCAGAAAGGCCCCCTCACGGCCGGCCCAGGTCTGTACCGTCACCTCGTCGCCGCCGGTGGCGACGCTCCCTACCCAGGCAAGCTCGATCGAGCCGGCCGTCTCGACCGCGTCGATCGAGAGCAACCCCTCTGCGAGACGCTCCTCGGCTGCCTCCCGGGTGTCGGCGTCGAACAGCTCAGCTTCGAGCTCTCGTATCTCGACTCCTTGCGCGACGATCGACTCCAGGGTGTCCTGACCACGCTCGAGTTCGCGACGCTGTGTCTCGCTTTCGAGGCCATCGAGCGTGAGTGACACGATCGTCGCCAGCGTGTCGATCGGATCGAGATCGATCCGATCGAAGCCGGTCGGCTCGGTACTGGTCGCCAGTACGAGGCCGTTCTCGCCGATGGGCACGGTGAGCACACGACTGCCGCGGATTCCCGACCGCGAGAGGAACGGTTCGAGTTCGTCACGATCGGCGATGGCGGCACCGTCGGTATCGAACACCCTGGTAAGGGAGTCGTCGCGTCGATCGATCGCCGGGAGTTCGGCATCGGCAGCCGGGGCCGGGGTCGCGACGGCACGCGGGCGAAGTACCGATTCGTCGACGGCGTACCAGACGGCCACGTCGGCGGCCGTGTACGACCGGATTGCATCGACAGCCGATTCGTAGACGGTCGATCGGTCCGTGGCCTCCCCGAGGCGAGACACCGTGTCGGAGAGCGTGTCGATGGCCATCGCCGAGGAGCCGCGCCGATCGCGGATCACACAGCACGTCCGATCGTCCGGACTCGGTCCGAGCGATATCACGGAGACGTCGATCGGCCGCCCCTCACCGTCGACAAGCAGTTCGCCGGTCAGTGGCTCCATCCATCTGACCAGCGGAGAGCGCGATCGCTCGCGAATCGCCGCTGCAAGGTCGGCATCGACGAGCGCCTCGATGTCGGTGCCGACGAGCGTCTCCGCCTCCGTGAGATCGAACAACGCCGCGTTCGCGTCCGTAATCGTCCCGTCTGCAAGCACTGCAACCCCATCGGGGATGGCGTCGACTATCGCTTCGAGCCGGGCGAGTCGATCGCGATCGACCGATAGCGGCTCCGAGTCGGGAACCCGCCTCGCGGTCACGGAGACGCCGGTTTCCGACGGTGAGGCCGTGACTGCGAGTCGGTCGGCGGCGGACGACGGCGACGTCTCGAACCGGACGACCGATCCCGTCGCAGCCGCTTCACGGAGTCGATCGGTGAACTCACCACGGATGGCGTCGGGAAGAAGCTCCCAGACTACGGTTCCAGGCACTGGCTCCGGTGTCTGTGCGTCGTCCGCAGACCCGAACAGCGTCCGTGCAGCATCGTTGTACACCCGGAGCTCCCACTGCGGACCGACTGCAAAGAACGCTTCGTCGAGGCGATCGATCGCCGTCTGTACCGGTTCGGCGGCCGCCTCAGCGGGAGAGGGGGGAAGAACCGTGACGACGAGTCCGGCGACGCGAGGGTCCGACTGGCGGTTGACGACGTGCAGCTCGGAGACGTGCCACGTGCCAGTTGCGTGTCCGAGCCGGACGGTCGTTCGGGCCGTCGACCCCAACTCGGCGCGTGCCACCTCGGTAACCGTCTCCCGGATCGACGCCCGGTCTTGTGGGTGGATCAGCTGGAACAGCGTCGTCCGTCCGAGTTCAGCCGGCGTATACCCCATCCTGTCCTCGACCGACGCGTTCACGTACTCGATCGTCCCTTCGTCGTCGATGACGCAAACGACTGTGGCTGACTCGTCTAAGATCGATCGGTATCGAGGGGCCGGCCGTGCCGTCGCCAGCCGATATCGCTCGACGGCGTTGCTGACACGGGTCGCGACGAGCCGGCCGGGAGTCGTCGGTCCGATTACGTCCGTGGCTCCGGCCTCGAGTGCCGCCGTCGCTGCCTCCTCGTCGGCTATCGCGACGATCGGAACCGGCTGGGCTTTGGCCCCGCCGTCTCGAAGCTGTGCGATCGCCTCCGGACCGTCGAACGCACAGACGACGCAGTGGACGTCCGTCTCGGCGAGTCGTCGCCGTGCGTCGGGCAGCGACTGCTCGCGAACCAGCGAGACGGCGTCGAGGGACGTCGTCAACACAGCCGCGGTCTCGTCGATCGCCGCCGAGTCGCCGACAACCAGCACGCGACCGACGTCGCCGGCGACGGTGGTCGCTCGATCGCTCACCCGGAACGCACCTCCAGCTCTCGCGGCGCTACGAGGCGACGCGATCGGCGAGTACGGTAGCAAACGACCACGATGTCAGGGCTGGAGGGCCAGTGCGTTAATTATCGATCCCGTATCCGCAGGTAAGACGTGCTTACGATCCGGCAGCGGCGTCCCCGGCCACGACCGTGGCCCCGAGACGCGGCTCGGTGGGCACCAACGGAACCGCGTTCTGGCGATCGTCACTCGTCTGCCGTCGTGTCCCGAACCGTCACGACTGGCACCGAGGCGTTTCGGACCACTTCTTCGGCCACGCTGCCGACGACCAGGTGATCGAGCCCGGTACGGCCGGTCGTTCCGACGACGATCATGTCGACCGGACTCGTGTCGGCAACCGCGACGATCTCCTCCTGTGGCACTCCCTGGCGGATAGTGGTCGTCACCTCCAGGCCGCGTGAGGCTGCTGACTCAGCAGCGTATTCGATCGCCTGGTTCGCAGCCGCCTCCGGATCGGACCGGATCTCGTCGGTGTTCTCCGTGCTGTGTGGCCCTTCTTCAGCAACGGAGAGAACGTGGAGCGTCGCATCGAGGCGGTCTGCAAGTTCGATCGCATGTGCGGTCGCCTGTCTGGCACCGTCACTGTCGTCCGTTGCGAGTAGCAGATCTTCGTACATCGGTGTCTGCCGGTTCGGCGGGAACAGGCATACGTAGCGGACCTGCCGTTGCCGGCTTCCGGGGCGATCACGACCGTGGGCAAAATGGCAAGCGGTTCTCGCTGACATCTTCCCTAGCGCAACCGCCAGGGCTGTTAGAGGTCCCAGCCGTCGAGAGCGCCGATCGAAACGGGGCCTCATACTGATTAGCGTCATCAATTACCGCCGATCGCCAGTACCGGGTCGGCGATCGGCGGTAACTACGGACACTAATCAGTATCAGATGACGTCGAGGATGACGATCGCGAGGACGAGCTGGCCGATCCCGGCGAGGATCATAAGGCCACCCGCGAGCCGCCTGAGCGTGTCGCTGTAGGCTGCAAGCCGACCAGCACCCGCAAGGAGCCCCATTCCGGTCGCAACCGTCAGCGAAACCATGAGGACGACGACGCTTCCGACGTACGTCCCGATAACGAGTGCGCCCGTCGTCGGTGGATACGATAGCGCGCGGCCGACCACACCGACGAACAGCGGCGCCACACAGCCCGCAGCCGCGAGCGCGTAGCCAGCGCCGAAGATCCCGAACCCGAGGACGTTGGATCGACGCTCCGGGAGGGCGACGGACAGCGAGGGTGCACGATCGACGAGGACGAGCACCCCGAACACGACCAGCACGGCACCGACGATCGGTTCGAAGTACACAACGTTCGAGAGCGTCGTGTGACCGATCCAGTAGGCCACACCGAGCAGGGCGACGAACGTCGCGAGCACGCCGGCGCCAGCGACGAGACCGCGGCTGACAGCCCCGCCGAGTGTCGCCTCCTCGGTCTGGCTCACGTAGAAACCGACGTACCCTGGCAACAGGGGATACGCACACGGCGAAAAGAAGGTCGCGACGCCCGCCGTCAGCGCGAACGCGATCGTCGTCACCAGCGCCGTCTCCGAGAGCGCGGCAACCGACCCACTGATCATCAGCTATCAGCTCCGGGGCTGGCCTCGATCGCTTGCTCGATCCCGGCGACGAGTTCGTCCGCTGTTTTAACACCTGAATCCGACCACTGAACCGTACCAGTGGCGTCGATCGCCACCGCAGAGGGGTAGCCGCCAGCCAGATACCGCTCGGTCAGTTCGGCCCGGCGGTCGAGGCCGATCGTCCAGTTGCCGTCGTTTTCTGCCCACCAGTCGACGAGTTCGTCTTCGGTAATCGCGCGTCCGTCGCCGACCGACTCGTTGGTTATGGAGACGAACAGCACGTCGTCACCGACTCGCTCGTATGCCTCGCCGAGTGCCGGCATTTGCTCGACACATGGCGGACACCAGGTCCCGAAAATGTCGATGAAGGTCGCGCGATCGCTCGCAGGAATCGTGACCTCGCCGGCGTCGCTCCCCGGTGCGTCGACAGTCTCGATCGTGATCGGATCGGGCGCGTCCTCGGGCTCTTCGGTGGACGGAATCCCGTACACGGCGATCGCACCCCCGGCAACGACTGTCCCCGCGCCGGCGAGTCCGGCAAGGAGTTCACGCCGGCGCATCTCAGTCGGTCACCACCGTTCGGGTGTCCTCGACGATCGTGTCGATGCTCACCGCGTCGCGGTCGGAGACGGCGCTTGGATAGGCCCGTTCGACGATCCCATCGCGGTTGACCAGCATGACGAGGTTGAAATGAGAGAACGTGTACTCGCCGTGGTCGTGATCGTCGTGATCGTCGTCGCTGTCGTGATCGTCGTGATCGTCGTCGCTGTCGTGATCGTCGTGGCCGTCGTCGCTGTCGTCGCTGTCGTGGCCGTCGTCGCTGTCGTGGCCGTCGTCGCTGTCGTTGTGGTCGGTGCTGTCCTCGTGGCCGCCTTCGCCGCCGTCGAGGCTGGCATCGTCGCCGTCGAGGTCGTCCGGATCATCGACACGCTCGTAGCGCATTCCAAACTCGTCGTTGATGACGTCTCTGGCCTCCTCGTCGGTCTCCGGCCGAAGGAAGTTCCAGTTCCCCGCGTCGAGATCGACGCCCTGTTCGGCGGCGTACTGTTCGAGCACGTCCGGCGTGTCCCGTTCGGGATCGAACGTCGCCGCGAGGAGAGCGATATCGTCCTCGTACCCCCGTTCGGCGGCGTCTTCCTGGACGCGCCGGAGCCGCAACAGCAACGCCGGACAGGCACCGTCCGGGCAGGCCGTAAAAAAGTACGTCATCAGAAACGGCTTCTCGCCAACGAAATCGTCCAGCGAGACTGTCTCTCCTGCGAGCGGGTCCTGCAGCGAAAACGACGGAAATGCCTCACCGTGGACCGGGTGCGACGGGTCACCGCGTGGCTCCGCCGGTGGGTCGAGTATCGTCTGGCTGTCGTCCGAGCCGAGTGGAGAAAGATCGTCCCCGAGACAGCCAGCGATACCGGCGAGACTGCCGACACCGAGCGATCGGAGATACGTACGCCGTTCCATACTCGATGCGTAGGAACACATAATCAAATGCCCGTTGGTTTGATCGACGAACGCGACGTCGGATTCGAGAATCGAACCGACAGGGATTTCCTCAGCAGATCCTAACCGTTTTACAATGGATCGTCGGGACTTCCTTCGTGGAACGGCCGCCGCCGGCGGCGTCGCGCTCGCCGGCTGTCTCGAACAGCTCGGATTCGAAGAGCGATCGGCCTGGGCAAACCCACCGCTTGTCGAGGATCGACCCGACGCGGTCTATCTCCCTGCCGGGAGCGAGGAGATGGGTATCTACGGCGCCGCGGCGAGCGGCGACTGGGCGATGGAGGTATCGTACACCATTCCACACCGGTTCTGGATCCCCGGCGGGGGTGGGAGCATGGTTGACGTCGATACCGACGACAGCCTCCACCTCATGTTCACCGTCTGGGATCGCGAGACCGATCTTCTCCTTCCGACGGATCTGCGACTCGAGATTCTTCAGGATGGGACACCGATCGACGGTGTCGGGAGTTCCCCGTGGCCGATGCTCTCCCAGCGGATGGGGTTTCATTACGGCGACAACGTCCCGTTACCCGACGAGGGAGCGTACACAGCCCGTGTCAGCGTCGGTCCCGTCGACGCCGATCTGACCGGCGCGCTGGCCGGACGGCTCGATTCGACTGTGACCCTCGAGGTCGACTTCGAGTACGCAGAATCACAGATCCACGATCTCGAGATCGATTTGATCGACGAAGATGATCGGGGGACCCCTGACGCGCTTCCGTTGATGGACCACGGCGATCACGACGACCACGGCGACCACGACGACCACGGCGATCACGACGACCACGACGACCACGGCGACCACGACGACCACGA
>Ga0207421_10000674_pt1 | contig 44159 bp, 44 predicted proteins | sample SodLakKL_010_SED_4_FD_187542 | JGI IMG/M metagenome (GOLD analysis project Ga0207421, IMG submission 187542) | Alkaline sediment microbial communities from Lake Tanatar, Kulunda Steppe, Russia - 8KL_010_SED (SPAdes) (version 2) | ecosystem: Environmental > Aquatic > Non-marine Saline and...
TGGGAGAAAATGAAAAAATTGTTCAAAAGTTTACATTAAGTAAAAGATATTTAAAAATTAAAATAACTGTTACTTTAATTGTTTGCTTAGTAATTGCGGTGATTTTAGGGGCAGCTTCCTATTTTTTTATATCTCAGCAAGATGCTGACTTTAGTTTTGACCCTCAATCAGGAATAAGTATTGAGCAATCAAACAATCAAATTGATCAATCAATTATTTACTCTTGGCTTATAATCTTAGCCATTTACTTCTTAGTAGTTTTACCAATTGCCTGGTTCTATTATTTCTATTATCTCAGGGTTAGTAATCAATATGTTTTCAGTGATCAACGAGTTTTAATTAGACGTGGTTGGTTAAATGTAAAAACAATTAGTATTCACTACAATCGCATGACTGATGCTAGTGTAAAACAAGATATAATTGATAGAATTATTAAAATTGGCACTCTATCTCTCTCTACAGCCGGTAGTGAGGGTTACAAGGTAAATTTAAATCATATAGAAAGACCTAACCAAAGAAAGAAAGATTTATATAATTTAAAAGAAAACTATCGTCAAAAATTATATGGTCACAAATCAGAAGGAGACTTTCAACATTATTAATAATTTATGACTAATAAAGAATTAGTTAAAAATTTACAATACAAAGGTGTTTTAAAAACAGCTAGTATAATAAAAGGTTTTGAAAATATAGACAGAAAGGATTTTGTTCTAAAAAAATACCAAAATGAAGCCTATGAAGACATTCCCTTACCCATTGGCTACGGACAAACTATATCACAACCCTATACAGTTGCTTTTATGCTAGAACTTCTCAACCCAAAAACTGGTGATAAAGTTTTAGATATTGGCTCAGGCTCAGGCTATAGTAGTGCCCTCTTAGCTGAAATTGTAGGTGAATCTGGTAAAGTTGAAGCTAGAGAAATAATTGGAGATCTTTTAAAACAAGCCAAAGAAAATATAAAAAAATATCCTTACTTAAATATTAATTTTTCCTTTCCTCAAGATGACACTAGTCAAGAAGGCCAAATTTATGATAGAATATTAGTCTCAGCTGCGGCTGATAAAATTCCTAATTATTTAACCAAACAATTAAAAACTAAAGGAAAATTAGTTATACCAATAAATAATTCAATTTATAAAATAACTAAAAAGGAAGACAATAGTATAGAAAAACAGGAATTTTATGGATTTAGCTTTGTAGCTTTAATTAATAATTAATACATATATTATGCAAATTAAACAAGAATTACCACAATTTAAAAACCAAGCTACCCTCATTATCACCACTGGCAAACAACATGCCATAATTTATTTAGCCAAAAATGGTGAGATTGATAAGTTAAATGAAATTCAAGTTGAAACCCCAACTTATTCTGATCGCGAAGGTCACTTTGAAAGACGAAGCAAAAACCTAAACATTGGTTCCGGTTCAGTCTATGAGGATGACAATAAAGAAAAAATTATTAAAGATTTTATTAAAAAAATAGAGAAGGAAATAAAAAAGTTTAAAGATATTAAACAGTTATATTGTTTCTGTCCTGATTACATGAAAAATTATTTAAAGGAAGTAATAGATAAAAACATTGATAAGTCAAAAATCTTTATCGGAAACCATACCGACAAACATCCCTTCAAACTTCTGGAAACTATTAATGAAAATTAATTTAAATTAAAAAATCAGCGATATAAAAAAACATCTCACAAACATGAGATGTTTTTTGTAATTTTTAAAAAATTTATTCAATTGCTGATTCAGTAGCTTCTTTTACTCCGCCATCACCTAGGCAATATGAAATAGTATATTCAGTATCAGTTACTTTATTGTAAACATAACTATTATCAGTATCTCCACAAGTACCATCAGTTGGAAGTGGTGCAGTTGGAATTGGATCCATAAAATCAGCAAGAGGAGTAGCTAATTCAGTGCTAGCTGGATCAGCTCCTGCACCAGCAGGATATTCATCATTAGCATTAAAATACAATTCTAAGGCAGTTTGTATTTGTTTAATGTCAGACACCCTTCTTGAGTCTCTGGCTCTTTCACGAGCGTTGTTTAAGGCTACAACTGACAGAGTGGCTAGCAAGCCAATAATGGCAATAACTACCAATAACTCAATCAGTGTAAAACCAGATTTTTTCTTTTCCATAGTTTTTTTAAATTAGTTTTATATATGTAAAAAAATAAGTTTAAGCTATTAATATTATACACTTATTCAAAAAATTAGTAAATATATACGGGAGTTCCCACGTTTGACCAGTGATAAATAAATTCAGCTGGTCCAATACCAAGGCGAACGCAGCCATTGGAAACCGGAATGCCTAGATGGTTCTCACCTTCCCGGTAGCCACTAGGCCAGAAAGGCAGTTCATGAATACCAAAGCGTCCAGTGCCAAGGCCTAGCCAATAAGGCATCCAGAGGCCAAGCGGAGACCAGGCTTGGGGGTGTTTGTTGATTATATGATACTGTCCTTTTGGCGTTGGTGTGGAGGCCTTTCCAGCTGAAATTGGAAAAGAGCCAACTTTTATATCATCTAAAAAATAGCTTAATCTTTGCTGGGGTCCAACATTTAAGGTAATGCTTTTTTCATAATTATTGATTAGTTGAGCATCAACTATTTTCTCTAAGTTATGGTTAGATATTCCCAGTCCAATATATTTTATTATTTTAAGTAATTCTAAGGGTTCAGCGATAAAATAGCGAAGATTGTCTTTTGGATTTACATACCAAGCTTCCCCATTATCTTCTACTTGAAGAAGTATTTGTCCAGCAAGACTAGCACTAAAATCAAAATCTATTGGCAGTCTTCCTGGTCCTAGTGGATCATAGTGATTTTTAATCTCAACTCCATCTGGATAGCCATCACCGTCAGTATCTGGGTTATAGGGGTCAGTTCCTATAGCTCTTTCCAGTCTATCGTCTAAACCATCACCATCGGAGTCAATTTTAACTAATCTTTCATCTACTGCTATTGGTATTTTAGCTAAATTATCATTGGAAATTCCCAAACCATGTTTAGTTAAGAACTCAATAATTTCTCTTTCACTTCCTAGTCTATGTCTTAATGTATTTTTTTTATCAACATACCAAGCTAGTCCGTCATTTTCTACTTGTATTAAAAAGTGACCAGAAAGATTATAAGGTAATTCTGAAGCTTTAGTTTTACTGGGAAGAATTAATATTAGAAGTAAAATTGAAAGAAATATTAATTTTAAATTTTTTTTATTCATATACTTTTCTCCACCAATACAGACCTAAATAATAACCACCAACTACTCCAGAGACGGTAATTATAAAGTTTAGGTAATCTGGTAAATAGCAACTATGGCCCAAAATACTACTAACTCTTACTGTGCAACCTAGATTAATTAAATATATCTCTAAAATAGCGTGAACAATCATTGATAGTAGAAATCCTATAAAAATTGTTAAAGTGATATAGACTATTTTTGTAAATAATTTGTTCATATTTTTAATTCCTATATTTATCCCAATCAATTACAATAGATTGATTTAAAAATTTTTCCAAGGTTTTAATATAATCATTTTCAGTATAATTTGTTTCTTCTTCAATAATTAAGTCAGCTTCAAACCAACGACCATAAGTGCCAAAACTTTTACCAATTCCCATAGTAATAGTCTGGTTGCCATCTAGATTATGAAAACATAAATAATGTTCTGCATCTAATTTTAAATTTTCAGAAAAATGTTCTTGGCAAATTATTTGACCATAGACTCCGCCAGTAAACTCAAAACTTCTAGTTACTAATTGATTGTCAACTAAGCCTTTTTCAGGGTCAATGCCACTTGAGGCTAAACCATGATCAACTATTATTTTGTAATCACTTCGATCATTGTTTAGACACTCTGCTTCTTGATACCTATAACCATTTCACTGCCACAGGCAGATAAAGAAAGAGTAATTATTAAAATTAGAATTGAAGTAATTTTTTTCATAAAAATATTTTAAAATCTCTTTTATTATACCATTATTATAAAAAATAATAAAATTGACAAAAACAGGAATTTGTCATAATATAAGCAAAAATGAACATTAACAACTAAATATATCAGTCATGGATGAAAAACAGTATTTTTTAAGCAACCGATTCCCTTTTCATGGTTTCAAAGACCATGAAGCAAAAATCCCTCAATGGCAAAAAGCCGCTAAGGATATTTTAGACAAAATAAACAGTCAAAATATTGGCTTTGTTGCTCAAACGGGCTCTGGAAAAACCATTGTCGCTTTCTATTGTATTGACGCTCTTTTAAAAAGAACACTTTTTTTGGCACCAACAAGAATCTTATCTCGTCAGCATCATGATTTTTACCAACAAGTAACTGGAAAAAATGACTCAAAAGTAATTGTTGGTGATAATCCAATCAAAAAGAGAAATTGGAAAGACCCGGAAAAAAATCTGGTATTTGCTACTCCTCATGTATTTTTAGCAGATAGCAAAAAATCCTTAGTTGATTTTTCCGATTTTGATCTTGTAATTATTGATGAGTGTCATAAGGCTAGTAAAAATTATCCTTATGTAGAAATTGCTCAGAGATTTGCTTTCTTAAATAAGCGAATAATTACTATGAGCGCTTCTCCGGGAAAAAATCAAGAAGCAATTGCCAAAATATCAAAAAATTTGAATATAAAGGATTGGCAACAGGCAGAAATTAATACGCCGGAAAAAAGCAATGCTCCAATTTTTATTCCTTTAAACAAAGACATAATGCAAATCAATGCTTTGATGTCTAAATTAAAACAGGATAATATTTTGGAGATAAAACATTTAGCTAATTATGAGAGTTTGCTAAAAAAATCAGAGATTGAAAAAATTGATGATTTTATTCCTATGTCGTTATTTAACAAAATAAAAGAAAAAAGCGACAAAATTTCTAGCGCTAATTTTTATCAGGCTAAAATGATTTTGGCAAAATATTACAAAATTAGCCACCTAGAAAGCCTGGTTTTAACTGAGTCTTATTATAACTTTTTGATGTATATTGAGAAGTTAAAAAAACAAAATACCAAATCTGGTAACTACCTTCTTGCATCTAAACAGATAAAAGAACTGATAAAAATCACTAAAGAAATTTTGTATAAGCATCCTAAAGTGATTGAACTCTTAGAGATACTAAAAAAAGAAAAGGCCAAAAACAATCAAGGTCTAATCTTTTTTAGCAACAAAGAAGTAGCTAGCTACATTGAAAAATTTTTAAGTCTAAATGGATTAAAATCAGCTTGTTTGTTTGGTGGGCAAGGTAAATCAACCAAAAAACAACAAGCGGTTATAAAAGCCGTCAAGGACAAAGAAATTGACTTTGTATTAGCCACTTCAGTTGTTGAAGAAGGTTTAAGTGTCCCTAGCTTTGATTTTGTAATTAACTATTCCCTGCCTAGTACTCCAGTTTCACAAACGCAAAGAGCTGGACGTACCGGGAGATTTAGTCAAGGTTTAGTATATTACCTAATCATGGAAATAGAATCTGAAAAGATTAAGTTCTTTTCAAATTTTAGTTCTTTAAACAAAATGGATAGAATAATTTACAACAAAAAAAAGGATCATTACGATCCTGATCAACTATCCTTATTTTAATAGTCAAAGCCGTCAAATTAATGACGGCTTTTTTTAAATACCTTATTTAATATCATATCAAATACCGCTTGAATAAGAGATAGTACTAAACTAAAAAGTAGAGCACTTAAAAACCCTTCTACAAAAAAATCTTGAATAAAAGTAGCTGTAAACCAGATAATCAAGGCGTTTATAACAAAAGCAAATAGACCAAAAGTTAAGATATTAATCGGCAGTGTTAAAAGAATCAAAATTGGCCTAATAGTGATATTGAGCAATCCTAAAACTACTACTAAAATTAAAGCTATCCATAAGCCACCAACTGTAATACCAGGGATAAAGTAAGCTGCTAAAAGTATTGCTAAAGCTGAAATTAACCATTTAAATAATATTAACATAGGTTTAATTGTTAAATTTACTAATATATGAAGACAATATTGGACCCAATATTGTAGTAATAATTGCTAATATAATTATAGAACTTACTAAAATTGAGTCAAGCAGTCCACCAGCTGAAGCCGTATAGGTCACTGCTAAGGTGGTAGTAAGTTGAGTAATTGAAATTGAACCAAAAAGAGCTGAATTTTTTTTAGATAATTTCACTAATCTACCAGCAATATAGCCGCTAAATATTTTAGATAAAATAAGCCCCAATATAATCGATAACATCAACAAATTTTTTATATCAAAACTTTTAAAACTTGATAAATCAAGATCCATACCAACTACAAAAAAGAAGATTGGAATAAATAAACCATATGAGATAGCATGAATTTTAGATTTTAAAATCTCAGACTTTTCATAAATAATTGCTCCTGATAAAGATAAACCGGCTAAGAATGATGCAATAATTGGATGGGTACCGAGAAAGGAAAAATAAGCTAAAACTGCTACTAAAACTATAATCACAAAACGCAATCTTCTTTCATAACCATAGTCATAAAAAAATCTTTTTTTAATTAAATTTTTAGAGATTATAGGAATATATTTTAATAGTAAAAATATAGAAAGAACTAGTACAATAAAGTAAAGTGGTAGAGGTAAAAAAGTAATTTTACTACTGGTTTGAAATATTAAACCAAGAGCGACTAAACTTAAAATATCTGCCACCATAACCGACGATAATATAAGACGAGAAACATCTTTAGAGATCGATTTATTTTCTTTAAGTGATGAAACAATAATTGCTACAGATGAAGAAATAAAAATGACACCAATTAAAATACTAGTTAACCAATCATAGCCAAATAGTCTTACAATTGAGACTCCAACTAAAAAAGGTATAACTGAATTTATAGCCGCCATTATAAAAATCTTTTTCTTTTCTTTATAAATTTGCGAGATATCAGTTTCCAGTCCAGCCATAAACATCAAAAATGCCATACCTAAAAATCCAAAAAAGCTAATAGTTTCATCAGCTTGTACGTAATTTAGTCCATAAGGACCAAATAAAGCACCAGCTAATATGATAACGCTTAAAAATGGGATCCTAGATCTTTTAAATAACTCAGGAATCACTAGTCCCAAAATTAAAACTAAAAGTAATGTTAAGAGAGTTCCTTCATTTATCATAAATTAAATATTTAATTCATTGAGAATCTTTTCTTTATCTTTTGGGTTAATTTCAGGACATAAAACTATTAAATAATCTAAATTTTTTATATTTTTATGATTCATATTGAATTAATTATTGTATAATTTAATTATAACATAAGTCCTAATAACCCAACAAGAATTCTAGACAAATCATACACAAAAACACCTGTAAATACAGATGTTTTTAAGGTTTGCTCGGGGACAGGGATTTGAACCCCGATCGCCTGGACCAGAACCAGGTGTCCTACCATTAGACGATCCCCGAAGAAGATAAATAATAGGTATTATTTATCATCTTTAGGTCTCATGAGAGGAAATATCTGACACTCACGACTAGTTTTATTCATTAAATAGCTAAAAAGACGTTCAGAGAAACCAAAGCCACAAGTTGGTGGCATGCCATACTCCAGAGCTTCAATAAAGTCTTTGTCGTGTCTCTGAGCCTCTTCATCACCAGCTTCCCTTAGTTTTTCTTGCTCTTTGAAGCGAGTTTCTTGATCTATTGGGTTATTTAACTCACTATAGCCGTTGCCAAGCTCTGAGCCGGCAATAATTGGTTGAAATCTTTGGGCTAGGAGTGGATTTTTATCATTTTTCTTAGCTAGTGGTGAAACTATTAGTGGCGTATTTACTAAAAATCCTGGTCCAGCAATTTTTTTGCGACAATATTTCCATAAATTATCAATGGCGCGGGTCAAATTAAAGCCCTCTTTGTCGTAGTTAACACCTAATTCATCTAATTTTTTTCTAATCTCTTTTTCAGTGGTGTCTAAAACATCAATACCAGTGTAGTCTAGTACGGTTTGTCGATAGTCATATTCTTGCCAATCATCATTTAAGTCTACTTTAAAGTCTTTAATATTAAATTCAGTTGTACCAAAGGTTTCCTTGGCAATATAGCGAAATAGTTCAACTACTAACTCCATTCCCTTTTTATAATCAGCATAGGCAAGATAAAATTCCATTTGACTGTAGTCTTGAAGGTGATCAGCGTCCATGCCTTCATTTCTAAATTGGCGACCAATTTCAAAAGTCTTTTCAAAACCAGCAATCATTAATTTTTTCTGCCAAAGCTCACCGGTTGAGATTCTAAGATATACTGGAATATCTAAGGCGTTGTGATGAGTTACAAAAGGTTTAGCGTCAGCTCCACCAGGACTTGTTTCTAAAATTGGGGATTCTACTTCAAGAAAACCTTTTTGGACTAAAAAATTACGAGTGGCTTGCCAAAATTTAGCTCTCTTTTTTATCATGTCTTTTACTTCATTGTTGGCTAAAATATCTAAATAACGACGACGATAGCGTTCTTCTTCATCTTTAAAACCATACCAGGAGTCAGGCAGTGGTCTAATAGCCTTGGAAATAATTTTGTAGCTTTTAACTAGTAGGCTTCTTTCTCCTTTATTGGTTAAAAAAGCACTTCCCTTTACTTCTATAAAATCACCAATATCAATTAGTTTGATAAACTGCTTATAAGTATCACCAAGTTCTTTTTTTGATAAAACTAATTGAATATTTTCTGAGTCATCTTTTAAATTTGCAAAACTTAAGTTTCCATGTGAGCGAATAGACTGCAAACGACCAACTAAAAAATATGTGTCTTGATTAACTGCTAGTTTTTCAAAACTACTTAAAAAATCTGCTATTTTCATGTCCCGCTGACTTTTAGCTGGATATGGATTGATGCCTAAATCTTGAAGTTTTTTTAATTTATTAATCCTTTCCTGTCTTTCACTTAAAGGATTATTTTCTTTAGTCATAGATTTTTGATTTATGATATTTTCAAAATTTTAAACTTTGTTTCCCCTTTTGGTGTTTGTACAGTTACCTCTTCTCCTTTTTTCTTACCCAAAAAGGCTAAACCAATTGGTGATTCATTGGAGATTAATCCGTTTATTGGATCGGCTTCATTGAAAGATACGATTTTATAAGTTCTTTCTTTGCCGTTGGCTTTAACTGTAATAGTTGAACCCATAGAAACTTCATTTTTACCATTTTTATTATCTACCACTGTTACATTCTTTAGAGTATTGGTTAACTCTAAGACCCTGCCTTCATTTAAGGCTTGCGCGTCCTTGGCTTCACTGTATTCGGCATTTTCACTTAAATCGCCTAATTCTTTAGCTTTTTCAATTCTTTCCGCGATTTCCTTGCGCTTGGTAGTAGATAAATACTCAAGCTCTTTTTTAAGTTTTTGATAGCCTTCTGGGCTAATTATTTGTTCAGACATAATTATAGTGGTTAAAAATTAATTATATTAAAATTATAATAGCTTATCTTTAACAAGAAGGCAAGAGATAAGAAGGATAATCATAATTCCTAATGGGTGGTTTAAATAGGGAGTAAAAAAATGAACTATGACTAAAAATAATAAAGCTGGAGTTAAAAAATATTGAAAACGATATTTAAAGGAATAAAAGAGTAAAGAAAGCAGAAAACTAAGATAAGCAATTAAGCCAAGTAACCCCAGTTTATGCCATAAATCAAGGTAGCCCCATTCAAAAGCGTAGGTTTCATACCATCCATCTTCATGAAATTGCAAAACTCTTGGATCAGAGCTCTCATAAAGCACAGTAGCACCAAAACCATGCCCTAGTATAGGTTTTTTCATTATATCATCAATTAATACCGGTAAAAGTGACCAACGAGAAGCTACAGCGGCCTCGTCTTCCTGATAACTAGCTCTATCACGAATATTTCGCAAAGAAAACTGACTGGTGCTAGATAAGAATAAGATATTATTGGCTAAATATATAAAAGAAAATGACAAAATAACAATTAAAAATATTTTTAAAAACCAGTGTTTTATTTTCTTTAATTTTTTAGTTTTAATCAAAGTAAAGGCTGAAAAAAGAATAAATACTATAATCATTGATAACCAAAAAGTTCGTGAAAAACTAATTATTACTGTTGATAGAAAAACAGCGGCAAATAACATTTCTTTTATATTCCATCTACTGGCAAAATCACGTTTAAAAACTAGTATTAAAAAAGCAATAGAAGAAAAGATATGCGATTGCAGAAATATTCTTGGCCAAGTATCGGCCATAGTGGTAACCTCAGCTACTCCAGTAACTCTTAACCAACGGTAAAGGTCAGGTAAAATCGCTATATCATATGAAAAAAAGACTACTAAAAATAAAGTTTTAAGACTTAGCCAAAGAGTAGCTAAAAAGAAAATACTTTTAAGTCTTTCAAGTCTTTGCTTATCCTTGACACAGTAAACATAGGAAATAGGTAAAATGAGTAGGAAAAATAGCCAAGTATTAAAATTAGCTAAAATATTTGATAAATCATTTCCAAGAAAAAAAGCATTAATAAGTGAAAAAGCAATAAAAAAGGCTAAAAGTATATAAAATTTTAAGTATGGAATTTTCTTAATTATAGCAATCAAAGATTGTCTTTGAATTATTAATTTTACAAAAAAGACTAACATAACTGCTAACCAAATACTCATGCGAACTGATAAGGAAAAAGACAATATATCAATTGAAAACATGTGGCCATGAGAGCCAATAATTAATTCAATTAAAATAAGAAGTATGCCCCACTCAAGTGACCGCCAAGCTATTATAGCAGTAGCTATAAATGTTAAAATAAGAAAAATATAGTTTAAATCAGTAAAAAAGAAAGCCAGAAAGGAAAGTAATTCAAATATAACTATCGCTCCTAAAACTAAAGGCCAATTAATTTGTGAAAAAAATTTATTCATACTTATTGACTCCAAGTAATTATATCTCCAGGGTTTAAACCACATTCTCTTGATTTACTAGCATTAATTTCTAATACTGCATCAGCCTTTCTGTCACTTGAGTACATTTCTTGATAATTCTTCCCTTCTGGTTTGGCATTTATATGAATATCTACAATTTCTTTATTGGCAATAAATATTATATCAATAGGAAAATTCATGTTACGCATAACAAAATTTTGATGTTTTTTTTCAGAAAACAAAAAAAGCATACCGCAATCAGAGCATAGAGACTCGCGATTACTTAACCCTTGATAACGACTTACAATATTATCAGCAATTTCTACCTTAAACAAACAATCATTAGCTCTTAGCATTACATTATTATTGTCATTATTATTTATAGAAGAAAATAAAAAAATTAATACTAATATCGCTAGTAAGATAAAAATTCTAATTCTAACTTTTTTTTCAGGAAAATTTTTTTTAAACCAAGTCATGTTTTTCTAAAATTATTTCTTTAGCTTTATTATATTTTTTAACCAGTGGCAGCCAAGGCAAATATTTATAAGCAAATGATGGCAACCAAGCACTAATATGACCACCAGGAATTACTGTAAACAAAATTTCTTCAACATAAACACCAAATTTACCAGCTGAAGACATACTAAGCCACAGATCCCAATCTTGAAACTTTTTAAGTTTTTCATCAAAGCTAAAACCAGAAAAGTCACGACTGCGAATTAGTGACATAGTGTGAATATAGGGTTCTTTTTTTAAACGCGAAACAGAAAATTTACCGGTTTTAAAAGTTTTTCTTCCCCATTTAAAATCACAATAGGCAAAACTGGCATTAGTATTAAACTCAAGAGTATCTTTTAGGGTTTGTAGAGCCTGGGGTTTTAAAATTGCGTCTGCGTCACAAAAAAATATAAACTCAGCACTGGATTTTTTAAAACCAAAATTACGGGCAGCTGGGGCTCCTTTGTTTTCTTGCTTAAAATAAAGTAAATTACCTTTAGCCTTAGATCTTTTGCTAAAATTTGCAAATACCTTGTCAGGTTGATCGTTTGAACCGTCATTTACCAAAATTACTTCAAAGTTTTGGGTAGTTTGTTTTTCTAAACTTTCTAAAGTTTTTTCAAGTTTACTTGCTTGATTATAAATTGGGATAATTACTGAAATCATAAATTATTTTTTAAATTTTTAGCTAAATATTTCCAATTAAATTTTTCTTTTGCGCGTAAGTAGCCTTTTTCACCCAAATCATTGGCTAATTTATCGTTACTTAATATTTTCTCCAGCGCTTCTTTAATCTCAGAAATACTTTCTGGCTTAATCAGTAATCCATTTAAATTATCAGAGACAGCATCAGAAACTCCACCAGAGTTCCCTGCTACTACTGGTTTTTTAAAAAGATTAGCTTCTAAATAAACAATTCCAAAACCTTCAAAATCATGATCAATTTGTCTAGCTGGCATCAAAAAAACATCACATAAGCTATAAAAAGCAAACTTTTCCTGCCCTAATGGACTCAGATTGCCTAAAAAAATAGTATTTTCCAAAACTTCATTTTCTTTGGCTAATTTTTTAATATTATCTTCATCCGGTCCGGTACCAGCTATTAGATAAATTGTGTTTTTATATAAGTCGTAATTTTGCTTCTTTAATTGACTAAGAGCTAAAATACTATAATCAAAACCTTTGCGCTGAACTAGTCTTCCCATGGAAAAAATAATCTTTTTACCTGCTAGTTTATATTTATCAATTAATTGCTTTTTTACATTTTCATCCACTGCTAAAACTTCAGCGCCGGGATTGCTAATTACTAACTTGTCTTTAAATTGAGGAAAATCATCTAATAGTTTCTTAGCTAGAAATGAATTAGCGCAAATAATTTTTTTAGCTCGTTTTAGTATAGCAAAAGATAATAATTTTTTATAGCACTTTTTTGTAGCTATTGAATAATCAAGGCCATGCAAACTCACTGAATAACTAAATTTTGAGAAAAAACTAGCTAAAAATGTTGCTGTTCCAAGTGGTAATATATGGCCAACTATAATATGGTTTATATTATCTTCTTTCACTTTTTTATTTAATCTTTTTACAATTTTAGGCCAGGCTTTAAAGTTAGTTTTAGGGATTTCTTTGTCTTTTGAAATATCATAGACATCAATACTGTCTTTATCAGGCCAATGCTTAACTAAATTAGCATAATAATTACCAACACCACCAATAGTAGGAGGATATTCTAATGTAAATAGCAAATACTTCATGATTTTTGTTTTTTAAATGATTGTAAGATTGAGTAAATATCTTGTTTTTGAAAGCCCCCGATAAGGAATAAAAAGAAAAAGTAAAAAATTCCGCCTAAAACAACTGATATATATAAATTAATATAATTTTCTGAACTATAAACTAGTATTGCCATCAATAAGGCAGTAAACAATGATTTAAATAAAATTTTAGCTGAATCTCTAAAGCGATAATCTATTATTTTTCGACAAGCACGCAATCCTAATATTAACAAAAAAGCATTGGTTAGTAAAACCGTAATACTAGCTCCGACTGCCTGAAAGATTGGAATTAAAATTAAATTTAAAATAACACTTGTGGCTGTTATTATCCCCATATTTAATGTATTTCTTTTTTGACGATCACAAGCATTAAGCAGTGAGCCAACAGGAAAGTTTAGGAAAATAAAAAACAGTGACAACATTATTATCCTAAGTGGCCAAACAGCTTCCCGCTCTGCATTCATTAAGACTACTACATCAGGAGCAATTGCAATCACTCCAAAAATAATTGGCAGTGATATTATAATTAAATAATTAATGGCCCTTTTAAACGTAATTAAGAGTTGTTCTCTATTTTTTTTCCAATAAGCACTCATGGCTGGATAAAGCGAGGCAATAAAAGCCAGGGGTAAAAATTGCAGAGCAAACACTATTTTAAAGGCAATTTGATAAAGACCAACTTGAACATAGTTAGCTAAAAATCCAAGTAGCAAGGAGTCAAGATAAAAATAAATTCTTTGCAAAATATTGTATAGAGCAAAAGGCCAGCTAATTATTAATATTTTTCTAGATATAGGATAGTTAAATTGCGGTAGGATGTTTAATTTGAATTTAAATCGAGCTACTAAACTTGAAAAAATAAAATTAACCAAAGCAGCAAAAGCCATCACTGACATAATCCATAAAGCACTATATCCAGCTCGCATTAAACTCAGTCCAAATATAAATACAATAAGCTGAAAACCTATAGCTCCAATACTCTCAAATTTTAGATTATGAAAACCACGAATAACTGAAAAGAAAGTATTGGTAAATGAGTCAAAAATCATGGAAAAAAAGGAAATGGCGATTAAATTTAGGACTAATGTGTCATAACCAGCTAAGATTGCAAATAAATAGGCTATAATTGCCGCCACAAGGCTTAAAATTAATTTTAAGCCAATAATTGGTCTAAGCCAGGTATTGGTTTTTTGCTGGTCTTTGGCTACTTCCCTGATTAAAATATTAGCAAAGCCTAAATCTATCACTAAAGCTAAAATTGTAGTAAAAGCCACAGCAGTATAGTATTGCCCTAAAATCTCCATTCCTAAATAACGAGCTAAAATAATAAAATAACTAAAAGAAATTAGCTTTTGAATAACTAAAGCTAATGTTAAGTATGATGTATTTTTGGCAATATCTTTTACCTTATTCATAAAAATAATTATACCAAGTATTGATTAATTTTTAAAGCTATGTTAGGATAAAATCGTTAAAATTAATAGAAAAATATATGAAAAAGGATATTCACCCTACTTATAATGAGAAGGCAAAAGTCATCTGCGCCTGTGGTTTTAGCTTTACTACCGGCTCTACTGAAAAAGAAATTAAGGTTGAGCTTTGTTCTCAATGTCACCCTTTCTATACTGGTAAGCAAAAACTAGTTGATAGTGCTCGCCGGGTTGAGAAATATACTTCAAAATTATCTGCTAAGGATAAAACTTCTCAAGAAAGAAAAGGCAAAAAAGCTAAACGTGCCAAAAGAGACGAAAAAAAGGATAAAAAAGAAGTAGTGGTAAAAACTAAGGATATTAAAAAAATATCTCAAGTTAAGCTAAATAAAAAATAAATAACTTATTTTTAAGTAATCTAAATATTAATTTAGCATTTTGTGCTATAATTAAAAAGAGATTACTTTTTTTATATAAAAAAAGGGTTGGGAAAATTAAAGTATAAAAAAACAGGAGTCTTAAAAATACTTTAATTATATTATCCCAACCCAATAAGGTTAATAAGAACTAAAACGATTTTAGTATTAATTTATAAATTTGTCAATATGTACAAAGAGATTAAAGAAAAATTTAATAATTTAGAAAAAAAGTTGGTTGATCCCAAAATCACTAACAATCCTCAAGAAATCGCCAAGGTTGCTCAAGAGCATGCTAGTTTAAAGAAAACTATTGATTTAATTAACGAAATTGAAAAATTAGAAGAAAATTATAGCAATAATCTAAATATCATCAAACAAGAAAAGGAAGAAGAGATTAAAAAAATGGCTCAAGAAGATAATCAAAATATTGAAGAAACACTAGAGAAACTCAAAAATCAATTAAAAGAGGAAATTAACCCTAAAAACCCTAACGACAAAAGAAATGCTATTGTTGAAATTAGAGCTGGCGCCGGTGGGGATGAAGGAGCAATTTTTGCTGCTGATTTAGCTAAAATGTATCTAAAATTTTGTGAAAAATATAATTGGCAAACTGAAACAATTAATCAAAATTTTATCGGCGTTGGAGGTTATAAGGAAATAATTTTCATGGTAAAAGGTGATGGTGCATATGGTGATTTAAAATATGAAGCCGGTACTCACCGAGTACAAAGAATTCCGGAAACTGAAAAACAAGGTCGGGTTCATACTTCCACCGCTACTGTAATAGTTCTACCTGAAGCTAAAGAAATTGATGTTTCTATTAACAACAATGACTTGAGAATTGATTCTTTCTGCTCTAGCGGTCCTGGTGGTCAAAGTGTAAATACTACTCAATCAGCAATTCGTATTACTCATTTACCAACTGGCACCACGGTATCCTGTCAAGATCAAAAATCCCAACATCAAAATAAAGATAAAGCTATGCAAATCCTGCGTTCACGACTTTTAGCTAAAGAAGAAGAAGAAAGAATTTCACAAGAATCAGAAACTAGAAAAAAACAAATTGGTGAAGGCGATCGTAGTGATAAAATCAGAACCTATAACTTCCCGCAAGATAGAATTACCGATCATCGCATCCAAAAATCATGGCACAGTATTGACTCAATCCTGGAGGGCAATCTTGAACCACTAATTAATAATTTAAAAGAGGAGTTAAGTTAATATGAAAATTGCTAATTACCTAAAATCAAATAATGAAGAAAAAAAACAAATACTAACCGCTATTTTACAAAAAAATAGCGCTTTTTTAATTGCCAACCAAGAGAAAAAATTAACTAAAAAACAAGTTAAAACAATAGAGCTTTTATATCAAAAGTATCAAAATGGATGGCCTCTTCCCTATTTACTAAATTACCAAGATTTCTATAAACTTAAATTAAAAGTTAATTCCCAGGTATTAATCCCTCGCCCAGAAACTGAATTAATAATTGATTTAGTATTAAATCAATATCAAAATTTAAAAAATAAAAAAATTAATTTCCTGGATATCGGCACAGGATCAGGGGCGATAATATTAAATCTTGCTCATATTTTAAAAGATTATAAAAATTATCAGTTTTTTGCCTCCGATATTTCCAAAACTAGCCTTGAGTTGGCCAAAGAAAATGCTATAAATTTTAAATTAAGTAAAAAAATTAAATTTATCCACTCCGATTTACTGGAAAAAATAAATTTAAACTCCAATTATTTAATTATTACTGCTAATTTGCCATATTTAGATGATATACAAATTAAAAATCCAAATTTAAAAAAAGAGCCAAAAATAGCTCTTTATGGAGGAAAAGACGGACTAGATATTTATCGTCGCTTATTTACTGATTTAAAAAAGTTTAAAAAAATTAAATATATAAAACTCTTTTTGGAAATTGATCCGGCTCAAAAAAATAAATTAGAAAAAATTATTAAATATAATTGGCCAAAATCAGAGATATTTAAGCATTATGATTTGCGAAAAAAGCTAAGATTTATAAGCATTAATCTCAATAATCAACTCTAGCACCAGCACTAATATAGGAAATCCAAGTTGGACCGTCTATAAAAGTTAATTCCTCATCATCTATATAATAAGTCATTTTTTCCTCACGACTGCTTTTTTCCCAACTAGCTTCTTTACAATTTCCCAACTGACAAACAATTGCGTTTCCCTGGCCTAAAATATTTAACTCTAGACGTAAAAGTTCATCTAAAACACGACTAGAATTATAATGCATAATTAAATTACTAGCTTTAAAGTCTTGGTTAGGATTGTAATAATATTTTTCTTCTTCATTATATTTCCAATTAGTTTGGTAATTTTTACTATAGTAAATTAATACTTCATCATGTCTGAGCTCATCATTTCCACTAAACTCACTTGAGCTTACAAATTTCCAATTATTTTTTTCTTCAAATGCAAACTCTTTTTCTTTTACAAATTCTTGCCACAAATCACTACTTATCATAATATTATGCGGAGACAAATAATTACTATCACGCCAAAAGTATTTTGCATTATAAAATTCATTTAAAGTAGTCAGTCTCTGACTAGCAATTTGCGCTAAAGCTTGAGGACTGCCACCACAATGCACCAAAAGAGCTGAATTATCATTAGCTAGATCAACAAAATAAGGTCGAGCGCTTCTAACGGAGCCAACTTTATCTAAATTCGCTTCTAGAGGAAAAAGTCCCAGAAATCGAGATGTCCCCCCTTCAGTGGGAAGCTCATAAACAAGCGAAGCCTCAGAGAGGTTGTTTGTCGGTCGATATCTTGGTTCATTGCCTAAAATTACAGCAATTAATTGAGTATCTAAATAATTAGTACTTAAATCTTCTTTTTTTTCACTTTCAGTTTCATTTTCAATTTCTACAAATTCAATTTCACCTACCTCTTCTTCTATAATTGCTTTAGTAGAAAAGCTATTAAAATAAATTATTAAAAAAAGTAAAATTAGCAAAAAAAGAGAGAGCAAAATCAGTACTCTCTCTTTTATATTTAAGCTTTTTATTAACTTATTTTTCTTCATCTTTTTTCTCTTCATTATCATCAGATTTTTCTTGTTCTTCATCTTTTTCGTCCTTTTTCTCATCAATTATTTCTTGAGCTTTTTCAGCTTCAATTTTTTCTTCTTCTTCTTCTTTAGCAATTTCATCATCTGTCTTTGGTGGAATTACATTAACAACAATTTCTTCTGGATCTTCTAGAAGTTCCATAGACTTAGGTAAATTTAAATCTTTAATATGAATTGAATCTTCAAAAGTTTCTAAACTACTAACATCAACATCAATATGATCAATTAAATCACCTGGTAAACACTTAACTTCCACAGAATCAGTGTATTTCATTAATAAACCACCTAATTCTTTAACCGCTTTGGATTCACCCACAAACTCTAAAGGAATTTCGGTATTAATTTCTTTTTTCATATTTACTTGATAAAAATCTACATGAATAGGAATATGTTTAATTGGATGATATTGCACATCTTTAATTAAAACTTTAGTATCACTTTCATTAAATTTTAAATCAATCAAATTTGATTCACCAGCTTTATCCCAGACTTTATCAAAATCTGGCTTTTTAAGATATAAATTGGAATTTTCTACATTATTGCCATATAAAATAGCGGGAATGTAAAAATTAGGATCTAGTTTTTGCTGAGGATCTCTTTTTTCAGCTTTTAAAATAATACTCATAAAATTTTGCTTAATAGTTAATTTTAGATTTAATAATAATATTTTGCATTATGGCCATTAAGATAAAAAGTGAGACTAGTGAGCTACCTCCATAACTCATAAAAGGTAGAGCTAATCCGACTACTGGCATAATACCTATATTCATTCCAATGATAATAAACATTTGAATAAAAATCAAGGCCAAAGCACTAACTATAAAATAAGTTCCAAAATCATTATTAACTTTTTCCAGTGCAGAAAGACCGCGGTAAAAAAATAAGGCAAACAAAGATAAAACAATTAAAATACCAAAAAATCCCCATTCCTCAGCGACTACTGAGATGATAAAGTCAGTATGAGATTCCGGTAAATATTTTAACTGAGTCTGGGAACCAAAACCAACCCCTTGCCCAATTAAACCCCCGGAACCAAAAGCAATTACCGCTTGAGAAATATTATAAGTCGTTCCTTTGACATCTCTGGCCGGGTCAATAAAGCCTAAAATACGATTTTGTTGATAGTCAGCAAATACAAAATTCCAAACAAAAACAGACGACAAAAGAGCAATTGCTCCGATAATAAGAAAATATTTTCTTTTAAATCCGGATACCAATACAACTACCAACCAAATTGACAAAATTATCATAGCGGAACCAAAATCTGGCTGAGCCATAATTAAGGCTACTAGAAGCAATGTTGCTAGTCCAGAAAAAACTAAATGCTTAGCTGTTTTAACTTTAGTAGCCAAATTAGAAAACCAAGAGGCTAAAAAAATAATTAAAATTACTTTTACAATTTCTACTGGTTGAAAACCAAAGCCGTAAATACTAAACCAACGCGTACCACCACGAATAGTGTCACCAAAAAGCAAAACCGAAGATAAAAGAAAAATTGCTAGAAAATAAAAATAATAATATAAACTTTTAAGCCAGCGCCAATCAACAAAAATAATAATAAAAAATAGTACTAAAGAAATAGCTAAAAACATTAACTGGCGATTAAAGTTAGTAAAATCATTATCTAATTGCCCAAGGGCAATACCATAGATTTGCAGTAATCCAAAGGCTGATAAAAGAATGACTGATGAGAACATCAGCCAGTCTAGATTTTTTAAATATAACTTAATTTTACTTAACATAAGTAAGTTATTTAATAAGGCATATAATTATCCTCATCTAAAATATTAACATCGGGAATAATTAAGATTTGATTGGCTCTTTGTGTACCGGTTGGCCAAGTTATAGATAATCTGGTTTTTTCTTCACTTTTTAAATTTCTTACTGTATATTGATTGGCGCCAATTTCACCTTGTGAACCTAATAAAATTATTTGCAGAGGGACTTCATAAAAATTAAAACTTGAATTATTAGCAACAGCAAATTCTAAATAATAATTATTATTAGCTATATTGAAATCAACATCACTTACTTGAAAACGAAATCTTTCTTTTTTATAACTTTCCCAATCGTCAATCATATGAGCATCAATTCTTCGCCATGAAATATCTTTAATAACAAAATTAACAGCGCCCACCCCACCACTAATTTCTTCATTTAACTCCAAAACATATTTATCTTGGCCGGGTAAAATGAAACTTTCACCGCAAGCTAGCTGTCTGTCAACTTCTTCAAAACAGTAAGTAAAGAAAGCTCGATATCTGGGATTAGGGTTTTTAATTTTAGTTAAAAAATCGTATCTACCATCTACATAAAAAGCATCAGTAAAAGAAAAAAACAAATTATCTGGAGACATTACTTGCCTTATAAACTCAGAATCCACAGATGATTGAGACATTTCTTGCATAATTTTTTGATCATGTTTTTGTCCATAGAGAAAATAATCAGTTAAGTGATAAGTAGAATAGGATAAGGTAGAAGCAGTAAAAACAATTAAAAAAATAATTAATCCTTGCTTAATTTTTTTTCTGTTTTCTATAAACCATAAACCAATATTAAGCTGACGATCACTTATACCATCAACGCTTGTATATTTTCTTGTTTTTTCCTTAGTTTTTTTCTTTTCTTGTTTGTTGTTTTTAGTCATATTTGTTATAATTATTTATACTAATAAAATAATAACATATTTTTTAAAAAATTAAAATAAAAATATGAATAAATACATTCCTTTAAGTGTTAAAAAAGACAAACGGAAAGAATATCTAAAAAACTTAAAACTTTCAACTCTAAACACCGGTAAACTTTTTATTTTAGCTGGTGACCAAAAAATTGAACATCTAAATGATGATTTCTATGGAAAAAATATTTCCTCTGATGATGCCTACCCCGCTCATTTATTTAACATTGCCTCAGAGGTAAAAGGAGCAGTTTTAGCCACTCAACTGGGATTAATTTCTCAATATGGTAGAGATTATTCAGAAGTTCCCTATATAGTAAAAATAAATAGCAAAACCAATTTAGATAAAAATAAAAGTGATTCACTCTCAAGGGCTTTTTATGATATAGAACAAATTATAGAATTTAAAAAATCAAGCAAATTAAATATAGTTGGTATTGGCTACACTATCTATTTAGGATCAAAAAATGAACACATCATGTTAAGAGAGGCTGCTCAACTAATCTACAAAGCTCATCAAGAGGGTTTAATTGCAGTAATTTGGGCCTATACTAGAAATTCTTCAATCAAAAATGAAAGTGATATACATTTAGTTGCCGGCGCTGCTGGAGTAGCTGCTTGTTTAGGAGCTGATTTTGTAAAATTAAACTACCCCTATAACGCAAAAAACCAAGAAAAAGCTGGTAAAAACTTTCAACAAGTAATTAAAGCAGCTGGAAAAACAAAAGTTTTATGTGTTGGCGGTAAACAAAAAGATCCATTAGACTATTTAAGTTTTGTAGATAAACAAATAAATATTTCCGGCACAAATGGAGTGGCTGTCGGTAGAAATATTCATCAGAGATCTCTAAAACAAGCAGTTTCTTTTTCTAAGGCGATCTCATATCTTTTGCATTTTAATTTTAGTTTAAAGAAGGCCGAGAAAATATTGAAGAAAAAATAAAAATATATTATTTCAATCAAAAAAAGAGCTTAAAAAAGCTCTTTTTTGTTATTCTATTTAAAATTTAATTAATCAGCAATTATAATTTCAACACGATCAGAAAGGTGCGGTGACCTTTTTAAAAAGTTTGGAGTAAACTTCAATTGATAATCTTCAATTTCATTAAAAGTATTTAAATATTGCTTTATTTGCTCTTCACTTAAATTTGTTAATTGATTTTTATTAACAAAATTTTGCTTTTCCTTTACCCTAGCTGAACCCTTAAAACTAGCAGTAATTTCGGCAGTACCATCTTCTAAATTATAATCATCTAATGTATAGCTGATATTTTCTGAACCAAAAGATACAATTTCTTTTTCTTGCGGTAAACTAAAAGCTAGCTTGGCTTCAAGTAAATTTTGAGCTTTTTCTTTGGAAAAGCGAACAATAACTGCTTGATTTTCTGCCCTAACTCTAAACTCTTCTTTTTCATCACCAAGTTCAGCATCAATAGTTAATAAACTTTTATCTTCATCAATGCTATAGACAATTTCATCACCGGGTCTAATTTGCCAGTCAATTTCTTGTTCAAGTTTATTTTTCAAAGCTTCTCGAATATCATTAATGGCTAAATCAAGATCACCTTGTCGAACATAATGATTAAGCTGACTTTTATATTGAAAAGGTTCAGGATTTTCTGCATAAATTTGATCTTGAAGTCCTGCCCACAATCCCGGAATAGTCATGGTGGTTGGCTCAATTGCCATATCGGCGCTAACAGTATCAGCATAAGCTTCTACTCTAATTGAACCACCCGCCGGCACTGTCACTCCTTCACTAATTCGAAAAAGTTTTTGATCAGGAGTAAGTAGCCTGGTAGTTTCCACTAGGGGTTGATTGCGACTATAATCATTATAAATTACCACTTCACCAACCACTTCTTCCCCTATTTTTTCCTCACCACCACTTTGATATGTTTTATCGCTTTCAAGACTACTTTGCATAACTTCACCAGGAACTATTCTTTCCGCAGATAAAGAAGTTTGAGCTTCTTGACTAGAAACTACAGCAAATTGAACGGAATCAGAAACTACTTCGGCTGCAGGAGTAATTGCAACAGTTAATTTTGTAGCAGTAAAATATGCAACTATTAAAACAAACACTAAAATTAAAACAAAAAAACGTAAAGCTAAACGTCGATACAGCTTAATAGATTTTTGTTTTTGATTGGAATTTTTTTGACCTAAATTTTTTTGTTTTTCTTTGATTTCAGAAACGAGCTCAGAATAATATTTCTTTTGCGAGTCAAAATTTTCAATATCTACTTCATCTACCTCATCTTTTTTTACCTCATGACTTTTATCATCGTAGTCATCTGAAATTACATCAACTGTTACAGCTTTAGCTGGCTTTTTTTTACTAGTAGTAGTTTTTTTAGCACTAGTCTTTTTCTTGGGACCGGGTTTTTTTCTGGTAGTTTTTTTAGTAGTAGTTATTTTGTTTTTATCTTCGCTGGCTGTTTTAGCCTTCGGGGTTTTTTTAGGGGACATAAATATAGATTTAGATTCTTTAAAACCTCTCCTCCTGAGAAAGAGGATAAAACAAATAATTATTTTATATATAAATTATAGCAAATTTTTAATTTACTTCAAAATCTTTTTATTCATCAAACAGCACAATTAAATCTTGTGAAAACTTTTCCTGTAAATTTTTAATCAATTCATTGGAGTTTTTTGTTTTTAAATCTGTTTTAAGTACCTTAGCTTTTCCATTAATAGTTAATTTAAAATATACCGGATCATCTCCGCTGTAATTAGCTAAGGTATTTTTTAAATCCGCAAGCTGATCTTCATTTAATTGATTTTTAATTACAATCTTTAATGGTTTTGTATTTATATTTTCAGTTTTCATTTTTTTAACTTGATTATTTTTTGGTTTTTCTTGTTTTTCTTTTTTCTCTTTATGTTTATACCTCCTTATTCCATTAGGATTGTTTTGTCGCCAATCGTAAAGTTTTTTCTTAAATTTTTCAATTGAGTCATTGGCAAAATCTGGCACAATCACTTCAGCAAAATTGCTTAAAAGTTTTAAATCATCGTCTTTTTGTGAAATTGACCCTGCTATCAATAAAATATTTCCTTCTTGAAAAATATCAGGGTTTTCTTTTAAAAGATTTGGGAATACTAAAATTTCTAAACTAGCTGTTGGATCTTCAATTTTGGCAAAGATCATTGATTCACTGGAGCGGGTAATAATTTTTTTTATTGTAGTAATAACCCCTGAGACAATAACCAAGTCTTTAGTATTAACTGTTAGTGATTTTATAGGCGAAACAAAGGAATTTAAATTTTCTTTAAACATCTCCAATGGGTGGCTAGTAACAAAGAGGCCAAGTAATTCCCTTTCCCAATTAACCATATCCAGGTCCTTTACTTTTTCACCATCAAGCAGTTGTGGTTTGGAAAAACTACTTAAATCTGGTTTATCTGCAAATAGTGAAACTTGTTTGCTATCTATATTTTTAGATATTTGTTTATTAAATTCCAATAATTTTTCTAAATTATTTAAAAAATAACCCCTGTCGCCAAAATTATCAAAGGCGCCACATTTAATTAAACTCTCAAGAGATTTTTTGTTTAAATCTTTGTCAGTTACCCGGGTTAGAAAATCAAAAATATCTTGATAATATCCATTAGCTTTTCTTTCTTCAATAATTACCTCAACCACATGTTCACCGACATTTTTAATGGCATTTAAACCAAATCTAATAGTATCTAGTTTCACATTTTCTCCCACCGCTTTATTTTCTTTAGTTTTTTCAGTGATTACAGTAAAAGTATCAAATGACTCATTAATATCAGGGGGTAATATATTAAAGCCCATTTTTTTACACTCCTCAATTTCAATCGCTACTCTATCACTATCTTGTTGATCAGCAGTTAAAAGAGCGGCCATAAATTCAACCGGCCAATGAGCTTTAAGGTAAGCTGTTTGATAGCCAATTAAGGCATAGCAAGCAGCGTGAGAGCGATTAAAGCCATAATCAGCAAAGGGTTCAATAAATGAGAAGATTTTCTCAGCCAAATCCTTATAAATTCCATTTTTTACACAACCATCAATAAACTTTTGTTTTTGCTCGGCTAACAAATGAGCAATTTTTTTACCCATCGCTTTTCGCAAAATATCAGCTTGAGCCATAGAAAAGCCCGCTAAATCACGAGCGATTTGCATAACTTGTTCTTGATAAATGGCTACGCCATAGGTTTTTTCTAAAATATTTTCAAGTTTGGGATGTAGGTAGGAAACTTTTTTTCTTTTGTGTTTGCCAGCAATATAGTCAGGAATCCATTCCATTGGACCTGGACGATAAAGAGCCACCATGGCAATAATATCCTCAAATTCAGATGGTTTTAGTTCTCGCAAATACCTTTTCATACCTGAGCTTTCAAATTGAAAAACTCCAGTAGTGTTTCCCTTTTGAAATAATTGATAGGCTTTTTTATCATTTAAAGGAATTTTTTCAATATCAATTAAAGTCCCCCGAGTTTTTTTAATAATCTTTATTGCTGCCTCAATAATACTTAAGTTCTTTAAACCTAAAAAATCCATTTTAAGTAAACCTAAGTCTTCAACTGGATGCAGTGAATATTGTGAAATAATACTTTTATCCGATGACGAAGCATATTGAATTGGGACATACTCAGTTAGTGGCTCTGGAGTAATCAAAACTCCGCAAGCATGGGTTGAGGCATGTCTAGAAACACCTTCTAATTTTTTAGCATAATCAATTATTTTTTTAGCTTGCTGTTCATTTTGATATATTTCTTTAACTTCTGGCACAGTTTCTAAAGCTTTAGTAAGAGTGGTAAACATTGGAATCATTTTTGATAATCTATCACAATACTCATACGGAGCTCCCAGAACTCTGCCAACATCACGAACTGCTGCTCGAGCGGCCATAGTTCCAAAGGTGATAATCTGAGCTACATGATCTTTTCCATATATATCCTCAACATATCTAATTACCTCATCGCGACGAATATCGGCAAAATCAAGATCAATATCAGGCATAGATACTCGATCTGGATTTAGAAATCTTTCAAACAATAATTCATACTTTAGAGGGTCCAAATTAGTTATACCAGTTAAATAACAAACCAGTGATCCAGCCGCACTACCTCTACCGGGGCCAACTACAATTTTTTGATCTCTTGCCCAAGAGACAAAATCTGCCACAATTAGAAAGTAAGCGGGCCAACCCATTTTAGAGATTACTGATAATTCATAATCTAATCTTTCAAAGATTTCTTCTTTTGTTATTCCATTTAATTTTTTTTCATCCTTTATACTCCACTGATCATTTATTTTTTTTAAACCATAGTGTTTTTCTAAGCCTTTTTCGCATAGAAATCGTAAATATGTATTTCCGTCATAGCCTTCAGGAACGGAGAAATGAGGTAATTTAGTTTTGCCCAATTCTAATTCTAAATTACATAGATCAGCAATTTTTTGAGTATTGGCAATTGCTTCCGGGATATGGGAAAAAGCTTCTTTCATTTCACTACTTGGTCGAAGTGAGTAGTCACCTAAATCTTTCATTTTCATACGATCAACATCTTCAAGCTTTTTTTTGTTCTGCAGACATAGCAAAATGTCTTGAGCTTCATCATCTTCTTTTCTTAGATAATGAACATCATTGGTAGCAACTATATCTACATTTAAGCTCTTTGAAAATTCAATCATTTTTTGATTAACCTTCTGCTGACCATCAAGTTCTGGATGATCCATTATTTCTAAATAGAAATTATCTTTTCCAAAAAGTTTTTGATAATCTAGTATTCTTTCTTTAGCTTTTTCATGTTTATCAGCTAAAATTAACTGCGAAATTTCTCCACCTAAACAGGCAGTTAATGCAATTAGTCCTTCGTGATATTTTTCAAGCAGCTGCCAGTCAATTCTTGGTTTATAGTAAAAGCCTTCAATGTGAGCCAGAGAAATTAATTTTAATAAATTTTTATAGCCTTGATGATTTTTAACTAGTAATACTAAATGATAATTAGCCGCATCATATTTAGTATTTTTATCAAATCGTGACTCAGGCGCTAAATAGGTCTCAACCCCAATAATTGGCTTTATATCAGCTTTTTTGCATTTTTGATAAAACTCAATGGCTCCATACAAAGATCCATGGTCTGTTAAAGCGGCTGCATTTACTTCTTCTTTTTTACTAAATTCAATTAATTCATCAAATTTAAGAAGTCCATCAAGAAGCGAATAGTGACTATGATTGTGTAGGTGAATAAAGCTCATTATAGTAATAATTAATTTAGAAATCCTTTATCATATTTTAATACATGCAAGCTAGCTTGGCAAACTGCAAATAAAAAAGCCTTACATTTTTAAATTTATGTAAGGCAATTTTTTAATATTCTCTAAATTTTATTCTAATTCTTCTAAATCAATGTCTAAATCTTCAGGATCAATCATTTGCGTCTCAGGAGAGCTCATTTCTGTCTCAACTTCCTCTAAATTTGTCTCAATTACTGCATCTTTTTGCAGTTCATCAAGTTGAGCCATTATAATTGGCGTTATCTTTTCTTGAGTTAATCTTTCTCTTATTTCACCCTCTACTTCTTCAAAACTGGGTATATCTTCAGATGGAAGTTCTTCATCTTCTCCTAACTCTTCAGTTTGAGCTAAAAACTGATCATAGGATTCTTGAACCTCTTCTTCACTAACATCAACATCTGAGCTAAGCTCTTCAAAATATTTTTCTAACTTTATATCAAACATTAATAATTCATCTATTTCTTCTCGACTATCAATTCCATCGCTTTCTAATTGATTGAAAAACTCTTCTTCACTAACTCCTGACATAGTTATTGCTTGCTGCAGGTGACTATCTAGTTCTTGAGAGCTAACTTCAATATCTGCTTGCTCTAAATATTCCATCAATAGTGCTTGTTGAATTAAGTTTTGAGTAGCCATTTCCTTTAATTGTTCATCAGGTAAATCCATACCCTGCATCATATACTCCTGACTAACTTGATTTAAGGCTCGATCATAATCATCAAAACTAAACTCTTTTTCATTTACTTTTAAGGCAATATCACCTTCAGTTTCAATAGTCTCTTCACCATTGAAAACAAAAAAGTATATTCCAAATATGAAAAGTAGTGCTATTACCACCCAAAAAAATGGATTTTGGAGGGTTTTTTTAATACCACTAGTCTTTGATTTTTTTTCTTCTGACATAATTTTTTTATTAATTATTTTTAATATACCTTAATACTAACATATTTTAAATTTTTGTAAAATAATTATTCATCACTTTCTTTTTCATCATACGGGCAAGTTGACCCCACATTAATTTCTTCATGGCTAGCATAAATAGGATCACCAGCTGAAATACTACCAACATCTTCACTTAAACAGTATCTAAGACAATATTTAGTGTTTATTCCTGATTCATCGCTATAGACACTGTAGACATAATCATTGTTTATACAATCAGCTGGGGCAGGAGAGGTTGGAACTGGATCCATAAAAACTGTACCATCAACTTCAGTCATAAAGGTTTCACCAGGTTTAAATTGACCTGGATTTTCTCCCGAATCCGGATACTGTTCTTTATCGTTGTAGTAAAGCTCTAATGACGTTTGTATTTGTCTTATATCAGATACACGTCTTGCATTTCTTGATTCTGGAGTTGTAAATTCAAAATTATCATTTTCAAACTCTTGCTCAGTACCACCCGATAATGATTCTTCAATAGATTCAAACACATCTTCAATTGGCTTGGTATCACTGGGAGCATTCATTTCTACTTGATTAAAATTAGAAAATATTAACTCAATTTTTATATCAACCTTAGCATTTTCATCATCAGTATAGTCTGAATTTAATGAAATTTTATATGGATAATAATCATCTTTTCCAATCCAAATTTCAAATTCTAAAGCCTCAATTTGCTCTTTTTGCTCATCAATATCATTTCTAATTTCTTCTATTTCTTCTTGAGTAATTTTATCTTCTAAAATATGTTCAAACTCTTTATATATCTCAAGACTTGTATTTACAGAAAACTCTTTCCATTCATCTGGATTAATCTTTAATTTGTAATAAAAGCTATCTTTTTCACTAAAAACAACATTTTTTTCTTCTAAGATATAGAAAATATCATAATCAGAAAAATTACTAATAATTATTTCTTCAATAATTTCAAGATTTTCTTCTTTAGTTAGTTGATTAAATTTATTATCTTCAGGTAAAAATTCATCGGTTTTTTCTTTTATATCAAATTCAAACCAAGTATCTAAAAACATATCTAAGGAAATAAACTGATTAACAATACTAGGTAAATTACTTACTTTTAAATAAAAATTATCATCTATTTTTTTAGTATCTAAATTTAAACTCATTTTCTCACCAAGGGCATCTGTTTCTATTTTTAAATCATTATATGTGTTAATATTTTTTTTATCAAAAAAGTCAATTCCACCATTGATATTGAGCAAAAGAGAAGTTGAATCAGAGCTTTCATAAAGTGTTTCAACCAATTCTTCTTCCTGCTCAATTTTGGCAAAAACTTGATAATCAAAAGAATTTACTTCTTTTACCGAACTTATCGATCTTGACATAACCATAGCAAAGCTAGGTTTAGTAAAAAAATTAAAGAAAACAAAAATAGCAGCAATCATTAAAACAATAAATCCGACTATTAGAATTAGACTTTTTTTATTAATCTTGGTTTTTTTATGACTTTTTTCCTTCTTGTTTTCTTCCGACTTTTCTATAGTTTTGTCACTTTTTTCTTTTAAGGAATCAAATCCTTCTTCAATTTCCATATCCTGCCAACCGGCCTGCTTTAGAGCCTCACTAATTTGCTCCTTATCAAAACCAGCATTTTGAGAATCCTTAATATAATTTAATAATTGTTGATTGGCCATATTTTTTTATTTAATTTAATTTATCAATAATTCCCTTTAATTCTTCTTCAGAAAAAAAGTCAATTATAATTTTACCTCTCTTGCCACTTCGCTTTATCTCCACTTTGGTGCCAAAAAATTCTTGTAAACTTGATTTCTTGGCCTCATCAGCAGGACTTGGCTTTAGAGATTTAGTAGTTTTTTTACTTAACCTGCTTACCTCTGAGCTAGTTTGATTGACTGATAAATTATGTCGCAGTATTTTTTTAAAGACATTAATTTGAACAGCTTCATCCTCAAGAGCTAAAAGTTGTTTGGCATGAGCTTCGCTGATTTGCTTATTAAGTAGAGCTTTTTGAATAATTTCCGGCAAACTTAAAAGACGCAAAGTGTTAGTCAAACTAGAGCGAGCCTTGCCAACTTTTTTAGCCACCTCATCTTGAGATAAATTAAATTCATCAATTAACTTTTTAAAAGCTAAAGCATTTTCAATGGGACTGAGATCTTCTCTTTGTAAATTTTCAAGCAAAGCTAGTTCTAATTTTTTTTGTTCATCAACTTTTCTAATAATTACTGGCACAGTTGATAAATGTAACAAATTAGCTGCTTTTAATCTTCTCTCTCCGGCAATTAGTTGAAAATTGGCTCCTTGGCGAGTAACAATTAAAGGTTGAAATATACCGTGCTGAGAAATTGATTCTTTTAATTCATTTAAAGCGGTATCAGAAAAATAGCTTCTTGGCTGATACGGGTTAGTTTTAATCAGACTTGGAGATATGTTGATAATCTTGTCTTCATCGTTTAATAAAATATTTTCATCTGAAGTATTATCATCTTCTAATTTGTAGTTTTTTTTGGGGATAAGTGATCCCAATCCCTTACCCAATGCTTGTGCCATATAATTAATTGTTATTTTCTAAATTAATAATTTCCTTAGCTAAATTTTCATAAGCTACTGCAGATTTTGACTTCGGTTTATATTGTAAAATTGATCTGCCAAAACTTGGAGCTTCAGCTAGACGTACTGAACGAGGTATAATTGAGCGAAAAATTCTTTGCGGAAAATAACGATACAGCTCTTCCATAACTGCTCCAGATAATTTATTTCGTTTGTCATACATCGTAATCACTGCCCCAAGAATTTTTAAATTAGGCTTTAGATGATCTTTTACTAAATCTATGGTTTCAAGTAATTGACTCAATCCCTCCAGAGCATAATATTCACTTTGAATTGGTATTAAAACTTCATCAGCAGCAGTTAAGGCATTAACAGTTAAAAGTCCTAGTGATGGTGGTCCATCAATTAAAATATAGTCGTAGTCATTTTTTAATTCTTTTATAATATTTAATAATCTAAATTCACGGTTTTCTAAATTAACTAACTCCACACCAGCTCCTGCTAAACTTGAAGTAGCTGGAATTATAGACAGTCCAGATTGTTTGGTTTTCTTCACTACTTTTAACACCTCTTGATTATTCATTAAAACCTCATATAGCCCTGAGGAAACCTTGCTTTGCTCAAAGCCAAGTCCGGAACTAGCATTTCCCTGCGGGTCAAGATCAACTAAAAGAACTTGTTTACCTAACTTAGCTAAGTAGGCACTTAAATTAATAGCGGTCGTAGTTTTGCCTACTCCGCCTTTTTGATTTATAATAGCAATTATTTTACCCATAGTTTATTTTAGTCTTATACTTAAATTATACTGAAAATATCTGACTTTGACAACTACACCCTTATTTATTATACTTAATTTAAATTGCCGCGATGGCGGAACTGGTAGACGCGCACGACTCAAACTCGTGTGGGAGCAATCTCATGAGGGTTCGACCCCCTCTCGCGGCACATTTTTAAATCTTTTAGAATATATTGATTTTTTGTTTAAATTACTATAATAAAAAATTGACAAAAGAGTATGTTGAGATATAATAAAGCTATAATCATGTAGCTGAAAATATTTCTAAATCAACATATTTTTTATATTTTTATTTAAGTAAATATTTGTTATAATATAATTATGATACCAAGTTTTGTTAAGCCATATTTGTGGTTTAATGATTTAGCAAAAATTGATCCACAAAAAAATAAAAATCGAATAATTTTGAATGTTTTAAACTTAGGGAGCAAGCAAGCTACCGATTGGCTTTTTGATATATATTCTACTCAAACAATAAAAAAAGTTATAAAAAACTATGGAGCAAAGGGAGAATTAAGTGATAAATCCTTAAATTATTGGACACTAGTTTTAAATATCGATAAAACTAAACTTATTAAATCACGTTTTTAGTATGTTCTATAATATCCTAGACAACAAAAGAAAATTAATTCTACCTTTACTTAGGAATTTTAAGGATGATTTTTATCTAGCAGGAGGAACAGGCTTAGCTTTACAAATAGGGCATCGTGATAGTATTGATTTTGATTTTTTTTCTAAAAATGACATTAATACAGATAATTTATTTTTAAAAATAAGAGAAATATTTAATGAGCACAAAATTTTAAAAGCTCATGAGGAATCAAACACCTTAACTGTTTATATAAATAAAGTGATTCAATTAAGCTTTTTTACATATAAATATCCACTAATTAGTGACTTAATTGATGAACCTTATTTAAAAATTGCTTCAATTACTGATATAGCTTGTATGAAATTATCAGCGATTGTTAGTCGTGCTACCATAAAGGACTATGTTGATTTATACTATATTCTCCAAAAAATACCCTTAAAATTATTGTTAGAAAAATTAAATAAAAAAATGCCTGAGTTAGAAACTAACTTAGTCTTAAAGTCCTTGGTTTATTTCAAAGACATCAAGGAGGAACCAATTAAATTCAAAAATGATGAATTTATAAACTTAAAAGCTATTGAAAAGTTTCTTACAGAAGAAATTAGAACCTTGTAAAATCTGGCAATAAAAGAAAATTTTTATTAAAAATATATATTTTTAACTATAATCTCCCCCCTATATTACCCTGACCTAAATTGTGGCCATTTTGTGTCCAAGAGGTGATTAAAGTTGATAACATTTGACTACATTTGATAACAATTGAAAAAGTATATTTTGACTAACATTTAACTAAATTACCTTATTTTAGCTAAAATAATAAAAAATAAGCCGGTGTTTCGACCCCCTCTCGCGGCACATTATTTAAAACAAAAGGACGTATATCACGTCCTTTTTATTATTTTGTAATCTCTGAGCTAAAAAAGATTTGAATGAGAATTAATTCATTGATTTATAAAATTGATTGTCGCCAATCAATTTTTTTGGGAAAGGTTTGAAGTCTAGTGGCTTCACGATTGTAGTTTTTCTCCAGAAGCAATAACCCGTTTTCCACGCTATTATCTTTGGGATTAAAGTAAGCAATTGTTGGTAAATAATAATTATTTGCCAATTTGCAAAAGGCAACTACTTCATCTCTAGATTCAGATTGTAAATCTGCTTCCAAGGTGTGGAAATCAGCAATAAAGCCTGACAGATGTTTTTCTCCACAGCTTTCTAGAATTGTTTTTGCTTTGGAGAAATCATGGGTGAGTAAAAATTTAATTCCCATAGTTTTAGCCACTTATAAGGCTTTAGCTTGATCAGATTTTTTTGATAATAAAAGTACCGCTTTTTTATTTCTCATTTACATACTATTTAAATGAACAATGGTTTAAATTTAACAACTAATATTTTTAAAGTTAATAAAAAAAGGAAGTCAGAAGACTTCCTTATTGTTTATTTTTTTCTATCAATATACCAGTCTATAAAAGCGACCAGGGTGCCGAGAAATAAATGAAAAGCTAGTGATAGACCCTTCATTTTCATATGGTCCAGGCCACTTTCAAGATTGTTATAAAAAATAACAATCACCAGAATAAAACCCAGACAAAAAAGAAAAACCTGTAAATATGGTTTTTTTGTCTTTTTATCTTTAGTTTGGATTGCCCAAGAGATAGCATAAAGTAAAGTTACCAAGGTTGCAAAAATGAGCATTAATAAGGCAATTCCAATCCCTGTTTGAAAAATAAACAAAGAAAAAATTAGAGAAATCGCTACGAATATTAAAACATAATACTGCAAGAAAAAATTTTTCAATTTCATGATTTTCTTTTTTGGTTAATAATTTTATTTTAAATGAACTTATTATATTATCACAAAATTTAACTTCTGTCAATAATACCACCACCTATTAATCTTTTGTTTATATAAAAAACAGCACTTTGACCAGGAGTAATTGCTCTGGTCTTTTTCTTTAAAATTACTTTAAAGCTATTTTTTTTAGTATCGGCTTTAACTACACAATTTATGGGCAAATGGCCATAGCGAATAACTACACTGCAAATAAACGGTAATTTAGGCTTTTGTTTTGTGGTCCAGTTAACATTTTTAACTCCAAATTCTTTTTTATACAAACTTTCATCATCCCAAACATTTACTACCCATAAAATATTGTTTCTGTAATCAAGCTTATAGACATAATAAGGGCCACTACCACCAATATCAATTCCCCGTCTTTGACCAATAGTATAAAGCGGTAAACCACCGTGTCTACCAATTACTTTGTTTTCACCAACTAATTTAATATCACCAGGCCTTAAATCAAGATGTTTCTTTAAAAAATTATTATGTGGACCATTTAAAAAACAAATATCTTGGCTTTCAGATTTTGTTGCTACTGATAACTTATATTTTCTAGCTAATTGCCTAACTTCGCTTTTTTTAAAATTAGCTAAAGGAAAAATTAATTTTTCTAATTGACTATGAGAAAGTGTATAGAGAAAATATGATTGATCTTTGGTCTTGTCTTTAGCTCTGTAAACTTTAACTTCGTCTTTTGACTGAAGTTTTTTTAAATAATGCCCACTAGCTAAATAATCAAAACCTAAATTATTGGCTTCTTTAATTAAACCACCAAGCTTAATAGTTTTGTTACAAACCACACAAGGATTGGGGGTATCCCCTTTTTGGTAGCTTTTAAGAAAATAATCAACTACCTGCTTTTTAAATTCATCTTGCCAATCAAAAACCAGCAGCTCTATACCAATTTGTTTAGCTACAGATTTAGCTTCCTTTAGGGCCTGTTTGCTTGAAGCTTTATTTTCTTGATTTTTATCTTGCCAAAAACGAAGAAAAACTCCAGTAATATCATAGCCCTTTTCTTTAAGCAAGCTTGCAGCTACTGAAGAATCAACTCCACCGGACATAGCAACTAAAACTTTTTTCATGAATTTAAACTATTAAATATTTTTAAATACTCCTTGACAGTTTTTGACCATTTAAATTTGCTAGCTTGAAGTTGTCCCTTGACGATTAAATCTGATCTTAAGTTTTTATCATATATTAAAAGTTCCATTGCACTAGCTAAATCGTTTATATCGTAAGGATTAATGGTTAAAGCGGCCTTTTCCACTACCTCTGGTAAACTTGAAACATTGCTAGTTATAACTGGCAAGAGACGACACATGGCTTCAAGGGGCGGAAAACCAAAACCTTCATAAAAAGATGGGTAGGTTAAAAAACTGGCATGTTTATATAAAATTTCTCTTTCTTGACTACCTACGTAACCGATAAATTTAATATTATCTTTATAGGGAGAATTTTCGCGAGCTTGAAAAATTTCCCGATTCTTCCAACCCGGAGCTCCAGCTAAAACCAGTTGAGTATCAACTAGTCTAATATTTCTATCCCGTAGTATATTATAGGCATAAATTAAACCGGAAATATTTTTTCTTGGTTCAATGTTTCCTAAATAAAGAATATAGTTTTTCTTAAGATTATGCTTTTTAAAAAAGTTTTTCTCTCTTTCTTTGTCAATTTCAACCTGCCTTCTATTTAATCCGGAATATACTAAATGAACTTTTTTCTCCGGGACCCCTAAAAGCTCAATTATATCGGCTTTAGTATTTTTTGAAACTGCGATTATTGAGTGACAATTTTTTACTTGAGCCTTTAAATTAATAGCCTGGTGCCAAAAGTTTTTTCGTCGACTAAAATACTTAGGGGAGCGAAGAAAAGATAAATCATGAATAGTGAGCACATGTTTGGTATCATGGCTTAAATTAGTAAAATTAAAATGCGGTGACCAAAAAACATCAACTCCGCCCATTAGTTTATCTATCTTAGGTCTTTTAAGAGCTTTTTGACCCAAATAATTAAATAATTTATTGGGATATTTAGTGGACACTAATTTTGAACGCTCCCCTTGCCATTTTGACATTTTATCTTCTATATTTGTGAATGAATTATAAAAAAGACGATATTTGTGATCGTCAGGATTTTTGATTAATTCAGTTAATAAATTAGCAGAGTAATGAGCAATACCACTATAGTAGCGATCCATTAAAACTCTTATATCAACCCCAATTTTCATAGATTATAATTAGTTTTTTTAATAATAAACTGTCTAATAGCTTCTTTAAAATTATCAGTTTTAAATTTTAAAGCTTCTTTTCGAATATTATTTGAGTCCCAAATTAGTTGTCCACTCTCAGTTTTTTGTTTGAATTCTTTTAACACTTCCTTTACAGCTTCTTTGTTTTGTTGATGGAAAAATAAACCGCTTTCTTTATTTTTAACAGTTTCTAAAGCTCCACCTTTGCTATAAGCGATTACAGGGCGACCAGAAGCTAGCGACTCAATAACTGTAATACCAAAGTCTTCTTCTTGTGGGTTTAAATATGCTTGAGTCTGACTATATAACTTAGCCAACTGCTGACTATTTACTCTTCCTAAAAATTCAATATTTTTTGCATTTTTTGCCAATTTTTTTAAACGTTTTAAATCAACACCATCACCAAAAACTTTTAATTTATAATCTTCACCTAAATCTAGAAAAGCTTCAATTAATATGTCAATTCTTTTATATGGAGCCAACCTACAACCTGCTAAAAAATACTGATCTTCTTTTTTTTGATGACTTAAATCAGAACTATAGAACTTATCTACATTTACTGGCGGATATATCACCTCACTAGAGCGACGATAATATTTTTCAATTCTTTTTTTAACTGTCTCTGAGTTGGAAATAAAATGGTCAACTCGTGAAGCCGCCACGTAATCCCAAACTCGCAAGCGATTCAAAACTAATGAAATAATTTTTTTAAAATATTTATTATATTTTAACTCATTAATATATTGATGAGTATCGCTCCATAAATATCTAGTCGGAGTGTGGCAATAGCAAATATGAGGAGTGTCGGGTAATGTTATTACTCCTTTAGCAAATGAACTAGTGTCAGAAATTACCAGATCAAATTCTCGCAAATCAAAAAACTCTACTGCCATTGGCATTAGACTTAAATACCATTTATAACGCTTAACTCCCAAAGGAAGTTTTTGGATTATAGATGACTCAATTTGACGACCCTGAAAGCGCTTTTTTACCTTCTCTTTGTCATAGAGTAATGTATAAATTACCGCTTGCGGAAACATAGAAGATATAACTTCAAGAACTTTTTCAGCACCGCCATCTTGAGCTAGGTGATCGTGTATTAAAGCAACTTTTAACATATTTATTCAGCTTGGCGATTTTTAATAACCGCCAAAGGTGTTTTAAGTAATATAGAAAAATCTAAAAGCATTGACCAATTTTCAATATAATATAAATCAAGCTTGACTTCTTCTTCAAACATTAAATCACTGCGACCAGAAATTTGCGCTAGTCCAGTAATTCCTGGCTTTATAGTCAATGTTTTTTTATGATGTTTTTCATATTTAGCCACTTCTTCTGGTAAGTGTGGTCTTGGACCTACTAAACTCATTTTACCAGTAAATACTAAAAATAACTCAGGAAGTTCATCAATTGAAAAACGACGAATAAAGCGACCAAAACTAGTAATTCTGGGATCATCTTTAATTTTAACCAGTGGTCCATCTTGTCGAATATTTTTCTCAGCTAATTCCCTGTAGCGCATACTATCAGCTCCTGGAATCATGGAGCGAAATTTAAAATAACGAAATGTTTTCCCACCCTCACCAACTCTAAGCAGTGGACTACCATCATCTTTTCTAGAGAAAAAAATCGGACCTTTTGAATCTAATTTAATTATTATCACCGTTAAAAGAAGAATTGGTGATAAAATAATAATTAAAAGAGCTGAAGCTATAATATCAAACAATCGCTTAGAAATTCTTCCCCAACCATCAAGAGTGGTTTTTTTTACCTCCACAACAGGAATACCAATTATTTCTAAAACTTCACTACGAAGAACTTTTATCTCCAATAAATCGGCGACATAGCGAAAGCCAATATGATTTTCTGAAGCAAAATCATATAATCTCAAAGTTTCTACTTTACTTAAATTTGGATCACTTTGAATAACTTCATCAACTGGATTTTCTTTTAAATACTCAGCTAATTCTTTTGAAGTTTCTAAGGAAAAATCAGACAAATGTTTTACCACCTTAAAACCTTGCTTTCTATTACTTCTAAACTCATCCTTTAACTTCTCACTACTTTGACTATCACCAACTAAAACAATTCTATGAATTCCTACTCCATATTTAAATAAATATCGTTTTAACCAACGAATAAACATTCGTCCCAGAGATACATAAATAAAAGCTAAAACAAAACCAACTAAAACGATAAAACGTGAATCAAATAGATCACGTTGAAAAAATATAATAATTGACAAAACTGCCAACCCACTAAAACAAGCCAGAAAAACTCTAGACAACTCTCTTGCAAATCTCCCCAAACCTCCAACTTGATAAAGTCCTGAGATAGCAAAAACTGCAATCCAGATTAAAGCTACCACTAATAAAATTTGAAAATACTCATTAAAAGGAAGGTCAAATATAACTGGTCTGATATCAGCATAATAATGGGAAAAGCGAAGGTAATACGCAGAAAGACCAGCTAAAATTAGCATTAGATAATCAAGCGGTAGGAGTAAAAAACTAAAAAACAACTCGGCTTTGTTTTTCATAAATATATTAATATTAAAATTTAAAAATGGGGTGAGCGATAAGCCGGATTCTGTCGTGAACGATCATTTATCTAGTCTAAGTGTTACCACCTAGATCTGGCGAGCTACTTGTAACCACAAAAGTGGCTTTGCTCTTGCTTCTGATGGGGTTTACCACACTTCGTTGTCACCAACGAGTGATACTTGTAGCCATATAGACACCAAGTAACTTTTCACCTTTCACCGATAAATCGGTTAGTATAGTCTCTGCGGCACTTTCCCTGGGATTTCTCCCGGTGGACATTATCCACCATCATTTTAAGTGAAGTCCGGACTTTCCTCTTTGATTTAATATAAAACAAAGCGACCGTTTACTCACCCCTGATAACTAAATAATACTAAAATAAACTAAAAAAATCAAGAAAAATAACTAATAAAAAAATTGCCCGCTCTTTTTCTATTAAGAGCGGGCGGGTTAACGAATAATATATTACGTTTTTTGAAAGGGCCATGATGACGGCTAATCCGGTCTTTAGGGTTTGAATTTTTATAGGAACCACAGGCCTCTAACCGTTGGGACAGGTTAGAGGTTTATTAATTTAAGAATAATTAATTAAAAACTCATTTAGGGTTATTACATTTGAAAAAAATTGGATAGTAAAATTAATAAATTTTATGATATAATTAATTTAATGTCATTAAATAAGAAATTAATAACATAAATAATATTAAATCATTAATATGCAATCTAATAAAATATCAAAACTTGCAAAAAAGTTAATTGAAAAACATAAAATTAATTCAGTTGAAAAATTAATATCTGCCAATATTAAAATGTCAGATATACAATGGATAGTTATTGAAATTTACAAAAATATGTCAAGGAGAATCACACCTCCAATGTTGATTAAACAATATAATAGAAATAGATTTTTAAAATCAAGTTCTGTGACTCCTCAACAATTCGTAAATCTAGAATTGGATATATATAAATTATTACCAAAAAATTATATACCCATTGAATTATCTCCAGTAATGCCAATAGGAAGCAATGCTGTTGTTGCTAATATAAATCAAGGAAATGTACTATCAACAGTTAGAAATATTGAGGTCACAGCTGATACAACCATGGCTCTAACTTTAGAAGCAGCTTCACAAATTCTTGCTAATAAAAAAATAGAAAAAATTTGTCTTTGTGCAAACCAACGATGTCTTCGATTACAAGAAAGCTCAGATAACTATGGATTTACTCCACATTTTAAAATCTTTGCTATGTGCAGTACTTGGATAAAAAATAATAAAAATAATAATTTAGTTTACTATGAATTAAAAAAACAACTTAATTTTTATTTAAAATTACTTAAACATTGTAAAAACAAGGGTTATAAAATAAATAAAATTACAGTAGAGCTTTCAGATACAAATTTCATTGAAGAATTAATAAGAGTTAATGATTTAGATCGTGAAATAATTTATAAAAACACAAATAATGACTCATTTAAAATATTTGATTTAATTGATAAAAATACTAAACAAAAAATTTCATCAATTAATAAAAATAATGAATTAATTCTTAAAAAAATGAATCTTAAAAATGTAATTAAAAATCTAAAAAATTTGGAAAATAATATTTTAAATAAACTTAAGAAAGATTATCCAGAAATTAACTTTGTAATTGATATGGGACGAATAGAAGGGATTTTCTATTATAATGGTCCTTGCTTTAAAGTGTATAATGAAAAAAATGGTGAAATAACCCCTTTAGCTGATGGAGGTGTGTCTAATTGGTTATCCACATTATTATCAGATAATAAAAGGCAAATATTTACTAGCGGTTTTGGTACAGAACTACTTTTAAAAAAGTTATCTAATTTATAGTCATTAATTCTTTTCTAATAAGACCTAATGGATCATGTTTATCAGTTATTTTATTTCGTAACCTGTAAACATCATCTATTGTATCAATATCATCTACTTCATTAGAAATAAATATTTTTAAATCAGACAATTTAGCAATCTTTAACGTATCATTTAATACTTTATCTGTACTCATAACCACAGAAGAAAAAATATCAACAAATTTATTCATACCCACTAAACTATAACCACCATCAGAGGAAGGAGAAATAAATAAGGAATTTTCATTCTCAAGGACATTATAAGCTTCTTGAATTAAATTAGGAGTTATAAATGGGCTGTCAGAACAAGTAACAAGAACTTTGTTATAATTTTTTTCAAAAATAAAATCTTTAAAGATTCTCTTTAATAAAAAATTTAAGGATTTTTCTTTATAAAAAATTATAGAAGAATTATTTAAAAACATTATTTCCAATGAATTTTTATTTTTAAGATCACTACTTATAATAAAAATATCATTATATACATTTGTTGATTTTACCTGATTTATAGTGTTAACTAGTAATTTATAGTACAAATTTACAGCCCTATCAGGGTTGATATTTTTAGCTAATCTAGTTTTAACATTTCCTGCACTAGGATATTTTGCTAATATACAAAGTGCTATTTTATTTTTTTTCATCAAAGTGTAAGGTATAATACCTTTTAATTAAATATTTAGGCATAAAAACACCAAATAACATACCAGTTAAAAAAATTATGTTAAAAAATGCTAATATAAATCTATTAATAATTGATAATTTAGCTTTTTTAGTTTCATTAAATAGAATTACAACACCTAGATATATATCATAAATTCCAAAGGAGCGAATTTTACGAAATTTATCAATAAATTTTTTACTAATTATTCCATCTCCAACACCATGTTTAAATTTTCTTTTTACCGATTCCATAAATACTTCTGGGTATTTATTATAAACAATTAAATCTGACAATGGAGTGGGACTTATTTTAAGTTTATATTTCAATATAAAATCTAATTCTATATCTGAAAAATATTTATTATTAAAATATTTATTAATAATATTAATTAAGGCTTTTTTTTCTCCTATAAAATTCCTAAAATCAACTATTAACTCCTCATATCTTCTTTTATCTATTTGCATTTCTATCATATCTAAATAATTATATTTATTTTTTTTATAAGAATTGTAAATATTTCCAATCCAAAATTTTTTATTATTTTTAATGTTAATATTTTTTAAAATTGTTGAACACCAATTATCGTCTGGAATTAAATCAGCAGCTAAAAAACAAATATACTCTCCTTTGGCAGCTTTGAGCCCAATACACCAACATCTAGAAGGACCTGAGTTGTTTTCATGATCTTGTAATAAAGTAAATTTATGTTTAATAAAGTGACTGATCTTCTGATAAACTTTCTGAATATTCAATTCCTTATCACCTAAAACAAACAATAATTCAAATTGTTCTATATTGTTTATATTGTTAAGTGATTTTAAAAATTCTTTATTTTTGTCAGAAATATTTTTAAAAGGTACTATAATTGAAAATCTTTTTTTACTCATATAATATTAATCATTTTTCATAACAGCAAATTGCCATTCAATATTTTTATCTTCTTTTTGCATAACCTTTATACCAGAATCAAGTAAATTGTTCCTAATATTATCAGATAAAGAATAATTTTTGTTATTTAAAGCTATTTTCATTTTTTCTAAATAATCATTTAACTTTTCTAATGTAAACCTTGGTTTATTTAAATAATCAGAATAAAATTTAAATAATTCATTTAACACATCCTTACTATCTTCATAAAAAAATAAATTTAAAATATTACCTAAATTAATTATTTTTTTATATATATAAATTACTCTTTTTTCATCTGTTTCATATTTAATTTCGTTAATCAAAACTGTAAGGAGTTTATTTAAACTAACTAAAGCTCTAGCTGTGTTAAAGTCTTCATCCATTGCCTTGAAAAATTCATTTACTATTAACTTTACTTCTTTTAATTCAAAATTATCAATTTTTAGTTTTGTGTTGTAAGTATTTTTAACTAAAATGAATGCTTTATGAAAATTGGCAATATTGTTTAAATTGTCAATAAATATTCTATCTTGGAAATTAATATCTGATCTATATTGATAAGTATTTGTTACGTATATTAATAATTCAGCGCCATATTTATTTAACCCATCATTGGCTGTAATAAAATTTCCAAGTGATTTAGACATCTTCACTCCATCTACGTTCAATAACCCACTATACATCCAATAATTAACATAATTATGATTATTATGAGCTTCACATTGAGCAAGCTCATTTTCATGATGCGGGAAATTTAAATCAATTCCACCACCATGTATATCAATATTTTTACCTAAAATATCATTACTCATAACAGAACACTCTATATGCCAACCAGGTCTTCCCCTTCCCCATGGAGAAGGCCATGAAAATTCTTCGTTTTTTTCTGATTTCCAAAGAGCAAAATCTAAATAATTATTTTTATCTTGCTTATCTTTTGAGACTTTATTTTGTAATTCATCCAATTTTTTATTTGATAATTTTCCATAATCAGTTTTCTTGCTTACATCAAAATAAACATTACCTTTGTCTGTTGCATATGCATAACCCTTTTTAATTAAATTATTAATATATATAATTATCTTATCAACATACTCTGTAACTTTTGGATTAAAATCTGGTTTCTTAATATTAAAAGCAGATAAAGATTGTTCATATTCTTTAGTATAACGTGAAGCAATAAAATTAAGAGACACTCCTTCATTTATAGCTTTATCTATTATTTTATCATCAATATCAGTAATATTTTGTACAAAAGTACCTTTATATCCCTTATAATGAAGATAATTTCTAATAATATTAAATCTCAAGGCAACAATTATATGTCCAATATGCGGAGAATCATGGGGTGTAATACCACATACATACAGCTTGAACTCTCCTTTATTAATTGTTTTAAAAACTTCCTTCCTTTTTGTTTTATGATTATATATTTTCATAATTTAGCTTATTACCAACCATGATATTTTAAAAAATCATTAAAACTAGTTGATTTAATTTTATTTATAATTTTACCTTTTCTTATAAAAACATGCTCTGGATTTTTGAAAACAAATTCTTCTTTCATAACTGAAGTATAAGCTCCACAATTACTAATAGCAACTAAGTCACCTTCCTCTACTTTAACTTTAGCTTTATTTATAAAACCAGCAGGAGAGCAAATACCATCAACAAATCTTGTATAATTAGATCTTAATAATTTATTTTTTTTACAAGCTAGTATTTTAAAGTTAGCTCCTGGTGCTGGAATAAGATAATTTGTACCTATATCTAATACTGCCCATGTACCAACTTTAGTCTTTTTAATACTTTTAACTCTAGAAAATATTATTGCAGAATCTGATACTATATATCTTCCTGGCTCTAAAAATAATGTAATATTATTTGAAAAATTATTTTTAAAAGTTATTGCTATATTTTTTATTAATTTTCTTAAACATTGATCATTCTTAAATAACATTCTTGGAGCTATTCCACCTCCAATGTCAATATATTCTAACTTTATAATATTTCTATCTTTTTTTACACTATTTATAAAAAAAAATAATTCTTTTAATGGTTTACAAAAATCAGAAATTGATACTTGATTAGAAAAAATATGATAACTAAATCCTGAAATTACCAATCCTAATTTAGAAGCATAACTAATTGATTTA
>Ga0207421_10000675_pt1 | contig 44063 bp, 38 predicted proteins | sample SodLakKL_010_SED_4_FD_187542 | JGI IMG/M metagenome (GOLD analysis project Ga0207421, IMG submission 187542) | Alkaline sediment microbial communities from Lake Tanatar, Kulunda Steppe, Russia - 8KL_010_SED (SPAdes) (version 2) | ecosystem: Environmental > Aquatic > Non-marine Saline and...
TTACCCACTGCGTATGACCCTACTTCGTTAAAACTACGGAGGGCAAAAACTTCGAGGGTCAAGAAAACTTCGTAGAGCAGGCTTTTGGGCAAAATTAGTCGCTCAGAATGACGGAGTTGGCTTTAGGTAACCGGCGGCGTATCCACATCGAAATCGTGCTGAAAACCTTCAACGCCGCCAACAAAAGAACCTGCCCGGCGGGTAAACCGAAACCCGGGTCGTATTGGGATTTCTATACCCGCCTTTCCATGATAAGCTAAAGCATTGTCATTCTGAAGTAATGCGCGCTTTTGCGCATTGCTGAAGGACCTCATTTCACTACTCATACCCTGTCATCCCTGCGAGGCGATTACGCCCCGTCAGAAATACACTAACGTGATTCTAAAACCCTTCCGGGCGATAATCTCTTGGGGTTTTATCGGCAAACCGGTGATATGCAAAATAACCGAAGCGGGTAGCTCCATAGGTTTGCTGCACTTCTCCATCAGGATCTATAGTGATATAACGATCATTCAGCTCAAGATAAGAGGTTTGATAGCGCAGCGGCGAGCGGCGGATATCGCGAGCCCAGCGGATGTAGTCAATAGTTTCCGGGGCTTTTGTGTATAAAATCTCAATTCTTCCGTTAAACCTTACATTAGATAAAAAGTCCTTATCCGTTTCGCTGACAAGACGGTCTGCACTTGTGCGAAACTTATTTCGCGGGGAGTACCCGTAGGTTTCGCGACGCAGGTTATAGATAACAAAACCGTCCTCTTCTGTCCTGCCTTCGGTGAGCGCGATGAAAAAGTGTCGAATGGAACCGTAAAAAGATTCGCGACGGTTCTCCTCCCAGTACCGGGCCTGCTCTTCACTTTCCGGGGTCATCTCTATAAAGAGTGGATCGCCATCCCAACGGGTTCTGATACCGCTGTGATAGAAATCATCCAGATAGTAGGTAATTAAGTAACCCAAAGCGCGATTTTCAATTTGAAGGGGTGCCAAAGCTTCTGCAGTAAAACGTCCCCACCAGCGGGTTTCAAAACGGAGCACTTCCGGATTTAGAATTTTCACCGAATCGGCCATTTCTGTTTCGCCGATAAATTGCCTGGTAAATCTCTCGAGGTGCCGCTCCCATCGTTCATCCAGATTGCCTGCATAGATCTCCCCTAATTCGTAAATGACGGGATTTAGCTTGGCATGTACAATTTGGTTCTGACCGGGAGAGATCGTCAGCTGGCTCGCCGTTCTGCCATATCCTATAATTGAGAAAACCAGGCGGTAGGTTCCGGGGGAAGCATTTTGAATTCTGTAGCGGCCGGCATGATTGGTAACCGCTCCCGATTTGGTACCCGAAAGAAATACGTGAGCGCCTTGAAGTGGTGCGCCTGTTTCGGCATCCACCACCCTTCCTTCAATAGAACCCGGCAACGGTGACAGATTCTGTGAAAGTGCATAATCTATACCTGCAAAACATGCGATACTAAAGATAAGAACCAAAAACTGAGCAACTCTCATAACATTTCCTTCTCCCGGCCACAAAAGCCATATGTGTTACTTCAAACTATATCTCTAATTTAATATTCAGGAGTTTATTTTCAAGTATTGTTTCAGATTATTTTGAACTTTAACGTTTCAGACGGCATTATATCGCACTTGTACTCTCTTTTTTATAAATTTTTGTAAGGAATTTCAGATTTCCGGTTCATATTTATACAGCTCCGAGGTTACTAAGCAGTAACAGTTCAAGAACAGAATGAAGATATGACTGTATACGGTGAACGGTTCTTTGCTGAATTCCGGTTGGATAACAAGTACTCATTCTTCCTGAATTTGTTTACTTTGGGGCACAGAGATTCGTCCTGATTTATAATTGAAAATAATTCTGTATAGAACCGGGCGATTTAGTATCATACATATATTGAACATATACTCATTCTTTTTCGAATCCCTTGTTCAAGGGGTGACACACAGCTGACACACCCCGGCACTATCATCCTGAAACAAATTTATCCAATCAATCAAATAAACAATCATGGCAGCTTCAAAAGACGACCGACTTAAATCCATAGATATAGCATTAGGGCAAATCGAAAAACAGCATGGCAAGGGAACTGTTATGCGATTGGGCGATTCCGCAACAGACCAGATTGCCAAAATATCCACCGGCTCTATTATGATTGATTATGCCCTTGGAGTGGGAGGCATCCCCCGCGGCAGGGTAACGGAAATTTACGGTCCTGAAGCTAGTGGTAAAACCACCCTGGCCCTGCAGGTGATAGCACAGGCTCAAAAAACCGGCGGGTATGCCGCTTTTATTGATGCAGAACACGCATTTGATCCGAAATATGCCAGGGCTCTGGGTATTAATACCGACGAGCTGCTTGTGTCACAACCCGACAGCGGCGAACAGGCGCTGGAAATTACGGAGACACTGATCCGCTCAGGAGCTCTCGATGTGATTGTAATCGATTCGGTGGCTGCGCTTGTGCCACGCGCTGAGCTTGAAGGCGAAATGGGCGACTCACACATGGGTTTACAGGCACGATTGATGTCGCAGGCACTTCGAAAGATTACCGGTATTGTAAGTAAAACCCGTACCTCATGTATTTTCATCAATCAGGTGCGTGAAAAAATTGGTGTTATGTTTGGAAATCCGGAAACAACTACCGGTGGCCGGGCCCTGAAGTTTTACTCCTCCGTTCGTATCGATATTCGAAGAATCGGCGCCATCAAAAAAGGAGATGAAGTATTGGGTAACAGAACCAAGGTTAAGATTGTAAAAAACAAAGTAGCTCCTCCTTTCAAAGTGGTTGAGTTTAACATCCTGTATGGCAAAGGGATCTCGCGCGTTTCTGAAATCCTCGATCTGGCCGTAGAATATGACATCATCGAAAAACGAGGCAGCTGGTACCGCTACGATGGCGAGCCCATCGGCCAGGGAACCGATGCCGCCATTCAGTTTCTCGAAGAGGATGAGGAGCTTACCAAAAAGATTGAAGTTATTGTTCGCGATAAACTGATGCCGGTTGAACCTGAGCCGGAAAAAAGTGAGAAAAAAGCGAACAAGGCAGAACCCGTTGAAGCTGAATAATCAGCACGAAAACAGTCGGGCATGGCAGCGTTGATTAAAGCGGTTTTGAAAATGAATAAACGACCGCTGCACGGAAACCTGTGTAATCAACAGCATCTGATTCTAAACCACAAAATCGTTCGGAAATCACGAAATGGAAGCCACTTGGCTTCCATTTTCGTTTAGTGAATTGTAGCACTTTAAAATTAATACCATACCTCTACCGACAATAATCAGAACTTGTATTTCGAACCAACTATTAACTTCTCATCGTTAGATGATACCCCGCAATCCATCATCAAATTCTAATTCAATTGAGGATCAGCTCCCGCTCACGATCACCTCAATCTCTGTTCAGAAGAAGAGAAATGATCGATTCTCACTTTTTCACGAAGATCAGTTCTTGATCGGGGTATCATCGAAAACCCTCATCGATTTTTCTATCCAAAAAGGAACTGAACTCACACACGAACTCTTCAACAACATTCAGTATTCTGAAGAGTATCAAGCTGTAAAGGACTCCTTTTACAGGTATTTAGGGGGCCGCGATCACGCTGCGTTCGAATTAAAACAGAAAGCCCTTAAAAAGGGGTTTGATGATCAGCTGGTCAACTCAGTTCTTGAAGAGTTTGATAGAAAGGGCCTGCTGAATGATGAGGTATTTGCCCGAAAGTTCTCCTGGGATAAAGCTGAATTTAAGAAGTGGGGCCCGAACAAAATCCAGAATGCACTCTATAAAAAAGGAATATCCAAACATGTTGTTGAAAAAGTGGTTCAAAACCTTTCTGAGGATTTGGAGCAAACTCAGATTTGTGTAGATTTACTTCGCAAACGAAGAAATCACTTTTTAAGGGAGGCTGATCCCATTAAGCGTAAACAGAAGATGTATAGATACCTTACCGGTAAAGGCTATATTGGAAGTGACGTCAGCAAGGCAACCGATCTAATATCTAAAGAATTCGATGTTTAAAAATCTGACACTGGATAAAATTCTAAAACTGGGGATATTTCTTCTCGCTATTTTTGTGATCGGCCTGATTGCATACAATTTCAGCAATCTGTTAGCCTACGCCATTATTGCAATGCTCCTGAGCTACCTGTTAGATCCTATTGTTAACCGCATGCAGGCCGCCGGGGTAAATCGAACCCTGGCCATTTCCGTTACCCTGGCATCTGTGATACTTGTCATCGTTTGGATTTCGAACAGCCTCATACCCATCCTGGCCAATCAGATGGCTTCGCTGACCCGCCAGTTAAACATTGAAACGCTGATTTTTGTGGCAGATCAGATAGAAGACCAGGTCCGTACCAATTTTGAGTTTATTCCTTCCGGTTACCTCAGGGAGAACATTACAATTCTCGCCGAGGGTTTCTTCGATGTAGATAAATTTTCAGACATTGTAGGTGATCTGATCGGAATCTTTACCAACCTCTTTGCCGCATTCCTGGTCATCCCTTTTGCCACATTCTTCTTTTTGAAAGACGGCCATAAGATCCGGCGCGACTTCCTGCAGCTGGTACCCAACAAGTACTTTGAAACCACGCTCAGCCTTATTGATAAAATCGAAACCCGGCTCGGCTACTACTTCAGAAGTGTGGTTATACAGTGTACCATTGTAGGTATCGCGTCGTGGGTAGCGTTATCGGTTGCCGGACTCAACAACGCCGCTTCTGTGGGTATTACAATCGGTGTGGCAAACTCCATCCCCTATTTTGGCCCAATCATCGGATATATCCTTTCGATAGTAATTGCTATTATTGAAACCGGCGATTTCTCACTGGTGGTACCCGCAATTCTGGCGGTACTTTTTGCTCAGATACTCGACAATGCGATACTGCAACCGCTCATCTTCTCTAAATCTGCCGATATGCACCCGGTTGCTATTCTCTTCATCATTTTAATCGGGGCTCAAACTGCCGGAATTTTAGGGATGCTTGTTGCCATTCCAATTGCTACGATTATTAAGATCACCATCAACCAGATTACCTGGAGTTTTAATAACTACTACGTTTTCAGGAACTCCGATTCGCAGCCTGAGCAATTAACTGTCGATCATCCCCCGCCAACTCTTTCAAATACGGGTAAATAATCAACCAGCTTTTACCTATATTTCCCGCGAATTAATTTCAGTAATAATCCGGCAGTGTGAAAAAAATCGTGGTTCTGGCTTCCGGCTCCGGAAGCAACTTCCAGGCAATTATTGATGCAGTAAACCGTGGCGACATTAAAGCACGTATAGCCGGGCTTATTGCAAGTAAACCTCAGATTGGTGCTGTAAAAAGGGCTCGGGATCATAACATACCGGTGGCAGTTCTTGAAAACCCATCGGATCAAGATTACACTGAAAATCTCATGGCACAACTCACCCATTGGAATCCCGACCTGATTGTTCTGGCAGGTTATCTTAGAAAAATTCCAACTGAAGTTGTAGAGGCATTCAGCAATCAAATCATAAACATTCACCCTTCCCTGCTTCCCAAATATGGCGGCAAAGGTTTCTATGGTGAACATGTGCACCGGGCTGTTTTGGAAGCCGGCGAATCTGAATCGGGCTGCACGGTCCATTTTGTTAACGAACTCTACGATAAAGGGGATATCATCCGGCAGGTGAAAGTGCCGGTACGAGACTCCGACACGCCCGAAACTCTTGCAAAACGCATACTGGCAGAAGAGCACAAATTGCTTCCTTCTGTTATCTCAGAACTATTAACCTCAAATCGAACCTGATTTCTGTGGCACTCAAACCGCTATCTTCTCTCCCAACCAATCCACTGCCCATCAAACGCGCACTGCTTTCGGTTTCCGATAAAACCGGTATAACCGAACTTGCTAAAAATCTTCATGAATCCGGCGTTGAACTGATCAGTACCGGTGGTACTGCTGCAGCTATCCGCGATGCCGGCATTCCGGTCAGAGATGTAAGCGAGATTACAGAATTCCCCGAGTGCCTCGATGGGCGGGTAAAAACACTTCACCCGCTTATTCATGGCGGAATTCTGGCACGAACCAGCCACAAGCCCGATAATGATGAGTTGAATAGATTAAACATCGACCCGATTGAACTGGTTGTGGTGAATCTTTACCCCTTTAAAGACACCATCGCCCGTGAAGGGATCACCCCGGCTCTTGCCACAGAAAATATCGATATCGGCGGCCCTACAATGATTCGGGCAGCGGCAAAAAATTTCGCTCACGTTTGCATCCTCACCCATCCCGGGCAATATAAGAGGTTTGCCGAAGAGCTTAACAGCAGCAAGAGTATCCCCTTCTCCATGAGACAATCACTTGCCCGTGTCGCATTTCAGCATACGGCAGATTATGATGCTGCCATCAGCAGCTATTTTAATAAACTCGAAGAGAACGAACTGCCGGAACAGCTAACGCTCTCCCTGCCTAAATCGGCCGGGCTGCGATATGGAGAGAATCCACATCAAAAAGCGGCCGTTTATGGAGAACAGGCCAAATTTATTGACTGTTTTCACGGGAAGGAGCTCAGCTACAACAACTACCTCGATATCGACAGCGCCCTTCAGCTCATCTCCGAATTTAAAGAGGATGAGCCTACTACAGCTATCTTCAAGCACACGGTACCCTGCGGTGTGGCCAGTGCCGGAACGCTGGCTGAATCATATTACAAAGCATTTGAGACCGATAAAGTTTCGCCATTCGGTGGCATTGTTATCGTCAATCAAACCCTCGACATGGATACCGCCAAAGCGATTGATGAAATATTTACTGAAATTATATTGGCTCCCGCTTTTGAGGATGGAGTATCTGAATTTCTGTCTCAGAAAAAGAACCGGCGCCTTGTGAGGCTTCTCGAGCTGCCCGGTAAAACGGATGTTTTGAATGTGAAATCCATCTTTGGAGGAGCTCTCCTTCAGCAGCCCGATCACGGTACCGTGGGTAAAAATGATCTCAGAGTGGTTACAAAACGAAAACCAACTGAAGCCGAATTAAAGGACCTGCTTTTTTCATGGCGTATTGTAAAGCATGTGAAGTCGAACGCCATTGTGTATGCAAAAAACCGGCAGACCTGCGGCATTGGAACCGGACAGACGAGCCGGGTAGACAGTTCAGAAATTGCCGTTCAAAAGGCGATTAAGGAGAACTTTTCACTGGAAGGAAGCGTGGTTGCATCTGACGCATTTTTCCCGTTTTCTGATGGGATTATAGCAGCAGCTGAAGCCGGAGCAACGGCCGCCATTCAGCCGGGAGGAAGTATTCGGGATGAAGAAGTAATCAAAGCTGCGGATGACCGTGATATGGCCATGATTTTCACAGGTATACGTCATTTTAAACATTGATGGCGCTCAATATTTAAAATTGAAGTTGATATTCGCAAATAGGACTGCAAACTCGTATTTTTCTTTATTGCCCCAAAAATTAATTGCAAAAGATAACACTGCCAATGTCGGACACCTATACTCCAACCAAAAGACACCCATCTAAGAATCAAACCAGAAAAGGTCTTTTCGACTTTTTATACACCGATATTGCGATAGACTTAGGCACCGCCAACACATTGATTTATGCTCGCGGTCAGGGTATTGTATTGAATGAGCCTTCCATTGTAGCGCTGAACAACGACAATGTGCCTGTAGCAACAGGACATCAAGCTCAGCTTATGCATGAAAAAACCCATAAAAAAATTCGCACTGTACGGCCATTACGCGATGGGGTTATAGCCGACTTTGAAGTTGCCGAACAGATGATTCGCGGCATGATCAAGAAAGTGAAGATGAAGTGGTATTCAACCACAAGGCAGATGGTGGTTTGTGTGCCCAGCGGCATTACCGAAGTGGAGCGTCGGGCTGTTCGCGACAGCGCCGAGCACGCGGGTGCCAAAGAGGTCTATCTTGTTGACGAACCTATGGCAGCCGCTATCGGTATTGGCCTGGATGTGCATGAACCCGTTGGAAATATGATTGTAGACATTGGCGGCGGCACAACGGAAATTGCTGTAATTGCACTTTCAGGTATTGTTTACGCTCAATCCGTTCGTTTGGGCGGTGATGAGCTGAATGAAGATATCATCAGTTACTTCAGAAGAAATCACAACTTGTTAATTGGAGAGCGAACTGCCGAAAGAATCAAGTGTGAAATTGGATCAGCAGCTCCTCTCGACGACGAACTGGAGATGGTAACCAAAGGGCGTGATCTTGTAAACGGGGTTCCAAGAACACGGCAGGTAACGTCAAAAGATGTGCGTGAGGCCATTTCAGAATCGGTAAATACGATTGTTGAAGCCATAACCAAATCACTTGAACAAACTCCTCCCGAACTCTCTGCAGATATTCTCGACCGTGGTATTATGTTAACCGGCGGCGGGGCACTGCTCAAGAATCTGGATAGACTTATTATGGAAACCACCGATCTTCCGGTACATATTGCAGAAGATCCTTTAACTGCAGTTGTGCGGGGTACAGGTGCCATTCTTGAAGATATTGACTACTATAGAAGCGTAATCTCCTAACACTTTAAACTGTGAATGCGACGATTAGTTGATGCCAAAGATTACTTTATTGCAGCTCTGTTACTGTTGTTCGCCGCAGGGTTAATGGTAAGCAGGCATGATGGTGGTTTGCAAAATGCACGTAAAATCTCTGTAACTATGCTCAGCTACCTGGAGCAGCCCCTCTCCAACGTCAGGAATTACAGACAGGCATTAACCACCAACACATATCTGCAGCGGCAAAACATTCTGCTGCAGGATGAGCTGAGCAGGCTGCGTTCAGTTGAACAGCAAAATATCATTTTAAGAGATCTCTTAGACCTGCGCGAAGAGAGTGAATATCCGCTCATTCCGGTCAGGATTGTAGCTAAAGATTTAACCGATGTAAATAATTTGCTTACTGTAAATGCCGGCTCAAATGACGGAGTGGAGGTGGGAATGCCCATTATTAACTCGGACGGGCTGGTTGGGCAGGTAATAATTACATCAAATAACTTCTCCCAAATACTACCCTACTCCAACTCTCTTTTCAGGGTTAGTGCTCGCGTACAGGGCATTCGTGCGTACGGCATCGTTTCATGGACGGGGCGGGGCGATCAACTCCAAATGCAGTACGTGCCTCAAACGATATCTGTTGAAGTGGGCCAGATTGTTGAAACTTCCGGCTATAGTAACCTGTACCCACAGGGGATCCAGATTGGTGAAATTGTAAGAATTGAACCCGGAGAAGGCATTGAAACACAAACCATTTATCTAAGGGCATTTGCCGACCTGTTCACGCTGTCAGAAGGGTTTATCATGGCATTCAGGCCCGACACTACCATACAAGAACTCCAACTTGAACAACAGGAGTTGTTTTGATCCGATCAGATAATCTACGAATACTACTTATCGGACTCGGAATTGTTGTACTTCAAATTATGCTTTTCCGGAATCTGCGAATTTTTAACGCAGAAGCAGATCTGGTACTCGTATACATTCTCTGGGTGTGTATGAAAAAAAATAAAACCGAAAGCTTGCTTTACGCAGGTCTGTTCGGCTTTTTACAAGATTCGTTCACTGATCTGTGGGGCCTTCATATGTTTTCAAAAACGTTGCTGGTATTTATACTACACAGCTTTTTGAACCGTATATCAGAAAACCGTTTTATATTCTGGCAAATCTTTCTGATCATATTGGCTGCTGCATTTCTGCATAATTTAATCTTTTTTAGTGTCTCCCTCTTTACGGAGGTTTATGCCACTGAATATGTACTCTGGAGCATTCTTTTCGTAAGTTCGATTTTCACAGCAATATTAGGGAGTTTTTTACACCTGGTTAGAAATGATTCCTGATAATTATGGTAAGAGGCAGAAACCCAAATAATCTAAAGACGTCTATCCGGATATTGCAAGCCATAGTACTTATAGGTGTTATGGTAATGCTAGTCAGGATTTTTCAGCTTCAGATTGTTGATTATGAGAAATACTCACCACTGAGTATGCAAAACTCCATTCGTCTGGAGGTCGTAAACCCTGCACGCGGTCTGATTTTGGACCGTAACGGAACCATTCTTGTAGATAATCAGCCCATCTATTCCGTCACCATTACTCCGGCCAATTTCAATATGGCGAAGATCAGCAGATTGGCCGACATTCTGAAAATGGATGAAGAGATTGTGTTGAACCGTATCCGGGAGGCACAGCAGTACTCCTGGCACCGCACTTCACGGCTCTTTACAGAAGTTTCTTTTGAAGTTTTTTCCGACATACAGGAAAATGCCTGGCAGCTGCCGGGTATTGGCCATAAAGTGGAGAGTAAAAGAAACTACCCACTTGATCTGAAAGCATCACACATCATGGGTTATCTTCGTGAAGCTTCACGCGAAGAGTACCTGAGCTCCAGCCACATCAGGCTCGGCGATCGAATTGGCAAGAGTGGGCTCGAGATGGTATATGAAGACTTCCTTCGTGGCGAGCTGGGAAGTTCATACCTAAAAGTAAATGCATATGGCCAGAATTTGGGCTCATTTAATGATGGCGAACTGAATATCTCCCCCTCCAAAGGCGCCGATCTGATTACTACCCTTGACGCTGAAGTACAGATACTTGCTGAGAAATTGATGGAGGGAAAAACAGGCGGGCTTGTAGCACTCGATCCAAAAACCGGGGCAATAATCAGCATGGTAAGCGCCCCGCAATACGACATAGAGCGGCTTGCGGGACGAATGGACATGCAATACTGGCAAAGTATCAACACCGATACTAAAACGCCTCTTTTCAACAGAGCCATCTCTACAAGACAGCCACCCGGTTCAACTTTTAAACCCTTTATGGGCCTCGTTGGCCTGCATCTCGGGCTGGTAACAACCGAAACTGAAATTTACAATAGCGGGGCTTACATCCGGGGCCGTGCCTACCGCGATTTAGCAGACCCCGGCGATTACAATCTTGAGAGCGCATTGGCCTACTCCAGTAACACCTATTTTCTCTGGATGATGGATCGCATAGCAACGCGCAGCCTTCTGAACCAGTGGTCATCATTGATACAGGATTTTGGAATCGGCCCGAGAAATAATATAGACCTTCCCTTTGAAACTACCGGTATAGTGCCCGACAGCACCTATATGAACCGAAACTTTGGTGTTCGGAAATGGGGTGTAGGCGATTTAATGAGTTTAGGTATTGGCCAGGGCATGGTTTCAGCATCTCCCCTTCAGATGGCAGTTGCCACAGCGTCACTCGCAAACGGCGGGTATCGGGTTCATCCCCATCTTGTAAGCCAGATCAGGCACACAAACGGTGATGTAGACCAAACCAATCCGGAGGAGAAGAAAAAAATTGAATGGATCAGGGAGGAGAATCTTGATGCTGTAAAACGCGGCATGAAAGCTTCTATGCAGATTGGCGGAACCAACTACTTTGCATATATACCGGACATTGAGATACATGGCAAAACAGGAACAGCACAGAATCCACACGGCCTTAACCATGGCTGGTTCATTGCCTACGCTCCGGCAGATGATCCGCAAATCGCCATTGCGGTTCTGATGGAAAATTCCGGGTTTGGGTCAGTTTCAGCATCACCCATTGCCAGCCTGTTAATTGAACAGTACCTCACCGGCACAACGACCCGACCCCACATTATGAATCACGTGCTGAACTTCAAACCAGAAGGTGCGGTAGTGAATGATGTACCAGAGGAGGTGCCGGTACCATGATTAATTCAAAAGAATTTAGCTGGCCGGTACTTTTGGTTTGGTTTGCTTTAACGGCTATCGGCCTCATAGCCATTTATAGTGCAACTCAGGGGCCTGTATCCCAGTTTTTGCCCGAGTATATTCAAAATAACTTTTCGCGGCAAATCGTCTGGATCTCACTCTCTCTTTTCATCCTGATTGCCATCCAGTTCACATCGCCGCGTACATTTCAGGGAGTGGCTTATATCTTTTACGGCATCTGTATATTATTGGCCATAATAACCATATTTGTAGGAATTGAAGTTGGCGGTGGCCGAAGATGGCTCTCCATTTTCGGAATGAGGCTACAGATCAGTGAGTTTTTAAAACTGGCCACTGTTTTGGCCGTGGCCAACTACCTCACACACAAGCGAGATATCTCGGTCGGAAACTTTAAAACAGCGCTTACCACGGTAATGATCATTTTGGTTCCTGTGATCATCATCGTGCTGCAAAACGACACCGGAACGGCCCTGGTACTGCTTGCACTGATACCTGTTGTACTCTTTTGGTCCGGATTGCCGTATGGTTTATCGCTGCTTATCATCTCACCGGCATTAATTGGATACTTTTCTGTAATTGGCCTTCTATACGGCGCCATTGCAGCCCTAATCATAACCATCACCATCTTTCTGCTCCAAAAACAGACATGGCTCACGGCCTCCTCACTTCTGTTGGGAATCGTGGTTGTAATAGGCACCGAAGTGGCCCTTCACCAGGTGCTGCAGCCTCATCAGCGCGCACGAATTGAAGCCTTTGTCAACCCATCGCTCGATCCTCAGGGGGCCGGGTGGAATGTGCTGCAGGCTACTACAGCTATAGGCTCAGGCGGGCTGCAGGGGAAAGGGTTTACGAAGGGCACCCAAACACAACTTCGGTTTTTACCCGAACAGTGGACCGATTTTGTTTACTGCGTGATCGGTGAAGAGTTTGGGTTTATGGGGTCATCGCTGGTACTCCTTCTTTATGCTGCACTCTTTTTACTGCTGCTACGTATGGCCGGAGTGCATAAACATCCGTTTGCACAACTGGTGATTGTCAGCGTCACCTTTCTGTACTTTATCCATTTTGTGATAAACATCGGAAGCGCAACTGCGGTGCTGCCCATTATGGGTGTGCCTTTGCCATTTGTGAGTTATGGCGGATCAGCATTTCTTGCAAACACAATCATGCTTGCCATCTGCCTCAATCTTGATCTCTACAGGCGCTCTTTCAGCATCTACCGGTAGATGAGACAAGTTGACTTTAACGAGTTTCGCTTGCGCGTGCAAAAAATGAGCCCTTTGGGGTGAGATAAAGTCCACCTTCGAAGGGGGAGAGTCACACCCATGGCGTGACTTGGGGGATGCTCCTCTGAGTGTTGATTTGACTCAAATTCTCATTTTTTGCCTTCGAATTAACTACTACTTTTCCTGACTTCCGCACTGGGAAACCTATTCTTGGTTTTCCATGCGATAAGAAACTTGATCGAAATCATAAATAATCAAGGCCGGGAAAGTTCAAAGTTAAAAAATGCGGCAGTCAGGTGTAGAGTAGGTCGTTGCCTTATCACTTTTTTTATGGAAATATGTCAGGCTCCCACTCTCCCACTCTCCCACTCTCTCATTCTCTCCCTCATTCAACAGTGCTGGAAGGCCACTGTCTTCTAATATTCATCCTGAAAAACCTTATCTGTTCTAAGTTTAAAACTTTTACGGTGGTGCTTTGTATATCCATACTCAACAAGGCCCTTATAATGGGTTTGGGTAGGATAACCAACATTACTGTTCCATCCGTAATATGGGTATTTCTCGTGGAGCTCTCTCATATAGTTATCACGGTCAACTTTTGCCAAAATGGATGCCGCCGCAATCGACGCCGAACGGTCATCACCCTTGATGAGGCAGGTGTGTTGAATCATGGTTGTTGTAAATCTATTTCCGTCGACCAGCAGATAATCGGGGGTGGCTTTTTCTGATTCACTGCACAGAACCATAGCCCTCAGAGACGCTTTCAATATGTTGAGCTGATCAATTTCAACCGGAGTGCACCTTTGAATGGTCCAAAACAGTGATTTCTCTTTGATCTCCAGTGCAAGCTCTTCACGTTGTTTTCGATGCAGTTTTTTACTGTCCATGATCTTCGGATTGAGCCGGCTTTCAGGTTTGATAATCACACCTGCGGCTACTACCGGCCCGCAGAGGCAGCCCCGACCCACCTCGTCAAGGCCCATAATGCGCTGGTAGCCTTCACTCCACAATTTCTTTTCAATCAGATACCGGTCAGTCATGTTCAAGGTACAGGGTTCAATGTTCAGGGCGCAAGTGGCACAAGAGCGACATCCGGTCCCATCGGGAGCGCAGGGTTTAAGGTACATGTTACAGGTTTAAAGTGCACGGGGCACGGTACAAGGTGTTGATGCCTAAAATACATGACTGCGGCGTAAATCAGAATGTTGTATGTTTGGGATGCTTATACGCCGCCTTGGATAATAGCGAGGCCTGTCTTGTCGAGCGCAGCATCGTGCTTTTCGATGCGTAGTCGAGACATCTCCCTGTTCATAGATCAATATTAAACAACGCTTTAAAGGGTTTCTGCCGATGACACGGTGAAAACCTTCAAGCGTTACCGGTGCATTTCCGGAACCCTTGAAGCGTTTGGTTGTTTGCTCTTCTGTATTAAAAAAATCTGAGCGCTGATGTTGCGAAGCAGTGCTTCGCGGTACAGGTTACAGGTTCAACGTTTAACTTTCAACCTGTAACGTTCAACTCTGTTTCGTTCAACACTGCTACGTTTCTTGATTCCCATATTCCGGCATCAAAAAAATGAAATACGAAACAAATGCAATGATTTGTACATTCTCACTGTTATGCTATTCCGATAACCTACAACATTTGTAAATCACTAATCCATGCATTTCAAATACTCAGAATGGGACAGCCGTTTCGACAGGTCATCTTCAAAGTCCCCTTTCGATACGTTATGGGATCTATTTCAGGAGCTTCTTACCATTTCCGGCGGGGATGTGTCGCAGGCGCTGAGGTGGTTAAACCAGATTGATGAAGAGTATGAGATTACCGATCAATTTGACGGCTACGGTATGGGCGATTTTATAGAGGATCTGAAAGAGAGGGGCTACATCCGTTTTGATGATCAAGAGTCTATCATGGTGCCTACGGCTAAAACCGATCGCAGCATTCGCCAAAAGTCGCTCGAAGAGATTTTCAATCAGCTTCGGAAAGGGGCTGCGGGAGATCACAAAACACCCTATACCGGCAAGGGTCTGGAACGGCAGCCCGAGACCCGCTCCTGGAAACCGGGCGACGATACAGCCCATATCGACAGCTCCGGAACGATGATGAATATGTTAAAGCACAGTTCGCTCGACCAATTTGATCTCAGGGAAGACGATCTGGAAGTCTATAATACGGATCACTACACATCAGCTTCCACTGTTCTGCTGATTGACCTGAGCCACTCCATGATTCTCTATGGCGAGGACCGGATAACCCCGGCCAAAAAAGTGGCCATGGCTCTTTCTGAGTTAATCATGAACAACTATGCCAAAGACTCTCTTGATATAGTCGCATTTGGCAATGAAGCCTGGAAAATTGAGGTTAAAGACCTCCCCTACCTGAAGGTAGGCCCTTACCATACGAATACCCTTCACGGGCTGCAGATGGCGCGTCACATCCTTCAGCGAAAGAAATATTCCAACAAACAGATCTTTATGATCACAGATGGAAAACCATCCTGTATGTTTGAAAATGGCCGTCTGTATAAAAATAGTTTCGGCCTTGACCGTAAAATTGTAAATAAAGTGCTGGATGAGGCTGTTAAGTGTAAGCGAGAGCAGATCAGCATAACCACTTTTATGATTGCACGCGATCCATACCTTCAAAATTTTGTGCGTGAACTTACCGATGCCAATCAGGGACGCGCCTACTACTCCTCACTGAATAAATTGGGCGGCTATATCTTTGAGGACTATATCCGGAATCGCAGAAAAAATGTGAGATGATACAACTTTTAAACCTACCCCGGGTTGCAATCCGGAACTAATCACCTTCAACACCTTCGGTGTTGGTTTTCCGTATCATATTCCTCGGTTCAATATCTGAACACATCCTACGGCGTAAATCTGCCCATCAATAGTATTTAGGCATCAATCTTGCACCTTGCACTGCCATGAGTCGGGATGTCGCTATCGTGCCAGCTTGCGCCTTGAAAGATTCTAAACAAAAAAAGGCGGCACAATGGCCGCCTTTTTTTGTTTGTAAATAGCGTTAATTAGATCTGGATCTAAATACCCAAATCTTCCATTACTTCGTCGGTAATGTCGAACTCTTCCTGAACCCGCGGTGATACATAGAGAATGATCACGTCACCGGCAGAAGTAGTTGTATTGAGTACATAGTCGAGGCCTTTACGAGAGGCTACATTGTTGATTGACTCCTGAATTTGCTCAAGCAGCGGTGACATTAGTCTTGCACGCTGTTCCTGCATCTCCTGCTGAGCTCTCGACTGAAGCTGTCTGAATTCAGTCTCCATGTTTGTAAGCCGCTCTTCTTCCTGTTGGCGCGCAGATTCTGAAATTACACCCACTTTCTGCTGATAGAGTTCGATCTCCGTTTGGAGCTCTCTCTCTTTAGTTACCAGTTCGTTCTGTTTACGTTCAGCAAAATTCTGAAGGCGCTGCTGTACAGCACGCATCTCAGGCATGCGCTCAAGAATTGCTCTTGGCTCTACAAACCCGATCTTCATATCCTGAGCTTCTGCTTTCGGAGCAGCTGCTAAGAGAGTTGTTAATGCAATTAAGATGATAAAACTAAATAGTGTTACTTTTTTCATGATAAATAGGGGTTCGTATTAGTTCTGTGTAAGTAGTTCAATAACTCTTTCTGTGATATCCACTCCTCGTTGAGAAGAGTAATAGACAATAGGGTCGCCTGTGCTTGCAGTTTTGTTGATAACAAATTCTAGTCCCATCTCTTCTGATACCGCAGCCATAGCTTGTTCTACACGGTTCAAAAGCGGACTAAACAGCTCGTTTTGGCGTTGCTGAATCCGACGCTGAATACGTTCCTGTAGGTTTGTCAGCTCTTCCTGGGCTTCAATCAGCTCCAGCTCCTTGCGCTCTTGTTCCTGCCCGCTAATCTGGCCGGCTTCCACTCGCTCAGAAAATTCTGTCAGTTCATCAATCCAGCTCTGATAACGATCCTGATAGCTGTTTTGCTGCTGTTCAATAAACCTTTGAATATCAGCTTCCACCTGGGCTGTTTCCGGTAGTGCATCAAGCACCTCGTCCGGATTCATAATACCCACTTTGAGCTGACCAAAAGCCAACATCGGCAGTATTAAAATGATTGTTGTTAATAGTATTCTTTTCATGGAATGATTTTTTAGTTAAGCCACCTAAGTTATAATTTATATCGTTTAATTGCCTGTAGTATCTATGCCTAAATGTAACATCACTTCTTCCGTTAGGTTCCACTGCTGATTCACAAAAAGAAATTTTGTGTCCTGAGAACGGTCGAAAACAAAATCGAATCCATCTCGATTTGCCACGTTGCTTACAGCATCAAAAACCTGCCTTTGAATAGGCTCCAAGAGCTCTTTTTGCCTTGTAAAGTATTCGCCTCGAGGCCCAAATTTATCCTCTATGAAACGATCCAGTTGATCCCGCATTAAATTAATCTCATCAATTCGTTGTTGTCTCACATCATCGGTAAACAGAATTTCACGTGCTTCAAAATCCCTTTCAAGTTCTGTAATTTGACGTTCCATCTCCTCCATTTCTCTTCGCCAATTCTCACTCATTAAAGAAAGCCTCTGTTCAATTCCGGTATATTCCGGCATGTTCTGAATAATCAAATCCGAATCGATATATCCAATTTTTTGATCCTGCGCAGAGATACCCTCTGTTATTAGCAGGAGAAATATAAACGAAATAGATATTGAGATTATTCTCATCAATTTAGAACGGAGCGCCAATATTAAAGAGAAATTCCCACTCACCGGGGTTAAGTCCGGGGCCTTCATTTGAAGCCGGCGTGCCATCCAGTCGATATCCGTAACTCAGATCAACAAGTCCGAGAATGGGTAAGAATATTCTGGCTCCAAAACCAACTGCCCGCTTAACCCTGAAAGGATCAAATTCAGACATTCCTGAAAATGTATTACCTGCATCCATAAATGCGTAGGGAATTAACTGTATCTGTTCTGATGCTACTGCAGGATAACGTAATTCGAGTGAATATTTATTGTACACCCTGCCGCCAATCAGGTTTTGATTTTCATCTACCGGTGAGATTACCCCGTTAAAACCACCCGGAAAACCCCTTAAGTCTATGTTATCATTCAAGAAGTTTTGTCGCTGCTGAATTGCGGTTCCTCCAAGAAAGAAACGCTGGAAATTACTTCTGTTGCTTTCGCCAAAGTAACCCATATAGCCATACTCAGCTCCTGCGCTCAACACAAGTTTTCCAATAAGAGTATGGTGATGCTGGTACTCTGTTTTAAGTTTATAAAACTGGGCAAAGCCGGGTACAGGCAGGGCAACCTCGGCTGAACCGCCGAATTTAGAACCGCCGCGGGGTGAGATTGGGTTATCCAGTGAATTTCTTTCAATAACCTGTCTTATTGTTAAGAGATCTGCACGCCCATCATCAAAAACACCACTGAAGCCAAGTACGTTAAACCTGTTATAGGTAAGAATGGTTCTTTGTATAAAAAAGTCATCCGGCCATTTCAATTGTCTTCCAAGGCTCACGCTGGCTGAAAAGAGTTCATTTCTTCGGTCATCAGCCTGTTGTTGCTGGCCAAAGCCAAAGCTTCGTTGCCTGCTGAAATTCAGGAAATCGTATGACAGGCTTACCCCCAGGGAGGTAGGCTTACCGCGTAACCATGGTTCAGTAAAACTGAAGTTATAGCTTTGGTATCCACGGCCGGTAACCTGTACTCCAAGCGAGAGTTTCTGTCCGTCGCCTGAAGGGATTGGATCCCACCCACCGGGTTCAAACATTCTCTGAACCGAAAAGTTATTGAAATTCACTCTTGCTGCAAGAATTACTCCGATTTGACGGCCGCCAAAACCACCTGAAAACTCAAAATTATCAGAACCCTGTGTTTCGTCAAGGCTGTAAATAATATCTACGGTCCTGTTTTCCCGATCGGGCTGCAGGTCTGGCTGAATTCCCTCCGGGGTAAAGTAGCCGAGGGTTCCAAGCTCACGAATTGTACGAACTATTGCAGACCGGCTGTAGGTCTGCCCCGGCACGGTACGAATAGTACGCCGTACCACATCGTCATGTGTTTTTGTATTTCCTGTAAACGACACTTCCCGGATGGTCGCTATGTCATCTTCTACAAGCTCAAAGCGAATATCGAGCATGTCATCTTCCACAATCCGGATATCGGGATATATTTCGAAGAAGAGATATCCAATATTTTGGTAGAGGCTTGAAATGTCGCGATCATCCTGTCGAAACCTGAGATTCTGCTCAAATTGTGATTCGTTAAACACATCTCCTTCAAAAAATCCAAAGGCCTGCGTTAGCTCTTCATCGGTGTATACCGTATTTCCTTCCCACTCAATATTGCGGATTCTGTACTGCGGTCCTTCTTCTATCTTAATATCAAAAATTACGCCATCCTTGCTGCGTCGCCAGTTATCTACATAAACTGAATCTTCTAAAATCCGCACATCACGATGGCCCCTGTCGCGATAGTATTGAAGAATGTTATTGATCCCCTCTTCATAATCGTCTTGTGTAAAAACATGTCGTTTAAAAATTCTCCACCATCTGTCCTGTTTAATCGTAGAGAAAGCGCTTCTGAGACGCCTGTCACTAAACTGCTCATTACCAATAAAGTTGATTTCACGAACTTTAATACGCTCGCCCGGATCAATTACGAAGACAAGCGATATACGATTGCGTTCATCATCACTGAGCTCTTCTTCTACCTCTATGGTTGTGCCCCAATATCCTTTCTCCCTGTAATATCGGTTGATGGTATTAATAGCCTGTGTACGAACCGAATTTGTGACGGCAAATCCCGAAAGAAGGTTTAACCGTTCTCGAAGATCGCGCCTGTGAGAACGACGAACTCCCTCTATTTCGTAACGCTGCAGGCGGGGTTGTTCCTGAACCTGAATATGGATCCTGACGCCGCCGCTAACCCTCTCATGAGAAATCTGTACATCCGAAAACAGGCTGGTTCTGTAGAGCTGCCGAATCGCATTGGATATCTCATTGCCGGGTATCTCAACTCGATCCCCTACACGAAGGCCACTGCTGCTAATCAGGTAGCTTTCACGGGCGGTTACCAGGCCGCTTACAGTAATTTCCCGGATTTCAAATTCCAGTGGTGTTATAGTGGTCGGATCCTGGATATTTATCCGTGTAGTATCCTGTGCATACACCTGTTGAACTGAATGGATCCCGAGAAGTAAGAATAATGCGCTGAAAAAGAGATGCTTGTATTTAAACACGTGATGTATTTATTGCTGCTGTTTATGATATAATTTTGTTGATAACTGATGCGGACAACCTTTTGGTATATCCATTTTTCACTTTCCCGTACCTACGATCACGCTTTTGATAAGAAAATATTGCCTTATAAAGCTCATCCCGCCTAAAATCGGGCCAAAATGTTTGTGTGACGTATAGTTCAGAATAAGCCAGCTGCCATAAAAGAAAGTTACTGATGCGGTATTCACCGCTGGTTCGTATGATCAGGTCGGGGTCGGGAATGTCTGCTGTTGAGAGATATGAGCTCACCATATTGTCATCAATCTCATCAGGGTTCACATTACCGTTCTGAACCTCCTTAGAAACTTTTTTGATCGCCTCAATGATATCCCATCTTCCGGAGTAACTCAGCGCAAGACAGAGTTCAAGACGTGTATTGTTTTTTGTAAGCTCGATCACTTCCTGAAGCTTGTTCTGGCATTTTTTGGGAAGACGATCCAGCTGTCCGATTGAAACCAGGCGAATATTGTTTCTTTGCAGGCGGTCTGCTTCATTTTGCAGTGAGTGTACCAATAAGTTCATTAGCCCGCTCACTTCTGCAGATGGCCTGTCCCAGTTCTCTGTAGAAAACGCATAGAGTGTAAGATGTTTAACGCCAAGCTGAGCGCAGGATTCTGTGATATCCCTGACCGACTCTACACCTGCCTTATGCCCAAACAGTCTCACATTGCCTTTGTCTTTTGCCCACCTGCCATTCCCATCCATGATAATAGCGATATGCTGAGGCAGAGTACCTGAAGACTTTACCTTTTCCTGAAGAACTTTATCTTCGTCGCTTTGGGCCTTATCTGTGAGTGTTAGTGGTTCCAATGCTTTCATTTAATGAGGTTTTCAAGCTTAGAAAAATAGAACTTAATCCTGCTTTATTCAAGCGCTAATTAATCTTTCACTCTCTGCAAAGCTTTCTCTAATTGTATCATTTCACAAGCTGAAATTGCCGCTTCGGCTCCTTTATTTCCTTTCTCCAAACTGGCTCTTGCCACGGCCTGCTCCACGTTATCGGTTGTTAAAACACCAAAGGCAACCGGTATGCCGGTATTCAGATTCAAGTCTGTAATTCCGCGGGTTACGGCGTCGCACACATAATCGAAATGTGGGGTGCCGCCTCGAATTACAACACCAATGGCAATCACTGCGTCTACATCGAGGTTGTCTATGCAATACATACAGGAGAGCGGCAGTTCAAATGAACCGGGGCATCTCATGGTATAAATATTTTTTTCCGGGATTCCCCTGCCCTTAAGAGCCGACACAGCACCCTTTAGCATTTCATCCGTAATAAATGAGTTCCATTTGGCAGCTACAACTGCAACCTTGGTATTATCCCAATCGAATTCTGCTTTTTGATCTATCTCAGGCATCTCTGTTTAATTTTTTCTCCTTTCTGACAATCTCTTCAGGGAGGCAATGTACTTCTCCCCTATAGTCACAATTCCAAGATAAGGATCATAATCGGATTTTCCCGTACCGTGATAATCACTTCCACCGGTTATCAATAAATTTTTTGATTCTGCCAGTTTTTTAAACGTTCGCTGTACGTTAAAGTTGTGGCTGGGATGTATACACTCTATACCGTCGAGGCCTTTCTCGAGAAGTGCTTCAATCTCCTTTCTTGAATAGATTGGGCCGGGATGAGCCAGTGAAATAACACCGGCGGCGAGCTGGGTTATCTTAATCACCTCCTCAATAGAAGCGTACTCTGTTTTGATATCTTTTAACTTTTCGGAGGAGAGGTACCTGATAAACGCTTCAGAAACTCCGCCAACGTATCCTTTTTTGATTAAAACAGCCGCGGCGTGCGGACGCCCAACATTACCGTGGCCCGACTCCGCTCTTATTTCATCCAGGTCTATATCAATACCGGTGCTCTTTAAGTACTCGACAATTGCGCCCATCCTCAAAATGCGCGCTCTTTTTTGCCTTCGCAGAAGCATCAGGAAATCTTCATTATTCTCATCAAACATGTATGCAAGCAGATGAACCTCACGATTATTCCACAAAGCCGTCATCTCCACTCCGGGAATCAATTCAATGCCCAGTTCTGCAGCCATCTCCTTCCCCTCCAGATAGCCCTTAATCGTATCATGATCTGTAATCGCTACGGTTTTCAGCCCCTTCTCTTTTATTTTTTTAAGCAGCTCTGTAGCGTGCAATGCCCCGTCTGATGCTGTTGTATGCGTATGTAGGTCGGCTTTTCCCAAATTTAAGGTATCAACAAAGATTTGTAGTGATTCTGATTTTTCAGCAATTCAATTGATTTTAAGACATAGTTATCATGCTGAAGCTTCAATCTTTGTCCCTCAACACCGCCAATGGTTTGTGAAATCCACTCTGAACGAAGTTCTCTCTCGATGAAGTCACGACTATCGAAAATCTGAGATATTTTATAATCCCGAAGCAGGGCCCGCAGTTCATCAAGGCTCTCTTCGGCTAAATCGGCTTTTGGAAAATGGTTCAGGTTTGATGCAATTGCGTCCAGATGGGAATCTACAGGTGTATCGAATGTAAATCCACCCTCAATTAAATATCGCGAAAATTGACGGTAGATATCTTCAGGAATCTCTTTTTCATCGTCATTCAGATTTGCCAAACGCTCATTAACAAAGAAGAAGAACGAATTATTCTGCATCAGGGCTAGTTCAAGCAGTGAGTTTTCGTTGCTATCGATGATGATATCGGGCTCTATTCCCTTTCCATCAAATACGGTTCGGCCGTTTTTTGTCAAAAATGCTCTTCGAAGTGAATCAGGAAATACCGAACCCGAGAGATTCTCTTCCCCGGTATAATCAACCGACTGAATACCCCTTCCGCTTGGAGTATAATATTGTGAAATGGTTATTTTGAGTGATGTATTGTAGGATAGAGGCCTGATTGTTTGCACAAGACCTTTTCCAAAACTGTTCTCCCCAATTACAACAGCACGGTCAAGATCCTGCAGGGCACCGGCTACAACTTCCGAGGCGCTGGCGCTGCCACTGTTAATGAGTATCACTATCGGCATATCTTCAAACAGCGCCGGTTCTTCGGTAGTGAACACATCATTCCGGCTCTCCATTCTTCCCCGGGTTTCTACAACGGTTACTCCCGGTTCAATAAATTTATCAACCACATCAACGGCCTCGTTCAGTAAACCACCGGGATTGTTTCTGAGATCGAGTATCAGTCCGCTCAACTGGTTCTTGTTGTTCAGTTCAATCAGGCGGGCTCTCAGCTCTTCTGCCGTACGCTGGCCAAACCGGCTCAACTGTACATAACCAATATCACTATGATCGTGCAAATGAGCAGCTAATGAGATGTTCTTCATCTCTATGCGCTCTCTCACCAGTTCAAAGGTAATCGACTGGTCTATTCCGGGTCTTCTGATCTTGATTTCCAACTGAGTACCCACGTCGCCAATTGTGAGGCGCTGTACCTCCTCCGGTGAAAAGCCGCTAACGGGGACCCCGTCAAGTTCTTCTATAATATCTCCCGGCCGTATTCCCGCCCGTTGTGCAGGATAACCGTCAAGGGGTGCTATGATAACCACCTTCTCTCCCCTGAAACCTGCTTCAATACCAATACCGCCATAGGTGCCCGATGAAAGTATTTCCATCTGCTGCTGCTCACCTTCATCAATAAATACCGTGTAAGGGTCAAGCCCGTTCAGCATGCCGTTAAGCCCGCGCTTCATCAATGTTTCGGGGCTTATCTCTTCAACGTAACGGGTTGATACCTCCTTGAATACATCACTGAAAATGGTGAGCTGTTTCTTGATTTGAAAAAAGAGATCGCTCTGCACGAAGCCTGCACTAACTAATAGAAACAGCGCCAGTGCGGCGATCCAAAAAGGTTTTAAAACAGCTCTCATTTGAAAGGACTTCTATCTGCGGCGAATCTTAAGAGTTTGTCCGGCATATATGGTTGTACCATTAAGGTTGTTTTCTCTCTGAATATCGGCAACGGATACGCCATGACTCCGTGCAATATTTCCAAGAGTATCGTTTCGCCTTACGGTGTAATTTATGGTATCGCCTGAACTTGGTGAACTTCCATCAAAACGGAGGGTGAATATATTTTCTCCCGCCCGCTGACGACGCTCAATTTCCTGTTTCTGGGCAAATGACAGGTTATTAATCTGTGCATAATAGTCAGAACGGTTATTGGGTACGTGTATTGTCAATCGCTGACCCACCCGGATTGTATCATGCACATTGTTCCATGCGCGTATTTGCCAGGCTCTAACATCATACCATTCGGCGATATGGCCAATAGTGTCTCCACTTTTAACGGTATAGCTTATAGCTGTAGTATTTGGCGGTGTTTGCGCCTGCTGGGCCGGCTGCTGGCGCTGGGTTGTTGTTGTACCACGGTTTGCGGCTCTGTCGGCTGCAATCTGTTCTCTTGAGCCCGGAGCAACAGGCACTACAACAGTCTGTCCCGGATGGATTGTGCTGCTTAATCCGTCGTTGGAGTCGTAAAGTGCTCTTACAGACGTTCCATAACGGCGGGCAATGTATCCAAGGGTTTCACCACTGCTTACCGTATGCATGGCTATTTCTGATGCCCGGTTCTCCTTAGGAATCTCCTGGTAGGCTGCTAAAAAGTCATCCTTGATTCCCGTGGGGATCTTTAATGGATATTTGCCACCCGGAGGCGTTGCCCAGCGAAGAAGTTCCGGGTTATAGTTGCGTAATTCCTGCATTGAAATACCGGCTGCTTTGGCAAGATCTTCAAGCGGCATCAATCCATCAACCTCTGCTACATCGTAGGAGTATGCTATTCCACCGTAATTGCTTTCAAATCCAAACTCTTCGGGATTCATCGCAATCATAGTGGCTGCTATGTACCCCGGAACGTAACCCCGGGTTTCGCGTGGCAGATAGGGATAGGCAACCCAATAATCCTCAACTCCGCCGGCGGCATTAATCGCCCTTCGAAGGCCCCTGGGGCTAAGATTGTAGTTGGCCAGGGCCAGGTGCCAGTCGCCCCAAACATTGTGCAGATCGCGAAGATGCTGTGCTGCTGCACGTGTCGACTTTACCGGGTCGCGGCGTTCATCGATCCACCAATTTACTTCAAGGCCATAAACTGCACCCGTTGCGCGCATAAACTGCCACAAGCCGGACGCAGAGGCCCAGCTTCTGGCTGTTGGAACCAACCCGCTCTCAATCATAGAGAGGTGAATAAGCTCTGTAGGAACACCCTCATCCTCGAAAATCTCTAACATCATTGGAAAATAGTACTCTGAACGCTCCAGCCAGCGCTCCATCACATCCGGGCGGCGAAGAGTGTAGTACATCAGATGACGATTTACATGCTGATTTTGAATCAGGGGTACGCTTGTCTGATTAATGGTGAGGTTATCCGGCAATCTGTACCCTTCTGCGATCCAATCGTCCTGTTCAGAAAAAATCTCTTTTTGAATTGCGAATATATCCCCCTCAGTTTCGGTGGGCGAGTCTGTAATACCGTAAAATTCACTGTGCTCTGCCATTACGGAACGGTAGAGTTCTGAAAACCGCCGGCTGTTTTGCACTTCCGGAAAATCCTCCATCATCAATTGTATGGCACCAAAGGCATCATTGATGTACCGTTCAGCCTGAACAAGATCGCCCTGTACCTGAGCATCAATTGCCAGTACATGCAGCCTGTAAGCGTCTGAGATTCTGCGAAGAATATCACGATCCAGCTCTGCAATAACCGCAGGCTCTTCAACAGCAATAACTTCATCTCTGGTATCTGTTAAAGGATTCGAATAGGGCAACAGTTTAACCGGCACTTCCACACCGGTACCGGTGGTATCCTGTGCAAATAGATTTGGAGACAAAAAGCAGATCAGTAAGAGTATTGTTGCCTGTTTCATAATTTTTTATACGATGTTGAAAAGTCTTGCAAATTAGTTATTTATTCTCACTTTTGGAATGATGGTAACAATATCTGCGAAACGCAAAAATTGAGGATCATTTTTAATCTTTTAACGTACCGGTTATTTTTTTAAATAAGCGGATTTTTTTGAAAAAAATCGTTATTTCCATTTTTGTACGATGGGCCATCTGCGCCCTGTTCCGAACGATTTTGAAGCGAGTTTTAAAATCGGCGCCGCCTGATATCTCTTAAACTCATTCATATCAACCATTCTCAGTATTTTATGAACCAGTTCTGACTCATAACCTGATTCGCTTATTTCACTGCGCGACTGCTGCAATTCGATATACCTGTAGAGGATATCGTCCAGCACTTCATAATCCGGCAAACTGTCTGTATCCTTTTGATCCGGCCGCAGCTCAGCACTGGGCGGTTTAACGAGTATCGAATCAGGAATTACCTCTTTTTTATAATACGAGCTATTCAGCCATTTACAGAGATCGTACACTTCGGTTTTGTACAGATCACCAATGATAGCCAATGCACCGTTCATATCACCGTAAAGAGTGGCGTAACCCACTGCATATTCAGATTTATTTCCGGTAGGTAACAAAAAGTTTCCAAATTTATTCGAGTAAGCCATTAAAAGGCTTCCGCGAATCCTGCTCTGCACATTCTCTTCGGCAACTCCAAAAGATTCCCCTTTAAAAAGCGGCGCAAGCGTATTGCGAAACTCTTCAAAAAGAGGTTCAATGGATAGTTCAAAAAGTTCAACTCCCAGGTTATCAGCCAGCAAACGGGAGTCGGTAACACTCCCTTTGCTTGAAAATTGACCCGGTAAAGTAATCGCCTTTACGCGATCTGCCCCCAGGGTTTCAACTGCCAGGGCACACACCAGCGCAGAGTCAATTCCTCCACTCAACCCCAGCACCACTTTCTCGGTAATGTTGAGTTTATCCATATAATCTCTGAGGCCACACCTGACCGCTTCAAATTGACGCTCCTGTTTTGAAGAGGGGTATATCTGCAGTTCAGTGAGGCCGGTTACCTTACCTGAATCGGGGTTCCATTCAATGTCAGTAAATGAAGGATGGAAAATCCTGGTATTCGTTACAATGTCTGTATTTCTATTAATGACCATCGAATCCCCATCGAAGATAATGTCAGTATGGGCACCCACCTGGTTTGCGTAAAAAACGGGCAGATCAAGCTTTCTTGCATGATTCTTCAGCATCGACACCCTGTTCTGGTGCTTGGTGTTGGTATAAGGTGATGCCGAAATGTTGATGATTACATCAGCGCCGGCTTTTTTCAGCTCAGCTGCAGGATCCACTTCATAGGTGTGATATTGCACCTCATTTTCGTTATACCATATATCTTCACAGATTGTAACACCAAGCTTTACACCATCGAGCTTTAAGCATTTAAAACTTTTATTTGGCTCGAAGTAGCGCAGATCGTCAAAAATATCGTAGGTAGGCAGAAGTGCTTTATGCGTCATTCCAATCATCTCACCCTCCTTTGCAAGCAGGGCTGAGTTATACATTTTTCTCCCGAATCCTTCCTTTTTGGGAGTTACCGAACCAAATAGAATTGCTGTTTTTGCAGATGCGCTAATAATCTCATCATTCGCTCGATAGCAGCTATCGCGAAACGCCTCACTCTCCAGCAGATCTTGCGCCGGATAGCCGGTTACAACCATCTCCGGAAGGATCAACAGATCTATCCCTGCACTCTCTGCTAGTTTCAGCGCATCAAGTATCAATGATGTATTACCCTTAAGATCCCCAATAATGGGGTTTAGCTGCTCTATGCGTACCTTCATGCCCTACTTCTCAAATACTTTTTCCCCGGCAACCCAGGTTTGCAACACTTCGGTTTGCCAAATTTCAGATGCATCTATTTCAAAAATATCACGATCAATCAGGATAAAGTCGGCCCATTTACCGCGTTCCAGCGTGCCCAGCACATTCTCCTGGTGTGCAGCGTACGCGGCATCAATTGTAAATGCCCTGAGTGCTTCCACCCTGCTCATTCTGTGCTCACTGTACCATCCGCCGGGAGGCATGCCGCCATGGTCCTGCCGGGTAACCGCAGAATAGAGCCCGTGAAAAGGGTTCACTTTTTCAACCGGAAAGTCCGATCCGCCGGCAATAACCGTTCCCTGATCAAGAAATGTTTGCCATGCATAAGCCCCCTTAATCCGCTCGGAACCCACACGGTCTTCAGCCATATTCATATCACTGGTTGCATGTGTTGGCTGCATCGATGCAATCAGGCTCAACTCTACAAAGCGGGGTATATCTTCAGGCTGTACAATTTGGGCATGTTCAATCCTGTGGCGCAGTGAAGATTGATCTCCAAGCTGTTCCTGAACGTATTGAAACCCGTCAAGCACCTGAAGATTGGCGGCATCTCCAATGGCATGAATGTTCATCTGGAACCCGGCTGAAGCGCCCTTCAAAAGCATCTCGTTAAGTTCATCCTGGCTGTAAAAAAGAAGCCCCTTATTTCCCGGGTCATCGTGATACTCCTCAATTAATGCTGCGCCCCTGCTTCCCAGTGCACCATCGGCTGATATCTTTACACTTCTCAGCGCCAGCATATCGTCTGCGTATCCCATCACCGGACCATCGGCAGCCATCACATCAAAAGTATCGCCGGTGCCTGCAATCATCGCATAAATCCGTGTAATGAGTTCACCCCGATCGGCGAAGTCCTTATACATTTCCCAGGTTTCAGCATCGGTGCGCGCGTCGTGAACAGAGGTAATTCCATTTGTTGCCATCTCTTCAAGGGCTAACCTTAGAGCAATTCTCTTCTCCTCCGGGGCACGCTCAGGTATCACCTCACGCACATAACGCATGGTGGCATCTACAAGAATTCCTATAGCGACTCCATCCCCATCACGCACAATTACACCACCCTGTAAATCGGGTGTGTCGCGGTTAATACCGGCCAGCTCCATTGCCTTGCTGTTTACCCATGCGGCATGTCCGTCAACCCTGGTGAGATAGACGGGCCGATCCGGCACAACCCGATCCAGGTCGGCAGCGGTTGGAAATTCATTCTCTTCCCATAACACCTGGTTCCAGCCCCTTCCCTGAATCCACTCCAGATCCGGATTTGCATCGGCATACTCACGAATTTTTTCCAACGTCTCTTCAAGCGAGTCTATTCCCTGCACGTTTACATCCAGCTCTCTGTATCCAAGCCCCATTACGTGTGCATGGGCGTCGATCAGGCCCGGCAGCAGCGTATGCCCGTTGCCGTCAATCTGTTCATACTCAGCATAACGGTTCTGCATATCATCGGAGGCTCCCTTATCCTCCACTACACCCTTTTTAACCACAATGGCATCAAACCCTGAAAGCTGGCCATCCTCCAGTGTGTAGCCGTTGATGTTATAGAGTACAAAGGTTTCTGAGTCAGGAACCGAACTGCAGTACATTAAGAGGAGTGGTAAAACTATAAGGATTATTAGCGAGCGCATCATAACAGGTATTATCTTCAATAAGGTTAATCGTATTCTTTGAAAACAGCTAAATAAGATAGTGAATTATCGAGTACTGAAATGTGAAATCCTATTATCAGACAGATTGTTCCCTACAAGTTCATCACGTAAAAAGTGGGGAAATAGTTCGATATCAGAAAGCTGATCAATCGGCATCCATGCTACACTGCTGATCAACTGTTCTTCGGGGGAATGTTCAGGGTCGCCACCTTTTTTGAGGACGCCACCCACCACTTCTGCCGTGTAGTAAAACTCATAGGCATGAAATGTATCCTGAATAAATTCATGAATGTAGCGCAGTTTCAACGGCCTGATTTGAACGCCGGTCTCTTCTGCCACTTCACGAACCAAAGCCTCTTCAGCAGCCTCTCCAATCTCTATACCTCCTCCCGGAGGCAGCCAAACCGGCCGGGTTCTGACGGGTACTTTCTGTTTTACAAGCAGCAGTTGTCCCTCCCGGATAATGAGAGCAGCAGCACGTACCCTAATCACGCCAGAGTATTGCTCAAAGAGTGTCACTAAACGATCTCTTCGATATCTGCACCTACAGATTTCCCGACTGTCTGAAGAGATGCTTTAACAAACTCCGTAAATAACGGGTGCGGGTCATAAACTGTGCTTCTGAGCTCCGGGTGAAACTGAACCCCAACGAACCACGGATGCGACTCTATCTCAATAATTTCGACTAGATTTCTCTCCGGATTAATGCCGGATACGGTTAATCCACTGTCGATTAATTTTTGGCGCAGCTCATTATTTACTTCAAAACGGTGCCGGTGCCTCTCGTCAATCCGCTCTGCGTCGTACGCCTTCTGAGCCTTCGTTCCTTCAACAAGATCACACTCATACTTACCCAGGCGCATGGTTCCGCCTTTATTCTCAACATCGCGCTGATCGGGCATCAGATCGATTACCGGAAACGAATTATTTTCGTCAAACTCTGTACTATTGGCGCCTTCCATTCCGGCACAATTCCTGGCATACTCGATAACGGCGCACTGCATGCCCAGGCAGATTCCAAAAAATGGAATATTGCTGGTACGTGCATATTTAACAGCTGCCAGCTTACCCTCTATGCCTCTTCCGCCAAAACCGGGCGCCACCAGGATGCCGGTTACGTCTTTCAATTGAACAGCAACATTCGAATCTGTGAGATAGTCGGACTGCACCCACTTAATCTGAACACCGGCGTCATTCATTGCGCCTCCATGAATCAACGCTTCCACGATCGATTTGTATGCGTCGTGATGTTCCACATATTTACCCACCAGCGCAATACTCACTCTTTTGGATGGGCGCTTAACCTTGTCGACAAACTCTATCCATTTCTTCAGATCGGCATTCTTTTCAGGCAGCCCCAGTTTTTCAATAACCCGCGTATCAAGTCCCTCCTCCTGCATCAGCAGCGGCACTTCGTAGATCGTTTCAGCATCGAGGGAGGCAATAACATCCTCTATTTCAACATTGCAAAACTGTGCGATTTTTGCCCGGATGGATTTATCGAGCGGATATTCGGAACGGCACACCAGGATATCGGGACTGAGTCCGCTTTCTGAGAGAGTTTTTACAGAGTGCTGTGTGGGCTTGGTCTTCAATTCGCCCGCTGCGGCAAGGTAGGGCACAAGAGTGAGGTGAATGGATAGCGTATTTTTCCTGCCCACATCGTATCGAAGCTGACGCATGGCTTCGATGTATGGCAGACTCTCAATATCACCCACGGTTCCGCCTACTTCAATAAGTACTACATCATAATCGTTTGAGCGGCCAAGTTTTAAAACGTGCGATTTAATTTCATCCGTAATATGTGGAATAACCTGCACCGTTTTGCCCAAATAGGCACCTTTTCTCTCTTTGGTAATTACATCGTAATAGATCCTGCCGGTTGTTACATTATTTGTCTGAGATGTTTTAATACCCAGAAAGCGTTCATAATGCCCCAGGTCAAGATCCGTCTCAGCGCCATCATCTGTTACATATACCTCACCATGCTCGTAAGGATTCATAGTGCCGGGATCCACATTAATGTATGGATCCAGCTTTTGAATGGTCACTCGCAGGCCTCTGGCTACCAATAGCCTGCCAAGAGATGAACAAATGATTCCTTTGCCTAATGATGAAGTTACCCCGCCGGTAACGAATATATATTTTGTGGACATGAATGAAAGGGGATTGTTAGGGGAAATCTGAAAATAGGAGCCTCATCACTGCCATTCAAACAAAAAGAGAAATCTCTTGATTTATTTTTACTGTTTCAGCCGTAACGTTCAGATATTTCTTTATCTGCAACCTCCTTCAACAGGTCCGGCCGGTCTGAAAATATGCCATAAACTCCCTTTCTGATTAGTTTCCTCATTACTATGCGGCTGTTCACTGTGTAGACCATCATCAAATGCGCATCAATATCCGGTTTGTGAAAGCTGAACAGCGTCAGATATCGCCAATTCACATTGAAATAGTTACTCTTACACTTGTGCATAAGCCCGGCAGCCGATACCCCATCTAACTGCTTTTTGTCAAAGAGAATGGCAGATGCAATTTCTGAACCCAAATGACTAAATCGTTCAGCGGCACGGTAGTCGAAGCTTGAGAGCAGCACGTACTCTTCCATTTCATACTCCCTGACAAGATCTATCACCTTCTCCTCAATGCCCCCCGCTACCTGATCGGTAACCGATTCTGCTTTTATCTCAATATTCAGTGATATTTTATCTTTCGCCCAGCTAAGCACCTCCCGAAGCGTGGGAATGCGCTCGTCTTTGTATGAAGCGGCAAACCAGGAACCTACATCCATTTTTTGAACCTCTACATATTCTGTATCCGTGATCTTGCCCTGAATACCTGCAAGCCGCTCCAGGTCATTGTCGTGAATAACTACCGGCACTCCGTCTTTGGTGAGCAAGACATCCAGCTCAATCATGTCGGCCCCCATTTTCAAGGCTTTATTAAATGCTGCAAATGTGTTCTCAGGAGCATAGTAGCTGGCCCCACGATGGGCAATGACCCAAAATTTGCAAACAGATGTGTGGAAATGCTTAGGCTTTTTCAGATCGACCTTTTTTTTGACTTGAATTCGAGATAAAAGGCAAGGGCCTCAAAGTCTCCCTTTTCTAATAGGGATCACTACGTGACGAGGGGGATGATACTCTGAGTGTTGATTTGACTCAATCATTCATTAATCGACTGCGAATTCACTACTCACATCCCACATTGCCCTCCGCCAGCCTGCGAAGTCCCGACTGCTGGCGGGATTAGTTAACTTTTATCCCGAACGGTTATTTGAGTTTAGGGTAAAACTTGTGTTTGTTTAAATATCAGAGATCATCAGAATGGCCCCTTTCAATGCGATATTCAAGAAACTCAATCAGATCGGTGATCTGTTTACGCTGCCAAAAAATAAGCGCAATGTTTATGGCAAACACACCAAAAATGATATAGTAGAAGATATCGCCGAAGGTTGTGTAGCCATTCAGGTACATGAAAGCGAACAAAATGATGATGGCAACATTAATAAAAAGCTGAATCCATTTAGAATTGAGCTTTTTTTTGAGTGCAGGTATTTTTTCGGTATCGCTTAAATCATCATTTTCAGAACGTAGAAATACCTCCAGGTAGGTTTTAAACCTGGCTTTATCATCCGAAGAGTAGCTCATGAGGGAATTAATTCTGTGCGCTTATAACTCTTTTAATAGATTGATTGATAAGGCTTTCGAATGCGCCCCTTGTGGATATCGCATGATAAATCAGAATTATCCCCGCAACACTTGAGATACTTCCGGCCAAACTCAGAATGGCAGATAACCAAACAGGCGTAATTAACCCTAAAATGGTGACCGTAACCAGAGATAAACCGATAAGGATTTGCAAAACCCCTGATCCAACCGGAATCAACAAGCCGTTGTTGATTAGTATAGATCGTAATCTTGTGTTAGATTTGCCCGCAGGCTCCTCTACCTTACCCTGAATACCCCCTAAGTTTGATCGTAATTTTTTTGAATCGTCGATCATAGTTCTTATTCGTTATATTTGAGAACACTTAGGTACATTATACAAACTGAAACTCAGTAACAAAATATTTCATCCAATTCGTGGAAAATTCTAATCAATTCATTTACGGAAGAAAACCGGTCGAAGAGCAACTAAACGCCTCACCGGAGAGAATCGATAAAATTTACATCAAAAGAGATCTTAAAAGCTCTGCTCTCGCAAAGATTCATTCTCTTGCTTCCAAAAACCGAATTCCTGTTGTTGAAGTTCCCGGAAGCAAGCTCATGGATCTGGTTGGACCTGTTAATGATCAGGGGATAGTAGCTGCAATAAGCGAAACAGAGTACATTGAGTTTGAAGAGTGGCTTGAAGCATTTAAACCCGACAACGAAACGGCTATTCTGCTGCTCGACGAAATTGAAGATCCGCATAATTTCGGGGCCATCTTAAGAACGGCCGCTGCTGCGGGTATCTCGGCAGTAATTGTGCCTAAGCACAGACAAGCACCAGTAAATGCCGCTGTATTTAAGACAAGCGCAGGAACTGCAGGACGAATCCCGATTGTGCGAGCCGTAAACCTGAACCAGGCTATTTTAAAACTGAAGGAACACTCCTTCTGGATTGCAGGCCTCGACCAGGATGCCGATTCACTGCTATGGGAACAAACCTACGACGTCCCAATGGCTTTTGTGATCGGTAATGAAGGGCGGGGTATGAGGCAAAAAACCGGTGAACACTGCGATTTTCTTCTCTCAGTACCTATGATGAATAATGTTGAATCGCTCAATGCTTCGGTGAGCGCAGCTTTGGTTTGTTATGAATGGCGACGGCAAAAGATGAAAAAGTAGTCTCTTTTAAACGCACAGGCGCACCGCTATACATAAAAAAAAGCCCGGAGGGTATGCTCCGGGCTTTTTTTTCGTTACGTCAGACTGTTTCATCCGGGCGTTCAAAGTCACGCCGCCTACTCTTGCTGGTATTGTCTTGGGTAGGTGATGATAAATGCCTCTTCATACTGGCTTAGGATCTCTCGCTGCGCATTTCGCGCCTGAGAAAAGCGTGTATATGGACCTACCAGTACGCGATGGTAATCTTCATAGCGATGTATGACAACTCTTTGGGAAGCATCATCGAAATGATCACTCAGCAGTTCAATAAGGTCATCCCTTAATTGATCAGCGTAAGTTCGGCTTCTGAATGAAAATACCTGAATATAGTGCCCCGGTGCAGGTTCATCTGTGATCACCCTGGCGGCTTCTGCTTCGGCACGTCGCTGCTCTTCCATCCTCATTTCTGCAAGACGCCGCTCCTCTTCCACTCGCTGCTGTCTTCGGATTTCAGCTCGTTCCCTGGCTTCTTCTATGAGACGGTTACTTGTCATTAAAGGACTTTGACGAAACATCTCAAATGCTGCAAGTTGCCTTCTGGTTGTTTCATCCAGAATCGGTTCAGGTTCCGGCTCAGGCACTATTTCCGGTTCGGGTTCAGGCTCAGGCTCAGGCACTTCCGGGCGAGGCGCGGGTTCTCTTTCCCTTCGCTCACGTGAAGGCGGCCAGGAGACATGCTTGGTGCCGCTGGGGCCAAAGTTAACCCGAATACCTGCATTGATTGCCGCAAACTTATCGGTACCCCCATCACCTGATACTCCATCCAACAGATCGCTTCCCACCACATGGTAGTCGTATTGAACAAAAAGGTCGGCACTGCGAAATAGATAAAACATCAACCCTGCTCCACCGGTTGCCATTAACGAGAGGTCTTCAGAGTCCAGATCATCTGTCACAATCTGACTACGCATCATTCCCAAACCAAACGAAAAATAGGGGTTAACAAAACGAGTGGCTCCCCCCCTTAGGTTGAACAGGTTATTAAGATTCGTTACACCTTTTACGGTTACATTAAAATAGTCGTTTTGAAACGGGGGATCATCAGCAAACTGATTTGTGAACTCTCCAAACTGTAGCCCGGTATTGATCGACCATGCGGGGGTAAAGGCGTACTGAAAACTGCCTCCATAAACCGGCTGGCGAAAGGAAGCTACATTAAAATCACCGGCAAGCGGGCCAAACGTTCCGCCATTTGCCAAGCCATATGTAACTCCGTAATTGAATGTTAAACTGACTCTTTTCTCGCTCTGCTCCTGTGCCTGAGTTTCGAGTGCAAAGGCACCAATAAACAGGAGTATTAACCACATCTTATATCGACGTACAAACAGATTTCTGATCATGTGTCCCCTTCATACCAATTATCGTTGAAATTATTGACGGGTTTTTTCTCTCACTTCTACTCTGAACCGCCACTCCTAAGAAAAATACAGAATCGGATGAATAAATCCAGCCTCTTCTTTCAGATTGAAATTGATTGTTTTAGGGTTAAAAGTTCAATTAAATTAATTATAAACCTGATCAGAAAGTAGCTTAATTAACCCGGCTTTTTCAATCGTTATACAGCAGGTATGGCTTTCGCTGTTCCAGGAAATGATCCAGGTTAAAATCCAGCGTGAGCGGATCAATTTCATTACTTAATACCCTGTCTATCTGCTCACTGCCTGCCAACCGGTAGAGAAACGTATTGGTTTCGGCCTGCGGAGTTGCATTTACCAGGATGCGGAATATCTCAAGCCCCGTTCTCACCGGATCAAAATCGTACGAGGTTATCTCAATTTTTACACCCCGGCTCTCACTGTCCAGATGCTTGGGGTTTGGCGCTACACCGGGTATCGATCGCGGCGTAAAGGAGACCGGGGTAACGGAGATCCCTTCCAGGTTTGAGAGCGAAGCAAGATCCTGTTCACTCAGGCGCGTTGATGGTTCGCCAAGTGTTAAAAACGGGTCGTCGGTGCCCCTTCCTTCAGACAGATTTGTACCCTCAAAATAGACAGTGCCTGTATAGATATAGGCGTGATCGAAGGTTGGCAGATTGGGTGAGGGCGGCACCCAGTTCAGTCCTGTTTCGGGCCACTTCATGGCTCTTCTCCACCCCTCCATTTTAATAATTTTCAATTCCGGTTCTTGTTCAAAGTCCATCCACTGCTCTCCCGCTATCATCCCGGCCATCTCTCCCATGGTAAGCCCATGAGCTATCGGAATGGGGTATGGACCGACAAAGGATCGGAACTGTTCATCGAGCATCCAGCCGCTCACATAATCACCTCCAAGCGGATTGGGGCGGTCTAAAACCCAGACCGGAATACCTTCTACTGAAGCCGCCTCCATAACAAGTCCAAGCGTGGCGATGTAGGTGTAAAATCGAGCGCCAACGTCCTGCATATCAAAAATCAGCAGATCTACATGACTAAGCATCTCCGGGGTCGGTTTCCTGTTGGTGCCATAAAGTGAAAAAACCGGCAGCCCTGACGCCTGGTCTATCCCATCCTCAATCTTATCGCCAGCTCCCGCCTCCCCCCTAAAACCGTGCTCTGGTGCAAACAGCGCCGTCACGTTTGCTTCAATAGCCAATAGGGTATCCAGCATGTGCGTATCGCCAATTCGGGCTGTAGGATTCATCACCAGTCCAATTCGCTTCCCCTCCAATTCACCCATATAGTTGTCGAGAAGACGTTCAGCACCGATTTTTACCGGTTCCGGGCTTACTCCGTCATTTTGAACGTCAGAACAGGCCGTAACAATCATTAAACCGGCAAACAGAAACAGCAGAGGCATTGTGAATTGGCGCATGGATATAGATGTTGATTTTTTCTAAATCTAAGTTCGGTTCTAAAATTTCGAAAAACAGGCCCCCTCCTTCTCTGTTTTGAAGAGATGCCCATGGCACAACCACCCATAAATTGTTTATCGAATTGACACATAAAATATCAGTTATGATAATAATATATTTGATCGACCGTACAATCCAAACGAAAGCTTTTATAGCTGTCGGGAGATGGTCAAGGGCAATATTATCGGTACACTCTTCAACCCTCTTCAGAAACCGATCCGTAAAGATTACTTCCATTTAAAAATCGGCTGTTTTCTTTTTTGAGACGCTTTACAAAATCCGCCGACCTGTTACGGAATTCGGAAAGGGGTTCGATGTCTTTTGATATTGAAATATCCATATCAGCACTCTAACAGATCTATTTTGCACCAATAAAATACTCAATTAGACTTCCTCTTACCATAGTGGGGCAGATTGGTTAACATGCAGTTAGAAACAGAAAAGGCGAAGAGTAAACTTCGCCTTTTTGGATACCGGAAAATGTACTAAGCTTCTCAAGCCTGATTCGCAACCACATCTGATTCCGGGAAAAAATATGCCGCTTCAATTCTGCCATTTTCTGCAGAATCGGAACCGTGCACGATATTTTCGCCCATGCTGTCTGCAAAATCTGCGCGAATGGTCCCCTCAGCCGCTTCGGCCGGATTGGTTGCGCCAATAAGTTTGCGAAAATCGGCTACGGCGTTCTCTTTTTCAAGAATCATGGGTACACAGGCTCCGCTGCTCATAAACTCTACGAGTTCACCAAAAAACGGGCGCTCTTTGTGAACAGCATAAAATCCGCCGGCTGTCTCTTCAGTGAGTCGTGTCATCTTCATTGCAACAATTTTAAATCCCGCTTTCTGAATTCGGGCGGTAACTTCACCAATCAGATTTTTTTTAACACAGTCGGGTTTCAATATGGTAAGTGTGCGTTCTACAGCCATTCTTTTTATTAGATTTTTGTAACGTTTAATATTTCCATTCGTCCTATTTAAACAAGATACCAAGATACGGTATAGCGGGTAAAATCACGAACAGGCTTTGTTCGAAAAGGATAAAATTGATGACTAATCATTTTACATATACGTGGCTGTTTAAAAGTTTATTAAGTGCAGAGAAAATCTGGCCTGCCATATCCAATACCGACTTTCTGATGAAGTCGATTGGAGAGTCTCCCGTAAGGCCGATGAACCTGAGATTTATTGAGCGTGCCCGTATCTCGTCTGATCATTTTGAAAGCCTTGACCTGAAATGCAGAGAAAAGTATCAATGGGAAGCACCTTATCATCTCAGCATAAAAAGGTTCAACAGCGATGGATATTTCCGGCAGCTGCACATCTCAATTCATCTAACCGATACAGATCTGGGTTGTGATGTTTCAATACGTTTTAAGGGCAGAACAAATGGCTTGACAGGGAAGCTGATCGCTTACCGTTCGTTCAGTAACAGTGCCAGAAATCGATATGTAAAAGTACTCTCTTCTCACGGTTACACCGCTTCAACCGACGCCGAGAGTCCGGTTATCAGAAACTCTCACAATGTGAAGCTGCCTGATTCCTGGAATAAAAGTTATACACGGTTAACAAAAAATGGTGTTGATGCCGATCTCTCCGAGAAACTGATTCGTCTTCTTCAAACATCCGACGATCAGCAGTTAAAGAGATTATATCCCATCAGGCTTTCTGAAATATGGGGTCGCTCACTTCAGGATGTGCTGAAAATGATGTTTCAGGCATCAAAACTGGACATTCTCAATCACAGCTGGATTGTTGACTGCCCGCAATGCAAACAGCCGGCCAAAAATTTCACAAAATTATCCGCTGTGTCACCGGATATCAGCTGCGACACGTGTGGCCATGAATTTGAAACAGACCTTCACCGGTCAGTACACCTCTCTTTTAGCCCTAACACTGCCGTAAGGAAGAAAAGTGGGCTTACATTTGCGCTTAGTAATCCGACACACAATTCAGATATCAGGCTTAAAACTTATTTAGAACCCGGTCAGATTCGCATCATTAAGATTGACCTTAAACGAGGCCGCTACAAAATAACCGACAGTAAAACTGAAGCGGTTACCTATATCACCGTTGAACCTGATGGCGACCATAACGCCTCAATTATCTTTTTCGATGATGATACCGATATCCAAAACCTCAGGCTCTCGTCCAATCCAAATCTGATTCTATATAATAAGAACCGCTATCCACTCACAATTGAATGTGAAGATCTGAACCATGAGTTGTATAAGATCTCTCCGGTTGAAGTAACAACTCAACCTACCTACTGCAATCTTTTTCCGGGCGAATTGCTGCAGGAAAAAGAACAGCTCCCGGCAAGAGATCTCACGGTACTGTTTACCGATCTCTCCAACTCTTCCGATATATATAACACCCGTGGCGACGATTCGGCAACAGGCCTTGTAATGAACCATTTTGATGTGCTTGAAGCAATGATTAACTCTGAAAGAGGCGCCATTGTTAAAACCAATGGAGACTCAGTAATGGCTCTCTTTCCCAAACCCGTCTATGCGGTCCGAGCCTTTCAAAAAGCACAAGAAGCTTTTAAAAACCAGGTGGAAACCCAGCGTTCCATTCTGCTTAAAGGCGGGATTCATACCGGCGATTGTGTTGCCGTAATCCTGAACAACCGGATCGATTATTTCGGGGCTACCGTGAATATCGCTTCCCGGCTGGTTGAGTATGCAAAACCGGAAGAAGTTATCATTTCAAACAGCTCCTATTTGTGTCCCGAATTGCGGGAGTATCTGCATAAGGATCAGGAGGAGCTTAAGATGCAGGAATTCAATACGAAGCTAAAAGGTTTTGAAGGCCAGATTTTTGAAGTAAAACGCATCAGTTTGCACAGCAGTCCTTTAAGGTTGGTGGTATAGTGTTGGGAAAGTACGGTCTGTATCCGGATTCCTTTTTTTGATTTATTCTCCCTATTCTTAGTCAACTTTTTGACTCAAATGCATAGGATATGACGCCAACAAAACCCCACCCAAGTATCGCCTCCCATACCACCCCCATGGGAGAAAAAAAACGAATCGGCCTGGTTGCCCACGATTATCGAAAAAGAGATTTGATCGATTGGGCCGATTACAACCGCGACATCCTGATGCAGCACGACCTCTACGGAACCGGAACCACCGGCGGACTCCTCGCCGAAAAACTGGATTTACCCGTTCACCGGTTTATGAGCGGCCCTCTGGGCGGCGATCTTCAGATCGGGGCGGCTATTGCCGAAACCAGGCTTGATATCCTGATCTTCTTTTGGGATCCGCTCCAGGCACAGCCCCACGATGTTGATGTTAAGGCACTGCTTCGGATCGCTATTGTCTATAACATTCCGCTTGCCTGCAACCGCTCATCGGCCGACTTTCTCATCACATCAGAACTGATGGGAGAAAAGTACGACCGGTACCTGGTGGATTATGGGGAAAGGTTGAGAGTGCTGAGCAGGGATGAGTGAGTCTGCTTAGATTTACAGATACCAAAATGGAGTGTGTGCTTTTTTCATATCTTTAAAGTTCAGGAAACTGAATTCACAAATTCATTGATAGAATATGAATCTCCTCAAAAACGAAAAAAGCCCCTACCTGCTTCAACACGCCAACAATCCCGTTGATTGGTTCCCCTGGGGTGAGGAAGCATTTGAAAAGGCGCGGAAGGAGGATAAACCGGTTTTTCTCTCCATCGGGTATGCCACCTGCCACTGGTGCCATGTAATGGAGCACCAGAGTTTTGAGGATGAGCAGGTTGCCGAACTGATGAATCGCGGGTTTGTCAACATTAAGGTAGACCGCGAGGAACGGCCTGATATCGACAATACCTACATGACCGTCTGCCAGATGCTGACCGGCGGGGGCGGGTGGCCTCTTACCATTATGATGACACCGGGAAAAGAGCCCTTCTATGCGGCAACCTATATCCCAAAAGAGTCTCAACCGAACCGTATCGGGATGCTAGAGCTTCTTCCGGCCATTGAGGAGATGTGGAAGGAGGACCGAAACCGCATTACCGAATCAGCCGAGAAAATTAAAAGCGGATTTCAAAAAAGCCTGGAGATTGGCACCTCACCTTCCGAGCTGCCTGACTCCGTTATTGATGCCGGCGTTCAATCACTTGCAAGCCGGTTCGACAGGACAAGCGGAGGGTTTGGCAGTGCGCCCAAGTTTCCCTCTCCCCACAACCTGCTTTTCCTCTCAGATTACAGCCGTATTCACAATCACGCAGAGGCAAAAGAGATGGTTGAAACAACCCTGATAAAGATGCGTCTTGGTGGACTATGGGACCATGTAGGAAAAGGATTTCACCGCTACTCCACTGATCACCTGTGGTTGCTTCCGCATTTCGAGAAGATGTTGTACGATCAGGCCATGCTGCTGCTTGCCTATGCGGAGGGCTGGAAACTGACCGGGCACTCCCTGTTCAAAAAAACAGCCTATGAGATTGTAGAATATGTTGATGAGTGCCTCACATCGCCCGAAGGCACGTTTTATTCAGCCGAAGATGCCGACAGTGAAGGAGAAGAGGGTAAATTTTATATCTGGAAAAAGAGTGAGATTGAGGCAATCCTTCCTGAAGAGGATGCAAAATTCTTCTGTGACCATTTCCATATTGAGCAGGATGGAAACTTCAGGGATGAAGCCACCGGCCGGAAAACCGGGCAAAACATCCCCCACCTCAAGGGTTCGCTGCCCGAAGAGCTGGAAGAGCGCGCAGACTCTATTCTAAAAAAACTTCATGATGAACGGAAAAAGCGGGAGCGACCGCTTCTGGATGACAAAGTACTGACCGACTGGAACGGACTGATGATCGCAGCACTTGCAAGGGCCGGAGTTATTTTTGAAGAGAACGACTTTATATTGAAAGCGGAAAGAGCCTGGAATACTTTAAATGAAATCTGCATGGTGCCGGGTGAAAAACTCCTTCACCGCCTTAAAGACGGGGAGGCCGGAATTGAGGGCATGGCCGATGACTACGCATTTACAGTTTTTGGGCTGACTGCACTCTACGATGCAACCTTCGAACCCGACTACCTGGTTCAGGCTGTTCATATTCAGGAAATTTTTGACCGTGAATTTTTTGATGAGAAGCACGGTGGTTATTTCTTTACAGCTCACCGGGCAGAAAAATTGCTTGGCCGGCAAAAAGAAATTTATGATGGTGCCATCCCCTCTTCCAACTCAGTGGCTGCAATAAACGGGTTTTACCTTTCACGGCTTACAGGAGAACATACATATGAAGACAAAGCGCGATCAGTACTTCAGTCATTTTCTGAACCGATCAGTGACGCTCCCTCCGGATACACCTTTTCTCTGAAATCTTATCTGCTGATGAATAGCCCCACCAATGAAGTTGTAATTTGCGCAGAAGATAGGGATGACACTGTTCAGGCAGCCATTCAGCTCATCAGAGAAAAAGCCCCGGCCGGTTCATCCATCCTTTTAAAGACGTCACAGACAGAGTCAACGTTGAACCAGATATCCGAATTCACTAAAAACTACCCTGCTGCTGAAGAGATGTCGATCTACGTCTGTTCCGGTTTCAGCTGCAAAGCGCCGGTACACTCCCTTGAAGAGCTCAACCAAATTTTCCTGAAATAAGAGCTTACGAGTTGTCAAATAAATCTTATTTTTGGGCAAGTAATGTATATCTGTTTGACAAAAGTATTAATGACTTTAAAATAATATGAGTTCGATATAAGAATTTGTAAAAGAGCTTCCCCTCCTTGCCCCGTAGGGATCACTATGTGGAAAAGGGGGACTTCCTGATTGCCAAATTCAAAGAATTTATATTGAACTCACGTTAAAATAATCTCCCCAAACAGATCCATAGAACAGAGCTGAGATCTCAACCAAAAAATTCATCTGCCATGACAAAACCTGAGAACGGATCCATCACATATACCAACAAGGATAAAATCGGTACCATAGAGTTTTATCATCCAAAGGGTAATTCACTTCCTTCCAAACTTTTAAAGAAACTGGCTGAAACTATTACCAAAGCCAGCGGTGATAAAAAGAATAAAGTAATTGTGTTAAAAAGCAGTGGTGATGGTGCTTTTTGTGCAGGGGCATCATTTGATGAACTGCTGGCCGTTGATAGTTTAGAAGAAGGGAAAGCTTTTTTCATGGGTTTTGCCAATGTTTTGAATGCGATGCGTACCTGTCCAAAAATGATTATCGCGCGGGTCCATGGAAAAACCGTAGGTGGTGGTATTGGCATTGCAGCTGCCGCCGACTTTACTTTTGCTCACATCAACGCATCCATTAAACTCAGTGAACTCGCAGTTGGAATTGGCCCGTTTGTGGTAGGGCCTGCTGTACGACGTAAAATTGGCGATTCAGCCTTCTCTACCCTTGCCCTGGATGCCAGAACCTGGTACAATGCCGAGTGGGGCCGCCAAAAGGGACTCTTCAATAAATTGGTTGCCACCACCGAAGAGTTGGATGAAGCCGTTCAAAAACTTGCCGGTGAACTCGCATCCAGCAACCCGGAAGCGATGACAGAACTCAAAGATATTATTTGGCACGGAACAGGCCATTGGGGCTCTACTCTTGAACAACGCGCCGAAATAAGCGGACGGCTGGTTCTCTCTGATTTTACCCGTGAGTTTATAGAGGAGTTTAAGAAAAAGGACTGACGATATTTGATTGGTATTTTTTTTGAGGCTTTGAAAGTCTCCTCCTTTCCCACACAGCGATCTGTCATAGGCATCTTTATGGGAAGGGGGAATTATAAGTCTGAGATGATACGTGCCTCCGGCACTCACTGCGGGG
>Ga0207421_10000680_pt1 | contig 43992 bp, 35 predicted proteins | sample SodLakKL_010_SED_4_FD_187542 | JGI IMG/M metagenome (GOLD analysis project Ga0207421, IMG submission 187542) | Alkaline sediment microbial communities from Lake Tanatar, Kulunda Steppe, Russia - 8KL_010_SED (SPAdes) (version 2) | ecosystem: Environmental > Aquatic > Non-marine Saline and...
CTGCTTCGAAAATCATTTCCCGGTAGGAAACATCCTGCGATGTTGTCCGAAAACTGGAATAACCCAAACCCACAATCGCAACTTTTTTGCTCACAGTTAAATCCCTCCTTGTTGTTTGCTGGCTAAAACCGCAACTGACAGCTCCCGGATAACCTTTGCGTTGCTTAACGCCCAGTTACACCTGTTAGTGAACAGTTTCACATGCCCTCCTTGCTTTTCAACCCCCCTTTCCTTTTATTTGGAGGAAAAAGTGCCCGGTGCTCATTTTTAGCCGCACCGAAAAATATTTTACAGGAAAATGGTAAGAGTCAGACAGTTAAGGACAGACAAAAGATTCGGTAAATAATGAAAACAAACGAACGGGAAAAAGAACAGAAAAGCTTGGCTTGCCTTTTTCTATCCTTCTGTTAACTTTTTTCGCTGTTATGTAGATTGTCCCATTCAAGTCTGTTTAAAGGAAAACCAGTAAAAAGTAAAGTGAGGATGGCTTCTTAAATCGTTACCGGGAAAAATTCTGTTTCCAGGTAAAATCAGGGGTGGATAATTTGCACACATATTGCCGGGATTATGAACTGCTAAAAAGTCAAGAGTTGGAAATAAGCTCACAATGGTATAATACCACAGGCATATCTTTTCAGGCAAGACCTGATTTGACAGTTTCTGTTGTAAGAATTACAAAAAATAAAGAAGCAAAGGGAGGTTCTCTGAAAGCAAAGGAAGCAGGGGAAGCAAAGGGGTGTTACTCTTGCTTCCCCTGCTTCCTTGATGATTATTAAACTGACCAGAGGTTCTGGTCCTTGCAGAGGTTGTCGCGGAAAAAGCCGGGTAGTTCATCCTATCCGGTCCTGCTGTTATCCTGTAGTTGGGGCTGGATTTCTATGCATTTATCCAGCTGCAGCATCCTGAAAACTTTTTTCACGTATGCATTGTTCACACTGACAATCTTTAAGCCGCCCCCGCGTTCTTTGAATTTCTTTTGAAACAGGAGCATCTTGCTGATACCGGAGCTGTCAATCATGGTCACATGGGAAAAATCCAGGGTGACATCGGTGCAGCCTTGTTCAAGTGCAGATACCAGTAGTTGCTTTAATTCTTTCGAGTTGGCCATGTTTACCTCGTGGGGTAACGTGATCAAGGCCTGGTTATGGCTTGGAAATTCCAGTTTCACAATACCACTTCTCCTCTCGTGATAAAAAATAAAGAGCCCTGCTTCAGCATTGGTGCCCGAAGCAGGGTTTAAACAAGTACAAGTACCTGCATGTAATCCTTGAAGTAGGGCAACCGGGCTGTCATCTCGAAATATTTATCGATTTAGACCCCATGGTTTTGCGCCTCCGGCTTTCGCCGAGTTTGCCATTTTCCAGTTGTTGGCTGTCATTTTTGGTAGTTCCTTGCTCACTGCATTCTACAGCTTAGAACTAATGATAGATCAATTTATAGTGTAAAGTAAATAATTTGGGGTGTCAAGACAATGGGACAATATTTGAATCTTGCGAATCTTCTCGGGGTTTTGGGGTCATAAAAAGGCGCCTATCCATATTATAGATAGACGCCAGGATGAAGCCAGACAGACGCCTTTTAAAATCCATTTACAGGGCAAAACGAAATGTCAGTAAAAATTTCAGAGTTGACAGGTATCATGCATAAAACATTATTGCTCAGGAAAGGTCGAAACGTTCTGCGTTCATCACTTTGCTCCAGGCAGCTGCAAAATCCTGAAGGAACTTCTGCTGGGCATCGGCGCTCGCATACACCTCGGCGATGGCCCGAAGCTCAGCGTTGGAACCGAAGATCAGGTCAACGCGGGTGCCTGTCCACTTGAGTTCGCCTGTCTTGTAATCTCTTCCCTCGAAGGTATCTTCATCTTCCGAAGTCGCTTCCCACTTGGTGTTCATATCGAGCAGGTTGACAAAGAAGTCATTTGTTAGATTTTCCGGGTTCTTGGTAAATACACCATGCTGGGACTTGTTGTAATTGGCGTTTAATACCCGCATGCCACCCACCAGCACGGTCATTTCTGGTGCGGTCAGTCCCAGCAGCTGTGCCCGGTCAACAAGCAGTTCTTCAGCAGGGACGGCATATTTGGCTTGCGTGTAGTTGCGGAACCCATCTGCTTTCGGTTCAAGGACCGAGAATGAAGCGACGTCGGTTTGTTCTAGCGATGCGTCTGTACGACCGGGCGCAAAAGGAACCGAGAGATCAAAGCCAGCATTCTTGGCCGCTTGCTCCACACCGGCGCATCCGGCCAGGACAATCAGATCTGCAAGGGATACCTTCTTTTGGCCTGACTGGGCACTGTTGAACTCCTCTTTGATTTTTTCCAGGGTTTGCAGCACCCTTTGCAGTTGTTCCGGCTGGTTGACCTCCCAATCTTTCTGGGGCGCCAGGCGAATGCGGGCGCCATTGGCCCCGCCCCGTTTATCGGAACCGCGGAAGGTAGACGCTGAAGCCCAGGCTGTGTAGACCAGTTCAGGAACCGACAAGCCGGAGTTGATGATTTTGTTCTTAAGTTCTGCCATATCCCTTTCATTGATCAGTTCATGGTCCACTGCAGGGACCGGATCCTGCCAGATCAGTTCCTCCTCGGGGACTTCGGGGCCAAGATAGCGCGAGCGTGGGCCCATGTCACGGTGGATCAGTTTGAACCACGCGCGGGCAAAAGCCTCGGCCAACTCTTCAGGGTTTTCTTGGAACCGCTTGGCAATCTTTTTATAGGTGGGATCCATCTTTAAAGCGAGATCAGCAGTCAGCATCATAGGCGCATGTCGTATGGTTGGATCTTCGGCATCCGGCACTGCATTCGCTGCTTTTGGATCCGTAGGAACCCATTGATGGGCGCCTGCAGGGCTCTTAACGAGATTCCAATCGTAATTAAACAGGGTGTTTAAATAGCTGTTGTCCCACTTTATCGGGGTGGGTGTCCAGGCTCCTTCAATACCGCTGGTGATGGTATCACGGCCTTTGCCTTTACCGTAGCTGTTCTTCCAGCCAAGCCCTTGTTCCTCGATGCTGGCAGCCTCGGGCTCAGGACCCAAATAGGAATCCGGGGCGGCACCGTGACATTTCCCGAATGTGTGACCTCCGGCAATCAGTGCCACAGTCTCTTCGTCGTTCATGGCCATACGTTCAAAGACTTCTCTGATATCATGGGCTGAACCGAGGGGATCAGGTTCACCGTTCGGCCCTTCTGGATTCACATAAATCAGCCCCATCTGCACTGCAGCAAGAGGATTTTCCAGCTCCCTCTCACCCGAATAGCGCTGATCGCCGAGCCACTCGCTCTCAGCACCCCAGTAAATATCCTCTTCAGGCTCCCAGATATCCTCCCGGCCGCCGGCAAAACCGAAGGTTTTAAAGCCCATCGATTCCAAAGCGCAGTTGCCCGCCAAAACCATCAGATCGGCCCAGGAAATCTTTTTACCGTATTTCTGCTTGATTGGCCAGAGCAGACGGCGCGCTTTGTCAAGGTTGGCATTATCCGGCCAGCTGCTCAAGGGGGGGAAGCGCTGATTGCCAGATCCTGCTCCGCCGCGGCCGTCTCCCATCCGGTATGTGCCGGCGCTATGCCAGGCCATCCGGATGAAAAAAGGCCCGTAATGCCCGTAGTCTGCAGGCCACCATTCCTGGGAATCGGTCATTAACTCATACAAGTCATTTTTTACTGCCTGCAGGTCCAGCTTCTTGAATTCTTCAGCATAATTGAAGTCTTCACCCAAAGGGTTTCTCACAGCCGGATTTTGGTGCAGCATCTTCAGGTTCAACAGGTGTGGCCACCAGTCCCGGTTCGTTGTACTACCAATAACAGTCTTGTTCCTGGTCATTCCTGTCACTGGACATTGTTTTTGTTCATCCATAAATACTCCTCCTCAAATTATAAGTACTTTTCTATTATATCACATGATTCTGACAAAATATAATGTTTATTATTTAAAATTTCTCCCAGCATCTTTCACCCAGGGGACATTTTTAGACCTGATCTCCTTATATGGCGCAAGGTTGCAACTCCTTCCACAGGCGGGGTATAATACAGTTGCCGCAATATTTCTATGGGATGTGCAGGAAAAGTCTGGGTAGAATCCGGCAAGTTTATTTTTTTCACGGCGGGGGTAAAGGATATGACACGGCAGGAAAGCAATCGGTATAGTTTGTCTACTATTGGCCATTCCAACCACAGCATGGAAACTTTTTTGAAGCTGCTGCAGCAGTTTCAAATCCAGGTAGTGGTCGATGTGCGCTCCCAGCCCTACTCCCGCTATGTCCCTCATTTCAGGAAAGAAGCCCTGCAGCAATTCCTGGAAGAAGCAGGGGTGCGCTACCTGTTCCTGGGCAGGGAGTTGGGTGGACGCCCTTCCGGGGATGAATTTTATGACGGAGAAGGGCAGGTTCTCTACAGGCAGCTGGCCGAATCCGCTCTTTTCCAGGAGGGAATCGCCCGGCTGGAAAAGGGGTTGGAAAATTACCGGGTGGCCCTGATGTGCAGCGAAGAAGATCCGGCGAAATGCCACCGCTTATGGCTTTTGGGCCGGGTGCTGCAGGAGCGGGGCGTGGAAGTCAGTCATATCCGGGGTGACGGAACACTGCAGGGACAACGGGAGTCACTGAATTTTTAGTTATTCCAAAAGCAGGTAATTTGAAGTTGGTTGGCGAAAGATTGTATGATCAGCATAATCAGTATTTTTCCAAAATTCATGCTTGCAGCCTTGTGTGGGATGAGAATTATACAGTCAAAAGAATTGGAGGTATGGGTTTGCGTTTCTTGGGCACAAAAATAAGTCCCAAACTGTTCGTCCTCTCGGCGGTCCCGATTCTTCTTTTTATCCTGGCTACAGTTTTTTACACCATCCCCAAGGCCCGTGATGATATTTATACAGCCAGGAAACAGCAGAGTAGAGAATTGGGGGAGGTGGGCTATTCCATTATCGCGCACTATTATGCACTGGAACAGGACAATACCCTTTCCCGCGAGGAGGCGCAGCTGGCTGCAGCAGAGACCCTGCGGAGCATTCGCTTTGGAGAGCGTATGGAAGATTATTACTGGATCAACAATTATGATCCGGTCATGGTCATGCACCCTTTTACCCCCGAACTGGAGGGAAGGTGCCTGGAGAATATTCAGGATCCCGAAGGAGTGTATTTATTCCGGGAGTTTGTGGATATCGCTCAGGAACAAGGCGAAGGACATGTTGAATATCACTGGCAGTACTATGATCACGCTGAGCGGGTGGAGCCGAAAATATCCTATGTGATTGGATTTGAACCCTGGGGCTGGATTGTAGGGACAGGGATTTATGCGGAAAATATTGCGCCCCTTGTCCTGGAAAGAACTCTTACCCTGCTGGGTTTTATTGCCGGGGTTACGCTGCTTGCCCTGGTTATTACCCGGAAAATCGCTCATTCCCTGGTCGTTAGACCGCTAAACAGCCTGGTGAAAAAAGCAGAAGCCATCGGCAATGGACAGCTGGAAGAAAAGGTTGAAGTCCGTTCGGCCGATGAAATCGGACAGATGGGGTTTGCCTTCAACAAGATGGCAGGAAGCATAAACAGCTTGGTCGGAGAACTAAAGGAAGCCCACCGGCGCCTGGACGACATCATTGAATTTTCTCCCGATGCGACTTTGGTTGTGAATGACCGGGGGATTGTTATTGCCTGGAACAAGGCTATGGAAGAGATGACTTATGTGCCGAAAGCAGAAATGATTGGCAAAGGGAATTATGAATATGCAGTGCCTTTTTATGGCCGACGTCAGCCCATCCTGTTGGACCTTGCCTTACTGGATGAAGAAGAGTTTGCCAGGATCAAAGATCACTATGACTTTATTCAATGGAATGGTGATACCTTATTTGGGGAAGTGTATTGCCCGGAAACATATGGAGGAAAAGGAGCCTATCTTTGGGCTTCCGCTTCCCGGTTGCGCGATGCTTCGGGTACGGTTGTGGGAGCTGTTGAATCAATTCGTGACGTCACGGACCGGAAACTGGCTGAGGAAAAAATCGACAGCTATACCCGGGAACTTAAAATGAAAGGCATGGAACTGGAACAGCTTTATCAGCAGCTGGACCAGGAGCTGGACAAAGCCCGCAAAGTCCATGAACAGACTTTACCCAAGTACATTCCCCAGGTGCAAGGCATTTCACTTGCCGCGCACTACCAACCTGCAGCCAAAGTGGGTGGGGATTTTTATGATGTGTTGAAAAAAGGAAACAAGCTGGTGCTCTACCTGTCTGATGTGATGGGCCACGGCCTGGACAGCGCTCTGTTAAGTGTTTTTGTAAAAAATACCATCAACAGCTATGTTTCTCTGACTTCTGTAGATCAGCTCACTCCCGGTGTAGTTATGGAACACCTTTTCCAGCAGTACAGCCGGGAAGATTATCCCCAGGATTATTTTATCTCTGTTTTTCTGGCAGTATTGGACCTGCAAACCCAGGTTATAAGTTATACGGGGGCGGGTTTTCAAAATGCGCCGTTGGTCATCATGGGCAGCGGTGAACAAACAACTTTGGCCAGTGAAGGTCCTCCCCTTTCTTCTGCTTTACCACGGGAGATCCTGGATTTCCAGGAGAACTCTTTGCAGCTGGACCGGGGGTCCACTATCTTATTTTCTACCGATGGACTCTTTGAGATTGAAGTTGACGGGGTCATGTACCAGAAGCAAGCAGAAAAAGTGTTTTATGAATATGCTTTTCTGCTACCTAAGGAAATTGTCCGCGCCATTAATGACGACTTCTTTAGCTTTAACAAAGGATCTTTACAGATTGATGATGACATTACCTACCTGGTGCTGCAGGTGGGGGCCGAGGAATCATAAGACTTAAGCAGCGGAAGGAAGAAGATTGTTATGAAAATATTATCTTCTTTCTGATTAGCATCCGAAGGGGACATGAATGTCTACCCTGGGAAAATAAATTTTCTTTGAGTTTAAAGAAGAGGACCTTTCATTCAGGCGGGGATTTTAGGGGGGGGAAAGTGGTGATTGGAAAGAATGGAAGACAAAAGCAAAAAGTGATAATTCAAGAGATAATTCAAGACCTGACCCCTTATTTCCTTGTTCTTGCTCAACTCAAGGTTGCAACTCCGTCCAAGGGCGGGATATAATACAGTTGCTGCAATGTTCCTCTTATACATATTGGAAGGTGTTGGACATGGGCAAAAGGATACGGATTGGCTGCGGGGCTGGGTATGCCGGGGACCGCATTGACCCGGCTGTGGACCTGGCCCGGGATGGAGCTTTGGATTACCTGGTGCTGGAGTGCCTGGCTGAGCGCACAGTCGCCCTGGCCCAATTGGAAAAGCTCCGGGACCCTGCAAAAGGTTACGGCCAGTTGCTGGAACAGAGAATGGCGGCGCTGCTGCCGTACTGCCTGGAAAATGGTGTTAAGATTATCACCAACCTGGGGGCGGCCAACCCTGAAGCGGCCCTGGAGATAACGGCAGGCCTGGCTGAGCAAATGGGCCTGAAGCCCTTGAAGCTGGCGGCCCTGCTGGGCGCCGACGTCCGGCCTGTGCTGCGTGGGCAGGCGGATGCCCAGGAGCAGGAGCAGGGGCATCCGCTGGATTGGAAGGAACAGCAAGAACAGGGGCAGGGGCACTGCCTTGAGCAGACGCAGAAGCAGGCCCGGGTACAGGAGCAGCAGAAGGCGCCGCAGCAGGAGCAGGAGCAGGAGCAGGAGCAGGAACAGGAGCAGGAGGGGGTTGTCTGGGAAACGGGCACTCCTATCTCCAGCTTGATCCGCTCCGGCCGGGTTGTCTCAGCTGATGCTTACCTGGGGGCCGAGGCCATTTTGCCGGCGCTGCAGGCGGGTGCCGATGTGATTATCACCGGACGGGTGGCCGATCCTTCACTGTTTCTGGCGCCCATGGTTTACGAATTCGGCTGGGAGCTAGACGACTGGCATCGACTGGGGCAGGGCACGGTGGTGGGGCACCTGCTGGAGTGCGGGGCCCAGGTCACCGGCGGATATTTTGCCGACGGCCGCTACAAGAAGGTGGAAAACCTGGCCGATGTGGGATTTCCACTGGCTGAAATCGAAGCTGATGGAAGTGCCGTGATTGCCAAGCTGGAGAGCAGTGGCGGGGCGGTAAACCTGCGCACCTGCAAGGAGCAATTATTATATGAAATCCATGACCCTTCTGCATATTTGACTCCAGATGTAACGGCAGACTTTAAGGGCGTGTTTCTGCAGGAGGTTGCCCCGGATCAGGTGAAGGTAACTGGCGGCGCCGGTCTGCCCCGGCCTGATTCGTTAAAAGTGACGGTAGGGGTGCTGGATGGCTACCGGGGGGAAGGGATGATCGGCTATGCCGGGCACGGGGCCGTGGAAAGGGCCAGGCTGGCCCAGGAAATCCTGGAAAAAAGGTTTGCCCGCCTGGACCTGGGCCTGGAGCAGTTTCGTTTCGACCTGGTGGGGCTCAATGCCCTCCACGGAACCATTGGCGAAAAAAACAGCCCCCAACCGTATGAAGTGATGCTCCGGGCAGCTGTAAAAGGTCAGGCGGAGCAAGAGGTCCAAAAAGCAATGCAGGAAGTGGAAGTCCTGTGGGTGAACGGGCCGGGCGGCCCCGGGGGAGTGAGAAAGCAGGTGATCCCGCTCGTGGCGGCGTATTCCACCACGGTTTCACGGGAGAAGGTCCGGCCGCATTTTGTTTACCGGGGGTTGAGATAGCTTTGGCGGGCAAAAAACTTTATGAGTTGGCCCACAGCCGGGCCGGGGACAAGGGGGAGACGACGACCCTTTCTTTATTCCCGTACAGGGATGAGGACTTTGAGCTTTTAAAGCAGCAAGTGACCGGGGAGGCGGTAAAGCAGTTTTTTGGTGCTATGGTCACTGGTCCTGTGGAGCGCTTTGAACTGGAGAACATCTGCGCTCTTCACTTCGTCCTGCACGGAACCCGGCCGGGGGGCGTGGCTGCTGCCCTGGAACTGGACGCTCACGGCAAATCGTTAAGCTGGGCCCTGTTACAGATGGAGCTTGAAGGATAGCCCCTACAACCGGATAGTCTTAGCTCCTTTACAGTTAAGTCTTGCGCGGCAGGGTTAGTTTATGGATTAGAATATATTGCCAGAGTATGAATTGGTGTTAGAGGGCGGTGAAGAAGCTGAGCGGACAGACAGAGAAAGATAAACCAGTGGTTTCCAGGGTGCTCCAGGAGATCGCCCTGTTTTTGGAGCTAAAAGGAGAAAGCTCATTTAAAAGCCGGGCTTACTACAATGCAGCCCGGACTCTGGAGCAGATGGGCGCAGCAGAGCTGCACCGGTTGGTGCAGGAAGACAGGCTAAAAGATATCCAGGGTATCGGGACAGCCCTGAATGACAAGATTAAAGAGCTGGTCCTGACAGGGCGCCTTTCCTATTATGATGAGTTGAAAGACAGCATCCCCGAAGGGCTTTTAGAAATGCTCAAGGTGCCCGGGCTGGGACCCAAAAAGATTAAAGCCCTTCACGAGACCCTGGGGATCACTACCCTGGGGGAGCTGGAGTATGCCTGCAAGGAAAACCGCCTGGTGTCGTTAAAGGGGTTCGGGCCCAAGACCCAGGAAAATGTAATCAAAGGGATCGAATTTGTACGCCGTTCCCAGGGACTGTTTTTCTACAGCGAGGCCAGCCGGGTGGCCGCAGGCCTGCTGGAGAGCCTGCAGGATTTTCCTGCGATGGAAGAGATCAGTCTGGCCGGCAGTATCAGGCGCTGCAAGGAAATTGTCAAGGATATTGACCTGGTCTGCAGTACCGGGGACCCGATCGGCTTGTCCGGGTTTTTTGCCGGCCTGTCCGCTGTGGAGGAAGTCATCGCCCGGGGGGAGACCAAGGTCTCCGTGCGCCTGCAGGAGGGGATCAACGCCGACCTGCGTATCGTCCGTCCCGGTGAATTCCCTTTCGCCCTGCACCACTTTACCGGTAGCAAGGAGCACAACACGGCCATGCGGCACCGGGCCAAGAAAATGGGCCTGAAAATGAACGAGTACGGCCTGTTTCCGGTGGAAGATGAGGGGGCGGAGCCGGGTGACCGGAACCGGACCCGGAGCCTTCAGGGTGCAGGCAGCGGGGTCGAAAAAGCCCGGGCTGATGCCAGCCAGGTCCGTAGCGAGGGTGACCTTTTCCTTGCCCTGGGATTGGCCTACATTCCCCCGGAATTGCGGGAAAATCACGGGGAAATAGAAGCGGCGGAAAAAGGGGCGCTGCCTCAACTGGTGGAACAGGAAGACATCCGGGGTATTTTTCACATTCATACGGTTTACAGTGACGGTGTCAATACCTTGGAGGAAGTGGTGCGCAGCTGCCGGGACAAGGGGTATGCCTACGTGGGCATCTCCGATCACAGTCAGTCGGCCTTTTATGCCGGCGGATTGAAAGAAAACGATCTGAAAAGGCAGCTGGAGGAAATTGAAAGGCTCCGGGAGCAGTACCCGGAGATCGCCATATTCAAGGGAGTGGAGTCGGATATCCGGGGGGACGGTTCCCTGGATTACCCCGATGCGATCCTGGAACAGTTGGACTTTGTCATCGCCTCGGTCCATTCCGGTCTGAACATGGCCCGGGAAAAGATGACCGGGCGGTTGCTCCAGGCACTTACTCATCCCCGGGTGACGATGCTGGGGCATCCCACCGGGAGAATACTCCTGGGCCGGGAGGAATATGCCCTGGACTTGGAGAAGGTACTGGAGAAAGCCCAGGAAAAGGGCGTGATCCTGGAGCTCAATGCCAGCCCGGCCCGCCTGGACCTGGACTGGCGGCACCTGAAAAAGGCCAAAGAGATGGGGCTTCTGGTTTCCATCAATCCTGATGCCCACGGGCTTGGAGAGTTAGCTGACACGGATCTGGGTGTGGCCATGGCCCGCAAAGGGTGGCTGGAAAAGAAGGATGTCTTCAACACCCGCTCCCGACAGGAAGTGGAAAAGTACTTGCGGGACAGATAAATACCGGTGAAATCGAGGGACAGGCCTTTATTTCAGCCCCTTGTGTCCGGCAATCTTTTTGTCCAGGCCAGTACAGTACAGTACAGTACAGTAAACTGCTGCTTTACCCTGCCCTGGTCGGGCAGAACAGGCCCTGGAAAAGCCCTTTCCTGTCTTTTCCGTCCAGTCCTTTACCTTGCCTGGCTTGCTCCGCCCTGCCTAGCCCGGCCCGCTGAGATGATGGAGGATAGGTTTTGTCTCTAAGGCCAGGCCCCCGATTGCGCCCCCGGCCTGTTCAGGTGCGGTTCATAATTTCTGGCTTAAAATTCCATGGAGGAGGAGATTAACAGATGTCGGCCATAGAACGCTTGCAAGAATTGGACAAAAATTTTGCTGCCATGGCGGAGGTTATGCCGGAGACCATGGGCAACTTCAAGTCCCTTAAGGAGTCAATTATGCCCGATCAGAGGCTGACCAAGAGGGAAAAAACCCTGGCTGCCCTGGCCATTGCCGTTTCCAAACAGTGCCAGGACTGCATTGTCAACTGGGTTCAGTCGGCCATCGATGAAGGACTGACCCTGGAGGAAGTAATCGAACTTTGCGGTGTTGTGATGCTGCTCAACGGAGGTCCCGGTGCCGCTTACGCTACCCAGGCGGTAAAAGTATACCGGGAGCTTGCGGAGCAGTAATCTGCCCGGGGATTTTTTTCTTTGTTTCGAAGCAGTGGGAAACAGGAAACAGGAAACAGGAAACAGGAAACAGGAAGCAGGGGGCAGGGAGTCAGGAGAGCCGTCCCCCTGCTTCCTTTGTTTTCGGCGGCTTTTTGGCCTGAAATATGGAAAGATAATAGCCTGAAGCAAGGAGACTGATCCTGTTGTGTCGAATGACTTACTTGTGGGGAAAGTATAGACTTTGCATTTATTTCCTTAAAGTTTCTTGAATTTTTTGAATCTGTTTTCCCCCAACAATACCATGTCCTGTCTACACAGGATCGGGAGGTCATGCCGATGGATTCGGTTAGAAACAAAGGGCGTTTTGGTGTGGTTTTGTTGGTTGTGCTGGTCCTGGTGTCGTTTTCCGCTTCTACAGTGTCTGCCGGTGCACCGGAAATTGCCATTTTTGTGGAGGATGAATGGTTGGAACTGGACGTCCCGCCTGTGATCCGGGATGGGCGGACCCTGGTTCCCATGCGGGCCATCCTGGAAGCCCTGGGGGCGACGGTGGCCTGGGAAGATGCTGAACAGAAAATAACTGCGGATAAAGCAGGGTTGAGGCTGGAAATGTGGGTTGATAACGATCGGGCTTTTGTCAACGGTGTCGAGACGGTGCTGGATGTTCCGCCCACACTGATGGGAGGCAGGACGTTGATTCCCCTTCGCTTTGTCAGTGAAGAGCTGGGCGAGGATGTGATTTGGGATCCTGAATTATATGCCGTAGGGATTAACTCCGACCCGGCAGACATTTTGCCGCGACTTCCCTTCCAGGAAGAATCTATCGCCGGGGTGCGCCTGGGCATGACCGAATCCCAGGTCCGGGACTTTCTTGGCTCCCCTGTTGATACGGATCAATATTACAGCGATTTTATTGATACGCAGGTCAAGGAACTGCATTATCCGTATGGGAAATTCTTGTTTTTTCTAGCCCAGGACGGGTTTCGCTTTTACGAAGGTGAGATTACGGAACCTGAAGCAGGCGGGCCGCGCAATGTCCGCGTTGGAGATACCAAGGAAACCGTGCTGCAGAAGTTTCCTGACGAGGGACGAGGCATCGAAGAAGAAGCTTATACTGATGGTTACTACCGGATCCTGTACGGTTCCCGAGACCACCTCCAGGATGGCGGTGTGGTAAATTATGACAGCAACATGCAGCCCTACGAGATTGGTTTTGGCACGGAAGATTACCTGGGCTTCCGTATAAGCTTGGAAGATGGACTTGTTTCATCATTTCGCCTCTTGATGCAGTTAAATTAATTCTCAGCGCTTGAGAGGGAAAATATTTTTTCTAAAAAGGGCCTGAAAAAGCAAAAAACAAATTGACCGGCAGCTGAAAAGTGGTTACAATGAGGATAGGTGACAGGATTTCCGGCCACCAATTTATGGATTGAAACATCCATATTTTGGTGGTTTTGATTTTGGTCTAAAAAGGGCCCGCGAAGTTCATTGTGGTAAATCATTTTACAGTGACCGTGATGGTTGTCACCCAGATCAAAGTAAAGGAGTTTGATCCCGGTGAAGCGTTTTTATGTCGGGGGCAGGATTTTAAAATCAACTCTCGCCGTAACCATGGCGATTTTCTTCGCCCAGCAGCTGGGCCTGGAAGACCGGGTGGGCCTGGCGGCCCTGGTTGCACTGCTGACCGTGCAGAGAACATTTTATCATTCCCTGATGCAGAGTATGGCTACGTTGGGTGCGGTTCTTATAGGCGGTATCCTGGGCATGTCACTGGGCTATTTTTTCGGCATTACGCCCCTGGCTTACGGGGTGGCGGCCCTGGTGGGAATCCTGTTGTGTGCCAAGCTACGTTGGTACGATCAGACTATCCTGACGACCCTGACGGCTATCGGGACCATCTTTAGCGGTGCCTCCAGCCTGGGGTTGCATTCCCTGCTGCAGATCTTGACGGCGCTGATGGGAGGGGGCTTTGCCCTGTTGATCAACTATGTTTTCAACCCCAACTACAGGGAAGAGCTTACCCGGAGGCTGTTGCAGATTGAAGAGGACCTGAGCCGTTTAATTGATATTATTATTAAAGAATTGCAGGAATTAGGGTGCAGCCGTGACGAATTTAAAGAGCAGGCTGCCTGCTTGAAAAAAAATATTGAAGAAGGTATAGAGATTGCCAGCCTGATCCGCAAGGAACCCCGTTTCATTTCCAGGAGATCGCGGCCGGACCGTTATTACCAGGTGTTGCAAATGTTCAACCTGCAGCTGTACCGCCTGGAGGAAATGTACCGCCTGGCCCGGCTGATGCCCATGGAGATGCCCCAGGCGGCCCGTCTGGCCCGGTTGCTGAGCATTGTGAGAAAGATCCAGCAGAACAAACTCCGGGGCAAGAAAACCCGGTATGCCCGAATAGAGTATGCCATGGATAACCTGGATAAACTCTTTACTGTTCTGGAGACAGCCTGCAGCAGGGATGAGTTTGTCAGCCGGGCGGCCCTCTTTATGATGCTGGAAGAGCTTAAGCGCTATTACGAAAGGACGTTAAAGCTGCCGGATATTGTGCACAATACGACCCTTGAAACAAGCCCGGCCGGAGAAGGGGAGGCGCCGCTGATTTACCAACCTTAGCCCGTAAGGGCAGGATAACAGACGAGCAAGCAAGCAAACAAGCAGGAAAGATTGCAACAGGGATGTGATACTATGCCGAAACGAGATGATTTGAAGACGATTTTAATAATCGGGTCTGGCCCTATTGTCATCGGCCAGGCCTGTGAATTTGACTATTCGGGCTCCCAGGCCTGTAAAGCGCTGAAAGAGGAAGGTTACAGGATCGTGTTGGTCAACTCCAACCCGGCGACGATTATGACCGACCCGGTCATGGCTGACGCCACTTATGTCGAGCCCTTGACCAGCGAGGTGGTCAAAAAGGTGATCGAGCGGGAAAAACCCGATGCTGTCATTCCCGGGTTGGGTGGACAGACGGGGTTGAACCTGGTGGTTTTCCTGCACCAGGAGGGCTTCCTGGAACAGCACGGGGTGGAAGTGCTGGGCACAGTCCCTGAATCTATCTCCCGGGCCGAAGACCGGGGCCTGTTTCGCCAGGCCATGCAGGAAATCGGTGTCCAGGTCCCGGCCAGCGATATCGCCTGCTCGGTGGAAGAGGCGGAAAGGATCGCTGAGGAGATCGGGTTCCCCTTGATTTTGCGCCCTGCCTATACCTTGGGAGGCTCCGGGGGAGGGGTGGCGTACAATGCCGAGGAACTGGCCGGGGCTGCGGCTTCGGCTATCGCTGCCAGCCCGGTGGGCCAGGTTCTGGTGGAACAGTCGGTGCTGGGCTGGAAAGAGATTGAATTTGAAGTGGTCCGGGATTCCAGGGACAGTGTGATCATTGTAGCGTCCATGGAAAATGTTGATCCGGCCGGCGTTCATACCGGAGACAGCATCGTGGTGGCCCCGGCGCTGACCCTGTCCAGCCGCGAGTATGTTCACCTGGTGGGCTTATGCAAAAAGGTAATCCGCAAAATCGATGTCAAGGCAGGCGGGGCTAATATCCAGTGGGTAGTCCATCCCGAAACGGGTGAGGTCTGTATTATCGAGGTTAACCCCCGACTGTCCCGCAGCTCGGCCCTGGCTTCCAAGGCGACGGGCTATCCCATCGCCTGGGTTTCGGCCAAGCTGGCTGCCGGCTATACCCTGGATGAAATCATTAACCCCATTACCGGGTCGACTACCTGCTTTTTTGAGCCGGCTCTGGATTACTGCATTTTAAAAATTCCCCGCTTTAACTTTGAAAAGTTTCCCCATGCCGACGCGACCCTGACCACCTCCATGAAAGCCGTGGGAGAGGTGATGGCGATCGGTTCTAACTTCAAGGAAGCCCTGCAAAAGGGGCTGCGTTCCATGGAGACCGGACGGGCCGGCCTGGGTGCCGACGGCAGGGACCCGGAACTGCGCAAGCTGACCCGCCAGGAAATTGCTGAAAAACTGGGGGTGCCCAATGATCAGCGCCTGTTTTACATCCGCTATGCCTTCCAGAAAGGCTTCTCCCTGGAACAGGTTTATGAGTTGACCAAAATTGACCGCTGGTTTTTATCCAATATCCAGGATATTTTGCAGCTGGAAGAGCAGCTGGCTGATTTTACCCGACCGGAACTTGACCAAGCCCTTACGAGTCTGCCGGGGGACCTTTTGTGGCAGGCCAAGGAAGCGGGGTTTTCTGATCTCCAGCTGGCCCAGCTGTTAAACTGCACGGAGCAGGCCCTGTATGCCTGGCGTAAGGAGCAGGGGCTCACCGCATCGTACAAGGAAGTGGATACCTGTGCCGGGGAAGTCTATGCCCAACGCCCTTACTTTTACTCTACGTACGGCGGGCAGGACGAAAACCGGGCCACGAGCAAAAAGAAGGTCATGGTTTTGGGCGGAGGGCCCAACCGGATCGGCCAGGGGATCGAGTTCGACTACTGTTGTGTGCATGCTTCCTATGCTCTCCAGGAGGAGGGCTATGAAAGCATCATGGTCAACAGCAACCCGGAGACAGTCAGCACCGACTACGATACATCGACCCGCCTTTACTTCGAGCCCCTGACCCGGGAGGATGTCCTGGGCATTATTGACAAAGAACAGCCTGACGGAGTGGTCATCCAGTTCGGCGGCCAGACCCCGTTAAACCTGGCCCTGTCCCTGGAAGAAGGCGGTGTTCCCATCATCGGAACCAATCCCGACAGCATTGACCGGGCGGAAGATCGCAAGCGCTTTGATGCCCTGCTGCAAAAACTGGACCTGGTCAGGCCCGAGAGCGGAACGGCCCTGTCCCCGGAAGAGGTGCGGGCGGTGGCCAGCGGCCTGGGTTACCCGGTGATGGTGCGCCCCTCCTATGTTTTGGGCGGCCGGGCCATGCAGATCTGTTTTAGTGAAGGGGAACTGGAAGACTATATGACCAACGTGGCCGAAGCCAGCTACGACCACCCGGTGCTGGTGGAAAAGCTGCTGGAAGATGCCGTGGAGGTGGACGTGGACGCCGTCTGCGATGGGGAGACGGTGCTCATCGGCGGGATCATGGAGCATATCGAGGAGGCAGGGATCCATTCGGGAGACAGTGCTTGTGTGCTACCTGTCTACAGCCTTATGGACGATATCGTGGAGAAGATCAAGGAGTATACCCGCGCCCTGGCCCTGGAGCTGGACGTCCGGGGGCTGATGAATGTCCAGTATGCGGTGCGGAATGATATTATTTATGTCCTGGAGGTGAATCCCCGGGCTTCCCGGACGGTTCCCTTCGTCAGCAAGGCGGTCAACGTGCCCCTGGTGAAGTTGGCGACCCGGGCCATGCTGGGCCAGCGGCTGAAAGACATGGGCTTCCGGGATGAGATTGAAGTCCCTCATATGGCGGTCAAGGAGGCGGTCTTCCCCTTTAACCGGTTCCCGGGGGTCGATGCGGTCCTGGGACCGGAGATGCGTTCCACCGGGGAAGTGATGGGGATCGATTACGGGTTTGGCATGGCCTATGCCAAGTCGCAGTTGGCTGCAGGGCAGGTGCTTCCTTCAACGGGGAACGTTTTCTTAAGTGTGCGTAACCAGGATAAGCGGTCCGTGGTTTTCCTGGCCAAGCGCCTGGTGGACCTGGGCTTTTCCATTGTCTCCACCCGGGGCACCGCCCGCATCCTGAAGCAAAATGATATCCAGATCCGGGAAATTCCCAAGCTGCATGAAGGTCGTCCCAACGTGATTGACTTGATAAAAAACGGGGAGATCCAGCTGATGATCATTACTTCCAGCGGGGGGATGGCCAGCAAAGACCAGCGTTCCATCCGCAGTTTTGCAGTGACCCGGAATGTGCCGCTAATCACGACTCTTTCAGGAGCCCAGGCCAGCATCAACGGGATTGAAGCGCTGCACAAACGGGGGCTTGAGGTCAAGTCCCTGCAGGAATACGGTGAATACTTACTTTAAGCGGTATTTTCTTGTGACTTTCATTTTTTTGGTCAGGATATAGTTGACAAAGAGGTAAAACGCTGTCCCAAAGATGGCGGCATTGATCAGGGCGCCCACCAGGAAGGAACCGCCCAATAGCTCTAAAGCACCCAGGAGCTGTTCCTGGAAGCGTCCCACTTTCAAGAAAAGAGCATACTGTGACAATACGAACTCGATCAAATTTTCCTCGCCCTCGGCGCCGGCCAGGATCATGCCCCCGCTGACGAAGTTCAGGGCATACATGATGGGGATTAGCGGCCCTGTCAGCAGGCTGACCAGGGTGGCGCTGGCCCGGTTCAGTTTGAAAAGTGTGGCCAGCAGAAAGGCGATAATAAAGCCGAAGCCCAGGGTGGGGAAAAAATTGACCCCGATCCCCAAGGCGCAGCCCATGGAGACTTTGTTAGGATCTTCCCTCGTTTCCAGAATCTGTTTTTCCAGGTTATTATAAAAGCGCTGCTTCAGGTTTTCCCATCTTGCGAGCAGTGACGAGAGCGGTGTTCTTTTGCGACCATACTTGTTTCTTCTGGGCACCTTTGACCACCTTTCCATGCAGAAGGACCAGCTTTTGTGGCAGCCAGCCAGCCAGCAAGCCAGCCCAGCAAGCCAGCCCAGCAAGCCAGCCCAGCAAGCCAGCCCAGTAAGCCAGCCCCTCATCGTTTAAACTGTATTATACCCTTCATTATAAAACAAATGCTGGAAAAAGTGAATAAAAGAAGTTTTAAGTGCACGCACACAGAAGAACCGTTCCTGTGTGTTGCTGTTTTGGCACCCACTTCAGGGGCAAAGAGAAGTCAAAATGGCAGAAAATAAGAGTATATTGCAGAAATAAAGAGACAACTTAAAATAATTCCTCGAAGACAGCTTTTCTGGTGGTTCAGGGTTATAGACATAGTGTTCGGTTAATGGTAAAATTTCATAAAATTTAAATTTTTGCATCTAAACCGTAAAACTACATAGTGGCCAGATGAAGCCAAGGGGAGAGACCTCTTTTGTGGGGCACCGAAGGAGTAACCTTGCCGCGTGGTGGCGGAAGGGAAACTCTCAGGTAAAAGTATTCTCGGTGGATGGATTCCTGGAGAGTTCCTGCTGCCGGGCAGCAGGCGCCGAAGGGGTAATTTTTCCCAGTCGAAAGGGAAAAAAATCTCTCAGGCTGCAAGGACAGGAAAAAAGCTGACGAGGCTGGCTTTTTTCCTGTCTTTTTTCATCTCTAGCCGGGGTTTCTACATTATTTCCGATTCAGTTCCGGTTGTTTGCCTGGCAATTTTTTGTGGGAAGTGGTGGGAGCGGTGGAAAAGAAACTGGGTTTGATCGTCAATCCCGTTGCAGGGATGGGTGGCAAAGTGGGGCTTAAAGGCACAGACGGGCCGGAAATCCTGGAAAAAGCGAAAAAAATGGGGGCAGTTCCCCATGCGCCTGGCAGGGCCGTGCAGGCGCTGGAGGAGATTGTCTCCTGCAAGGCGCAAATGGAGCTTTTATGCTGTCCGGGAGACATGGGGGAAAATGAAGCCAGGATGTGCGGATTATCGCCCCGGGTGGTCGGGGGCGACGGCAGCATCTCCACGACAGGACCTGAAGATACGGTCAATGGCGCGAAATCCATGCTCCTGGAGGGAATCGAGCTGCTTCTTTTTGCCGGGGGGGACGGCACGGCAAGAGATATTTACCGGGCCGTCGGGGAAAGACTGCCTGTAATTGGCATACCTGCCGGGGTTAAAATCCACTCGGCTGTGTTTGCGGTAAACCCTACAAGGGCGGGGATCATCACCCGGGATTACTTGCAGGACAGGATAACAGAGTTTCGCCTGGCGGAAGTGATGGATATTGACGAAACTTCTTTCCGCCAGGGGCTTCTTTCCGCTGAATTGTTCGGCTATCTGCAGGTGCCGAGTGATGATCTGCAGATGCAGTCCCTGAAGGCAGGCACTCCTTTTTCCGAAAAAGCTTCCCAACAAGCCGTGGCTGAATACATCAGGGAAAGGATGGAAAAAGATGTGCTCTATCTGGTCGGTCCCGGAAGTTCCACTGGGGTGTTAATGCAGCAGATGGGACTGGAGTATTCGCTGCTGGGTGTGGATGCAGTATGCAACCAGCAGCTGGTCGGGCAGGACTTGAATGAAACAGAGATGCTTAAGCTGCTTGATGGCAAAGAAGCAGAGCTGATTATTACGGTAATCGGGAAACAGGGGTATATTTTCGGCCGTGGAAACCAGCAGTTGAGCGCAGATGTGATTAATAAAGTGGGCCGGGATCATATTATTGTGATTGCTACCCGGGAAAAAATTGCTTCCCTGGAAGGACGGCCGCTGCTTGTGGATACGGGGGATGCCAGGGTAGACCAGATACTGCGGGGCTATATCCGGGTTATCACCGGCTACAGGGAAGAGGTGGTTTACAGGGTGGAAAGCTGACTTGACAGCGTTTGGTTTCTGCCGCACCTTTTCTCCTTGGCCCCGAGCTTCGGAGTTCCGGACTTCACGGGCTCTCGGGCTTCCAGGGGTTCGGAGCAGCATAGCGCCTCTTGCCGGTTTACTCCCGCTGCTCCGGGGACAGCGTCAAATCCAGCTTGTTGCTCCTTATCCGTTTTTGCTCCCCATCCCTTATGTCTGGAAGCGGGTGGGAGCAGGAAGCAAAGGAAGGAGACCGGTCAACACAAATGTTAATACAGTTAATATAGAGGAGGTTTTGTACTGATGAGCACAGGCCGTAAGACCCCCCTTTATGAGCGGCATAAGCAGTTAAAGGCCAAAATGACAGATTTTCATGGCTGGCCGATGCCCCTTCAATATAGTGAGATTACCGAAGAAGTAACCAGGACACGTTCTGCTGCCGGATTGTTCGATGTATCCCATATGGGCCGCCTGATGGTGGAAGGCCAGGGCGCTCTGCAGTGCCTCCAAAAAATACTAACAGCGGATATTTCCCGGCTGGAAAGGAACAGATGTTGTTACAGCCTGGTCTGCAATGAGCAGGGCGGGACAGTAGAGGATCTGTTGGTATACTGCCTGGGGAAAAACAAATATCTCCTGGTTGTGAATGCGGGCAACAGGGAGAAGGTGCTTCAATGGTTGCAGGCGCATACCATAAAAGAAGACGTGGAGATCTGCGATCTTACCGCAGATTATGCGCAGCTGGCCCTGCAGGGACCGTTTAGTTCCGACATCATGGAAGCTTTGACCGGGGGGATAATTACGCCATCAACTCCCGAACCGTTTCGTTTCCTGCAGCAGCTGCAGGTAGGGGGGATAGAATGCCTGGTATCCCGCACCGGCTATACTGGTGAAGACGGTTTTGAAATCTGCTGTGAATCCGGCAAAGCCCCTGCCCTGTGGAACCTCCTGCTCGATGATACTGCTAGCAGGCCGGGCGCTTCCCCAGCAGGGTTGGGGGCAAGGGATGTCTTGCGGCTGGAAGCTTCCCTGCCTCTTTACGGGAGCGAGTTAAACGAGAAGGTGACGCCTTTGGAAGCAGGCCTTGAAAGATTTGTCGCCTTTGACCGGGAAAACTCTTTTATCGGTCTGGAAGCTCTATTGCAGCAAAAAGAGGAAGGCCTTTCTAAAAAACTTCTGGGTGTGGAAATGGGACGGGGAATCCCCAGATCCGGTTATGTCCTGAAAAAAGAGGGCCGGGAAATTGGTTGGATCAGCAGCGGCACTTTTTCTCCCACTTTAAACAAGGGAATTGGCCTGGCGTTTGTTCACACAAACGGTGCTTCCCCCGGTGATGAAGTGAAAGTGACTGTGCGTGGCAGGGAAGTGGCTGCCCGGATGGTCAAACCACCTTTTTACAGGAGGGAAAAATAATGGAATGGAAATTCGTTGAGGGATTGCGCTATACTCAACAGCATGAATGGGTCCGTCAGGAAGACGGCGGCATTGCAACCGTGGGGGTAACAGATTACGCTCAGGACCAGCTGGGTAAAATAGTTTTTGTAGAGCTTCCAGAAGCGGGAAGAGAGGTGCAAAAAGGTGAGAATATTGTGGTGCTGGAGTCGGTGAAAACGATAGCCGATGTGTATGCCCCTGTTGGGGGAACTATTGCTGCTGTGAATGAAGAGCTGCTGGATACCCCGGAATTGATCAATGAAGATCCGTACCAGTCGGGCTGGATCGTAACCATCAGTCCCGATAATCCCGGGGAGCTGGAACAGCTGATGTCCAGGGAGGAGTACGAAAGCTTTGTCCGGGAGCAAGAGGAGGGAGCAGAGTGAGCGGCCGGCATTTTCTCCCCTTAACTGAGGAAGAGCGGCGTGAGATGCTCCAGGAAATTGGTGTTAGCGCTGTAGATGATCTGTTCCAGGATATTCCCCGGGAAGTGATATTGGAAAAGCCCCTTGAGCTCGCACCCGCCCTGTCGGAAAGAGAGGCTCTGAAACACCTGGAGGCGCTGGCGTCGAAGAACCGAAATACCTGGGAGTGCGCTTCGTTCCTGGGCGGCGGGATCTACGATCATTTTATTCCCAGTATCGTCAAACACGTGACAGGGAGGAGCGAGTTTTATACCGCTTATACTCCCTACCAGGCAGAAATCAGCCAGGGTATGCTCCAGGCCATCTTTGAGTACCAGACCTTGATCTGCCAGCTTACGGGAATGGATTTGGCTAACGCTTCCCTTTACGATGGCGCGACCGCTGTGGCCGAGGGCGCCTTGATGGCCTGCAGTGTCACCAGGCGGGGGAAAGTGCTGGTTTCCCGGTCTGTCAGCCCTTTTTCCCGGGAGGTGCTGCGCACGTACTTTGCCCCCCGGGGAATCGAACTGGTGGAGATTCCCCTACATGAGGGAAAGACGGACCTGGAGCAGGCGGAAGCGCATTTGGGCCGGGACACCGCAGCCCTGGTGCTGCAGACACCGAACTTCTTCGGGCTGCTGGAAGAAATGGAACAAGCGGCAGAGCTGGCACATGGCCAGGGGGCCTTGCTGGTCGCCGCTGTCGATCCCATCTCTTTGCCCCTCGTGCAGGCCCCGGCGGAATACGGTGCAGATATCGCGGTAGGCGAAGGACAGGGACTGGGCACACCGCCCTCTTTCGGGGGCCCCCTGCTGGGTTTCCTCTCTGCCAGGGAACAATATTTACGGAATATCCCCGGCCGTATTGTCGGCGAGACGGCAGACACGGGGGGCAACCGGGGCTTTGTCCTCACCCTGCAGACCCGGGAGCAGCATATCCGCCGGGAAAGGGCGACCTCCAACATCTGCACCAATGAGGCGTTGATTGCCCTGGCTGCTGCTGTACACATGGCTGCCCTGGGGCCCCAGGGGATGTACCGTGTTGCGGAAGCCTGCTTGAAAAAGGCTTACTATGCCAGGGAGCAGATGGCTTCCCAGGGCTTTGAGATTCCTTTTGGCGGCGTATATTTCAAGGAGTTCCCGGTAAAACTGCCCTGGGAAGTCAGCCGGTTGAACCAAAAGCTGATGGAGAAAAATATCTTCGGCGGACTGGACCTGGGCCGGTACTACCCGGAGTTGGAAAATACTGCCCTGTTCTGCGTCACCGAAAACCGTACCCGGGCCGAAATCGATGCCCTGGTGAAGGAAATGGGGGATTTGAAGTGAAAAAAACAGGAATAGCCCTGCTGTTTGAACGGGGAAGGCCTGGCCGGCAGGGGTTCTCTTTGCCCCCCCTGGAGGATGTTCCGGCCCCTCCTATAGAGGAGCTTTTGCCCGCGGAAAAAACCCGCCGCCTGCCCCTTGAACTGCCGGAACTGTCCGAGGGGGAAATCATCAGGCATTACACAGCCCTTTCACAGCGGAATTTTGGCGTGGATTCGGGTTTTTACCCCCTGGGATCCTGCACCATGAAATACAATCCCAAGGTTAATGAAGAGGCCGCCTCGCTGCCGGGTTTTGCCTGTTTGCATCCCTGCCAGGAGGAAGAGCAACTGCAGGGTGCCCTGGAGCTGCTGTACCGCTTGGAACAGGAACTGCGTGAAGTGACAGGGATGGACCGTTTCACCTTCCAGCCGGCTGCGGGGGCCCACGGGGAGTTGATGGGGTTGATGATCATCCGGGCCTATTTCCAGGCCAACAATGAAGATCGCAACAAGATCCTGGTCCCCTTGTCAGCCCACGGCACCAACCCCGCTTCTGCCGCCATGGTCGGGAGCAAGGTGGTGCACCTGCCTTCAGATGAAAAGGGGCTGGTGGATGTGGAAGCCCTGAAAGAAGCCCTGGATGAAGATACTGCGGCACTGATGCTGACCAACCCCAACACCTTGGGACTGTTTGAAGAGAATATCCTGGAAATAGCCCGGCTGGTTCATGATGCAGGGGGCCTGCTGTATTACGATGGAGCCAACTTAAATCCCATCATGGGGCAGGCTCGTCCCGGTGATATGGGCTTTGATCTTGTCCATCTGAACCTGCACAAGACCTTTTCCGCTCCTCACGGCGGAGGCGGTCCGGGATGCGGACCCGTGGGGGTGAAGGAGCGGCTGCTTCCGTACCTTCCTGCTCCTCTGGTGGCCCGGGGGGATGAAGGGTTCTTTTTGGATTACGACTTGCCTCACAGCGTGGGCAGGGTGCACAGCTTTTACGGCAACTTCCTGGTGGCAGTGAAAGCATATACCTACCTGCGTATGATGGGTGCTGAAGGCCTGAAGCAGGCCAGCCGGGATGCCGTGCTGAACGCCAATTATTTAATGCATAAACTGAAAAAAAACTTCCGTCTGCCTCATGACAGGCTATGCAAGCACGAGTTTGTCCTTTCAGCCAAAAAGCAAAAACGCCTGGGAGCGGGGACGGCGGATATTGCCAAGGCGCTGATGGATTACGGCTACCACGCCCCGACGGTTTACTTCCCCCAGGAAATTGCAGAAGCGTTGATGGTGGAGCCCACTGAGACTGAAAGCAAGGAGACGCTGGACGGTTTTTGCCTGGCCATGGAAAAGATAGCGAGGCAGATTGAAGAAGATCCGTCACCGGTCAGTTCCGCGCCCCACCACATGCCGGTCGGACGCCTGGACGAGGTTCAAGCGGTGAAGCAACCCCGGCTCAGATGGCGACAGGAGGAGGAGCAATGAAATTGATGCCGGGAGGTGGAAAACAGCCCGGCAGTTTTGCCGGGGTTAAGAGGGTTGAGTTTGTCTCGCCCCGCCGCACCCGGGCCCTCAGCGTTACCGGGAGAAAATGCTGGCTGAACTGTGCTCACTGCGGGGGATATTACTTGAAAAATATGCTCTCCCTGGAAAAAGCTCTGGCACAAAATCACCACCCTTCCTCTTTCCTGGTCAGTGGAGGCTGTAATCTCCAGGGGAAAATACCTCACCTGGAACGGAAAAAGGAACTGCAAATCCTTTCGGCGCAGGGCAGACTGAACATTCACAGTGGCCTGGTGACGGAAGAGGAAGCGCGAGAACTGGGAGAACTGGCGGCGGTAATCTCTTTTGATTTTCCAGCAAGCAGCCGTATCATTTCCCGGGTTTATGGCCATGGGGCCGCCATGGAAGATTACCTCCGCTCCTACCGCTACCTGAAAAAATACGGCCGGGTGATTCCTCACCTCTGCCTGGGGCTGGCGGAAGGAAAGATCCGGGAGGAGTACCAGGTGCTGGAACTTTTACAGCAGGAAGGGGCTGAAGGGATCTGCCTGCTGGTTTTTACTCCCACTCCCGGGACGGAGTACGACCGCTTTTCCCCTCCTCCCCTGGAGGATGTGGGGCAGTTTTTTCAAGCAGCCCGGGAATATTTTCCGGATATGCCCCTTTACCTGGGCTGCATGCGACCCGGGGGGAGCTACCGGGCCGACCTCGATCGTCTGGCTCTCCGGGGAAAAATAGACAAGATTGTCCAACCCTCTCCTCCAGCCCGGCAGTTGGCAAAGGAGATGGGGCTGGAAATAAGTTACAGCGAGGAGTGCTGCTGCCTGTGATCCGCCTATCGGAAGGAACCGCTGCCGCTATGAAATTAAACAGGATGTCCCAGGAAACGTCTCCTTCCACGGCCTACTTCCTGGTGGGGGAACGCTGCCTGGGAGGGTGTGCTTTCTGCCCCCAGGGCTCAGCAGGGCTAAGGGGAGAAAGGGCTTCCCTGGGGCGGGTGGGCTGGCCTGCTTATCCCCGGGAAGAGGTTGAAAAACAGCTTGCCGGGCCTGCGGGCTCTATCTTTCAACGTATCTGCCTGCAGGGCACCCGGGATAAAGAAGGGCCCGCCCGGCTGATCGCAACCCTGTCCAGGATGCGGGGACTCAATGCTTTGCCTATCAGCATCTCCGCCTGGATAGAAAGCAGGGAGGAAGCAGGGCAGCTTTTTGCCGCTGGAGCAGAGCGGCTCAGTATTGCCCTGGATGCAGTAAACCCGCTTGCTTATGCCCGTTTAAAAGGCGGAAGTCTCGAGCAACGCAAAAAGTTGCTCTTGGAATGTGCGCACAGCTGGCCCGGGCGGATGACCGCACATATTATCTGCGGTCTTGGAGAAAGCGACGAGGAGCTTTTAGGCACGGCGGCGGAATTGGTTGAAGCAGGGGTCAGGGTGGCGCTTTTTGCCTTTACGCCGCTTAAAAAGACCCAGCTGTCTTCCCGGCCGCCTCCGCGGCTTGGGCGCTACCGCCGCATCCAGGCAGCATGTTACCTGTTGCAAAAGGGGCATGTTGCTTATGATTCTTTCCGTTTTCAGCATGGAGAGCTTTGCTGCCTGGGATTGCCGGAAAACAGCTTGCGAGAACTGCTGCATGGAGGAGATGCTTTCCGGACCAGCGGCTGTCCGGGCTGCAACCGGCCTTATTACAATGAAAGGCCGGGAGGAGCCATGTACAACTGTCCCCGTCCCCTGGGCCCGGGCGAACAGGAGCAGGCCCTGGAACAGCTCCTGCAGGGGCAGGAATCTTTTTCCTGGGGAGGTGCTTTGCCTTGAAACAGGATTGGCTTTTGATCCACGATTCTCCACTACCGGGATCGGTGAATATGGCCAGGGATTTGCAAATAATGGAAAAGGTGGCTGAAGGCAGCCTTGCCCCGGTACTGCGCTTTTACAGCTGGTCCCCGCCTGCTCTTTCCCTGGGCCGGAATCAAAGGGCAGAAGAAGTAGCCGACCTGGAAGCCTGTTCCAGGCTGGGTATCGATGTCGTTCAGCGGCCCTCCGGGGGGCGGGCTGTGCTCCATTACCGGGAACTGACTTACAGCATTGCGGTAAAACAGGATTATCCCGGCCTGCCCTGGGGCGTGCTGGACACGTACTGCTTGTTCAGCCGGGGTATCGTGGAGGGACTGCGATCTTTAAACGTCGATGCATTCCTGGCGCCAGAAGAAAATCACAGCGCGAAAATTGACCCCGGCGCCTGTTTTGATACCGCATCAGCTTTCGAAGTGTATGTGCAGGGAAAAAAGGTGGTGGGCAGCGCCCAGCTGCGCCGGGGTAAGGCTGTCCTGCAGCATGGATCCATTCTCTTTCAGCTTCCCCTGGATCTGTACAGCAGGGTACTGAAAAAGCAGCCCGGCGCAGGGTGGCAAGAATACCTGGCAGCACTGGAACAAAAAGCGGCGGGGTTGGAAGACCTGGGGTACAGGGTGAGCGAAAAGGCGCTGGCTGCCGCAGTACGTGATGGCCTGGGCGGGATACTCGGTGCCCGCTTTACCGCAAACCATGAAGGCCTGAACTGGTCATGAGTTGATGGTCGGTTTTTTATGCCTCTTGACACAGAAGGCAGAATATTTTATACTTTAATTAACCAGTTAGTTAAAAATAGCATTCCGTTTATCTGGAGGAAAAGTGGGGGATTCTATGGAGCAGTTGCGAAGCGGGCTGGATCAACAAAATACAAAGTTACGTATCCTGGAAGCTGCAGAGGGGGAGTTCTCCGAAAAGGGGTTTGACGGAGCCCGGGTCGATGAAATCGCACGCCGGGCAGGGGTTAACAAGGCGCTGCTCTATTATTACTTTACTAACAAAAAGAACATCTTTGAAGAACTGGTCAAGATGCACCTGGAAGATCTCATTGAAGCAAGAAATAATCTGCTGAAACAGGATCCGTCCAATCAGCAAAAGCGGGAGAACTTTTCCTTGATTTATCGAATAGTCAAGGAGAAAAAAGATATCCTCAAGACCATCTTTATGGAAATGATGAAGGGCCATTCTGACAACACATTTTACTTTGAAATGTTTGACCCTTTGTTCCAGGATATTAAATCCCGCTTGAAGGAAACCAGGATAACCTTGGAAGACGAAAACAAGATGTGGATTTCTGTGTTCTTTTTCGTCATGCTTCCTCTATCCACGTATGCGATCCTGGAGGAAAAAATGCTGAACTTCTATAACATGGAATCGCAAAAAGCAAAAGATGATTTTAATGACTTAATGCAGGAGGTATATTTGGCTCTTTTTGAGGGAATTTAAAGGCGGAAGAAACGTGTTTTTCTTTTTGTTGAAATTTAATTAAAAGGTTAGTTAAAAATCGAAAATTGGGAAAATTAAGGGTAAGGAGGGGCTACGATGGGTGTTAAAAAAGTACGGGAATTTGCTACGGAGCAGACAGTAAACCAGGCCATTAATTTTATTACCAAAGATCCGGAGCAAAACTTGCCGAAACTCTTACAATACCTGGAGAATAATGCCAAGCTTCCTCACCACAAAAATTGGGTCAAAATTTTACAAGACTACTTCAATAATAATTCCCAGGCCATGGAACAGGTTAAAAGGGTCTGCCACAATCCCAACATGCTCAAAAAACTGGTCAACAACCTGGTAATCAAAGGGAGTTTTGCTGGACGGCCTGAGCGTGACCGGATCTCGGAAGAACTGGGGGTGGCCCTCCCGGCAGCCATCCTGATCGATCCAACCAGTGCCTGCAATCTGCGCTGCACCGGCTGCTGGGCAGGTGAGTATGACAAGTCTTACAGCCTGGAGCCTGAATTGATTAACCGGATCATCAAGGAAGCCCGGGACCTGCATATCCATTGGATTGTCTTTTCCGGGGGAGAGCCCTTGGTCTACCCCCACCTGTTTAAAATCCTGGAGGACAACAGTGATTCCTTTTTCATGTCCTTTACCAATGGCACGTTGATTACAGAGGAAAGAGCGGACCGTTTGGCCAGGCTGGGCAACTTCTCCCCGGCTATCAGTCTGGAAGGCACCAAGGAAAAGACTGACGCCCGCAGGGGGGAAGGAGTCTATGATAAAATATTGGACAGTATGGATCGTTTAAGGGAAAGAGGTGTCCTCTTTGGGGCTTCGATTACAGTGATGCGGGATAATGCTGAAGAACTGCTAAGCGACGAGTTTATGGACTTTCTGATTGAAAAAGGAGTCACCTTTATCTGGGCTTTTCATTATGTGCCTATTGGGCGAAACCCCTCTGTAGACATGATGCTTACCCCTGAGCAGAGGGAGTGGATGATTTACCGGGTCCAGGAGTTGAGGGCCAGCAAGCCGGTCTTTCTCGTGGACTTTTGGAACGATGGGGACTACAGCCAAGGATGTATTGCCGGTGGAAGGCAGTATTTCCACATTAATGGTGCCGGCGATGTGGAACCCTGTGCCTTTGTCCATTTTGCTGTTGACAACATCAAGGAAAAAAGTTTAAAAGAAGTGCTGCAAAATCCTTTCTTTAAAGAATACCAGCGGCGCATCCCCTTTAATGAAAACCATCTGGCACCTTGCCCGATTATCGATGCGCCCCAGGAACTGCGTTGTATGGTCGAGTCCTGCCAGGCTTATCCCACCCACGAGGGAGCCGGCGATGTTCTGGAAGGCCGGGTCGCACAGTACCTGGATGAGCATTCCAGCAGGTGGCTGCAGGTTGCCCGGGACGTGAAAGATAAGCAGCGAGAGAAATGCACGGTGGAATAAAAACAGACTACAGAACATCCTGATCAAGCGGATCAGGAGATAAAGCGAGGAAGTAAAGCGCAGGAAATTATTACAGCGATGGAATCAAGCACAAGAGATAGGTGAGCCCTGCCACATTTGTTGGCGGGGCTTGTTTTGGCCCGCCCCGGCCTTATTCCTCGTTTAAGTCCTTTATAGTTAAGCCCTTTATAGTTAAGTCCTGTGCAATTTTTGGCAGGAAATCTGCTTCAATTTGACAGGGAGCAGAGGCAAATCTCAATGGTTTTGGCTCTGCTCCCTGGTTGGGAGACCCTGTTTATTTATGCTTTTTCCAGAAACCGGGCAGGAGTTGAATCACCTGGCTGGAAACAAGATACCCGGCAGCCAAACCCAGCGCGGCCCCCAGCAGGCCTTCAGTGAAATAGACGAATAGCCCGGCTACAGCCAGCCAAATGACCAGCATGAATATTGATAACATCCAATCAGGCACGCTGTTGATTCTCCTTGCTCTTTCCCGTGACATCAAATTGCCTGCGTGCCGGTTCAGTGACAGCAGGGTTGACCCGGGGCCATGTTGCCTGCCCCAATGACGGAAATATTTTTAATCCTGGCTGCATCCATTCTGCTTAACCTCCTCTTATTTTTCTCATGCCTTTCCCCACTGCGTCTGCCAGCATCCTGGCCAGTTTAATCATGACTCATAGCATTTTTTTCGCTCCTTTTTCCGGTAGTCAGTAAAAAAATAGCAGTTTCAGTTTCATTTTCCTCTATTATAGCCATACCTGCTCCCGGGAGTCTACCTGTAAAAGCGAAATATCTTGCTGAAATGATTAGAGCATGCGTTTAAAGTTTTTAATCATGACTATACGAACCGGTGACCACAGTAATCTGGGGAGACAGCATTGTCTGGTTCAATGCCTTTACCGAGTACCACAACACCCTGCACGGCAGCAACTACGGGGTGGTTTACCCAAAGCGGGTCCTACCGGGTTTTTTGCGGTGGCAACTGGCTCAACTACGCCTACGGCCTGCTAATAGGCTTTGTCGACTGGTACGGCCCATCTGGCGTTTACTACGGCCTCGGCTTCCGCCCCTTGAGGACTCCATAACTATTTATACCTTTTGCCTGTTCCTCCTTAAACAAATTAGAAAAACGAGATGCCTTCAATTCAACCTGCTTGCATCTTAACAAAATCTTCACATCTTCCAAACAGGATCTTGAAATATAAACAGTATAATAAAAGCATCATCAGCAGGAAGGAGGTGCAATGATGCTGAAAAGAAAAAGAACAGTTACCATTTTTGTGATCCTGTCCCTTCTGGTGCTTTCATTTAGTTCTGTAGCGCTGGCAAACAACGGCACAGAGGCGCAGGTCAATGAATCCAGGGCTCTCAACGTCCAGGAATACCAGCAGGAAAATAAACAAGAACAAATCAGGGCCCAGGAATGCGAGGGCGAATGCAGCGAAAACTGCGAACCGCAACAAAGACGGTTGCAGCAACACAAGCAGGAAAATAGGCAAGAACTGCAGGGCGGAAGAAACCAGGGAAACGGTAAAGGCCTAAGGCAGGCCCAAAATCTGTCCCTGTAATACAGAATTTGTTCAACAAAAGCTGTCACGGGAAAAATTGCTCGTGGCAGCTTTTTGTTTTTTGCCAGGTCAGCTTTGACAATCGCACTACGATCTCAGCCACCTTGTAAAGGTTTTTAAATCGTCATAAATACTTCTCTCAGTTATTAATGTGGGGTACAATAAGCTTACAATTATTACGCATTTGATGAAAATGCGTCGTAGGATAAATAGATTTTTTTCATCTTGTATTCTGATGTAAAATAATTCAAATCCAATATACGCTTTTAGGCTCTTAATAGTTAAGTCTTGCGTGCTGGCAAAATATTTTGCAGGACAGCATTTATCAAAGTCTTTCGCAAAGAAGCACGCATCAAAGATTAATAGCTATTATTAAATTGTGCCAAAACTTGAATTGTGCTACGATATAAAAAAGCATCGGGGAGGATCTGCCCTTGGAAGGGAAAACAAAACTGGTGGTTATTGAAGATGAAGTCAAAATTGCCGAGATGATCAAGGATTACCTGGAGAAGGAGGGGGCCCGGGTATACCTGGCCAAAGATGGGCTAAGCGGTATCCAGCGGGTCAAAGAACATTCCCCCCACCTGGTGATTTTGGATCTCATGCTTCCGGACCTGGGGGGACTGGAAGTTTGCCGCCGCCTGCGCCAGGATCAGGATGTTCCCATTATCATGTTGACAGCCAAATCCCAGGAGACAGACCGGGTGGTTGGCCTGGAAGTAGGGGCTGATGACTATATCACCAAGCCGTTCAGCCTGGCCGAACTGGCTGCCCGCGTCCGGGCTGTGTTACGACGCACAAATGCCCAGGGGCAGGAAAGCTCTTCAAAAGCCCCGGAAAAAACCCTGGTTCAGGGCCCTTTTCGCCTGGATCTGGAGAATCACCAGCTGAAAAAAGAGGAACAGGAAATCATCCTTACCCCGACAGAATTTACTCTTTTAGCCTTGCTGGCCCGATCCCCCGGGCGGGTTTTTAGCCGCCTGCAGCTTTTGGAAGCCTGCCTGGGAGAGGCGTACAGCGGTTACGAACGCTCCATTGATACACATATCAGCAATCTACGCAAAAAAATTGAACAGGACCCGGCCCATCCCAGGTATATTGTTACGGTTTTTGGGTTGGGCTACAAATTTAACCTGCCGGGTGAAGGCCCCGGGCAATCCGCTCAATCCGGGCAGGACCAGTAGGACACTTTTCATATTCCTAAAAAGGAGGGTGAGCGGAAAACTGCCGGGGAAACGTCCCTGCGGATGGTTTTTCGTAAATCTAAAGGTGAGTATCCGTTATAAAATCTTGGGCGCTTTTATTATTGTCATTGCCGTAGCCGTGCTGGCCATGGCCTTTACCTCCCGTCAGTTCATCGGGAATGTGTTTGAACGGTACAGCCAGAGCTACCGCACGGTAGTGGTGGAACAGTGGGAATATGTTTTCCGGTCTTATTACCAGCGCCACGGGAGTTGGGAAGGGGTGGAGCAGCTGTTAACCCAGCGAAACCGGGGCAGGGGGCCGATGCCGACAATGCCCCAGGGCCAGGCCAAGGGTGGAACCCGGGGCGTTCTCCCGGGGGAAGGGCTGATCCTGGCCGAACCCGGCGGCCGGGTACTCCTGGATTCCGATGCTGAAGCAGCGGGGGAGACCCTCTCCACGGACCTGCTGGACCAGGGTGTGCCTATTGTGGTGGGGAATGAAACGGTGGGCATCCTGGTGATGCATTCCCAGGAAGTGCAGGCGGTGCAGACGCTGGAGGAACAGTTCAATCACTCGCTTTTTTTGGGCGTCTTTTGGGGTGGAATTGTCGCCCTGCTGGCCGGTGCGGTGCTCAGTTTTCTTCTCAGCGACCAGGTGACCCGCCCCCTGGCCCAGTTGACTTCCTCTGCTCTGAAATACGCCCGGAGAGATTATCGCTACCGGCTCCAGCTACAAAGGGAAGATGAAGTGGGCAAGCTGGCCCAGGCCTTCAACCAGATGGCAGACAGCCTGGAAAAAAATGAAAAAGTGCGCCGCAATTTGTTGGCCGATGTCTCCCACGAACTCAGGACCCCTGTCACGATCCTGCAGGGCAATTTTGAAGCCCTGCAGTCAGGCAAGGCAGAGCCAACTCCCCAGCGTCTTTCCTCATTGTACGATGAAGTGCTGCGGTTAGGGCGCCTGGTAAGTGATATGGAAGCGATCAACCTGGCTGAAGCGGGTAAACTGCCCCTTGATCGCCGCTATGTTGATGTTGCAGCCCTGGTTGCCCGGGCGGCCGGGGCGTTTCAGCACGAGGCGAATGAGCGCAACATAACCTTGCAAAGCGAAACGGTTCCGGAAACAGGTAGGTGGTACCTGGATGAAGACCGGCTGGTCCAGGTGCTGATCAACCTGTTGGCCAATGCCTTTAAATTTACACCCGATGGCGGCAGGATTATCCTGCGTGCCCGGCAGGAAGACCAAAACCTGTGTATCGAAGTGCTGGATTCCGGGCCGGGAATCCCTCCCGGGGAACTTCCTTTCCTGTTCGAGCGCTTTTACAAAGTAAGACAGGGCCGGGGAGGTGGAAGCGGCCTGGGTCTGTCTATTGCCAAAAGTTTTGTCGAGGCCCATGGAGGAAGCATCCATGCTGCCAACCGTCCCCAGGGGGGCAGTATCTTCAGCTTTACTTTGCCACCAGGCCCGGATTCAGGGTCGGATTCCGGTTTAAGCTCTTAACGGTTGAGTTTTGCGCTTTTGCAAGAATTCTATCGCACGGCAAGAAATTATTCGGTTTAGTATTTCTTATGTGTTGCCTTGGAAGAGGGTGTGCACCGGAGACAAACCCTAACAGTCACCTTCCGGGGAATGAACATGCACGGGTTGGGTGGGGGTTGGGTGCGGGTGGTTAAGGAATCCACCCCTAGGGTTGTATTGCACAGGCTTTATCTTTTGTGTTTCAAGTGCTGTTATTTTCCACTTGCATGTATGACAACTCTTTGATATTGGCGTTTATTTTTGCATGTTCAATTGTCATGCTGACAATGTTTCCATGTTTGTCAAGGTCAATGTAAAGGTTTTCTGATAATTCCTTAGTTTCTTCAATCAATTCATTTGAAAACTCGATAAAAGCTGTGTCGGTATCTGTAAAATATCTAATTTTCATTAGCTGTCCTCCTTAAATGTTCGGTCAAAAAAGGCATTATGTACTGTTTCATTATCTTCCAGGACTATTACTCGCAAGTATTTTTCAGCTTCTTTTATATATTTCCATTTCTTTATCCTTCCATCTGTCTGGATTTGAATTTTTGACGGGTTGTTAATTGTTTCCATAATCCATTCATCTTTAATATTAACCCTGTCCGGACGCTGCTTTATGAATAAGAAATATGATGTACATTTCATTCTTTTGTTATCCTTATAGATGAAAGATTGCCTAACTAAAACGGGCATTTGTGGTATTATAATTACTGTACCATAGAAAAGAGAAATTGTAAAACCTCAATCTCAGCTGTCATATCCTCAATCAGATAGCCGACAGCCAGAACCATATGTGTTGCAAAAAAGAGGAAATTAGGCAGAGGCGTCGAATTCTTATTTTGTTTCTATGATTATGACAAGGAGCAAAAAACGTGGCCCGTCCCCTGGTAATGATGAGCGTTTTTTATGTCCTGGGCGTAGTCCTGGGGCGTTATTATTTTTCCCCGGCCTTTTTTGGGGTTGCTGTGCTGGCAGCTCTGGGCCTGCTGGCGGCCTCCAGGTTGTTCAAGTGGCAAGGGAGTATGGTCTCCATTGTCCCGGTTTTCCTCCTTTTCCTTGCTGTCGGTTCCCTGGCCTGCAGCCTGGCTTATGAACATGTCCGGGGCAATATCCGGGATTACAGTGGGGAGTATGGCACCCTGGTGGGCAAGGTGGCCGAAGAGCCGCTGTGGAGGGAAGGCGATGTGGTCTTTATCCTGGAGCCGGAGTCTTTCAAGATCCGGGACCGGACTCACGGGGTCACAGGCAGGGTGAGGGTGACCTTGAGCCTGGATCCCGGGGAGGAAGACCCCTTGTTTCTGGGCTACGGGGAGCAGGTGTCCTTGCGGGGAGACCTGTACGAGCCCCAGGAACGGCGAAATCCCGGCGGGTTCGATTACCGCTCATTCCTGGAGCACCAGGGGGTGGCGGCAACATTTTATACCTCGGTTTCCGGTGCTTCTTCCCTGGGAGTTTCCGAAAACATGTCCTTTTTCCAGGCGTCTGCCCTGTCGGTGAAGGAACGGATTTCCAGTGCCCTGCGGGCCTACCTGCCTGAAAGGGAAGGCAACCTGCTGGTGGGGATGCTGCTGGGGGAGCGCCGGGCCCTGGACCCGACGGTGGAGCAATTTTTCAGGGCCAGCGGTGTATCTCACCTGCTGGCCGTCAGCGGGCTCCACGTGGGTTTAATTGCCGCAGTCCTGTGGGCTGCCTGGAAAAGGTTTCGGGTAAAAGGCCCCCTGGCTTTCCTGCTCACGGTTTTGCTTTTGTTTTCCTATACCTACCTGACAGGGCTGAAGCCGGCAACCCTGCGAGCTTTGATCATGATCATCCTGGCTGCCGGAGCATTGCAGTTGGGCCGCCGCCGGGATTTGCCCACGGCTGTCAGCGTTGCTGCGCTGGTTACGTTGTTCTACAACCCCCTGCTGCTGTTTACCGTGGGTTTTCAGCTCTCGTACGCGGCAACGGTTACGATTCTGATGCTGGCCGCACCGCTGGAGCAAAAACTTGCCACATTGCTAATGGGTCAAAGTTTGGGTGGCCATTGCCCGGGGGCAAGCTTGGACCCGGGGACAAAAGGTTTAACCAGGGGGCAGCTTATGGGAGCAAGCAAGGGACTGCATCCGGCACAGGGGCAGGCACTGGTGCCAGGGCCAGAATCAGGACCTGAACCAGAATCAGGGCCGGGACCGGGCGAAAGTGAAGATGCCGGGCTGCAGGCAGATACCCTGCCAGATGCGGTGTTTCACAGTGAACTGGAAAGTGTAACGCCGGGAACGACCGTGAAGGAAAAACTGATTTCCATAATTGCTGTTACTCTGGCCGCTCAACTGGGTGTGCTTCCGCTGACCGCCTATTATTTTGGACAGGTTTCTTTGCTTGCCCTGGTTACCAATATCCTGGTTTTGCCCGTCATGGCCCTGGTATTGGGCATCGGCTTTTTTGCCGCCCTGCTGGCACTACTTTTCCCTGCTGCTGGCAGCCTGGCCACTTTGGCCAGCTTCCCTCTCTTGAAATATATCCTTTTGGTTACGGAAACCATTGGTTCGCTGCCTTTTTCTTACCGCCAGGTTTTCCCTCTTGATGCCATCTGGATTTTTGTTTATTACGGGTTATTGTTCTTCCTTGCCGGAGGCGCTTTGCGCTGGCTTTCCTTTCGGGTTAAGCGGGGAAAAATAAAGTTTCGCGCGGCCCACATTTTAATTGCTTTTTTGCTTCTGGCCCTCGCAGTCCTTGCAGTTGGGCCAGCCCTGTCCCAAAAGAATGCCGGGGAACTGGAGGTTGTTTTCCTTGATGTAGGGCAGGGTGATGCTATTTATATCGGCACCCCCGGGGGTAAACATATCATGCTGGATGGCGGGGGACGCCCGCCCTACCTGGGGGAAGTGGAAGAGGTGGGGCGCTGGGTCCTGCTTCCTTTTCTGGCGGAAAGAAGGGTCAGGGAGCTGGATATGATCATTGTCACACACCCCCATGAAGATCACTTCGGTGGCTTTCTGGCTGTTCTGGAAGAAGTTCCGGCAAGAATGCTGGTTACCAATGCAGAAGAAACAGAAAACGAAAACTATCTGCGCCTGTTAGAGCTGGCGAAAAGGCTGGATATTCCCCGGGAAATTATCCAGGCAGGAGACCGACTGGTGCTGGACCAGGATGTTACGGCAGCGGTTTTGGCTCCCCCGGAGATATTATTTCAAGGGACGGGGAGCGACTATAACAACAACTCGATAGTGCTGCGGCTAAAACACGGCAATAGCAGCGTGCTGTTGACGGGTGATGCTGAGACTGTTGCCGTGGACCACCTGCTGCAGGAAGGGAATAGACTGAAAAGCGATATTTTGAAAGTGCCCCATCATGGGGGGAGAGTACCCAATTTGCCTTGTTTGCTTCAAGTTGTTTCCCCCAGTGCTGCTGTAATTACTGTAGGCAGCAATCCTTTTGGCCACCCCCATCCTGAGACAATCCAGGCCTTGCAGGAACAGGGAGCCGATATTTATCGCACCGATGAGCATGGAGCGGTAATCATGCACAGTGACGGGGAGCGGTGGAAAGTTGAAACCATGCTTCCCGGCCCGAAATATTGTGATTATGAACCGGCTCTGTCTCCATAATTTACTAAGAAGGCCAATACCAAAAATTTTTCCTAGGATGCCCTGGCTAATTTTTTAGCTTCTCTACCACAGCCTGGAGGTGCCAGAGGATGTCTTGCAGGCCATCAAGGATGTAGAGATAGATTGATGAGGATTGAGCCATGCAGACTCCTTTAATCAGCCGGTCTTCATGCTCTGTGGCAAAATCCCGGGCCATTTTTTTCAGGTTGCGTTTTTCCCGGAGAATGTAATCGATTAGCACCGGGTTGCGTGTGTTGATCACATCGTTCATATGGGTTAATAGATTGTTAACTCCGCGGAACAGTTCCTCCAGTTCGGTAACGGCTTTTTCGGTAAAAAGTATTCCTTCACGGTTTTTGTTCCTGGTGTGTTCCCCAATCTTTTCCAGGTTGAAGGCGATTTTCTGGTAGTTGCTGATTATTGAAGCAATATCGGCAATATCTTCCGCCTGGAGTTCCGAACTTGCGGACGCTCTTTTCTGTATTCCTTCCAGCAGGGAGTGCCCCTTTTTTAGTTTTTCATTGGCTTGATCCAGGTACTGCAGTTGGACTTTGTAAAATCCATCGAAGATTAATGATAAGGATTCCTGGATCAGTTCAGTAAACCTTTGCAGGTTTTGAGATACCTCCAGGTTGTGGTTGTTCAGTTCGGAAGTCATAGGTTATTCTCCTTTCATCTGTTCCTGAGTGGATATTTTTATTATAACATCGGGCAGAGGGTCTGTAAAACAATTTTCATAATTCTGATAAATATTCCACACAAATGCCTGGTTTTTACTATAGTTTATGTTTAATCCATTGACATTTTCTATATATTGTAATATTATTTATTGAGAAATTCTATTAAAATGATCTCTATTTAAAGGAGGTTGAATAATGCCGGAAGAGTTCAAGCCTGGATGTAAAAGACCTGAAACGGTCAAGAAACCTGCCGCAACTGAGAGTGATGAACCCATCCTGGAAAAAAAGGAGGAGGAACAGCAAATGATAAAAGTTGGCAAGCCTGCACCCGATTTTTCGGCACCGGGGTACTACCAGGGGAAGTTTATGAATTTCAACCTGTCGGATTACAAAGGAAAATGGGTCCTTCTATGTTTTTATCCGGGAGACTTTACCTTCGTCTGAGCTACAGAAGTCTCAGCAGTTGCTGAGAAGTACAATGAATTTCAGGAGCTTGGGGTGGAAGTCCTGTCCATGAGTGTGGACAGCATGTTCGTGCATAAGATTTGGAATGACAATGAACTGTCAAAGATGGTTGAGGGGGGTATTCCTTTCCCCATGCTTTCGGATCAGGGTGGCAATATTGGGAAAATGTACGGAATTTATGACGAAGACGGCGGCGTGGAAACACGGGGGCGTTTTATTATCGATCCCGACGGAAATGTCCAGGGTTTTGAAGTCTTAACACCTCCAGTTGGCAGGAATGTCAGCGAAGCGATCCGTCAGGTTAAAGCTTTTCAACATGTCAGGGCAAGCCAGGGAACCGAGGCAACACCTTCCGGCTGGAAGCCAGGGAAAAAAGTCCTGAAACCCGGTCCCGACCTGGTGGGTAATGTATGGAAAGAGTGGAAGGTAAGCGAGGCATTTGAAGACTAATTTTAAACAATAAAAAACAATGGCAGCATTTTTCTGATCATGACCCGGTCCAGGGAAGAAGCAGTTATTGACTTGGGCCTAAAATGTAGGGTGCAGCCACTGTTGCAATGATTTCGCAACAGTGGCTGCACCCTTTCGGTTTATTAGTTTTTCAGATGCTTGCCTTTCTTTCCTCATTTGCAGGCATTTTATTTTTTACCGAAAAGCAGAACCGGGCGGTTGCCCCGGCGGATAACCTGGTCGGCAGTGCTGCCGATTAGCAGGCCAGCCAGCCGGCCCCTGCCCCTGCGGGACATGGCTACAAGGGTGGCATCTTCTGAGGTGGCGATAATCTGCTGGCCGGGATTTCCTGTTTTTACTTCTATTTCAGTTTCCACATTTTTCTCCTGGAAACGTACCGCCCAGTTGTTCAAATGTTCTCTGGCTTCCTGTTCCACTTTTTGCACTTTTTCTTCCGTATCCCCCTGATCAATAACATAGAGAAAAATCACCTTTTGCAGGGTATCGGCGAATTTAAGCAGTTCATTATAGACGTGCTGGGCGCTGGTGGAAAAATCCGTTGGTAGTAAAACCGTTGCAAGTTTATCTTTAAAAATAGGTATGCGCCGGGCCTGCTTTTCCTCGGCAATATACTTTTCTACCAGGACAGGCACAGGTGCAGTGCGGATAACATCTGCAACGGTGCTGCCTAAAAACAATTCCCTTACCCGGCTGCTTTCACCGATGGCTCCGATCAGAATTAAGTCCACATTTCTTTCTTCGGCCAATCGTTTAATCTCTTTGGCTGCAGCTCCCACGGGAATCTCTATATCTACCCGGAGGCCCTCTTGTTCCAGTTGGGATTTATTCTTCTTGACTTTGTTTAAAAACTTTTGCTTGACCGGGCTGATGCCTTCCTGTTCACCTAGTTCGACTCTAACTGCGTGAACCAGGAGAAGTTCTTCCAGGCCCAATTTTTTTAAGTCAGGAACTGAGTTGAAAAGTTCCATGGCTGGCTCGGAAAAATCCATGGCAACAAGTACGCGTTTGAACATATTGATTTCACCTCATTTTGCAGGGTTGTAAGAATATTACTGACCTTACCTGCTTTATATTCGACGTCAATGGTAAAAATCCTATGCGTCAGAAAAGGAAGGTGAGATATTTTCTTCAGGTAGCGGGAAGCTTGATTTACTTGTTTTAATGGAAAGACTTGTTTATTGAGTAGTTCGATGTGCTGGATGGAGGTGAAAAAAAATATTTATGCTTTTTGCAGGTGACATGTTTTGTTTTAGCGCATTTTGGGGCATTAGCTGCCGATCTTGCCTCTTTTTTGCCAGAAGCAAGCCAGGAAGGAAATCCTTCTTTTTTGGAGAATCATTATTACTAGGATAGAAAGTGAAGACCTAATTGACAGAATGAGTCAAAATCATTTGCGAAGTTATAATATATGAAAAAGGAGTTGGAAAAAAATTAATGCTTGAGAAGATCGTTAAACGGGACGGAAGGATCGTTTCATTTACCCAGGAACGAATTACTGATGCCATCTTCAAAGCTGCTCAGGCTGTGGGAGGCGCAGACCGGAATATTGCCCAAAACCTGTCCGACCAGGTTGTAAAGATCCTCAGGGAAGATTTCCAGGAACGTTTTCCCAGCGTGGAAGAAGTGCAGGATATTGTAGAAAAGATCCTGATCGAAAACGGGCACGCCCGCACAGCCAAGGCTTACATCCTTTACCGCCGGCAGAGGGAAGAATTAAGAGATTTTCGCCACCTGCTATTAAATGCCGAGAATATGTTCCAGGAATACTTAGGCGGCGAGGACTGGAGAATCAATGAAAACAGCAACATGAATTATTCACTGCAAGGGTTGAACAACCATATTATTTCTGCAGTCACTTCGAAGTACTGGCTGGAAAAGATTTATCCCCGGGAGATTAAAGAATCCCACCGTCAAGGTGATTTCCATATCCACGACTTGGGACTGTTGGCCCCATACTGTTGCGGTTGGGACTTGACCGACCTGCTGGAAAGCGGTTTTGCCGGGGTGTCGCAAAAGGTGGAAAGTGCCCCGCCCAGGCATTTCCGTTCCGCCCTGGGCCAGATCGTCAACTTCTTTTTTACCCTTCAGGGGGAAAGTGCCGGCGCGCAGGCCCTGGCCAGTTTTGATACCTACCTGGCACCTTTTATCCGCTATGACAATATTGGTTACAAAGCAGTCAAGCAGGCAGTTCAGGAGTTTGTTTTCAACATCAATGTGCCAACCAGGGTGGGCTTCCAGACGCCTTTTGTCAATATCACCATGGATGTAAAAGTTTCCCCTGTGCTCGCCAATGAGCCTGTCATTATCGGGGGTGAGAGGCAGAAGGAAACTTATGGGGAGTTCCAGGAAGAGATGGACATGTTCAATGAGGCTTTTTGTGAAGTTATGATGGAGGGGGACGCCAAGGGGCGGATTTTTACTTTTCCCATACCGACGTACAATATTACGCCCCAGTTTGACTGGAACAGCCCCGTGGTGGACAGGATTATGGAGATGACCTCCCGCTACGGGATCCCTTACTTTGCCAATTTTATCAACGCCGACCTTTCGCCTGAGGATGTTCGCAGCATGTGCTGCCGACTGCGCCTGGATAACAGGGAGCTTAGAAACCGTGGGGGCGGGCTGTTTGGAGCCAATCCTCTTACCGGGTCTATCGGTGTGGTGACGATCAATATTCCCCGTATCGGCTACCTGGCTGATGACGTAGGAGACTTTTTCAGACGCCTGGAGCGTCTGATGGAATTGGCCAGGGAAAGTCTGCTGGTTAAGAGGGATGTTTTGGAAAAAATGACGGACCTGGGATTGTATCCCTATTCCCGCTTTTACCTGCGCTCCGTTAAGGAGCGGTTTGATGGTTACTGGCACAATCATTTTAATACCATCGGGCTGGTTGGCATGAATGAGGGGCTGCAGAACTTTTTAGGACTGGATATCAGTTCGGAAGAAGGGCAGAAATTTGCCGTTAAAGCCCTGGACTTTATGCGGAACAAATTGCTGGAATTTCAGGAAGAGACAGGGCAGCTGTTTAATCTTGAAGCCACTCCGGCGGAAGGAACGGCTTACCGGTTGGCCCGGATGGATAAAGAGTTCTACCCCGGGATTAAAACCTCGGGAGAAGAAGTTCCCTATTATACCAACTCCACGCAGCTTCCGGCCGGGTTTACCCACGATGTTTTCACCGCCCTGGACCTGCAGGATGAACTGCAGACCCGTTATACCGGGGGAACGGTCTTTCACACATTCCTGGGTGAGCGGCTGGAAGATATTGAGACCAGCAAGAAGCTGATTCAGAAGATTATGGGCAACTTTCATGTTCCCTATATTACCATCACTCCCACTTTCAGTATCTGCCTGGACCACGGATACATCTCCGGGGAGCATTACAGCTGTCCTGCCTGCGGCCAGGATGCAGAAGTGTGGAGCCGCGTCGTGGGCTTTTACCGGCCGGTGCAGAATTGGAACAGGGGCAAACAGCAGGAATTTAACGAGCGCAAGGTGTTTGATGCTGAGGCGGTGGAAGCGGGAGGCAAAAAGCAGGCCTGACCTGCCTCGTTACACAGGTGATAGTTTCTTTTTCTCGCCAGGACAGGTTATTAGAAGTTGTGGGCAGGAATAGGAATACAAGAAGTTGGGCTTGTGTGCTGTCAAGAATAATTAGCCCTATCTGGGGATAGTCCCGTGGGTTGTGGATAGGTCTTGAAAGAGCTCGTAAAGTCGTGTCACCTGCGTTCAAAGTAAGATTGAGCAAGGCAGGGAGCAATGGCAGTCTGCTTGCTCCTGCCCGGTGAAAGGATGAGGTCTTTTGATTATCGATGTTCATGTTCATATCTTTCCGCCGGATGTTGTCGATCGGATTGAGGATTTTACGGCTGACGATAAATTTTTGCATGATATCTGTTCCAGTCCTGTACACAAGTATGCTTCCGCAGAGGAGATGCTGGAAGAGATGGACCGATGCGGGGTTGATAAGGCCCTGATCAGTGGCTTTGCCTCTTCGGACCCGGGTTTATGCCGCCAGATGAATGATTATGTGCTGCAGGCGTCCAAATCTTACCCGGACCGGTTTTATTCCATGGCCGTGGTTTTTCCACAGGATCCTGGAATGGAGCAGGAAATTGCCCGCTGTCACGAAGCTGGAGCCGTGGGGGTGGGGGAACTGTTCCCGTGGGGGCAGGGGTTTTATTTGGAAGGAATTACCCCTGACCGGCTGGCCGGTGTATGCCAGGAGCGGGGGCTGCCTCTGCTGCTTCATGTTAATGAAAGGGTGGGGCATCATTACGTGGGGAAAGGCGATGTTTCTGTTGAGGAGGCGGCCAGGTTTGCCGGGCGGCATCCCGAACTGAAGATTATTTATGCACACTGGGGTGGCGGATTGTTGTTTTTTGAATTGATGCCGGGTCTAAAGCGCCAGCTTAAAAACGTGTATTATGATACAGCAGCGGGCCCTTTTCTCTATGATAAAGCGATCTACCGGGTTGCCCGGGAAATTGGAATTCTACATAAAATCCTGCTGGGCACCGACTATCCATTGATTTCGCCGCGCCGTTACATGAAAGAAATAGAAGGAGCGGGGTTGACCCGAGAGGAGCAGAAGATGCTGCTGGGAGCAAATGCTGGGAACCTATTTTTCGGTTCCCAGCAGCATGTGTAAGTTTATCAGCTTCATCATGTCAGTCCTGCTTAAAATGCCGACCAGTTCGCCGTCTTCTACTACCAGGATGCGGCCCAGGTTTTCTGCCGCCATTTTCATCATTACTTCCACCGCTTCCTGCCGGGGGGAAACAATGGTTAACTGGTCTTTGGGGGTCATAACCTGGCGGACGGTGGTTTCGGACCACTTCTCCCGGGGGACTTCCCGGAGTTGGTGAAAACTGACCAACCCTTTTAAAGTGCCGCTGTAAATGACGGGGAAAGCCCCGTATTTATAGCGGTAAAATTTTTCCACCAGTTCTTCCAGGTTCAGCTCCGGCTCAACAGTCTGGACCTCGCTGCTCATGACCCGGGATACCGGCACCCCTTTAAAGGATTGCTGAAGGACCAGTTGGGTGTAGCTGGCCTGTCCGGCCTGGTAAAGCATCCAGCCCAGGAAGATATACCACAGGCCCCAGATCCAGGCATACTGGAAGATTAACAAAAACCCAAGGCCAATGGCGATGAAAGCAAACACACTGCCAAAGGCTACGGCCAGGCGCGTGGCCTTGAGCATGCTTTTCAT
>Ga0207421_10000681_pt1 | contig 43968 bp, 37 predicted proteins | sample SodLakKL_010_SED_4_FD_187542 | JGI IMG/M metagenome (GOLD analysis project Ga0207421, IMG submission 187542) | Alkaline sediment microbial communities from Lake Tanatar, Kulunda Steppe, Russia - 8KL_010_SED (SPAdes) (version 2) | ecosystem: Environmental > Aquatic > Non-marine Saline and...
CTCGGACTGGAGCGGACGGTGGCCTGGCTGGGCGGGCTGGAGCACGTCCGCGAAACGATCCCCTTCCCGCGGCTCCTCGGCCGGTTGCAGCCGTAGGGGGCTATTAGGCACGTCAGCAGAAGCCGCTGCTTGTCACGTACACCTACGCCTCAACAAAATAGTCATCCTCTTATTCTCGCTCCCATGCTCTGCGTGGGAGCGCACAGGCGTACGCTCCGCGTGCGATGCAACGGCCTGCCTGACCCTCAGCAGCCTGATTCACCAGCTGGACGGCACGTCCACTAAGCGGTACTTCCGAAGACGTGCTTCTCCGAGGACGCAGGAGAGGTCCCCGCGTGCACCCCGACGCGCTGGGCCCGTTCTTAGGCGCGCCGGAGCGGCGGGCCCGTCTGGCCGGATACCGCTGATGGACTGAAAACATCAGCAAGATGCCGGCATCATGGGATGGATTGCGTGGAGATTGGTACACACGTAAACCAAGGCGAGAAGCGCTGCTACATGCCAAGAGATCCTCCGATCAGTTGGAGGGCCGCTCCATCGTGCGGCACTTTTCTGTCACAAAGCGCTATACGGATACCGTGGAGATCTTTCGCTCGCTGGCGTTCTCTCAAGATGACGCAGAAGGGAGCGTTCAGTGAGGGCGCACGAGTGCTGGGATACCACCGAGGCGCCCATTGCGGGCCTATCGCCATTACCCAAACCCCAACGTCATCTTGAGCAACGCGAAGGATCTCTTTACGTTAGTTACACACGTAAACTAAAGCCGCAGGCGTTGCCAGGCCCCAACCTTCAGTCGCCATCGCTTCTTCAGGATGACGCAAGGGATAAAGGCGTGACGCCATCGCTTCCCAAAAGCGTCAACGGAGAGCCCACCTGCCCGCCGCCCGGCACCAACCTGTCTTTCCAAACCATCCCCCGAGGTGCGCCATGTATCGCCTTCCGAAGCTGCTCCTTGCTGTGCTCTGTACGCTTGGTTTCCTGTTCAGCGCGGCCGCGCCCGTCGCTGCGCAGGATAGCGACCCGCGCCACACGCTTACCGTCAGTGGCGAGGCCGAGGTGTCGGTCGTGCCCGACATGGCCGTCGTGCGGTTCGGCATTGTGAACGAGGCCGAAGAGGCCACCGAGGCGCGCCGCCGCAACGGGGAGCTGGCCGCGCAGGCGATGAACGCGGTGCGCGCGCTGGGCATCGAAGAACGCAAGATCCAGCTGCAAGCGCTGCGCCTGCAGCCCAAGCGCGAGCGGGACCCGGAAACACGTCAGATGCGCGAGGTCGGGTATGAGGCGACCCGTATGGTGGCGGTTGAGGTGATGGACCTGGAGCAGTTGCCGGAGCTCATCGCCCTCGTGGTGGAGCAGGGCGCGAATCGGTTGCGCGGCATCCAGTACGACCTCAACGACCGCACCGAAGCCGAGCACGACGCTCTGCGGCAGGCCATAGAAGCCGCCCAGGCTAAGGCTGATGTGATGGCGTCAGCCCTCGGCGTGACGCGCGGGCCGGCCCTCTCCGCACAGGAGCAGAGCTTCAATTTCGTCCGCCCACAGCCGCAATTCGCCCGGCAGGGGATGATGGCGCAGATGGCCGACGCGGTTCAGCCGGATGCCTTTGCCGAAGGCGAGATCGAAGTGCGCGCCAGTGTGCAGGTCGTCTTCCGGATGGATTAGGCGAGGGCCCGGGCGCGATCGAACGACCCTGGGTTGCGCCGAATGCACGGGGTCATCGGGCACGATCAACTTCGGGCCGCCATCCACGCCTGCATATCATCAAGCACGTGTCCGCCATCCGGCTCCCGAAACGTCTCGTGCCGGGCGTTCTGGTAGAGCTTCAGCGTTTTGTCGCGGGCCCCGGCGCGTGCGTGCAGCGCGATGCTGCCCTCCGGCGCTACGATACGGTCGGCGGTGCCCTGCAGGATGAGCAGCGGTACGGTGAGCGCCTCCATGCGCGGCTCGATCCGCTGTGTGGCGCGCAGAATCTCAGCTCCCGTGCGCGCTGGCATGCGGCCGGTGAAGGTGAGCGGATCGTCGAGGAAGGCCTGGACCTCCGCCGGGTCGGAGCAGAGCTCGTGGGGATCAAGCTGTACCGTGGGCAGGCGCGGCGCGAGGCGACTGACGAGGCGCGCAAACGGGCGCAGGGCCGGCGCAAGGTCGCCCGGCACGGCCAGAGCCGCACTGCTCAGGATAAGCCCCTCGGCCGGCGGCCCAGCCTGCAGCAGGTGGTACCGCGTAGCCACGGCCCCGCCCATGCTGTGGCCCATCAGAAAGAGCGGCACCCCGGGGCGGTGATGCCGGACCCGCACCAGAACGGCGGCCAGGTCCTCCACCAGCGCATCAAACCGCGCCACGTATGCCCGGCGGCCCGTGGAGCGCCCGTGCCCGCGCTGATCGTAGAGGTACACCGCCGTGCCCTCGGCGGCAAAGCGCTCCGCGATCGCCGCATACCGGCCCAGGTGCTCCGCAAAGCCGTGCACGATGACCAGCACCCGCGAGGGCGGCCCCTCCGGCAGCCAGGCTTCCTGGTACAGGCGGTGGCCATCGGCCGCATCGGTATGCGTACGGACGGGGCGGAGGGGGGCAGTAGCCATAAGGCATACAGGAATAATCGAAGCAAGTGGATGGTCTCCATAACGGCATAGCAGGGTGCAGGGTGCACGGTCTACCGTGTCCACACCCACCAAAGCACCGATGAAGAATCAATAGCGGCCTTGTAACATTCAACGAGCCTCAGTACGGTATAGTGCTGCTCTACTTGGCTCTCGTTTAGGTCCCCGCATGGTTCGTCTTCGTACATCCCGGCTCTTCCGCGCCCTTGCGGTGGTGCTTGCCCTGAGTGTTGGGGCCCTGCTGTGGGCTCCTCTGCAGGGCAGCGACGAAGCGTCGTCGGACTATAGCCGGTGGCTGCGCGCCCAGGCCGATGGCACGACGGACGCGGCCTTCGACGCCGCGCTCGATCGCGCCCAGCAAACCGAATCCGCGTCGCTCAGTGGCTTTTTGACGGCGTTTGCGGAGGCCTATCAGGAGCTGGCGCCGGAGGGCGACCTCGGGCAGGTGTTCGCTGCCCCGCACCTCTCGGTGGATGCGCTGCTGATGTACCTGCAGACGCGCTCCACGGGCGCAGCAGCCGACGCGGTGAACCCGCGCGTGCTCATGGGGCTGCACAAAGGGGCCCCGCAGCCCTCGCCCGACCGCACGCTGACGGCCGCGCTCCAGGGGCTCCTGCACCACCGGGCGGCCTATACACCTCTCGTGCAGCATGAACGCCTGGGGGCCGCGCCTGTCGTCGTGACCTCGCTGCGCACCCTCTTCTCTGCTCGGCCCATGGCGCCGTAGCCCTCCCGCAGGCTCGCTGGTTCTCACGCGTGACCACGTGACCGTAGTCGCGCGTGCCACACGTCCGGACGGTAGCACCCGCTGCCCCTGAGCCCGCGCGCCTGCCCGCTCGTCGCTGACCTGCCCCGCGGACGTCTGCGGTGGCACCGGCGCTCGTCCTGCCGCCCGTGCGGTCGCTTTCGGGTGCCCCACCCTCTTTTCTGTTGCCTACACCTTCCCGATCCCATGCAAAATAACGGATTTAAAATACTGCTGACCGTGTTCTTTATCGGTCTTTGTGTTTGGTATCTGTGGCCCTCCGCACAGACCTTCTACTACAATCAACAAATGGACAACATGGAGGAAGCTGAACGCGAGGCCTTCTTCCAGGCGAACTATGAGTCTATCCAGGCCGCACAGCAACGCTCCCTTAAGCTGGGGCTGGATCTGCTGGGCGGCATGCACGTGACCATGGAGGTGCGGGTCGATGAGCTGCTCCGCGGACTGGCCCAGGACCCCGACGAATCGTTTGAGGAGGTCGTCCAGATTGCGACTCAGCGCAACCTGGAAGAAGGGGTCTCGGTGATCGACGCGTTCGTGGAAGAGTTTGAAGCGCGCGACCCGGACGCCCGCCTGTCCCGCTTCTTCCGAAATCCAGACCGCGACATCACCCGTCGCTCCACGAACGACGAGGTGGCCGACTACCTCCGGGCGCAGTCCGATGAAGCCGTCGAACGCGCCATCGAGATCATCCGAAATCGCGTGGACCGGTACGGCGTGACCGAGCCGTCCATCCAGCGCCAGGGCTCGCGCCGTGTGGTGGTGGAGCTGCCGGGCGTTGACGATCCTGAGCGCGTGCGTAACCTGCTGCGGGGGACCGCCCAGCTGGAGTTTCGCCTGATGGCGGACCCGGAAGAGCTGACGCGCTCCCTGCAAGACATCATCGCGTACTACGATGAGATCGATCCGGCCGAGCTGGAGGACGAGGTACAAGACGCCCTTGAGGGGATGCCGGACGACGACGAGCGGCTTGACGAAAGCGAACTGCCGGGTGTGGTGGGCGGCGATGCACCTGCCCCCGACCAAGACGTGGCCAGCACCGATCCGCAGGCCGCCGCGGATGACGAGGCCGTGCAGGAAATGCTGGAGGAATCCGACGACCCCGACGCCGCGCTGGATGAGTTGCTGGCGCAGGAAGGGGGCGATCTGGCCTCGGGCAATCCCCTGCTGGATGTGATGCAGCCGATGGGGCAGAGCGTGGTCTTTGGCTACGTCTCTGAGCCCGATACGGCCGTGGCCAACCAGCTGCTGCGTCGCGATGAACCGCGGGCCATGCTGCCGCCCAACATTGAGCTGATGTACGGCTCGCGTACCGCTGGCACCGACCCCCGCGGCTTCGAAATCCTGGAGCTGCTGGGCGTCCGTGAGGAAGTAGAGCTCGCCGGCGAGACGGTAACGAACGCGCGCGTCGACTTCGACGAAACGAACCGGCCGCGGGTCTCGCTCTCGATGGACTCCGACGGCGCCCGCACCTGGGCGCGCATCACCGGCGCCAACGTGGGCAATCAGGTAGCCATCGTGCTGGATGGGGTTGTCTACTCCTATCCTGTGATTCAGGACCGGATCGTCGGGGGGCAGACCTCCATCACCGGCTTGCAGTCGCGCCAGGAAGCGCAGGACATCGTGAACGTCCTCATGTCGGGGGCGCTGCCGGCGCCGGTCGACATCGTGCAGGAACGCACCGTGGGGCCGAGCCTCGGGGCCGCCTCCATCCGCGCCGGGTTTATCTCGGTCGTGGGCGGGCTGCTGCTCGTGGCGCTCTTCATGATCATGTACTACCGCACAGCCGGGGTCGTCGCTGACCTGGCTCTGCTCATCAACATCATCTTCATTCTGGGTATTCTGGCCGGGTTCGAAGCCACGCTCACACTGCCCGGTATCGCGGGTATTGTGCTGACGATTGGTATGGCCGTGGATGCCAACGTGCTCATCTTCGACCGCATCCGGGAGGAGCAGCGCGCAGGCAAGACGCTTCGCGCCGCCATCAACGGCGGGTACGCGAAGGCGCTCAGCGCCATCTTTGACGCCAACATCACGACGTTCTTCGTCGGCGTCATCTTGTACTCGTTCGGCGTCGGGCCCATCCAGGGCTTCGCCGTCACGCTGATGGCCGGTATCCTCGCGTCGCTCTTTAGCGCCATCATCATCACGCGCATCATCTTCGATTACATGGTCGAAGAGAAGAAGCTCAGCGTGAGCTACGGCTGAGCCCGCCCGTGCGTCGATTTTGCAACCCTCCGCCTCCCGCGTGGGAGGCGGTACAGATATAACTTGATCCTATGCGTTGGTTTGAAGATGCAAATTATCCGCTCGTATCCAGTCGAAAGATCGGATACGCTATTTCTGGTGTCCTCCTGACGGTGGCCATTCTCTCCCTCACGTTTCGGGGGCTGGAGCTGGGCATCGACTTCCTGGGCGGCATGGAATTCATTGTGCAAACCGAAGAACGCCTCAGCTCGGTAGAGGTGCGTGGCACCCTGGCCGAGCCGCTGGGCGGAGAGCCCGAGGTGCGAAGCTTTGACGGCGATGCCCTCCTGATCCGCACCGTTGCCGAAGGCGAAATCTCCGACATTCAGCAGATCATCATGGGGACGCTCGCTGAGGTCTACCCCAATGCCAACCCAACCCTTGAGGGGACGGACGTGGTGGGGCCGCGCTTTGCGGCTGACCTGCAGCGAGGCGCCATCTACTCGATCCTGGGTGCGCTGCTGGTGATCTTTCTCTACATCCTGATACGCTTCGAGTGGCGCTTCGGGGTGGGCTCGGTGGCGGCCCTCTTCCACGATGTGATCATCGTGCTGGGGCTGTTCTCCCTGCTGCAGGGCATCGTGCCGTTCTCGGTACAGATCGACCAGGCCATCATCGCGGCCTTCCTCACCATTGTGGGGTACTCGCTGAACGATACCGTGGTGGTGTTTGACCGTATTCGGGAGTTCGCGAATCTATTCAAGACGGATCCGTATGAGGACGTAGTCAACCGCTCCATCAACGCTACGCTGAGCCGCACCGTGGTTACCTCGGTGACGACCTTGCTCGTGGTGACCATCCTGTTTATATTCGGGGGCGAAGTGCTGCGCGGCTTTTCCTTTGCCCTCATGTGTGGTGTGGTGATTGGAACGTATTCTTCCGTGTTTGTCGCCTCGCCGGTCGTGGTGGAGCTTAACCTCCGTCGCATCCGCGCCCAGCAAGGTGCACGGTAACCCGTTTCGTCCTCTTGTATCAAACCCAAGGTTCCAATGAAATACTCCATCGACGAGCGCTACAACGCGGTTGTCCTCAAGCTCAAGGGCAACGTGATGGGCGGCCCCGACGGCGCCAAGTTGCACGACCAGCTTCGGGACCTCCGCGACCAGGGCAAGAAAAACGTCGTGGTCGACCTCTCCCGCGTGAAGTTTATGAACTCCAGCGGGCTGGGCATGCTCATCAGCGGGATGACGTCCATGCGCAACGGCGGGGGGGACCTCCGCCTGGCCAACGTGGCCGACCGCATCCAGTCGTTGCTGGTCATCACGAAGCTGATCACGGTGTTCAAGCACTACGACAGCGTCGAGGAAGCGGCCGAGAGCTTCGAGAAAGAGCCGCCGCAACCGGCGCCGGACGAAGAAGAAGCATAGCCCGGCGCGCCACGGCTCAGCGCCGGGCGTGCGCATGCGAAGGCGGCCCTCCGACGACCGGTGAGGAGCCGCCTTCGGCATGTTATGCGGCCTGCCGTCGGCGAAGGCGCACCCCACGCGCGCTACCTTGAACTGAACAGACACGCACCATCCACCCGGTGCTGCCGGGTGCCTGCACACTCTTTACCACAAGCATCGGACTTATGCCAGTTACTGTAGTCATCGGAAGCCAATGGGGCGACGAAGGCAAGGGCAAGATTGTAGATTTGCTAAGCGAAGACCTCGACGTCGTGGCGCGCTATCAGGGCGGGGCGAATGCCGGGCACACCATCTGCTGGGATGACCAGGAGTTTGTGCTCCACCTCGTCCCCAGCGGTATCTTTCACGACAACACCACGTGCGTCATCGGCAACGGGGTGGTCATCGACCCGGCTGCCGTGATGGATGAAATCAGTACCATCCAGGACCTCGGCTACGACGTGGAGGGGCGCTTGCTGATCTCGCACAACGCGCACCTCATCATGCCCTACCACAAAGCCGTAGAGCAGGCGCGGGAACGCCTCCGGGATGCCGACGCGATCGGCACCACCGGCCGCGGCATCGGCCCGGCCTACATGGACAAGTTTGCGCGGACGGGCATCCGCATGGTCGATTTGCTGGACCGCGACACGCTGCGGGCGAAGCTGACGCACGCCATCGAGGCCAAAAACAACCTCCTGCGCAGCGTCTATGGCGCCGAGGAGCTGAATGTGGACGCCATCGTGGACGAGTACGTGGAGTTCGATCGGCTGGTGGATCCGTACGTGACGGATACCACGCAATACCTGAATCGGGCGCTGGCTGAAGGCAAGCATGTGCTGGCCGAGGGCGCGCAGGGCTCCCTGCTGGATGTGGACTTTGGGACGTATCCGTACGTAACGTCGAGCCACCCTACCGTAGGCGGCTGCTGCACCGGGCTGGGCGTGCCCCCGACGGAGATCAACCGGGTGATTGGTATTGTGAAGGCCTACAGCACGCGCGTGGGCAACGGGCCCTTCCCGACGGAGCTGAATGACGAGGCTGGCGAGCGGCTGCGCTCGGTAGGCCACGAGTTCGGCGCCACCACCGGCCGGCCGCGGCGCTGCGGATGGCTCGACCTCGTCGCCCTTCGCTACACCTCTCAGGTCAACGGGTTCACCGATATCGCCGTGACCAAGCTGGATGTGCTCACTGGCATGGACGAGCTGAAGGTGGCCACCACCTACCGCTACAACGGCAAGGAGTCGGCGCGCTTTCCGAGCGAGACGCAGACGCTGGAGAAGGTGGAACCGCGGTACGAGACGCTGCCCGGCTGGACGGCCGACCTCCGGCAGGCGTCGTCGTTTGAGGAGCTGCCCACCAATGCGCAGGACTACCTGACGTTTGTGCAGGACTTCCTGGGCGTGCGCATCTCGCTGGTGTCGATGGGACCAAAGCGCACGCAAACCATCACGGTACCGCCCGCTGACGCGCCGGTGGCCGCATAGCCTGGGCCTCCGATCTACACTGGCGGGGATCACGTCCCAGGGCGGCGCGGTGTATGCATGTGTTGCACCGCGCGTCCGTTGGCGCGTCCCCTCCTCTTTTGCGCCCTGCTCATCCGCGCCATGCGTCCGTACCGTTTTTCCGTCAACCTGAAGCTGGGGCTGATCCTGTTTGCGGTGGGCCTGGCGGTGGCCTCGCTCTGGTACACCAATAACCTCGTGGACCGCCTCCGCGAGCGAGAGCAGGCCCTCATGCAGCTCTGGGCCAAGGCCAACGAGCAGGTTACGCAAGCCCCGGCCGACAATCCCTACCTCGCGGAGCTCGAGACGCTTGACGACCTGCTGCGGCGCTGGCGGCAGGCCCCGGCGGGCGGCGATATGCTGCTGCCGGTGGGCACTGCCGACTCGCTCCGCCGCGCCGTCAGCTGGGCACAGGGCATGCCGCCGGGCGATCAGCTCGACTTCATCCTGAACGAGATCATCGAGCCAAACCCGTTTAACATCCCGGCCATCGTCACCGACTCGACGAAGGGCGCGCCGCTCTTCTGGCGCAACGTGCCGATCCCGGATACGGTGCGGGTGCTCTCCACCGAAGACTCCCTCCGCCTGGTGCGTCGGGTGGAACGCATGGCGGCCGCGTACGAGCCCATCGCCATCCAGCTCAGCGAGTCGCCGGCTATCCAGCAGTACGTGCACTACGATGAGTCCGGCCTCATCCGCGAGCTGCGCATTTATCCCTACGTACAGCTCTTTTTTGTGGGACTGTTTGTGCTGATCGGGTACGTCGGGTTCTCGTACGTCCGCCGGAGCGAGCAGAGCAGCCTGTGGGTGGGCATGGCCAAAGAGGCGGCGCATCAGCTCGGCACGCCGATCTCCAGCCTCATGGGATGGACTGAGCTGCTGCGGACGCCGGGGTTGCCTGAGGCCCAGCAAAAAGAGGCGCTGGACGAGATTGAGAACGACATCATTCGCCTCAAGCGCATCACGGCGCGCTTCTCCGACATCGGCTCGCAACCCCGGCGGGAGCTGGCCGACCTGCGGCCGGTGCTGGAGGAGGCCGTGGGCTACATCCGCCGCCGCATCCCTCAGCAGCGCGGCCGTGTGGAGGTAACCATCACCTTGGGCGAGGGCCTGGAAGCGCCCATCAACCAGGACCTCTTCGAGTGGGTGATCGAAAACCTGCTCAAAAACGCGCTTGATGCCATCGACCACGAGGAGGGGGCGATCGCCGTCACGGCTCAGCGCCTGGACGATACCGTGCAAATTGATGTGCAAGACAACGGCAAAGGCATCGAGCGGCGCGACTGGAGCAGCATCTTCCGGCCCGGATACAGCACCAAGCGGCACGGCTGGGGGCTGGGGCTAAGCCTGGCCAAACGCATCGTGGAAGACTACCACGGCGGCGAACTGACGGTGGCGCAGTCGAAGGTGGGGGAAGGGACGACGTTTCGGATTGAGCTTCCCGCCGGCTAAGGCGGACCCGGTAGCACGGAAGCCCCACCCGGTGCGGGTACCCTGCTGAGCCCCACCGATGGCGCAGGTCAGGACGGCATTACGATTCGGTCGCGGAGGGCGGCCGCGTCGCCGTCGGTGACGGCAATAAAGATGACGTCCCGATGCCGCCACACGAGCACCTGGGCGTGGCCCAGGTCGTGCAAGTCAAAGTGGGTGTCGTCCTCAATCTGCCGCAGCACATCCAGGTCCAGTTGCACGCGGCCACTGTACCGATCCAGCAGGCGGTAGGAGAGCGCATACAGCGTAACGGGCGTGCCATTGGCCTGCTCATAGAAGAAGGCGGGCACGGTGACGTTGGACGCCAGCTCCGCGAGGGTCACCCCTTCCAGCGTTGCCTGATCGATGCTGGGCAAAATGGCCCGGAGGTTGAGCTCGTCCTGCACGTAGCGCTCGGCTTCGTCCAGGCGGCTGGTGGCCAGGTTGGGGCTGGGGCGCTCCGCTGCGTGCTCGGCGGAGAGCATGATAAGGTTGGTCTCCGGCCCGCGGTCGATCCACTGCGCGGTGATGTAGCCGGCCGTACCCACCACCGCCACCAGCACAATGGCCACGAGGGCCCGCGTGAGCAACCGCGACCCACGGCCGGTGGGAACGGTTGCGGCAGGTGGGGCTGCCGGGGAGCTTTCGTCTGAGGTGGCGAGGGCGCTTGCTGTCGATGCCTGATCGCGTGCGCGACGAGGCGCGGAGGTGACACTGACCACCGAGTGGCGCAGCCCCCCGGGCAGCGGCGTACCGAGCGACTGGATATGGGCCTGCAGGCTGTCGCGCAATCCGCCCTCGGGAATGTAGGCCCAGACGAGGGCTTGTTCGCTGGGGCGGAGGTCGGCACGCAGCCCCTGCAACACCGCGGCGCGTGCCCGTTGTACCTGCGCTGCAGCAGCCTCCGTTGACTGCCCCGTAACCTGCCCGATGGCATCCGCGTCCAGCTCCTCTACGTCGGCCAGAAAGAGCAGCACGCGTTCGCTCGTCCGCAGCGTCGCAAAAACAGCGGGCAGCCGGTCGGCGATGGTCTGGCGGGCCAGGTCCTCCCGGTGCGACTGCAGTGGCTGGTCTACCGCCGGCTCGGACGGCCTGCGATCCGCCGAGCGCCGACGGGGCCCGTCCGGCCAGGTGAGCGCATCGTAGGCGGTGTCTGCGCGGTAGGTCTCAAGCAAGCGGCGAAGCGCCCAGACCTTGCCCTCCGTAGCGGTTGAGATGTCCCCTGGAGCTGCCCCCGCGGCCGCTGCCGCCACGACCAGCTCCGTCGCTGCCGTGGTGTCGGGCGTAAGCAGGCGGGCCAGCGTGTAGAGCCGCTCCAGGTGTACCAGCAGGATCTCACGCGCAGAGGAGCGGGCATCAGAGGCCATGGCAGAGCAGGGTACAGAGAGAAATCGGAAAACAGGGCGCCGAAGCGCCTGGGGTGAGCCTACTGCTCCTTGAAGACGAGGTTAACCGGAGCGCCCTTACGAATGTTGAGCATAGCGGCAGCGTTCCCGCTGTTCACGGCGATCTCCAGAAAATCACTGCTGCCGACGACGAGCAGCGGCTCGCCTTTATCCACGGTTCCATACGTCTCTCGCAGGCCGCGCACAACGCCCGTGCCCACGTAGCAGGTAACGCCTCGTCCACTACGGCGCTTGTCCAGCAAGGGGCGGGGAATATTGGTGATGCAGTTGCCAAAGTGGTCGATGTGCACCACCCAGCCTCGGATGCCTTCCGCATCAGGAATGGGGAGCGCCCAGTGGAGCGCCGTCAGCTCATCCAACGGCGTCCCGAGTTCATCAAGGGTCCCACCCGCAGCGATGTGGGCAGCGGCCGGAGCAAACAGGTCGCGCCCGTGAAAGGTGGTGCTGAGGCGATCGTCCGGGCCAATCTGCGCGGGATCCAGCGTCACCCCGGCGTCGATGCCGTCCCCATCCAGCAAGAGAGAGAAGAGCCCGTTGTCGGGCCCGACGAAGTAGTGCCCCCCGGCGCGGATCGCCACCGGCCGCCGGTCGGTCCCCACGCCCGGGTCCACCACCACCAGGTGCACCGTCCCCGGCGGAAACTCCCACGCGGCTGTTTTCAGCAAAAAGGCCGCCTCCATCACATCTTGAGGCGCCACCTCGTGCGTCAGGTCGATGAAGCGCAGCGTAGGCGTGGCCGAGAGCATGACGCCCTTCATGGCGGCCACATAGCCATCTTGCGTGCCAAAGTCCGTGGTTAGGGTGATGAGGGCGGGAGCGGACATACGGATCCAGAAGCGTGCGAGGGGGGAGATTGCTGTTTTCAGCAAAAAATGAAAGCGGCCGGTGGAACTGCTCATTCCGGGAGATGGTCGAACATGGCCCTACTATCCAAACAAGGTCCCAGCGCCATGGCCACGCAGGCATCCACCGACAGCAACAATTCTGCCGGTTCTGCATCCGAGCCGTACGACCAGGCGCTGGAGCGGTTCACCCTGTTGTGGGGAGAGATGGCCTCGAACTGGGGCATCAACCGCACGATGGCGCAAATTCATGCGTTACTCTACGCCTCCGACGAGCCGCTGCACACGGACGCGATCATGGACCGGTTGCAGATCAGCCGGGGCAACGCCAACATGAACCTCCGGTCGCTGGTGCAATGGAATCTCGTGCAGAAGACGCACCGCCCCGACTCACGGAAAGATTTTTACGAGGCGGAAAAAGACGTCTGGCAAATCACGACGGAGATCATCAAGGAGCGGCAGCGCCGCGAGCTGGGTCCGCTGGGCGAAAAGCTGGAGGCACAGCGCCAGGAATTGCTTACCGCTGCCGATGCCGAGGCGTGTGCTGACCTGCCGGCGCGAGAGCGGTACCTCTGCGAGCGCATGACCCGCATGATCCACATGATGCGCGTGTTTGATGAGTTCATGGATGCCTTTCTGCCGTTCCTCCGAGAAGAGCACGCGCCGTTGCTGCGGGACCTCATCGGGGTTGCCCGTGCCATGCAGGAAACCGTGCAAGAGGATGATGCCCTACTCGACGCCTCGCTCCAGGCGCTCGAACCTTCAGGCGAATCGTCTGAAGCGTAATGCGGTGCCACGGGCCTGGCGTATCGTCCAGCCCACCCCACTCCTGACGTCTTATCACGCTTTACCCATCGTATGACGCATCAACAGATTGGCGCGCGCGGCGAGGCGCTGGCCGCGGACTTTTTGGAGGAGCAGGGCTGGCGCATCATGGAGCGCAACTACCGCTTCGAGCGGGCCGAGATAGATCTCGTGTGCTTCGAGCCGGCCGCGGACGCTGCCCACGGGGGCGAAATCGTCTTTGTGGAGGTGAAGACGCGGACAGGCGTCGGCTTTGGCCGCCCGGAGGAGGCGGTGACGGAGGCCAAGCAGGCCCACATCGTACACGCCTCCCGGGCCTTTCTGTATGAATACCAGCTGGAGGGCGCCCCCTGCCGGTTCGACGTCGTGAGCGTGGTGCTGCGTGGCGAAGACCCGCCCGAAATTACGCATTTCCGGGACGCCTTTGTGGCTTCCTAAATGAGGGTGCCGTGCCGAATGACGCTCTCGTTCCGTCCGTCCTGGGCGGAATGCATCCGCAGGGCCGTCCGCGACCCCCAGACTTCGGTCGGCAACGCTATACGGTTAGCAACGCTGTGCGAGGGCGCGGCTGTTTCTCGCTCCCATGCTCTGCGTGGGAGCGCACAATGGGCACGCTCTGCGTGTGATGCAACGGCTGGCTTAGCCTGCCTGACCCTCAGCACCCTGATTCATCACCTGGGCGGCACTTCCAAGGGGATGTGCTTTTGCGAAGCCGCAGTACCGCCGCTCCGCGTGTGCTCGCGCCGGGGCATCGGTGCGAGAAATGCTGCTTCCATCTTGATGCAGTCCCGAGCGAAGCTCCGCCGGTCGCTCCGCCCGTTCTGGGAGGCGACGGAGCGGCTGGCTCGTCTGACCAGATACGGGCGGTAGGCCAAAAGCATCGGGCAAATGCCGGCATCGTGAGGTAGATTGCGTATAAGGTCAACCCGTCACGTCCGGATGACCGGGCGTGTTAATCGGCTGTGTTGTAGGTCACCAGGAACCTGTACTTTTGCTGTACAGCCGTCACGAGATGAGGTACGTCTTTCCAGTCGGCCCGCTCGGCCATGCGATAGACCTCGGATTCTGACGGCGCTGGGACAACGGATAGAGTTCGCTGCAGCAGCAGGTCAAACGTTTGGAGTGCGTCGGGAAGCTTTTGATTGAGATTGCGTCGACATTCTTCCACGGCTAACGCAGACGTAAGCCCGTCGATCAGGGTGATCTCGGAAAGGGTGAGGAGTACCTGTCCGGCCGAATGAGGCGATGGAGAAGCGGCACTTGCAAAAAGGACATCGGCGTCCACGTAAACACGGGGCCGGTTCGCCGATTCAGGCACCGGAGGCGTCCTCCGGCGCGTTACCGTACCACTCCGTGGTTAGCTCCTCCCGGGTTTTCTGCAAATGGGAAAGCAGGTCTTCGGTCGTAAGCTCCGCCTCAGTTCGCATGCGTTCGATCTCCCGTGCGAGCTGCGGCGCCATAGACGTCATGGCCGTCATCACGAAGCCCCCGTCAACGTCAACGAGATGGAGGACATCACCTTCCTCAAGCTGATATTTTTCACGGAGCGCTTTCGGCAGCGTCAACACGCCCCGCTTGCGAATCTTGACGGTGTCTGGCATAAGCTGAGCGTGCGGGAGGTAGGTCAGAATGTTCTGAATTTCAGTATTTGTGACCCGTAGAGCGGGCGCTGGTTTCTCTGAGATGTGCTGTGGCCGGATTGCGTGCATCCAGTACATCGGCCGCCGTTGGCGTGAACACCCTCCGTTGCGGGCAAGGCAACTCGCCGAAGAAAGGGGTTGGCTGGTGCCTCTGTTTAGCAGGGCTGTTAGGGTGGGTGTTGGAGAAAAATCAGGCGGCCCCGTCGCTTGGGCATCCTTCCATTGAGCCTGTTGGTACCCGTGTACCTGCTCTCAGTCCACCGGCCGGTACGCCTTCGGCAGGCTGTCGGCGACGCGGGTGAAGGCGTAGTAGCCGTAGCGCGTGACGGCAAAGGGTTGAACAACATCGCCATACCGGTCGATGGCTGCGGGGCGTTCGTTGAGGGAGAGGTAGGCCGTGCGAAAGTCGCGAGGCACGCGGCGCTGGTCGCGAAGCCACTCTACATAAGCCGGCGGCTCGGGCGCCTCCCGATAGAGGATTTCGAGCTGGCCCCGAAAGTCCAGCTCGTAGTGCGCCCCATCGGCGGCGCTGCTGAAGAAGCGGTGGGTCCGGCCCCGAAACCGCGGAGCCCCGTCGCGCGCATGCCGGAGCCCCAGGGAGCGCACGCGCGGCAGCTGATACACCACAAAGCCTTCCTCCGCTACGCGGTCGTCCATCACGGCATGCAAGAAATGCTGCAGCGAGCCGCGGTAGACCTCCTCGCGGGCGGCCTCCCACGCCGCGGCCTGCTCCGGCGACTCCGGCTCCATCGGCTCGTAGAACCGATCGCCATCGTACTGTATCCGGGCGCGCGTGGAGGAGAAGTGCGTCAGGTGATACGTGATGGTGTAGCCGAGCGCATGGTTACGAAGGCGCAGCGGGGCCGCGGCTTCCGCCCGAAAGCGGCCCCACCGGCTGGTGAACGAGAGCACCTCTGGGTTCAAAAGCTCCGTCTGCTCTGCCCGCGCCGAGGTCCCGATAAACTCCTCCTTAAACCGGGCGAGGCGCCGCTCCCAGCGCCGGTCCCGCTCGGCGGTGACCTCGGCCTCCTGAAGCTCCAGGACGGCTTCCGGCAGCGCGATGTCGATGATGTAGCGTCCGGGCGCCGCCAGGGCGGTATCAACCGCTGTCGGTTCAAATCCCAGCATAGAGACGTGCACGCGGTACGCGTCCACCGGCAGGTCGGGCAGCGTGTAGCGGCCGTAGAGATCGGTCACTGTGCCGGTGGTAGACCCGGCCAGGATCACGTGGGCGCCCGGTAGCGGCAGGCCCGTGTCTTCAGCCGTCACCGTGCCGGTAAGGGTGACGCGCTCCGCATCCTGGCCGTGGGCTGAGGGGAGGAGGCTAAACCCGAGCGCCATCACCAAGAGGCAGCAAAGGATCGCCAGACGACTGTGCATCATGAGGCTACAGGGACGGCTACTATCCTGAAATGAAGATACCGTGTAGCCTTTGACGCGCCAGCCGCCGGGAAGATCAGACGGCTTTGCGGATGGCCTCTACGGTGGCGGGGTCTTCGAGGCTGCTCACATCGCCGAGGTCCTCGCCCAGGTAGGTTGCGCGGATGACACGGCGCATGACCTTCGCGTTGCGGGTTTTGGGTAGCGCGTCGGTGAAGCGGATCTCGCGCGGGCGGAGGGGCTTGCCCATGGCATCGGCGATGGTGGCTTGGAGCGTTTGCCGGAGGTCTTGGGTGGGCGCCTGGCCCTCCTGCAGCACCACGTACACCACCACCTCTTGCCCCTTCACCTCGTGGGGCACCCCGATGGCGGCACTCTCCGCCACGGCCTCATGCGCGTTCATGAGCGCCTCCACCTCCGCCGGCCCCAGGCGCTTGCCCGCCACCTTGATGGTATCGTCCGACCGGCCCAGGATGTACCACAGGCCGTCTTCGTCGATGGCCGCGAAGTCGCCGTGCACCCAGAGGCCATCGAAGCGGCGCCAGTAGCTATCGAGGTAGCGTTCGTCGTCTTCCCAGAAGCTGCGCGTCATCCCGATCCACGGCTGGCGGATGACGAGCTCACCAACCTCGCCGCGGACGGGATTTCCTTCGGTGTCGACCACGTCGGCATCCATGCCGGGGACGGGGCCCGAGAAGGCGCCGGGCTTGAGGGGCTTGAAGAAGTTGCCGCACAGAATACCGCCGCTGATTTCGGTGCCGCCGGAGTAGTTGAGGATGGGCTTTTCCTCGTTCAGGACGTTCGTGAAGAGCCACCGCCACGACTCCGGATCCCACGGGCTGCCGGTAGAGCCGACGGCGCGCAGCCCGGACACGTCGTAGCGGCTGATAGGAGCGGTGCCGTGGGCCTTCAGCGCGCGGATGAGGGTGGGGGAGACGCCCAGGTGCGTGACCTGGTGGCGCTCCACGAGGTCCCAGAGCCGCCCGGCGTCCGGATAGTCGGGCGCGCCATCATAGAAGACCATCGTCGCGCCGATGGACAGCGTTCCAAAGACGAGCCACGGCCCCATCATCCAGCCCATATCGCTCATCCAATACATACACTCGCCCGGTTTCAGGTCCATGCTGTGGTACATGTCCTGCGCGCCTTTCACCGGAAACCCGCAGTGCGTATGCACCGCACCTTTGGGGCGCCCGGTGGTGCCGCTGGTGTAGATGATCATCACCGTATCCTCCGCGGCCGTGCGCTCGGTTGGCGCATCGGTGCCGTGCCCGTCCATCACGTCGCCCCACCACTGGTCGCGGCCGGCTTCCATGGGGACGTCCAGGTCCTGGTACCGGTGCACGATCACGTGCTCCACGGTGGGGCACTGGGCCAGGGCTACATCCATCGTGTCTTTCATGCGGATGGGCTTGCCGCGGCGGGCGAAGCCGTCAGCGGTAAACACGGCCTTGGCTTTGCCGCCCCGCAGGCGGGTGGCCACCGCTTCCGGGCCGTAACCGCTAAATAGAGGCAGGATGATGCCGCCAATCTTCGCGATGGCCAGAAAGGCGATGCAGATCTCGGGCGTCATGGGCATGTACAGCCCAATCGCATCGCCCTTGCCGAGTCCGAGGGCGCGCAGCGCGTTGGCGCAGCGGTTTACTTCGGCGTACAGCGCTGCATAGGTGAGCGTGCGGGTGGACCCATCTTCTGCTTCCCACCGGAGGGCATCCTGCGTGCGGCGCTCCGTGTCCTGCCATTTGTCGAGGCAGTTGTGGACGATGTTCATCTCCCCGCCCACGCACCAGGACGTAAAGGGCACGCCCTTCGACTGGTCCAGGATTTGGTCGTAGTCGGTGTAGAAGGCAATCCCAAGGTCTTCAAGGGCCGCCTCCCAGAACCATCCTACGTCGTCCGTAGCCCGCTGCATCAGGGCGTCGTAGGAGGCGATGCCGTGCCGGTCCATAAAGCGCTGCAGGTTACTGTCGGCGATCCAGTCGGCGCGCGGCTCCCACACCACCTCCTGATGGAAGGGAAAGCCATCGGGCGTGGCGTCGGAAGCGGTTTTAGTGGCCATGATAAAAAAGGGGATGCGTCGGAAAGAAGGGGGACGGTGCCATGATAGGCGATGCGAGGGGAAAGGTGCAAGCCAGAGGCCGGGCGCTGCCGTCCGATCGCGAATGGGCGATACAGAACCCCTCGGGCAACGCGGTCGTTCATTGCGCTGGACTGTACGGGCGCTCGCCCCGGAGCGTCTCGTTCCCCTGTTTATTCTTCATCCTTACCGACTCCTCGTGCTCATGGATGCTTTTTCTCGTTTTGCGTCAGCGGCCGTGCTGGCTGTCCTTCTGCTTGTTACCCTGCAGCCCGAGGCCGTTGCGCAGGAGCGCGCGTCCGAATTGCCTCGGCTGAGTCCCAGCGCCTCGGTGGGGCAGATGATCGGTATCACGGAAGTGACCGTCACGTACGGACGCCCAAGTGTCCGCGGTCGCGAGGTCTTTGGTGAGCTGGTGCCGTTCGACCGCGTCTGGCGTACGGGGGCCGATGAAGCCACCGTGATTCAGTTCGCCGATCCGGTGACCGTTGGCGGGGCCGAGATTGCCCCGGGCGCGTATGCGCTGTTCACCATCCCCGGGGAGGAGGAGTGGACGGTGATCTTGAATGACGAGCCCAACCAGTGGGGGGCGTATAATTACGAGACCGATCGCAACGTCCATACCTTCACGGTCACCCCAGAGGCTGCGTCGTTTCGGGAGCTGATGACGTTCACGTTCGACGGCGTTACCTCCAATGAAGCCACCCTGACCCTTCACTGGGATGAGCTGCGTGTCCCCATTCCGCTGGCCGTGGATACCGAAGCGCTCGTTGTGGCGCAGGCCGAAGAGCAAATCGCCAACTCCTCCTCCTGGCAGGAGCCGCTCCAGTTTGCGGCCTACGCGCTCCAAAATGAGGTGCTCTTGGACGAAGCCCTGCGGTGGGCGCAGCAGTCCACCGACCGACAGGAAAACTTCAACAACCTGTACGTGAAAGCCCGTGTGCACGCTGCGCTCGGCCAGTACGATGAGGCCATCGCCACTGGCGAGCAAGCGCTGACCGTGGCGGAGGAGGCCGAGGATACGCCGGTCACGCTGGATCGCCTACGCGGGGACATGGAGCGCTGGAGCGAGCAGTCGTAGCGTACGGTGCGGGCCTACCGGCCTACATCCGCATCGCCCAGCTTTACGGAGTCCAGGATCTTGAGGTAGCTCACGTACCGCTCTTCAGGGATTTCGCCTGCGTCGGCGGCGTCACGCACGGCGCAGTTCGGCTCGTGGTCGTGCGTGCAGTTGGGAAACCGGCAGTCGTGGATGTAGGGCAGAAACTCGCGGAAGTAGTGTGCCAGCTCCCAGGCCTCCATCTCCACTACGCCAAACTCACGGATGCCGGGGGTATCCACAATAGCGCCGCCGGACGATAGCTCGTACCGCGCGGCGTACGTTGTGGTATGGCGGCCCTTCTGGTTTTTCTCGCTGACCTCGCCGGTGCGCAGGTCAAGCCCCGGCTCCAGCGCATTCAGCAGGGTTGTCTTCCCGACCCCTGAGGGCCCCGTCACGACGCTCACGCGGTCGGATAGGTGCTCCGTGAGGGCGTCGAGGCCGCGTTGCTGCTCGGCGCTGGTGAACATCAGCTCATAGCCCATCCCGCCATAAATCGCGGCTATGTTTTCGATGCGCGCCTCATCCTTGGGGCGCAGCAGGTCCATCTTGTTCAAAATAATGCCCGCCTCCAGTTCGTAGCGCTCACACATGACAAGCACGCGGTCGATGAAACCGAGCGTGGGGGTGGGCAGGCGCACCGACTGCACGATCCACACAAAATCGATGTTGGCTGCGATGATCTGCGCCATACCCACGCGGCGCCCGGCGGCCCGGCGGCAGAGCATCGTTTCCCGGGGGTGCACCTCCTCGATAACGCCAGTGCCATCCTTCAGGTGCTGAATGGTAACGCGATCCCCCACGGCCACCGGGTTGGTCAGCGCAGCGTCCTCCATCTCCAGGCGAAACTTGCCGCGGATGGTGGAGGCGATTACGTCATCGCCCACCTGCACCTCGTACCAGCTCCCGGTGGAGCGGATGACCACGCCTTCGCTGTAGTCGCCGGCGGTATCCGTCGCCGACGCATCTGTCGCAGACGCATCGGTTACAGACCCCTCGGTGGCGGATGCGTCTGGGCTGGGCATAGGGGGCGCGTGGGTGAAACTTGTGGTTGGAGGTTACGTCTACCGCATCGAACGGGCGCTGAGGTCAGCCGAGCAAAATGAAGGCTGGGCCTGTGTCACGTTTACCGAACGAGTCCGCCGACAGATCCCAACCGCACGATGGCAGACCAGAAGACGCAAGACCCGGCACAGGACGCCGAAGGGGAATCCGAGGGCCGCTACCGCCATACGCGGGAGGCGTTTCATGAGCTTCCGCTTGAGAAACAGGCCCGCTTTCTGGTAGAGGCTACCGCGTCCACCATGGCCCGAGGAATAGAAGCCGCCGCCCGCTCAGTAGCCGATGAGATGGAGGAAGCGTTTCGCGCTGCTGAATCGGCAGCGGACGACCCTGCGGCGGATACTGCAGCAGCCGACACACCATCCTCCGAGGCCAGCCCTGCCGATGCCCCCGACGCCAACGCGGGGCCGGCAACTGATCCCGCCGATGCCCCCAACGCGCCCACCGATCCTCCCACCGCCTGAGCCTGCCCCATGTCTGATGAACGCCGTGAAGTAGAGTTTGAAAAGCTCAATTTTCTGGGGAAGACGATTTACCTGACCGGAGCGGCCTCCCGCATGGCGGCTGGGGCGCTGGATGCGGCGCTGCACCGGGCCGCTGACCTGGCGGTCGACACCGAGCGGGCCTTTCGGCAGGGGCTGGATGACTCGGTAGAAGATGCGAAGATTATCGCTGAGCGTCGGCGGGATGAGGAAGAAACCGATCAGTAGCCCTTCTCCGGGCAGCCCGGCTCCTCACATCACGTGATGCACACCGCCATAAAAAAAGGGCATCCCGGTTGGGGATGCCCTTTTACGTTGCAGCTGAGGGGGGAGCCCCCATCATATGTCAGCCGCTTAGTCGCTGCCGGCTACCTGCACCAGCTCACGGCCGTTAGACTCAGTGCTGTGGAGGCGCTTCTCGTGATCGGGCACGCTGAAGAACGCCTCGGGATCGGTTTCGACCTCGGATTCGAGGAGTGCGTCGATCGCGTTATCCATGCGCTCAACATAGGCGATGTTTAGCCCGTCCAGCGCTTCGTCGTTGATCTCCCGCACGTCTTTCTCGTTCTTCTGAGGCAGGAGCACCTTCTCGATGCCTGCGCGCTTGGCGGCCAGCACCTTCTCCTTGATGCCGCCCACCGGGAGCACGAGTCCGCGGAGGGTGATTTCCCCCGTCATCGCCACCGTGTGCTTCACGCGGCGCTGCGTGTAAATGGAGATCAGCGCAGCCAGCATGGCTACACCGGCGGAGGGCCCATCCTTGGGTACCGCCCCGGCCGGGACGTGCACGTGGGTGTCCCAGTAGCGGAACGCATCGTGCGGGATGCCCAGCTCATCAGCGCGGGCCTTCACGTAGGAGAGCGCGGCCTGCGCCGACTCCTTCATCACATCACCCAGCTTCCCGGTCAGGATCAGCCGGCCGGTACCGCGGGAGACGGACGCCTCCACAAAGAGGATGTCGCCCCCCGTGGGCGTCCACGCCAGCCCCGTGGCCACGCCCGGGACTTCCGTGCGCTCGGCCACGTCGCGGAAGAACTTGCGCCCGCCGAGGTAGTCCTCCAGGTCATCTTTTTCGATGCTGGCGGCCTCGGCCTCGCCGACGGCTACCTTCTTGGCGACGCCGCGAGCGACGGAGCCGATGGTGCGCTCCAGTTGCCGCACGCCCGACTCGCGGGTGTACGCATCGATAATGTGGCTGAGGGCGTCGTCGGAGATCGCAAACTGCTCCTCCTTAAGCCCATTTTCTTCGATCTGGCGGGGCAGGAGGTACTGCCGGCCAATCTGCAGCTTCTCGTGCTGCGTGTAGCCGTTGATCTCGATGATCTCCATACGGTCGCGCAGCGGCGCTGGAATCTGCTCCAGGTAGTTTGCCGTGGCGATGAAGAGCACCTTCGAGAGGTCGTAGTCGAGCTCCAGGTAGTGATCGTTGAAGTTGTCGTTCTGCTCGGGGTCCAAGACCTCAAGCAGCGCACTGGAGGGGTCCCCCCGGAAATCCGAGCCGAGCTTGTCTACCTCGTCCAGCATAAAGACGGGGTTGGACGTGCCGCCTTTGCGGATGCCCTGGATGATGCGGCCGGGCAGTGCGCCGACGTACGTGCGGCGATGGCCGCGGATTTCGGCTTCGTCGCGCACGCCCCCCAGGCTCATCCGCACAAACTCGCGGCCAAGCGCCCGGGCGATGCTCTTGCCGAGGCTCGTTTTCCCCACGCCAGGTGGCCCGTGGAAGCACAGGATGGGTGCCTTCATATCGCCCTTCAGCTTCAGCACCGCCAGGTATTCCAGGATGCGCTTCTTCACCTTCTCCAGGCCATAGTGGTCTTCGTCCAGCACCCGGTCGGCCCGCTCCAAATCGAGGTTGTCTTCCGAGTACTCGCGCCACGGGATGTCCAGGATCGTCTCCACGTAGTTGCGGGTGACGCCATAATCCGGCGACGCAGGGTTGATGCGGGTGAGGCGGTCAAGCTCTTTCATCACCACCTGCTCTGCATGCTCAGGTAGGTCTTTCTCTTTCGCCTTCTTGCGGAGCTCGCTCACGGCGTCATCGCCTTCGCCTTCGCCCAGTTCATCCTGGATGGCTTTCAGCTGTTGCCGCAGCAGATATTCGCGCTGCTGCTGGTCGACATCCGTCTTCACGCGCGAGCGGATCTCTTCCGACAGCTGCAGCACCTGGATCTCTTCGTTCAGGTGCTCCATCACGAGGTCGGCCCGCTCCACGAGCGGCACGGTCTCCAGCAGCTCCTGCTTCGGCTCGACGTCAATCTGCAGGTTTGACGCAATAAAGTGGATAAGGAACGCCGGCGACTCGATGCGCTGAATCGCCTCTGCGGCCTCACTGGGCAGGTTCGGAGAGAGGTTCACGATCTGGATCGCCAGCTCCTTGATGGAGCGGATGCGGGCCTGCAGCTCCACATTGTCGCGGTCCATCTGTTGCGACGCGATCGGCGTCACCTTGGCCCGGTGATAGGGCTCGGTCTGGGTGAACTCGTCGATCGTGAACCGCCGCTTCCCTTGGATGACGATGGACTTGGAGCCATCGGGCATCTTGATGAGCTTCAGGATTTCGGCTACCGTGCCGGCCTCGTATAGCTCGTCGGGCGCCGGGTCTTCCACCTCGCTGTCACGCTGCGCGACCACCCCGATGAGCTTGTCATCGTTGAAGGCGTCCTTCACCAGGGCCAGCGACGTATCGCGGCCGACGGTGATGGGCAGCACCACGCCAGGAAACAGCACGGTGTTGCGCAGGGCCAGGATGGGTAAGGTCTCCGGTACGTCCGAGGTGCTCATGGCTTTCTCCTCGTCCGGGGTCGGGAGCGGGATGCTCTGCTCGGGCGATTCATCGCCGTCGAGCCCCAGCATCCATTCGTCGTTGAAGTATCTATCGTTAAACATGGTCGCTGTCTATTATCAGCAAAATAAACCGGCGGTATCCGGGGATGCCGCCGTTTAGGGTTCAGTGGTAAGCTCAAATTCTGAGCCAACGCCCGGGCTCTGCCAATGTGACGGGTGCCGGAGCGGGCGTCCTCCAGCCCGGGCCTGGCCCCGCGCGGGAGCGCAGGAGGAGCGGCTGCGGATAGCGGGCCGGGATGCAGCGGACGGGTACGTCACACCACCTCCTGAATGGTGGCCTCCAGGACATCCAGCTTGAAGGGCTTGGAGAGCACCACATCAAACGCGTGCTCGGGGTCGCCGATATCCGTATCGCCGGTAAGCAAGACGATGGGCAGGTCCGGGAAATCCTCCCGGAGGTGACGAGCGAACTGCCGCCCGTTCATGACCGGCATGGCCTGATCGGCAAAGACCACATCGAAGGACTGCTCCCGGGCGCGCTCGAGCCCCTCGGCGCCCGAGCTGGCCAGCGTGACCTCGTGCCCCCGCAGGGAGAGGAGGCGCTGCAGCACCGAGCGGACCATCTCCTCGTCATCCACCACCAACACGCGGACGGGGCGCTGGGCAGGGGCCTCGGTGGGCACATCTGCCGGCGCAGCGCGGCGGTCCACCGGCGGGAAGGCAAACTGGAAGGTAGTGCCCTGGCCCAGCGCGGAGCTGACGTCCACCGTGCCATCGTGCTCCTGCACAATACCGTAGGCCACAGCCAGCCCCATGCCAGAGCCGTCGTCGCCCTTGGTGGTGTAGAGCGGCTCGAAGATTTTCTCTCGCACGGAGGGACTCATGCCCACCCCGTCATCGCTGACGGTGGCCATCACGCCCTGGTCTTCCTCAACGAAGGTCTTCACCGTAAGCGTCCCGCCCTTAGGCATGGCATGCACAGCATTCAGGATAAGGTTGATGAACACCTCCCGCAGTTCCACCGCCGAGCCCATGATGGCGGGCGTGGGCTGCAGGTCTTCGTCCAGCTCGATGGCAATGCCCTGCCGTCTGGGCTCGTTGTACCAGTAGGGTCGGGTGAGGGCCAGGCAGTCCTGCAAAATCGTCGGGAGGTCCACCGCCTCAAAGCGGGTGCGCTTCTCCTGGCGGATGTACTCCTGGATCTTTTCGATGAGGCTACTGCCGTCATCGGCGGCTTTCTGGATGGTCTGCAGGCTATGCACCAGCGATGGCACGTCGATCTCCGCAGCCCGCGTTTGGGGGCCCACTTCGTTGAGCAGCAACTCGGTGTAGCCGAGGATGCCGCTGAGCAGATTGTTGAAGTCGTGCACCATGCCCATCGTCATCCGGCCCAGCGACTCCAGGCGGTGGCGTTTCGTCTGGGTGCCTGTCCACGAGGACGGCTCCATCATCGCCTCGCCGGTCACCAGCACAGCCGTCACGCGCGGCCCGGCGTCGATGGTATCATCGGCGTCGGCGGGAGAGGGCACGTGCACGGGCAAGAAGTTGAGCAGGACCGGTACCGGCTCATCCCGGGTGGGGGGCTGCACCATGAAGATTTCGTTAGTGACGAGCGAGCCGCAGCCGGCTTCCTGGATGCGCTGCTCCGCCAGCTCCACGTCGGGCGGGGCCAGGCGTTGCCACAGGTCACCCGCGCCCAGCAACTGCCGCCAGGCCTCGTTCCGATGCACCACGGCCCCAGCCACCGTACAGGAGGCCGTGAGGACCTCGGTTTCCACGGGCCCAAACGCAGCATCTATCGGTTCCGTCATAGCAGCATGTCGTCGTATCCGTGTTGCATCAGCGGTTGATTGTATCCGTATGGATGGGCGCGCCGCGAACGATGCCATGGCCGCCGGGATGCTGCGGCCGTCGATCCTCGTAGCGCTTCCTCCGTATCATAGGGTGAAGTACGGCGTACCAAGCAGCGCAATCGCCGATCGATCACCGAACAGCGCCGCAGGTGCTCCCCGCGCACGCCGGTCGATCAATTGGGCGGCTCTCGGTCGCTATATTCCTCTTACGATATACAACATTTCTACCTCACATAAAAATAGCACGCTTCCATGTGGTACGATAATATCCTCGGTACGGTAGGAGAGACTCCCCTGGTAAAGTTGAACAGTGTTACGGAGGGGCTGCCCTGCACCGTGCTGGCTAAGGTCGAGTTTTTCAATCCTGGTGGCTCGGTGAAAGACCGCATTGGGCAGGCGATGGTTGAGGATGCGGAGGCGCGCGGACTCATTGAGCCCGGCGGCACCATCATCGAAGGCACAAGCGGTAATACAGGCGCCGGCCTCGCGCTGGCGGCGATCGCGAAGGGCTACCGCTGCATCTTCACCACCACCGACAAGCAGAGCAAGGAAAAGGTAGACGTGTTGAAGGCGCTGGGGGCTGAGGTGATCGTATGCCCAACGGCGGTGGAGCCGGACGACCCGCGCTCGTACTACTCCGTTGCCCGGCGCCTGGCCTCGGAAATCCCGAATTCGGTGTACCTGAACCAGTATGACAACCCGGCCAACGAGCAGGTCCACTATGAGACCACCGGTCCGGAAATCTGGGAGCAAACCGAGGGCCGCGTAACGCACTACGTGGCCGGCGCCGGCACGGGGGGCACCATTTCGGGCACGGCGCGCTACCTCAAGGAGCAAAACCCGGACGTGAAGGTCATCGGCGTAGATCCGTACGGCTCGGTCTACTATTCCTACTTCCACACCGGCGAGTTTAAGCACGAGGACATCTATCCCTACCTCACCGAAGGGGTGGGCGAGGACATCCTGGCTGAGAATATGAAGTTCGACATCGTGGACGACTACGTTCGGGTCACGGACAAAGAGAGCATGCTGATGACGCGCCGCCTGGCCCGCGACGAAGGGCTCTTCATCGGGCAGTCCTGCGGGATGGCCGTGGCCGGTACGCTGCAGTGGCTTCGGGACCACGCCGACGAGGTGTCGGCGGACGACGTGGTGGTGGTGATCCTTCCGGATTCGGGCTTCCGGTACCTCTCCAAGACGTACAACGACGAATGGATGCGGGACCACGGCTTTGTGGAAGAGCAGCCGGGTATGACGGTAGATGAGGTGCTCAGCAAGCGCAAAGGAGCCAAGATGGAGGGGGTCGTTTCCGTGACGTCCAGCGATACCCTGGGCACCGCCATCAAACGCATGGCAGAGCACAGCATCTCGCAGCTGCCCGTGATTGACGACGGGGAGGTGGTTGGTAGCCTCACGGAGTCCCGCATTCTGAACGAGCTGATCGAAACGCCGGGGGCCCGCGAGGAATCGGTGCAAGGCATCATGGGCGATCCGTTTCCTATTGTGCCGCGCACGTTGCATTTGGCGCACCTATCGGCGTTCATTGAAGAAGGTGCAGGCGCCATCCTCGTGGAGCAAAACGGGGACCAGGCATTCGAGATCATCACCAAGAGCGACCTCATCGGGGCGCTGGCCGCCAACGGGAACGGCAACGGCACGAAACCGCACGCCGGCTCTTCCGTGGGGGCATCTGCCTGACGCAACACGCGGACTCATCCTACTTTTCGTTACCCAATCCCTCTTATGGCCAACAGCTCGAAAAAGAAAAAGCAACTCAACATCGAACTGACGAAAGACGTCGCGGAAGGCGTCTATTCCAACCTCGTGATGATTTCGCACTCGCCGGAGGAGTTCATCCTCGACTTTATTCGGGTGGTGCCCGGGGTGGAGAAGGCCCAGGTCAAGAACCGCATCATCGTGACGCCGCAGCACGCCAAGCGGCTCCTGCGAGCGCTGCACGAGAACATCGAGCGGTACGAGCGCTCCCACGGCGAGATTCCCGAGCGCTCCACGGGTCCAGGCGGCCATGACCACATCCAGTTTGGCGGGGTGAGCGGCGAAGCATGAGCCTGACAGCCCACCGCTGAGGCGCCCCGCCCGTCCGGTTTATCCTCCCACGCCCGCTTGCCCGGTACCCGTTCCTGCTCTGCCTGCGCTATTTCCGTGCGCGAAAGAGCAAGAAGAGCCCGAGGGCGAGGAAGAGGAGGTGGGGGATCCAGGCGGCCAGCAACGGGGCGATCGTGCCGGCGTGGCCCAGCGGTTCGAAGATCTTCTGCACGGCCAGATACAGAAAGGCGGTCGCGAGCCCGAGGCCCAGCTGCACGGCCTGGCCACCGCGCCGGCGCACAGAGGCCAGCGGTACGGCAATCAGGATCACAATCAGATTGGCCAGCGGGTAGGAGAACTTGGTGTAGTACCCCACCAGCGTAATCCCCATCTGATCGACGCCGGAGCGCTCCAGCGCAGCCACGTAATCGGCGGCGACGGGGATGGTCATGGATTCCACATCGCGGTCGGTGCGGGCCAGGTCGCGCGGAAAAACGTTCAGCAGGGTGTCCATCTGGGAGACCGTGCGCCGATCCTCGACGCCGTCGGGGCTGAAGGTTCGGATGGTGACATCACTCATGCGCCACACGCCCAGCGAGTCGTTCCACCACATGCGCCGGGCGTCGATGCGCTCGCGCAGGGTCCGCTCGGCGTCAAACTGCTGCAGCGACACGCGATGTGCCATCTCGTCGCGCCGGTCATAAAAGGACACCGTCACAATGCTCCCCGGCCCGTTCTGCCGGTGAATGTCGCTGACGTCCAGCTGGGCGGGGCCGCTGGCCAGGTACTGATCCTCAAAGTCGAGCGCTGTTTCGTTGGTAAGCGGAACGACCCAGCCGTTGAACCAGAACATAAACCCGGTCAGCACAAGCCCCACAAGCAGGTACGGCCGCAACAGTCGGTAGAGGGACACCCCACTGGTCTGCAGCGCTGTTAGCTCCAGTTGCTGTGCCAGCTTGCCGGTCAGGTACACGCACGCCAGGAAGATGGCCAGCGGCGAAATAAGCCGGATGATTTCGGGCATCAGCGCCGGGTAGTAGACCAGAAACACCTCCTGCATCTCAGCCCCACGCTCCAGAAAGTCGTCGACGTGCTCCAGGTAGTGAATAAGGATGTAGAACACCAGCAGACCGCCCGTGAGCAGAAAAAAGCCACCGAGCAGCCGGCGGATGATGTACCAGTCGAACGTCGTCACAGCAAGCGTGCGGGGCACGGTGAACAGAGTAGGGGGCGGCGCTCGCGCCGGGGAGCGGGCACGGGGGCGAAACCTCCCCGTGATTTCATCCAACCTGCGAGGCCTACAGTTGGCACTTTGCGGCGGGATGTGTAGCTTTATTGCAAACCATACAAAAGGCCAAACGAACATTGGGCCGTGCGGGGTCCAGCCCGCCAGCCCGTGTGTACCTCGAACAGACGGCACTCAACCGACCAGCGACCATGAAAGTACACGAGTATCAAGCAAAGGATATCCTTGAGTCTTACGGCGTAGCGATGCAGCCCGGCCGCGTGGCCCGGACGGTAGACGAAGCCGTTGAGGCGGCAGAAGCCATGGCAGAGCAAGGGTCGACCATGTTTGTGGTGAAAGCCCAGATCCACGCGGGCGGCCGTGGCAAGGGCGGGGGCGTGAAGCTGGCCAAGAGCATCGACGAGGTGCGGACCCACGCGGACAACATCCTGGGCATGGACCTGGTGACGCATCAGACCGGCCCGGAAGGCCAGAAGGTGCGGACGCTGCTAATCGCCGATGCGGTGGACATCGCGCAGGAGTACTACGTGGGCGTGACGCTCGATCGCCAAACGTCCATGGATGCCATCATGGTCTCCACCGAAGGGGGGGTCGAGATCGAAACCGTGGCGGCTGAGACGCCGGAGAAGATCAAGAAAGCCTTCATCGACCCGACCATCGGGCTGCGGGCCTTTCAGGCGCGGCGCCTTGCGTTTGGGCTGGGCCTCGAAGGGCAGGCGTTCAAGGAGACTGTGCAGTTCATCATGGCGCTCTACGACGCCTACGCCAACAGCGACGCCACGCTGGCCGAGATCAACCCGCTGGTGCGTACGGAGGACGGCGCCATTGTAGCGGTGGATGCGAAAATCAATCTGGACGACAACGCGCTCTTCCGCCATAAAGACCTGGCGGCGCTGCGGGATGTGAATGAAGAAGACGCGCTGGAGGTGAAGGCCAGCGAGCACGACCTCAACTACATCCGCCTGGACGGCAACGTCGGCTGCATGGTGAACGGCGCCGGGCTGGCCATGGCCACGATGGACGTGATTAAGCTGGCGGGCGGCGAACCGGCCAACTTCCTCGATGTCGGCGGCTCGGCCAGTGCCGAAACCGTAGAAGCGGGCTTCCGCATCATCCTCGAAGACCCCAACGTAGAGGCCATCCTGGTGAACATCTTCGGCGGCATCGTCCGGTGCGACCGCGTGGCCAACGGCGTGGTGCAGGCGGCCAAGAACGTGGATATCGACGTGCCGCTGATTGTCCGCCTCCAGGGCACCAATGCCGAGGAAGGGCAGCAAATCCTCAAGGAAAGCGGCCTGCCCATCGAAACCGCGATCCTGCTGAAGGAAGCAGCCGACAAGGTGACGCAGGCACTCGGCGCCTCGCAGGCAGCATAAGTCCATTCGGTAGCCGTACCGTTTCCCCTTATCTTCGCGCATTACCCCTGGCCCATGGCAACGCCTGATGTTTCCTCAATCGACGATGTGACGTTTCGCGAAGGGCTGGAGGGCCTCACGCCCGCCCGGATTGCCACGCTGTACCGGCGGGCGCCGTTGCTGCGGCCGGTGAGCGATCTCGACCAGGTCTGGACGATGTTCGAACAGTCCTCGATGGTGCTGACGGCGCACTACCGCGGAGAGCTGGTGGGCATCGCGCGCGTCTTAACCGACGGTGTCCTGAATAGCTACCTGTGCGACCTCGCCGTGGCACCGAATGTGCAGCGGCTGGGCGTGGGGCGTGCGCTCATCAACCAGGTGCTGGAGCGCTGTGAGGGTACCGAACTGGTGCTGCGCGACTCCGATATCTCCTCCGGGTTCTACGAGAAGCTCGGGTTTACGCGCGTGGATAACGCCTGGGCCATCCAGGCTGCCGAGGTGTAGTATCTGAGATGTGGCGTCTGAGGGGTAGTATCTGGCGGCAGCCCCTTCGAGAGAGAGGGGCTTCCCCGCGCTCCCTGCAGCGGGTACCCCCGCGCCAGCCTGTATCCTGCATCACGACGTGGGCATCAGTGGGGCTGCTTCCAGGGCGGCCGCGTCAGGGCGCCCGAGGCTTACGTTGGAGCGCACTTCCACCACGCCCGGCACTTCCTCAATGAGGGACAGCATGAAGGCGCGGTCGCGGCTGGAGGCCATGGTGCCGACCACGGTGACCGTGCCATCGACCACGTAGAACTGTAACCCGTTAGCCCCGGCCAGGTCAATGGTCTCTTCCAGCATAGCATAGAGCTGCTTGGCCACGGCACGGTCACGTTGTGTACGCGGGGAGCGAACCCCGCGAAGGCGCCGATAGAGCGTGTGGAAGGATGTTTTCATGGCGATGCTCGTCTATGAGCGGTACAAACCGCGGCCGTGCATGTAGCCATCGAAAAGACCGCCGCTATCCTTGGTTCCCCCAGGCGGTGTCCTGCGCGAGAAGACGAGGCCTGGCGCGCGGCAAGTGAAGGGGGCCTGCGCCAATGCTTACCGGGTAGGGAGACCAGAGCGCTCAGCTACTTAGAACGGTGACCCCCGGCCTCCACCGGTGAGTCCATCGAAGCGCCCCCCGGCATCGCGGCTCGGTTCCTGCAGGCGCAGCAAGTCGCGCAAGCGACCGCTGCGGACCTGCAGGGTGAAGCCGTACGACTGGAAGCGCCCGAACGGGATCCAGTTGAAGGAGAGCTCCCACGCGCCCAGGTCCCGGAAAAAACGTACCTGTGTCTGCGAGAGCTCCCAGTTGACGAAGTCGTAGCCCGTATCTCCGCTCACGCGCCACTCTGGCGTCAGGCCTACCTGAAAGCTGGTGTTCACGGTGGCATTCCGGTTCACGTTCTGCGGAGTGGTACGCCGCAAGCTGTAGCTGACGCGGAAGTTGGCCGACCACGGGATACTAAAGTCGCCCGGCGCGCCGTCGGCCTCTGCCCCAAACTCAGGGTCTGGCGCCGGTCCCGCGCTGGTGGGGCCGCGGGGGGTCGCCTGTTGCCGCCCCCGCGAGCGCTGGTCCGCTCTGCCGGCGCCGGGCCGGGCGCCCTGCCCCCCGCCACCGCCTCCGCCAACCCGAAATGATGTGTTGGCACTGATGCGCGTCAGGCGGGCAAACCGAAGCCGCAGCGGGTCGAAGATGAGCTCGTCGATGCGACCCGTTTCTTCTGCATTCAGTTCGTAGGGGGAGAGCGTAGCGCTCGTGTTGATGCTCACCCGCTGCGTGATGGGAATACGCCCCCGCAGGCTGATGTCCGAAAGCCTGAACTCGTCCGCGGCAAAGTTATAGCCTGTCGAGGCATTTAGCGTCAGGAGTTGGATGGTATCGGAGCGGCGTTCGCCGGTGGTGTCCACCACGCTCACGCGGCGCGTCTCAAAGGTGTTGTTGAGGCTGAAGTTGAGCGACCGCTGCTCGCCGCGCGAGACGCCCCGGACGATCGGGTACCGCACCTCCTCCACCGCCCCGTCGTCCCCTACCGGCCGCTCAAACGTTCGCGTGTAGCCCCACCCCTCGGCAAAATAGTCGGGGCGGTAGTTAAACCCGATGGACGGGCGTGCGGTGTGCCGGAGCCCGTCAAAGCTTCCCACGCGGACGGGGAACGTGCCGAAGAAGGTTGTATTCATCGAGACCCCCGTATTGAACTCCCGCTGCGAAAAGAAGCCTGGGATCTCTTCCCGCTCGACCCGGCCCGTTTCTTCGTCAAACCGGCGCCGCTCGGTACTAATAAACCAGTTTTCCTCGTAGTTCAGGTTCGGGGTAAAGTTGAGGTTGATCGGCCCGACGAGCGGCAGACGATTCACGGAGAAGCTGGCACTGATCGGCACCCGATGCGTGGCGCGCAGATCAAACGGAATGTCCTCGCCCGTGCCCTCCCGAAACGCGCTGGGAGAGAAGAGGCCATCGAACCAGGCGACGTCTGGCTGGATGGGCTCGCCGGCAGCTGTGGTATCCCCCCGGGCGATGAGCTCGTTGTCGGATATGGGGTTGAACTCGTACCGATTGGTGAGCGAGCCAGAGTACCGCACCTGCAGCCGCTCGTACCACGCCTCGCCAACCCCAGGCGGGCGCTCGCTGCGCTGAAACGGCCGTACCGAACTCTGCCGAAAGTCGATCTGGGGCAGCTGGATCGATGCCGCGCCGGTGTTGAAGGTTTGCCGCTGGTTGGCTGAAAGGGTGATGGAGCGGCCCACCGAGCGCCAATTCTTGCGGTAGGTGATGGACGACGAGGCCGTCTGCCGCACGCGGTCCTGGAAGTCCTGCGTCGACTGCTGCAGAAAGCCGGCCGTGGTGAGGTCTACGTTGGCATTGAAGCTGGAGGTGGGGTTGATGTCCTGGTTGTGCGACCACCGCAGGCGCAGCGAGTTGTTCTGTGCGAAGTTGGGGTCCTGGCGCTCGCCGCGGCGCGAGCGTTCGACCTCCAGGTTCAGGTTGCCGCTATACCGGTCGCGGCGGTTGTAGCGGAAGCGAGGGTTCACGCGCCAACTCCCGGACGTCCAGATGCCGCCGCGTATCTGGAAGTCCATCAGGTCGTTCATGGCCCAATACCAGCCCCAGTTCCGCAGAAAGAAGCCACGATCGTCCTCGCCATAGTCGGGTGGGAGGGGACCACTACGGCGCGAATCGGAGGCCGGCAGAAAGCCGAACGGCAGCCAGAGCGGGGTGGGGATGTTGAAGATGTAGAGCTGAATGGGCCCGGTGTAGATCCATTCGTTGTCAACGATCTTCATGCGGGAGGCGCGCAGGCTGTACGACGGGGTCTCGTCGATGGGGACGTCGGCCGTGGTATAGGCGCCATCCTTCACGAAGATGGTCCGCTCGTCCTGCATGCGCGTCACGTCGGCCCGCACGAAGCCGTCCTCAATCTGCGAGAGGCCCCGCACCACGCGTCCCCGCTCGGTGCGGAAGTTGTACGCCAGTTCGCGCCCCTGAAACGTGTCGTCGCGCCCTTCTTCCTGGAAGGTAGGGATGTTGCGCAGGCGGGGACCCGAGGCATCGGCCCGGGCGCGCATCTCGTCCCGGTCGAAGAGCAGGTCGATCTCATGAGCGTCCATCTCCGACGCGTTGTAGCGCACGTTGGCCCGCCCCTTCAGGCGGCCGATGTCGCCCCCGTCCCCACCAAACGTAACCACCAACGAGTCTTGGGCTGAAAAATAGACGACGCCTTCTTGGCGCTCGCCGTCGTCGGAGCGCCGGGCGCCAGGCGGTGCGCGGCGGGCGTCGCTGGTGCGGGCGGCCCGGGCCGCCTCTGGATCTTGCGGGGCCCGACTGGCAGCACGCGGGGGCGCGGGGGCAATCTCCGGCCGGGTGAAGAGGGTGTCGACGGCAGCGACAGGAGCATCCTCGGTAGCGGTGGTGTCAGCAGCTAAGGGATCGACAGCCATGGTATCCACGGCCATCGTATCTACTGCTGACGTGCCGGTGGTCGTCGTATCCGGAGGGGAGGGCTGCGCATGAGTGGTGAGCGGGAGCCAGAGCAGCACCAGCGCGATAAGCCACCCACTGACGCAGCCGCGCTTACCGATCTCACACCACTTAGGATGCGCCAGAAGAAGGGGCATACGAATCCAAGCACTGAAAGGCGAGACGTGCAGCGCCCAAAATACCTGCCTCATTTCCGAGGGTTTCTTGGACGATGGTAATCCCGTCTTGTAGCGCCGGCGTGACGTAATCGGCTACCGTGTCGCGGGCGGGCTGGAGGATGAGGTCGCCCGCGGCCGAGGCGCCCCCGCCCACCACCACGGCGCGAATGTCCAGCAGGTTGATCGCGGAGCCCAGCACGCACCCGAGCTTGTGGCCGGCCCAGGCCAGCACCGCGATGGCAGGCGCATCGCCTTTGCGAGCCGCTTCGCTCAGCGTCTTAGGGGTTACCTGTGTGAGGTCGCCGTCGGGGAGGAGGTCGGTGACAATCGTGTCCTCGTTCAGCAGGCGCAACTGCGCATGGCGGGAGATGAACTCGTGGCCGAGGTAGCCCTCGATGGCACCGGCCACGCCCGAGCGCGCCAGCGGCCCCTCATAATCGATGGTCATGTGGCCGATTTCACCGGCGCCCCCGGTGCTGCCCCGGAAAATCTCATTCTGGTAGATGATGGCCCCGCCGACGCCCGTGCCCAGCGTCACCATGATGAAGCTATCGTAGGCCTGCCCGGCGCCGTGGAAGGCAGAGCCGAGCCCGGCGAGGTTGGCGTCGTTGCCCACCACAATGGGCCCCTCGAACCCGAGGCGCTCGGCAAGGCCCTGTTGCACGTTCACGGTGCCCCAGTTTGGGAAGTTAGGGGAGCGGGTGACGGTCGTCCGGTCCCAGCTGACGCCGCCGGGGGAGCCCACGCCGATCCCCAGCACGTCGGGCTCATCGGCGCCCAGCTTGCGGGCCACATGCGCCATGCGATCCAGCACGTGCGCCGGGCCCTCCGCCGCCTCGGTAGGGATGCTATGCTCCTCCACCAGTCCGTCGGTTTCGTGGACGCGGGCGGCTTTAATGCTGGTACCGCCGAGGTCAACACCTATGGCAATGCGGGGCATCATTAAATGGACTGGTGGTGGAGCGTAGTGAGCTTACTCTTCCAGCGTCAGGGGGTACACAGTTTCGCCCTCGCGCTGCATTCCATACTCCTCGCGGGCCATGCGCTCGACGAGTTCATCGGAGAGCGGGCGTTCGAGCCGGTCCCGCAGCGTGTCGATTTCGGCCTGCAGCCGCTCGTTTTCCGCGGACAGGGCGGCGTGCTCCTGGTGCCAGCGGACGCGGTCGACCACGCTGTGGCTGTCCAGCAGGAGCACCCACACGCATACGCCCAGCAGCAAGGCGCCGATCAGCAAGCGGCGGCTCTGTGCGATGAAAGAAAAGACAGAGGCCATGGGCAAAGGAGGCCTGAAGAGGGAGGTGTTACGTACCGAGGCGGGGGGCGGTCGCTAACGAGGCGCTTAGAACCGAAACGCGTCAATACCGGGGTAGTAGTCCACGCCTGCCAGCTGCTCCTCAATGCGGAGGAGACGGTTATACTTGGAGGTCCGATCACTGCGGCTGGACGAGCCCGTCTTGATCTGGCCGGCATTCGTCGCTACGGCCAGGTCGGCGATCGTCGTGTCTTCCGTCTCGCCCGAGCGGTGGCTGATCACGGCCGTAAACTTGTTCTGGTGCGCCATCTCAATAGCCTCCAGCGTCTCGGTCAGCGTCCCGATCTGGTTAAACTTGATCAAGATGGAGTTGGCCGAGCCCTCGTCAACGCCACGGGCCAGCCGTTCGGTGTTGGTCACAAACAGGTCGTCCCCCACAATCTGGAGCTGATCGCCCAGCGTCTCCGTCATAAGTTGCCAGCCGTCCCAATCTTCCTCATCCATCCCATCTTCGATGGAAATGATGGGGTAATCGCGGACCCAGCGCTCCCAGTACGCAACCATGTCTTGCGAGGACCGCTTGGTGTCCGGGTCGCTTTTCCAGAAGGTGTAGACGCCATCGTTGTACATTTCGCTGGTGGCGGGGTCGAGGGCAATGTGCATGTCATCCCCCGGGATATAGCCGGCGCGCTCAATGGCCTGAAGCACCACCTCGATGGCCTCTTCGTTGGACTGCAGGTTAGGGGCAAAGCCGCCTTCGTCGCCCACGGCCGTGCTGTAGCCCTTATCCGTAAGGACGCTTTTGAGGTTGTGGAAGACCTCGGTACCCATGCGCAGCGCTTCAGAGAACAGCGTGGCGCCTGTAGGGACCACCATAAATTCCTGCATATCCACGTTGTTGTCGGCGTGGCGGCCGCCGTTGATGATGTTCATCATCGGGACGGGCAGGGTGCGCGCATGGACGCCGCCGAGGTAGCGGTAGAGGGGGAGCCCCACGGTAGCAGCGGCGGCCTTCGCCGTAGCCAGCGATACGCCCAGGATGGCGTTCGCCCCCAGGCGGCTTTTGTTGTCGGTGCCATCCAGGTCGATGAGCGTCTCATCCACCTCCGTCTGGTCCAGTACGTTAAACCCTTCGAGCTCAGCCGCGATGGCGTTGTTGATGCTGTCTACAGCCGTCTGCACGCCCTTGCCCATGTAGCGGTCGCCGCCATCACGGAGCTCTACAGCTTCAAACTCGCCGGTAGAGGCGCCACTGGGCACGGCGGCCCGCCCCATCACGCCTTCTATCGTTATGACATCCACCTCAATCGTAGGGTTGCCGCGGCTATCCAGAATCTCGCGTCCGATTACTTCTTCGATATAGGCCATGCGCTTGGGGGGTTGTGTAGGGAGGGCATGCGGGAGCCTGTAAACTCGTGAACACCTACCGCAAAAACAAGCCGCCTTCCTGTCAATGGGGAGAGGGAGAGATAAATCCTTTGGTGGGCCCACGCATGAAGAGACGTGGGGCCATCTGCAGCCAAAAAATAAACACAAAATAAAAGCGCCGGCACGGGAAGGTGCCGGCGCTTGGAGGCCCGTCAATCGGGGAGGCCGAGCCTGTGATTACACAGGGGCGCGGACGGTTGTGGACTCGTTGATCCAGCTGTAACAGCCGTAGTCAATTCGGAAGGAAGCGCCTACTTCCCAGTCATCCCGGAAGAAGAGGGCTTCCTGATTGGGGAAAAACCGCTGAAACGTCTGAATCTTCTGGTTGGCCGCACGCTCCATGGCGGGGTCTGCGTCACGGGCGCGCTCATAGTATTCCACCGCCAGCCAGTACACGGCGCGGTCCTCGCGTTCCATCGGGCCCTCGCAATTTGCTACCGCCTGCGTGTACAGATCGCCGATGGCCAGGTAAGCCGCGCCATAGGAGGGGTCGATGTCAATGGCATTGCGGTAGTGCCGGCGCGCCTGCGGGAGGCGGTCCTGCTGCCGGAACGCGTTGCCCATGTTAAATTCGATGTCGGCCCGAAGCTCGTCCGTCAGGTCGTCTTGCTCCAGCGCCCGTTCAAACTGGGCGATGGCCTCGTTCTGTTCGCCGTCGTCGAGGTACATGCTGCCCACGTCAAAGTAGGCCTGCGCGGAGGGCTGGAGGTCCAGCAGCTTTTCCGCAGTTTCGTACATCTGGTCGCGCATGCCCATCCGTTCTTCCAGGTTGTAGCGCTCTTGGAGCAGGTCCGGGTTTTCCGGATCGTTTTCGAGGCGGCTCACAATAAACTCGTAGCGCTCCTCTGGTGACGTGAATAGGTCATCGCGCGCCTCTGTGATCATCTCCATGATTTCCGAATCGTCCCGTTCCTGCTCGACACGGTCCATGAAGTCCAGCGCCTCCTGGCGGTCGCGATCCGTGAGACCACTTATGATGCGGTCGATAAAGTACGGGTCCATCCGCTCCGGGTCCATCTCGTAGGCCGTGAGGTAGGCATCAACCTCGGTCTTAGGAAGCGCATCTGCATCAAAGTGGTGGCCATGGGTCTGAAGAAACACGCCATAGATGCGCGCCCAGCGGTACTCGTCGTGCCGTAGCTCGAGCTCCTTAATGCGCTCAGGCGCGTTCTCGAGGATGTCGAGTGCCCGGTTCAGGTGTTCCATGCGCGCCTCCTCGGTGTCCGCCCGCTGCGCCAGGTTTTCATGGGCTTCTATGGCACGACGGAAGTTGCGGTCGTCGTCCCGTGGGAAGTGCGGCGCGTGCTCCAGAATCCACTCCAGGTTGGGGAGCGCCATGGCGTAGTTCTCGTTCTGGAAATCCTCCCAGTAGAGGCTGTAGTTACGCCGGATGTCCGTCTCGGACGGCTCGTCGTCTTCATTGCTTTGGGCGGCGAGGGGCTGCGGGCCGAGGGCGGCCACGAGCACAAGCAGGGCCAGGGCAGCAATCGGTACACCGAAGAAGCGAGCGTGTAAGGATGAAGTGCGGGTCATGGCAACGTTGCGTGGGTAGCGTCGGGGTTGGTGGGAGCCGATGGTGCAGTGGTCAACCATGCGGTAGCTTCTGCATGAAGACGTTGTGTATATGTAGACACAAACATGCTACCGTAGTTTCTGAGTGCCCTAACGGAGCTGTCTGCGCAGGAACCACCGTTCGCCGATGTTCAGTGTAGCGGACAGGGTGTAGAAAGTATCACGCACTAAGTCGTTGTCCGTAGTGCCGCGTCGCCCCACGGAAAAGGACAGATCGAGCCGGGTGCCCCCAGTCATGGTGGGCAGGCTCAGGCCCCCTGTCAGGGCAAGCGTTGAGATGTCCTGCGCGCCTACGGGTGTGGCATAGCCGTCATCCCAGTAGGCCCCCAGTCGATAGGAGACGCGCTGGAAGAAGGGCGCCAGGTCATCCGTGCCGGCCGGGGTAACTTCAGCCCCAGCCGAGAGGCGTACGCGGTCGCTCAGGGCCGCGGCCTCCGGAAAACCCTGGAAGGTGCTTTCCAATGAGGTCCACGGTTCATACAGGGCATCGGCAACAAAATACCAGCGGTTGTTCGGCTGATACGCCGCTCCTGCTTGCATCCGGTACGGCAGGTCGATCTGCCCGTCGGGTTGCGTGCGGAGGGTATCGCGGTCAAGACTGAACCCGATCGTCTCTACCAACTCGCCGGTGAGCCGGGTAGGCAACGTAAACGACGCGCCGAAGGAAAGCATGTCGTTGTCGCTGCGCAGCCCTTCAACCGCGTAAATCGCGCCCAGGGTGCCGGTAAACCCACGGAGGCGGGTGGCATCGGTTTGTGTGCTGGGCTCCAGCCCGGCGCCAGCGCCAAACAGCGTCTCTCGGCCTTGCTCCAAGATCCCAAAGATCATGGATGCGTTGGCGCCCACGCTGAGGTTGTCCGTAATGCGGTAGCCGAGGCCTCCGCGCAGTTGTTGCAGACCGCCGGAGCCCTGCAGCGTGGTCTGGAACGGAATATCCTCGTCGGCCAGCGGACTGTTGGTGAGCTCGCCGGTCTGCTGTACGCTGTAATTCATGCGCGAGTAGGGGGCAAAGGAGAAGGCCATGCCCATGCGGCGGCTGAGGATGGGAAAGCTAAACTCAACGCTGTTGAGCGTTGCGCCCTGCAACTGGCTCGAGTTGCCTGCGGCATCCTCAATCAAGACGTTCTGGTAGCGGAGGCTCCCCGAGGCGCGGGTGAGCACCTGGTAGCCCCACGAGGCGGGGTTATCGTGGTTCAGGTAATTGAGGGAAAGTGTACCAGTGCCCGCCCCTCCCATGGCATCCAGCTGCGAGGAGGGAAAGCTTCGCAGCTCTCCCACCCCAAACCGCGAGTAGAGGGAGCCGTCGGGGTTCGTCTGGGCCTGGGCGCTGTAGGGCGTGAGGCCGAAGCAGATCATGAGCGCGAGGCAGCCGCCTACGAACAGGCCATGGGCCAGGCGATGAGGAAATGTGCGTTCGTTAACCATACCACGGGGCAAACTTGCGAGGGTAAGAGGATACATCAAGGAGGATACCGCAGGATCCTGTGATACAACAGCCCACAGTGGGGTACCGCCCATGGACACGAATGCCGCCAACCGATCCCGCGGCTACTCCGTCGTGAACGTCACGTACAGGCGCGGGAGTACGTCGGAAGGCGCCATGGGGCCGCGCAGCACAACCGGGTTAATGGTGTTCTGGTTGGTCGGGAAGCGTAGCTCGAGCCCGGCAACGGCATCGGGTAGCGCGTCCAGGCGAGCTTCCTGCACGTAGCGCCGCAGGGAGCGGGCCGAGTTGGTCGCCGGGTCGCGAAAGCGCAACTGACCGTCTTCCGTGAAGAAAACCTGAGCTTCAAAGACCGTCACCTGGCCTTGCTCATCCTCGAACACCACGTCGCCGTCGCCATCAACGGCAACGAGGCGGAGGTTGTCCGGGCGCGGGCGCACGAAGCCGGGAGGCGTGGCGTCGAAGACTGTAGTGTCGGCAAAGAGCCGGAGGTCAGCGCCGTTGAGGGCGGTTTCCGGGAGGGAGGCGACCGAAAAGTCGATCGTGAAGAACGCACCGTTGGGGACGTTAAGGTCTTCAGAGGGGGCAAACCCGTCCTGCACCAGCACCCGATCCGCTGGAAGGGTGCCGCCGCCGCGGCGCTCCAGGCTGGTGATGGGAGACTGCGGGGTGGCGTCCGTGCGCTGCGCCTGCGAGAAGATCGCCAGGCGGAGGCCTTGCTGCCCGGCGCCTATAATAGCGCCGGAGGCGTCCCGGCGGGCCGTCAGCTTAAACCCACGGAAGGCCTCGTTGAACTCCTCCGGAGCGGTGATCAACACGTCCTCATTGGCCGCGATCCAGGATGCGGGCAGCCGCACAGTCACGAGCGTATCTGCCGCGCTAAACGTGGTACTGGTGATGAGGTCACCAGTAGTCAGGGATGTATCCGAGCGCGCGCCCTGAGCCGACCATTGCTCGTCTGTCTGGATATCGAACAGCTCCAAGGTGAGGGTGGCGGTGGTGTCACCGTAGACGTACCCGGGCTCAAACTCGAGAAAGACGCTATCGACCGGCGCCGTGGGGGAGGTGAGGTCGTCCTCGCTTCGGGCAAAGTTGATATACCCCTGGGCTTCCATCAGACCCAACGCGGGATCGTCCACCGTGCCCACCAGAATCTGGTTGGTGTTGCCGGTGACCGAGGCCTGGTTGAGCGGCGATAGCGCATCAACCGTGAGGGTATCCGTCCGCGGGGTGGCGTCGTCGCCTACCAGCCCAAGTCCCACGCTGGACGGGTCCTCACAGGCGGTGGTCCCAATGAACAAGGATACGAGGAGTACAGCGAGGAGGGGAAAGCGCCACTTCATCCGATACAAAATAAGGTAAACAGCAGGGAGGCGGTCACGTCAGTGGTGGGAGCACCGGCGCAGACCGACGGCTGTAGCGCGCTGTGAGATCCGTAGCCCAATGCGCCAGCCATTGAGCGTGACGTATGCGAAACGGTGAGGCAGGTTTCCCCGCCGACGTGCGCAGGGGTGGAGCAAGCGGTTAGGCCGGGACGCCGTTGCGCACCTTGGTGTACAAGTCCAGCACCTGCGCCGTGCGGTCGTCCTCGTCAGCGGCAAACGTGGTTTCGCCATTGATCCGGGGCAGATCCGCCGGGAAGATAGACGCATCAGCATAGGAGAGGGCCGCGGTGCTTAGCCGCTCGCCTGTCAGGTCGCCGTTTGTGCGTAAGCCCGCAGCAGTGACGAGGGTGTCGGTGAGCTCGGCCTCGGCATCAATACCATCGGGCGTGTAGATGACTTTGGTGCCGTTGAACAGCTCCTCATCAGCATATTCGGACCGAAGCAAGAGCGGCACAAAGCTGCTGACCCAGCCAAAGGCGTGGACCACGTCCGGCTGCCAGCGAAGCTTGCATACGGTCTCCAGTACCGAGCGCCCGAAAAAGAGGGCGCGCTCGGCGTTATCCTCAAACAGGTCCCCGTTTTTGTCGACATGCAGCCCCTTTCGCTTGAAGTACGTCTTGTTGTCCATGAAGTAGACCTGCAGGCGCACACCGGGGATGGACGCCACGCGGACTTTCAGCTCTTCGGTTGCCTCCCCCATCGCGATGTCGGTGCCGGAGAGGCGTATCACCTCGTGCAATCGGTTTTTGCGTGGGCTGATGGTGCCGTACCGTGGCATCATGATGCGCGCGTCCATGTCCGTACTGCCCATGAGCTGCTCGGGAAGGTTGCGGACGAGCGCGGCGGTGGGCGATACGTCGGCAAACGGTGCAACTTCACCGGCAACGAAAAGAACGCGAGCAGGAGTGGACATAAAGCGGGCGGGGCTTATAAGCAGGAAAGAGGTGTAGCGTGCGGAGCGACAACCGCAACATCGCCGCTGCACATCACCCCAAGGTACGTCAAATGTGCCGAAAATGCAACCGTATGGCCTGCTCAACGCCCTGGCCCGGGCGCTCAGTATTGGAAAGAGGACCTGGTCTGGGGGGCGTTCGGTGGCCTCAGATGCGTTGGCAGGCCGCCCGGCGGAAGCCTTTTGAGCGGACGTTCGTTACGCCACTCCGGTTGTCAGGATATGCTCCGGTTGTCTCATTCGACCTTGTTCGCATATGTCGTCTACGCCCCCCCATGCCTCGTCATCCAAGCCCGAGCCCTCAGCCGAAGGATCTACCGCTCCCCCGCGCCGCCGCTATCCGTTTGGCGTTGCCCTTGGGGGAGGCGGGATGAAAGGCTGGGCCCACGTTGGGGTGCTTCACGTGCTGGAATCCTATGGCTTGAAGCCGGACGTGATGGCGGGCTGTAGCTCTGGCGCGCTGGCGGCAGCGTTCTATGCCGCGGGGCACTCGCTGGAAGATCTGGAGCAGCTCATGGAAGAGCATCAGACGCGTGCGCTCTTTTCTCTTCGGTTTGACGGGCGGGGGCTGCTCGGTAATGATGACTTTCGGGACTACCTGCAGCATCATCTTGGAGGGCTTCACCTGGAGGACCTGCCAATCCCGCTAAGTATCATCTGCACCGATCTGCAGAGCGGCCGCGAGGTGGTGCTGAACCGGGGGCCGGTGGTGGAGGCCATCATGGCGTCGACGGCTATCCCCGGCGTGTTTGCCCCGGCACGACTAAACGACCGCCTGCTGATTGACGGCGGCCTCACGAACAACGTGCCGGTGAGTGCGCTGGTGAACCGCGGCGCCCGCTACACGCTCGGGGTGCGCCTGCACGAAGGCGTGACGGCCCTCGCCCAGCCCCCGCAGCGCCGGATGCCTGCGGGCGAGCAGGGGACGCTGTCGGCCTGGGCCGAGCGCCTCACCCGGACCCTGCGCAAGGACCCGGAGATGCCCAGCGGACTGGACGTGCTGGGCCGGGCGCTCGACATCGTCATTGCGCAACTGGAGGGCTACCGGCTACAGGCGTACCATCCGGACATCCTCATCGTGCCAAAGGTCGGCCACGTCGGCACCCTCAGTATGTCCGAGGACCCCCGCGCCATCTACGAACTGGGCATTACCGCCGCCAAGGCCCATGACGAGGCCCTGGAGCGTCTGGCGATGCTGCTGCATGGCACTCCGGATGCGACGTCCACAGACGCCGACGCGTCGGAATAACCAGACTGGGGCATCAGGCAGTGGATCTTTCGTGCGGAGGTCGAATAGCCATTCTGTGGTCAAACTGCCATTCCGTGCCCGTATCCATCAACCTGTTGCCTCATGGCCTCCTCCCAAGCTGCTGCCACGTTCCACACGAATGGCCATGCGCATCCCGCCGACGTGCCTGATCCGCTCATCCTGTTTGATGGCGTTTGCAATCTCTGCAACGGCGCGGTCAACTTTGTGATTGATCATGATCCCGAGGCCCGCTTTACCTTCGGCGCGCTGCAATCCCCGGAAGCAAAGCCCATCCTCAACCGCTACGGGGTATCGGCCGATTATCTCGACAGCCTCGTACTCATCGAAGATGGAGTGCTGTACCAAAAGTCGGCCGCGGCATTGCGTATTGCACGCCACCTGACAGGCGCCTGGCCGCTGCTGTCCGCCTTCCTGGCGGTGCCGGCCCCGCTGCGCGACATCGTCTACGACTGGAT